>ERZ773001.9-NODE-9-length-99368-cov-21.1034_pt1 | contig 99368 bp, 86 predicted proteins | sample MGYA00511673_ERZ773001 | MGnify/ENA primary metagenome ERZ773001 (study PRJEB29015, sample SAMEA2738091) | human oral metagenome | biome: human oral; feature: human-associated habitat; material: saliva | place: China | collected 2162 ... | reverse complement strand
GGGAGCCGATCACGATCGACATTGATCTGCGCCAGCTCCTGAACAACATCGAAGCCGAGAAGGGGCCGGAAGATCGCGAGCAGTCGAAGCCTACTCACACGGACTACGCTCACGCCGCCTACGTGTTGCTCGGGCTGGTGCTCGCCGAGTTGTCGGCGGGCACGCTCCCCTTGGGTAGCCGATCGACGCGAGGCCTGGGCCAGGTCGTCGTCTCATCGATCGACGTCCGTGGCTGCACCCGGGACGACGTCGTGATTCCGGCGAAGACGCTTTCCGGTGGCGACGCATTGAAGCATCCGGGAACCGCAGCGAGCAGGCCGACGCAGGACCGATACGACGCGCAGCGCAAGCTCGCAGGAAATGTCCTGGAATATTTGCGGGAAAAGATCAAGGGCGCGAAGAACTGGTCAGAGCGCCTAGAGAACAGCCCCGGAACCGCACGCACACAATCCGAAGGGACGGGAGCCGTCGATGACTGACAAGAATCAGAAAGCGATGCTGACACACTCATCTATCCCCTCGGTTTCTGGTGACACACCACGCTTGGATGTCTTCCTCGCATACGCGCGCACGCATTCGGGTGAGGACGTTCAGGGCCTGGCGTTCGCGACCAACGGGACGTCGATCGTGTTAGGTTTCGATAAGGAATCCTCCGCCGAGGCACCGAAGCTCTCGGTCGCGCCGATCGATGGGCGAGAATTCGATCCGACGAAGCTATTCGAGCTGCGCCTGTGGGTACCGGTGAAACTGCCTGACGAGCCCGCAGAGGGCGACGTTCTGGCTCACGAGTACCGTTGGGTGAACGGCGTGGGCGCCGTTGAGCTAACGCTCACATCCGGCAGACCGAAGACATCGTCTGAGGTCACGGAATCAGTATCTGTCAGCGGGTGGTTCCACAAGGTGAGCTATCTGCAGCACAAGTCTACTGCAACTCGCAAAGAAGAGTCTGCCCCCGATACCAGCACTGGTCAGACAAAACAGAGCAAACAAGACACCGCCACTAACAACATGTCGGCACTTGAGTTCATCCAAGAAGAAGATAAGTACGGAAACACGGTCGTGGTCGAGCAGCTATTTACGGGAAAGTGGAGCTAATCATGTCAGATACGAATGCCAATGAATTTACACCGTTTCACTCATCGGTCAACAGACTTCCCTCGATTCGAACACGGACCAGTAAAATACCCAAGTCGCATAAGTGGGGATTTCTGGGAGACCAAACACCGGATCCAATCAGCGAAGTCACTCACGAACAACTATCAGGTTCGATTTCAGTAACAGCAACTGTCGAAACACCTCTTATCATAGGAAGCGTACAACGAACTAAAACACAGACAACAAAATCTAATCCATCGCGAGAGATAAAGACCCTCAGCCCTCACATTGTCGACGACAGAGCTTTCATTCCTCCAACAATGTTTAAGGGAATGCTATCAAATGCATTTGAAGCACTAACAAATTCAAGATATCGCATGTTCGATCCACACAACACTCCTCTTACCTACAGGATTGACCCCGCGACTTCCACGTCACTAATGCCAGTACGCATCGTACATTCAGAGAATGAACAGACAACTATTGAGATTCTCGATGGATCACACTCTTACAGGGATTACGTTACAGATGGCAATCGCGACATCCCCATCACCCTCACAGCCTCTCTATACGATGGCACATCAGCAGGAATTAGTTTGAGGGAACATATTCAGTCACCACGCTCCAATCACCCCACACCCGGAAGGACAGGAACCCCGCGTGATCGATTCATCGCGATGACATCACCAAAACACGGGGACCCATTCCCAGAGATATACTTTGACGCAACACTTGTATCAAATGGACTTTACGCCTACTGGATCGCTACAGCTATATACAGAACAGAAGATCAAAAACAGGCAGACTACACCTTCAAAATCGATTACGAGACACTATCATTAACCTACATTGACGAAATATGCGCGATTAAGGGATATTTGTACACCACAACTAACCCGACAGATCGCAAAGCAGGCAGAAGAACTTTCAACGAGAAGAAGAGCGAACGCATATTCTTTTCTTTGAGGGAATCCCCCTTGCGAATCGAGCTTAACGCAAACAACGCGACAAGACTATTCTCACGATACGACAACACGGTCAATAGTTACCGCGAGATGTTTACAAAACGAGAGAAACTGGCATCAAAGAAGGGTGAACCAAAGCCGATACCAAACAGGTTCATTAACGACAGAAGCTGGTCAATTTCCGACAACAACAGCCTAGCATACGCAATCCTGAGTGATGACCAGTCAGAAATTATTGACCTTGTGCCGATCCCTATCGGACGGGCAAGCTACACCGACTCACCAGCTTCACTGGCCGAATACAATGCACTCACCCCACCCGCATTCGCTTCAGAAGCATCTAGTGCGGATCGACTCTTCGGATTCACAGCAGATCTTCCGTCAATCGAGGATAGTTCTAACACCAATCAGTCACATTTTTCCATCAGGGGGCGTCTCTCCTTTAGCAGCATCGACACCTCCTCTTGCGACCGATATAAAGGAGCCCCGATATCACTCTCACCTCTTCTCGAACCGAAGCCTTCTTCTGCCCGAAGGTTTTTGACGACTAACGATGGAAGGAACATACAGCCTACTAACAAAGAACGAACAGACGGTACGTCTCACAAGCTCATTCGTCGGCAAGACTACTTCCTTAATGGGAAACAGTCACTTGGGCGAGCCGCGTACCCAACGCACCGTGAACCTCTGAAGCTTCCTTATAAAAGACGTACGATCGAGCCCTTCAGTCGGGACAGTGACGCATTTTCGGTGGTTGAGTCATATATACTCCCCGGGTCACAAATGACCATGACAATCCACTTCGAATTGCTGACACCGCTCGAGTTGAGTATTTTACTTTGGCTTCTCGAACCCGAAAATCTTGTTCCTCACTCCGAACGTGGTAAGGGGCTTGTCGGCTACCTCCATCTCGGAATGGGAAAGCCTCTGGGATACGGTACGCTTAGAGTGGAGGCGACAGAGTTGCGGCTCCAAACTGGGCAGCAACTAGCTACTGGCTACACTCAGCTCGACGGGTGTTTGGGGACAGAGCCGATCAGCTCGATCGACCATTATCAGGTACCCGATGGTTTCGACAAGTTCCCTTGGGTTCAAGCATTCCAGCGGGCATCGTTTGGCTACACAGACGGCATCCCAGTGCGATACATGACGCGTAATGAGAACCAGCAAAACAACGCGACGAACTTCGATGACGGGTACCCCAAAGACGGACGAGCACTGGAGGCCACACAACTGTTCCCCTCGGAGCGCCATCCATCTTCGGGTGAACCGATTTGCGTCCCTAAACCGGTTTAGGACATCCGCTAACCCCTCACCACACTCCCCGACACAATCCCACGTCGTCCAGCGCTATGGCCGCGCCGAGTATGTCGGCGCGGTCGGCGCAGGATGAGCAGATGGGGTAGATGTGGATGACGTCGTCGCTCTCAGAAATGAGGACAGCTAGAGACGAGCGGACGCGCGCCAGCGTGGCGGTGTCGAGGCGGAGTTGGAACACGGATTCTTGGATGCGGCAGCCCCAGGATTCGAGTGTTTTAGCGACGCGGAGGCGCCGTTTGTTGTCGGCGATGGCGTAGGCGATGATGTAGATCATCACCAGGCGACCCCGCTCCACTGGTAGTCGGGTTCGGCGATGGCGCGCGCCAGCATCTGCGCGGAGTGGGCGATGTATCTGCGCCACGACCCCGAGTATCCGGGGAGCGCACCGGTGACGGATCGCTGGCAGGCGGCCTCGTAGGCGTCGACGAGGATTTTCTTGCCGTCGCTGCCCAGCCACACTCCCCCGGCCTCGGCCTCAACGACGCCGTGTTCGGGCCGAAGTTTGCGCGTGCGCAGGAGTGCCATGACGGTTTGGTCCACCAGGAGTGGGCGGAATTGTTCCATGAGGTCCAGCGCCAGGCTGGGCCGTTTGTCGGTGGGTGCGTGCGCGATGCCGAGGGATGGTTCGAGCCCGGCGGCGTGGAGCGCGCCGACGCACTCGGACAGGAGGATGGCGTACCCGTAGGACAGGGCGGCGTTGGGCAGGTCGCGGGGTGGGCGTCGGCTGCGCCCGTCGAAGGTGATGTCGGCGGGCACACACGCGGAGAGCGCGTCGAAGTAGGCGTTGGAGCACGCGCCTTCGATGGCCATGACTTCGTCGAGGGTGCGCGCGCCCGCGAGGGAGCGACGCCACGCGTGCATGTGTGCGGTCGTGTCGGCGACGTGCACGGTTTCGTCGCGTCGGGCGATGCGGGTGAGCACGTGGATTTGGCCGCGAATTTTCGCGCCGATGAGGCTGGCGGCCAGGCGGACGCGCCGCTCACGGTCGCCGGTGAGGGCGACTTGCGCGAGGAGCCGACTGGCGTGCCCTCCCCTGTTGGCGCCGATGAGGGTGCCGTGGTAGGAGCCTCGCCGCGACAGGCACACGACGTCGACGCCACTGCGCATCGCCCACGAGCGCGCGCCGGCGGACAGGCCGACGTTTCCGGACAGGACGATGCGCGTGACGCTGTTTTTCGGCACGGAGGTGGCAGGCAGCAAGCCGGGCGCGTCGACGAGGACGCGGCCCGCTTTGACGTGGATGCGTGCTCCGTCGCGGCCGACGTAGAGGATGCGGTCGGCTTGGCCTGTGGGTTCGTCGCTGGACCGGGCGGTCCACGGGTCGATGCCGATGCTCGTGAGGGCTTTCTCCTCGTCAATGTACTGGGTCGTCACGTCGGTGAGGCGCGCGCCCGCGCCAATGGCTGCGGCCGCGACGGTGTCGATGGCGTCGGCCAGGCGCTGTTCGTTTGGCGCCGCGAGCATGAGGGCGGTTCCGACGCGCGAGTAGAGCAGGCCGCGCCCCGTGGCGTACCTGTCAAGATCGAGCAGAGCGGCGTCGGCGAGCACGCTCGCGATCGGGTTGGGGTCCGAGGCCCGGGCGAGTTCGTCGATAATGGTGGTGTCGGTGTCGGGCAGGCCTAGTGCCAAGAGTCCCGCACAGGTCACGAGGCCTGGGTCGGCCGGGCGGATAGTGGCTCGCGCCAGGTGCTGGTTGCCGTGGTCATAGTCGTCGACGAGTCCCCTACTGAATGCGTCGTGTCCTGCGCGCGTGTCGTCGTAGGTGCCGTGGGAGCGTTCCGCGGCGAGGCGGCGTTCGAGGGTTTCGCGCACCGATTCGGCCAGGAGCGCCCGGGTGATGGGGTCGGCCGTTGCGATCGTGTTCGTGTCAAGTGCGGCGATGCGTGGCGGCGCCCAGTCGTGGGCGGCGAGGACACGAAGTTGCTCGTCGGTGAGGCTTCCCGGCGTGGGGGTGTTCGCTCTGGTGGGGTCGGGGTGTGCTGTGAGGAGTCAGCGTCTGGCGCGAGTGAGGGCTTCGGGGCTGGTCGCTTCTCTCAGGGACGAGGCCGTGGCGGGTGTAGTCATTGTCTACCCTTCCACCCAACAACCTTGCGGTTCCCCTACAAGTGTGAAGCGTTACGGAGGAGCGACACTCCGACGATGGCGGCAATTTCCGGAACAGCGTCGGCCCCTCAGGCGTTCCGCGGCGATGCGAGCAGTCGCAACGAAAAGTCTGGTAATCTGGCCTCGTGCTTACTGGCCGGAGGGGTGCTTTTTCGGCCACTGGCGATCCGGTACGACGTTTTCCCTGGTCACAGGGGGTGCGACACGCCGGGCAGTCAGAAAGCACCGAGCACCAAACGGTGCATTAAGACCTGTGTGAGTTTAATGCTCTCAATGTTCCAAAAAGACGGTCAGAAAGCACCGAGCGCCAAAAGGTGCATTAAGACCTTGAAGAGATCCATCATTCCATCTTTCTTCGTCAGAAAGCACCGAGCGCCAAAAGGTGCATTAAGACGGTCCCAGCGGTTACTCTGGTCGTATCCCAGGTCCCCGTCAGAAAGCACCGAGCACCAAAAGGTGCATTAAGACAAAACCCACATGCGTTCAGGGGGTAAAGCCTGTAAATCTGGTCAGAAAGCACCGAGCACCAAAAGGTGCATTAAGACCTCCAGGCCCAGGTCGACGCGCGCACACTCATTTTGTGGTCAGAAAGCACCGAGCGCCAAAAGGTGCATTAAGGGCTCTTCAGAGTTGGGTGTGGGTGGAGGCATCTAGACCTCCTGCGATGAGGAGCATTCGGAGTTGGTAGCTGGTGGGGTTGCGGTAGCCTCTGGCGATTCGTCTGCCCAGCTCGATAATGTCCGTTGATGACTTCCGTGGAGCCGTTGCTGGCTCCGCCGGTATCGAAGTAGGCGTCGAGTGCGTCCTTCCACTTGCGTAGGGTCCGGCCCAGGCGAGCGATTTCTGGGATGGGACAGGCTGGTAGGCGCTGGATGAGACGAGCGGCCAGGCGTTGGCCTTGGGCGGGTGTGGCTTGGTGGAAGACCTCGCGCACTTGCCCGGTGAAGGTAGGCGACTTCGACACTGACATGTGCCTCATCTGCCGTGAAGGCCTCACGGAGGCGTTCTTGTTGACGCTTCGTGAGCCGATCAAGCGAGGCGCGCAAAAGATTGCGGACCTGGGTAGAGGGGGTCACCTGCGCCCGCGGTGACCGGTCGTGTCTTGCTGGACGCGACGACGCACCTCACCTGGAGCGTCGCCAGCGAGCTTGACGATATGGAAGGCATCGAGGACGCTGGTGGCGTCTTGGAGTTGATCGTCGATGGCGTTCTTTCTGTCCCTGGAAGGGGTCCAGCGCCGTGGGGTGATCCTTCCCGCGAGTGGTCCACGATGCCAGTGAGCTCACGAGGGCCCCGTCGACGTCGGTCCTGGTGATGCCACACGCCTCTCATCAACCCCCAGCACCCGAACCCCCGCAAAAACGGGCAGGGTCATCAGATGCGGCTTGCAGACACGGCTTGATATGGGACCACACGGTATTCCACGTGGTTCCTAGCTGGCGGGCCAGGCCAGCGATGGTGGCTCCCTCGAAGCGCAACTGTCGGATCGCCCAGCGGATCGCCCGCACACCCAAACGCGCCCGAGGTGCGCACACCCACTCGTCATGTTCCAGGAATATCACCGTCTGACAGGCGTGTTCGCGGCATATCCAGCGTCGTTTAAACCACCGGAACCTTGCCGGGCCCCCGGCCCAGGGCGCGTCGATCACCTCCACCACCACACGCCCGTGGCCTTGAGCAAGTCACCCCACAACCCGGGCAGACAACCAGCTAATTGCACGACTCAACATCAAGCACCAGAGTATCTGGGGTGCGAGCCACGCTCATCAGATGGAAGCCCTCCAAACCGACGAGCAGATCACACCGATCACAACGATCAAGCGACACAGGCCAGCAGCAGGTAGGGCCAGACACCGCCCGAGGTCCTTGAAGACAGCTGGGGTAGAAGTCCGCTCATCACCTGGGACCTCGACCTCTACCCGCAACCCCCAACCAACACCCACTCCCACTCACCCACACTCAACTCGGAAGAGCCAGTTTGATCGAGGCCCTGGTAGTGCACGCGGGAGACTACGGCATGTCCGTGCCCGAGGAGCTGCGCCCGAAGATGAAAGAATCAAGCGCGATGGCCAAGGCCCTGCGCGCCCTGGACGCCCTGCCCCACGCACCCACGCGCCACGCCCGCGAGGCGGCGGAGGCGCTCGGCGCGGCGCGTGCGCGCCGAGATCGAGGCACCCCTGCGTGACCTGATCCGCTGGGGACTCTTGACGTACTGAGCGGTGTTGTGTGCGCGGGCGCCGCGGCTGCAGGGGCAGTCGCGGCGCTTGGCGTCAGGGCGTCGTTACTTGTTGTGGGGGTGGAATCAGCCCGGGCCTCGTGGATGTTTACTGGCCGTAGTGGAAGCGGCAGGAGATGATCCAGAGGGCTTTGCCGTCGTCGCTGATCTGGTAGATCAGGCGGTGCCGTGAGTCGATCCGGCGCGACCAAAAGCCGGTGTATTCGTAGCGGAGAGGCTCAGGCTTGCCGATCCCCTCGTTCCCGTTGCGCTGGATGTCCTTGATGAGTGCGTTGATGCGCTTGAGGGTCTTGCGATCCTCGAACTGCCACCAGACGTAGTCGTTCCAGGCCTCCTCATCCCATGTGATGTGCATGGTCAGTCCTCGTCGAGCTCAATGAGGTCGTGAACGACGCCCTCGCCAGCGCGGTGACGTGCGATCGATTCGCGCAGGTGGCGGGCGTTTGCGGGGGACTGCATGAGGTAGACGGTCTCCATGAGGGACTCGTACTCGTCGAGGGCGATGATGACGGCGCTCTCGTGGCCCTGTCGGGTGATGACGATTTCCTCGCGGTCGTTGACGACCTGGTCGAGGACCTCGGCGTAGCGTGCGCGTGACTCGGTGTAGGTCATGGTTTTCATGGGGTGCTCCTCTGCTCGTCTATGTACAGAACATTGTACATGAAGTGAGGGTGTGTGTCTCCAGCCGGATGGTGATGCGCGGGGGTAACGCCTCCATGCGGGGCCAGGTACTGCGGAACTGCTGGCGCGGGACTGCTGACGTGGGACTGCTGGCATGGGGTCTGCATCGCGGCGTCCTTCACCTGGGAGGGAGAGGGCCGTGCGTTCTGGATAGGAAGCGCTGATCTGGATAGGTTATTTTCCTATCCGCAACGTCATAACCTATCCAGTTCGTGGTTTCCTATCCACTTCGTGGCCGCCCATGCCTATGCGCGTCCGCACGTGGGCCCGATGATGTGCACGTGGGCCCTTTCATCCGCACGGGGGCAGCGCCGCCTACGCGCAGGTTATGGGGTTTACGTGTGTGTCAAGAGGTTAACGTGCAGCCCTTAGTGGCCGCGGTGGCGAGCCTTCGCTTTCAGGCGGGCGAGTCGTCGTTTCTCTTCAGCTTTCTTTCGTTTCTCTTGCCTGGTTGTGGAAGCTCGTTCTTGTGCCGTGCGTTCGCGTTCCGCTTGAATCGATGCCTGTGACGCAGTGGAAGGAAGCGCACGGCGAGCGAGGCGAGACGCTTGGCGCTGTGCGCGCTTAGGGTTGTGGTGCGTTGCCCGGCGTTGGGCCGTATCGGAAGCCCAAGCGGCCTCGTCGAGGCGGCACAGGAGAGCGTTAGCGTGAGCGAGAAGGAACTCGTAGAACTCCGCGTCTGAGGGCTGCGCGCCGAACACGATTCTAACGGCGCGAACACGGTCGGCCTCGTGGCGCTCAATGACACCGACCCAGAACTGACCATCGAAATATAGTGTGGACTCCGTCTTCATTACTCGTCTCCAGGTACACCACGGTGGACCCGATGACGCTGGATTCTGCTCGGGGCAGCGACGGATGCGAGGCATCGCCCAGACTTCCTACTGGACTGTGCGGTTCGCGTATCAGGACTGACGACTCATTATACATCCCGTGTTCCGGGGTGTTGCTACTGGACGATCGGCTTGCCGCCGATGGACATGGGGGCGCGGGTGCGGGCCTCCAACAGTTTGATGGCTCTTCAGAGTTGGGTGTGGGTGGAGGCGTCTAGGCCTCCTGCGATGAGGAGCATTCGGAGTTGGTAGCTGGTGGGGTTGCGGTAGCCTCTGGCGGTGCGTCTGCCCAGCTCGATAATGTCCGTTGATGGCTTCCGTGGAGCCGTTGCTGGCTTCGGTGGGGACGTTGCTGGCTCCGTCGGTATCGAAGTAGGCGTCAAGTGCGTCCTTCCACTTGCGTAAGGTTCGGCCCAGGCGAGCGATTTCAGGAATGGGACAGGCTGGTAGGCACTCGATGAGGTGTGCGGCCAGGCGTTGGCCTTGGGCGGGTATGGCTTGGTGGAAGACCTCGCGCACTTGCCCGGTGAAGGTAGGCGACTTCGACACTGACGTGCGCCTCATCTGCCGTGAAGGCCTCACGGAGGCGTTCCTTTTGACGTGGGGTGAGCCTGTGGCGCTAGGCGCGCAAGAGATTGCGGACCTGGGTAGAGGGGGTCGCCTGTGCGTGCGCGGTGACCGGTCGTGTCTTGCTGGACGCGGCGACGGTATCGATGGCCTCGGCCAAGCGCTGCTCGCTTGGCGCCGCGAGCATGAGGGCGGTTCCGACGCGGGAGTAGCGCAGGCCTCGCCCGGTGGCGTACCTGTCAAGGTCGAGCAGGGCGGCGTCGGCGAGGACGCTCACGATCAGGTTGGGGTCCGACGCCTGGGCAAGTTCGTCGATAATGGGCGCTTCCGTGTCGGGCAGGCCAAGTGCCAAGAGTCCCGCGCGGGTCACGAGGCCTGGGTCGGCCGGGCAGATAGTGGCTCGCGCGAGGTGGTGGTTGCCGTGGTCGTAGTCCTTGACGACTCCTCTACTGAATGCGTCGTGTCCTGCGCGCGTGTCGTCGTAGGTGCCGTTGGGCCGTTCTGCGGTGAGTCGCCGTTCGAGGCTTTCGCGCACCGATTCAGCCAGGAGCGCCCGGGTGATGGGGCCGGCCGTCGTGAGAGTGTTCCTGTCAAGTGCGGCGATGCGTGGCGGCGCCCAGTCGTGGGCTGCGAGGACGCGGAGTTGTTCGTCGGTGAGGCTTCCCTGCGTGGGGGGTGTTCGCTCTGGTGGGGTCGGGGTGTGCTGTGAGGAGTCGGCGTCTGGCGCGAGTGAGGGTTTCGGGGCTGGTCGCTTCTCTCAGGGACGAGGCCGTGGCAAGCGTCGTCATTGTCTGTCCTTCCAGTCAACAACCTTCCAGTTACCCTACAAGTGTGAAGTGCTGTGACTGATCGACACGCCGGTGACGGCGGTGATCTCCGAGGCAAAAGCATCACCAGAGCGAGTCTGCGGCGATGCCAGCATTTCCAACGAATAGTCTGATATTCTTCCCTTGTGCTTGCTGGTCGGAGGGATGCTTTTTCGACCACTGGCGATCCGACGTAACGTTTCCCCTGATCGCAGGGGGTACGACACGCCAGGCAGCCAGAAAGCACCGAGCGCCAAAAGGTGCATTAAGACCTGTCGATACGGGCATAAATAGTTTTTTCTTCATGCGCCAGAAAGCACCGAGCGCCAAAAGGTGCATTAAGACTAGATGGCTTATATCGTTTCAAAAATGGAAGATTTTGCCAGAAAGCACCGAGCGCCAAAAGGTGCATTAAGACCCAAGCTGATAGAATCTTCTGGCGCCGTATCCGCCTGCCAGAAAGCACCGAGCGCCAAAAGGTGCATTAAGACGAGGTTTCGAGTGGGTTTGAAGTCATGATCGGTGGTTCCGTCAGAAAGCACCGAGCACCAAAAAGTGCATTAAGACATCATCCAGGCCAGCACTACACGCATGTCTACCCAGGTCAGAAAGCACCGAACGCCAAAAGGTGTATTAAGCGGCTCTTCAGAGTTGGGGGTGGGTGGAGGCATCTAGACCTCCTGCGATGAGGAGCATTCGGAGTTGGTATCTGGTGGGGTTGCGGTAGCCTCTGGCGACTCGTCTGTCCAGCTCGATAATGTCCGTTGATGGCTTCCGTGGAGCCATTGCTGGCTCCGCCTGTGTCGAAGTAGGCCAAGAAGGCGTCCTTCCACCTGCGTAGGGTTCGCCCCTAGTCGGGCGATTTCGAGGATGGGACAGGCTGGTAGGCGCTCGATGAGGTGCGCGGCCAGGCGTCGGCCTTGGGCGGGTGTGGCTTGGTGGAAGACCTCGCACACTTGCCCGGTGAAGGTAGGCGACGTCGACACTGATATGCGCCTCATCTGCCACGAAGGCCTCACGGAGGCGTTCCTTTTGACGTGGGGTGAGCATGATGAGCAGTGCTACGACCATGAGGATGGCCGAAACAGCCAATGGCGTCGAATAGTGCGGACTAAACACGAGAAGACCGGTAAGTCCGGCAACTCCCGTGGTAGCACTTTGGTGGCCGGTGTTGACGATGCCGGAAGCAGCTCCCGCCTCGCTGGGGCTGCTTTGCCAGATCCCCACGGAGGTGATTGGGCTAAAGGATGCACCCTGCCCAAGTCCAGTGAGGACCATGCCAAGTAGGAGAATTGGGAGGCTGCCGTGCATGCCCCAGGCGATCAAGCCGAGCCCTGCGGCAGTGCTCGCAAGTCCAGTTAGGAGCAGGCGCCGGAGCCCGAAACGAGTGACAAGGGAACTGACCATAATCCCGGTGGCACCTTGCGGGACGCAATTGACGAGCATGAGCAAACCGGCGGTCAGGGCAGAGTATCCCAGGGTGAGCTCAAAGTACTGGGTGGTCATGAAGTACATGCCAAACAGGGAGGCGGCGAATAAGAGTCGGGCAATCAGCGTCAAGCCACGAACTCGGTGACGCCACAGGTGCTCCGGGAGAATTGGCGCAGAAGCTTTACGCTCCCATGCGACTGCCATGACAAGAACGATCGCCCCAATTATTCCTGGCAGAACACTACGTTCCACTAGGGCTAGGGTGATCAGAAACATGGAACCGGTCAGCAGGACCGCACCTAGCAAGTCGAACCGGCCCGTCCGTGAAGGTAAAGCAGGTAAAAACCGCACGGCAAGCACGAGTACTACCACCGCGATGGGGACATTAATCCAGAACCCGAACCGCCAAGATAAGAAAGTAGTGATCAACCCGCCGATCAGCATCCCGCCAGAGGATCCCAGACCGGCCATTGTGCCGTAGGCAGCCGTGTCCCGGGTCCGTTTGACCGTGTCATGAAAGACGGCCGTAATGAGCATCAAGGACGTGGGCGCAACTACAGCGGCGCCGTCGTCGAGAGTCAAGCCAGCAGCAACGATGGCCCCAGTGGCTTCGCTGCCGCTACCGTTACCTACAAAATCGTCCGTCGTCTATAAAAACAGTATTGAAAAATCATAGGCGACGGACGATTTTACCTGTAAATCTCAGGCGCAGGCCCCAGACCAAGCCGCAACCCCAGCCCCAGCCTCAACTACCTAGAGCACCATGGCCGCCACCCAACCACTGGCCAGCAGCGGCAGGTTGAAGTGCAAGAAGGTGGGGATCACCGAGTCACGGATGTGGTCGTGCTGGCCGTCGGCGTTAAGACCGGCGGTGGGCCCCAGCGTGGAGTCAGAGGCGGGCGAGCCGGCGTCGCCAAGCGCCCCAGCCGTACCAATAATGGCTACTGTGGCCGCCGGGCTGAACCCCAAAGACACACACAGAGGCACATAAATGGTGGTAATGATGGGCAAAGTGGAGAAGCTAGAGCCAATGCCCATAGTCACAATCAACCCCACCACCAGCATGGCCAGCGCCGCCAAGGCCTTATTGGCGCCAAAGAGCGCAGCAGAGGTTTTCACCAGGCTTTGCACGTCCCCGGTGGCGCTCATCACGGAGGCAAAACCTTGGGCGGTGATCATGATGAAACCAATCATCGCCATCATTTTCATGCCCTGAGTAAACACGTCGTCGGCCTGGTGCCAATTAACCGCCCCAGTGATCATGAAAATTGATAGCCCCACCAGGGAACCCACCAGCAGCGAGTCTGCCTCCGACTCCAGCGAAAGCATCACCACCTGCACGGCGAAGGTGGCCACAATAGCGATCAGGGAAACGATCACCTTGTAGCGGCTCACCTGCTCCACGGCCGCAGCCGTAACCGGCTGGTCCGCATATTCGCGCGGTTTGCGGTAGGAGAAAAACACGGCGATCAGCAGCCCGGCCACCATTCCCAGGGCCGGAATGGTCATCACGTGCATGACGTTGATGCCGTCTACTTTCATGCCGGCGTTTTTAATGTTTCCCAGCAAAATATTGTTTAGGAAGATCGAGCCGAAACCCACCGGGATCCACATGTAGGTGGTCACCAGCCCGAAAGTCAGCACGCAGGCAACCAGGCGCCGGTCAATGCGCAGCTTGTTCATTACGGTCAGCAAAGGCGGGATGATCAGCGGAATGAAGGCGATGTGCACCGGGATCAGGTTCTGGCTCATCACCGACATGGCTAAAATTCCCGCCAGCATCAGCCATTTAGCCCCAAAGGCTGCTTTGGCATTATTTTCTTTGCCGACGGCGGCCGTAATTTTTTGCGCTAATAGTTCCGGCAGTCCGCTGTTGGCCACAGCCATGGCAAAAGCGCCCAGCAAGGCATAGCTCAGGGCGATTTTAGCTCCCCCTGCCAGCCCGGTTTGGAAGGCCACCATGGTCTTATCAAGGCCAATGCCTGAGATTAAACCGCCCACTACCGAACCTATGAACAGCGCTAGCACCACATGCACTCGCAGGGCAGCAAGTACAAGCATTACTAGGACAGCGATAAGTACGGCGTTCATGAAGGGGAATATAAATGGCCCCTAGCCCGCAAGGCAAGGCTTGTCTCACTAGATAGTCATATTTGGCGGGTAAGGCGTAAACAAACACGCACGCTAACCCACACAAATACACGTCACATAGATTTCACTAACTGCGAACACTTTCGAAACCCTATTTTCTCCAGTAAGTTGGCACTTACCTGTGAATACTTCAAGAAACCTGGCCAGCGCAGGTTTTGCTAACACAGTGTTAGCTACGCCATTTTTAGTGGCACTTATCGCAGCCATCACGCACTTGAGACTAGCGCTACAAACCAAGTAAAATCCGGCTGTCAGTGTATTTAGGGCTTAGCCCTAGATTCACTGACAGGTGGAGCCTAGCCAAGACTTCTTAGCTGAGCAAAGCCAAAAGGTGATGACAAGGTTTGGGCTGGAGCCTATTGGTTCCAGCCCAAACCCTCACCAGGCCTTATGCGCACTTAAAGGCTAATTGCATCGCTTATATGAATGGGTGCCCCTACCAAAACTGGTAGGGGCACCCATTTGTTAGCTAAGTGTTAGCAATCAGTTGTTGCCGGTCAGCTTCTCGCGCAGAGCAGCTAGAGCCTCGTCAGAAGCGAGGGTACCAGCGGCCTCAGCGGGAGCCGAGGAGTAGGAGCTGGCGGGAGCCGGAGCGGCAGCAGCCTGCTCGACGTCCTCTTCCAGAGCCTTGGCAACCTGGGCCTTGTGGGACTCCCAGCGGGCGTGAGCAGCAGCGTACTGTGCTTCCCAAGCCTCGCGCTGAGCCTCGTAGCCTTCGAGCCACTCGTTGGTCTCGGGGTCGAAGCCCTCGGGGTACTTGTAGTTGCCGTTCTCGTCGTACTCGGCAGCCATACCGTACAGCGAAGGATCGAAGTCCTCGGAGTTGGGGTCTACACCCTCGTTGGCCTGCTTGAGAGACAGGGAGATGCGGCGACGGTCCAGGTCGATGTCGATAACCTTGACGAATACCTCGTCACCAACCTTGGCAACCTGCTCGGGCACCTCGACGTGGCGCTGGGCCAGCTCGGAGATGTGAACCAGACCCTCGATACCGTCCTCGACGCGCACGAACGCACCGAAGGGAACCAGCTTGGTGACCTTACCGGGCACAACCTGGCCGATAGCGTGGGCGCGGGCGAAGGCCTGCCACGGGTCTTCCTGGGTAGCCTTGAGGGACAGGGAGACGCGCTCGCGGTCGAAGTCCACATCCAGGACCTCAACGGTGACTTCCTGGCCAACCTCGACAACCTCGGACGGGTGGTCGATGTGCTTCCAGGACAGCTCGGAGACGTGAACCAGACCGTCTACGCCGCCCAGGTCCACGAAGGCACCGAAGTTGACGATGGAGGAAACCACACCGCTGCGAACCTGGCCCTTCTGAAGGGTCTGCAGGAAGTTGGTGCGTACCTCGGACTGGGTCTGCTCCAGCCAGGCGCGGCGGGAAAGGACCACATTGTTGCGGTTCTTGTCCAGCTCGATGATCTTGGCCTCTAGCTCGCGGCCAACGTAGGGCTGAAGGTCGCGGACGCGACGCATTTCAACCAGGGAAGCGGGTAGGAAGCCGCGCAGACCGATGTCGAGGATGAGACCACCCTTAACGACCTCGATAACGCTACCGGTGACAACACCGTCTTCTTCCTTGATCTTTTCGATCTGACCCCAAGCGCGCTCGTACTGTGCACGCTTCTTGGATAGCAGCAGACGACCTTCCTTGTCCTCCTTCTGGAGAACCAGGGCCTCGATCTCGTCACCAACAGCAACGATCTCTTCGGGGTCTACGTCATGCTTAATGGACAGCTCACGAGAGAGGATAACGCCCTCAGTCTTGTAGCCGATATCGAGGAGGACCTCATCGCGGTCAACCTTAACAACGGTACCCTCAACGATGTCGCCATCGTCGAAGTACTTAATGGTTTCGTCGACGGCTGCGAGTAGTTCCTCGGTAGAGCCGATGTCGTTGACGGCGACCTCGTTGTTGGTCGGCTCGTTGGGCGTAGTGGTGGTCATTTAGAAGTTGCTCCGAATACGGAAAAGTAGTTGCGGACGAACATGCCTGCCCCGCATACGGTCAACTAGGTCCGTCCCAGTTAGCCGCTGCACATTGTTAAATGCTTGATCTGTTTACACAGATTAGGGGCATACGCTGCTCACCCTATCAGTTAGACAGGTATAAATAACAGGGTATTAACAACAGCTAGTAATTATCTTCTGGTGTTATCTATCACTTTTATAATTAGTGGGCGGCGTCGCGCCAGGTTTTGCCCAGCCCCACACCAACTTCTAGTTTGACGCTGAGGCTGGCTGCGCTTTCCATTTGCTGGCGCACTAGCTGCTGCACCGTCTGGGCTTCACCTGGGGCAATTTCCAGCACGAGTTCGTCATGCACCTGCAGCAAGATGCGGCTAGCTAGGCCCTGCTGGCGTAGGGCAGCCTCCACATTTAGCATGGCTTGTTTAATGATGTCGGCGGCAGTGCCCTGGATAGGGGCATTGAGGGCGGCGCGCTCAGCCGCCTCGCGGGTAGCGTAGTTGTCGCTGTTTAGCCCGGGTAGATAACGACGGCGCCCGGCCATGGTCTGGGTGTAGCCCAGGGTGCGGGCCTGCTTAACCACACCGGTTAGGTACTCTTGCACTCCCCCAAAGCGCGCAAAGTAAGCTTTGCGCAGGCTGGCTGCTTCTTCACGAGAAATACCTAGCTGGCGTGAAAGCCCAAAGGTGGACAGGCCATAGGCCAGCCCGTAGCTCATGGCTTTAATGTGGCTGCGCTGCTGGGAGGTGACCTCAGCAGGGTCAATGCCATGCACCAGGGCGGCCACATAGCGGTGTAGGTCCTCGCCGCTAGCAAAAGCGTCAATTAGGCCCTGATCTTTAGACAGGTGGGCCATGATGCGCATTTCGATTTGCGAATAGTCCGCCGTCATTAGGGCTTCATAGCCCTCCCCGGACACAAACGCTCCACGAATACGCATCCCCTCTTCAGAGCGGGCCGGAATGTTTTGCATATTGGGCTCGGTGCTAGATAGGCGCCCGGTGGTGGTTACGGTCTGCTGGAAAACGGTGTGGATGCGCCCGTCGTCACGAGTGGTTTTACGTAGCGTCTCCACCATTTGGCGCAGCTTAATAGCGTCGCGGTGTTCTAACAGGTAGCCCAGGAAGGGGTGGGCGGTTTTAAGGTAGAGCTCTTCTAGGGCCTCAGCGTTGGTGGTGTAACCGGTTTTGGTTTTGCGAGTTTTGGGCATATCTAGTTCTTCAAACAGCGCCACCTGCAGCTGCTTGGGGCTAGATAGGTTGATGGTGTGCCCTAGGGCGTCGTAGGCGTTTTGGGCGGCGTGGGTTACGCGCGAGTCCAGCTCGCCTAGTAGCTGCTCAAGGTAGTCCATGTCGACGCCAATACCAGCGTTTTCCATATGCGCTAGGGTGCGCGAAACCGGCAGCTCCAACTGACTTAGTAGCTGCAAAGAATCGGTTTTTTCTAGCTGCCCGGTAAGTACCGGCACCAGGGCGCGGGTCAAGGCGGCGTCGTCGGCGCTAGCTTCCTCCTGCCCCAGGCCCTCTAAATCAAGCAGGGTCTGCTCTGCTTGTCCGGTGGGCTCTTGATCGATTCCTAGCCAGCGCTGGGACAGATCGGCCACGGTGTAACCACGCTGATCTGGGCGAGCGATATAGCCAGCTAGGGCGGCATCGAAACTGACTGAGTTTAGCTCCAGGCCACGCCCGTGTAGGGCGTGCCAGGTAGATTTATAGTCGGTTACGTATTTTTCCTGGCTGCCAGCTAGATACTGGGCTAGGGCCTGCTCGTCGGCAGGGCAGATAGTGGTCAGGTCGATGTTTAAGCTTTGGGCGCCGTCGCTGAGAATCAGGGTGTCGGCGTCGCCCATGGACGGGGTGAAGCAGCCGGTAACTGCCAGGGCCAAGGGGTGGTTAGCAGCCTGTAGCCACTTTTCTAGCCCGCCCGCCAGGCCATCTAGGTGTAGCTGCTTGGCTTCCACTTTGGCTAGCTGTTCTATTTCCGCCGTCGGCATTTGGGTATCGAAGTTTAGCTGGGCTAGAGCCTTGTCACGCAGGGACACAAACTGCATTTGGTCCATAAAGGAAATGAATTCGTGGCGGTTGGCGCCAGCTAGTTTCAGCTCCTCTAGCTGCACATCTAGCTCTAAGTCAGTTAGCAGGCGGTTTAGTTTGCGGTTGCGTTTAACATCATCAAGGTGATCACGCAGCGACTGGCCCACTTTGCCCTTGATTTCATCGGCATGGGCGTAGATGCCCTCTAGGCTTTCATAGCGGTTTAGCCATTTAGCTGCGGTTTTGGGGCCTACTCCGGGCACGCCGGGCAGGTTGTCGCTATCTTCTCCCACTAGCGCCGCCAGCTGAGGGTATTGGGCGGGGGTGACGCCGTAGCGGGCGAATACTTCCTGGGGGGTCATGCGCCGCGACACGCTCACCCCACGCACCGGGTAGAGCACGGTGGAGTGGTCTGTGACCATCTGGAAGGAGTCGCGGTCCCCTGAGGAGATAAGTACTTCGTAGCCTTGTTCTAGGCCTTGGCGGGTGAGCGTAGCCAAAATATCGTCGGCTTCAAAGTCGGGTTTGCTTAGGCAAGTTACATTTAGTGTGCCCAGCAGTTGGCGGATCAGTTCTACCTGGCCAATGAAGGCTTCAGGAGTTTTGTCGCGGGTGCCCTTGTATTCGGGATATTCGCGGGTGCGGAAGGTGCCGCCGGGTAGGTCGAAGGCCACGGCCACGTGGCTGGGCTGCTCAGCTTCAAGTAGCCCCAGGAACATGCTTAGAAAGCCGTGGACGGCGTTGGTGTGTTGGCCCGCGCCGTTGACGAAATTTTCCGCCGGTAGGGCGTAGAAGGCTCGAAATGCCATTGAATGGCCGTCAATTAGCAGCAGGCGTTTGTTATCCACTGTTTAAGGCTAGCGGTTTTTGGCTTTGCCGTGTCAGTCTTTAAGGCATGAGCGATCCCACGCAGGGCCTGATTGCTAGCGAGTCGGGCACATTAATGGAAACTTTAGCGATGCAAGTTGAGCGCCGTGACGCCCAGTGCACAATCGTGTCTATGCCGGTTGAGGGTGCGTTGCAGGTGGTGGGGATTTTGCATGGCGGGGCTAGTGCGGCGCTGATTGAAACTGCCGCCTCGGTAGCTGCCCGCGAGGCTGTCCCCCAGGGGAAGGTGGCGGTTGGCACTGAGCTTAGTGTTTCGCATTTGCGTGCGGTTAGGAGTGGGCGGGTGCGCGCCACGGCCACGCCTTTGCATTTGGGGCGGCGCACCGGGGCCTATCAGGTTCATGTTCACGACGACGCCGGACGCCTCACTGCGCACGGCACGTTGCGGGTGCTGTTTTCTTAGACGTTTTTAAGCGCGGGCTGTTTTAGTGGCGCTAAAACCATTGTGGGCAGGCCCAGGGCCTGCCCACGTTTATGAGTGTGTAGCGTTAAAGCCACTGCCTTGCGGCAGAGGCGTTAAGGGTCTACTTCTTTTTGGCGCCGCCAACCTGCTCGATTACAGCGTCGGCTACCTCACGCATGGTAAGGCGACGGTTCATGGAGGTCTTTTGTAGCCAGCGGAAAGCTTCGGGTTCGCTCAGGTTCATCTGTTCTTGGAGTAGGCCCTTGGCGCGGTCAACGCGCTTGCGGGTTTCGAAACGCTCCTGCATATCCTCTAGCTCGTTTTCTAGAGAAACAATCTCTTCGAAACGGCTGTAGGCCACTTCAATGGCTGGCAGTAGGTCTGCCGGGGTGAAGGGCTTGGTTAGGTAGGCCATGGCTCCCGCGTCTGCTGCACGGCGTGCAAGTTCTAGTTGAGAGAAAGCGGTGAGCATAACCACTGCACAGGAGTGCTCTTTGATGATGGTTTCTGCGGCGGTGATCCCGTCCATAACCGGCATCTTCACATCGAGGATGCACAGGTCTGGCTTGAGTTCCTCTACAAGTCGAATTGCTTCTTCACCGTTGGAGGCTTCTCCAACAACGTCATAGCCTGCTTCGGTGAGGATTTCGACAATATCAAGTCTGATCAGGGCTTCATCTTCAGCGACGAGGACCTTGCGTGATGACATCAATGGCTCTGCACTCATGTTTGGTAGTATAGTGGAACAGGTGCTTGAAAATCTGGGTTACACTAGATGGCACACGGCCCCTCTAGCCCAACGGTAGAGGCAATCGACTCAAAATCGATCCAGTGTGGGTTCGAATCCCACGGGGGGCACTTAGGTTTTTAAATTGTTTGTGCAGGTCAAAGCAGATTTGCGAAACAAGAACTCACCAACCTAAACACATAGGATTAGTAGGTTTTAACGACAACACAAATACCAGTGATTAGAGTCACGTTAAGTTGTTGACTTCCAGAATAACCAAAAGGCCCCGGCTAACGCCGGGGCCTTTCAGTTTGATTTAGCTAACAAAATCAGTCGAAGTCTACCTGCTCGCCAACCGTGTGTACACGGATGGAGTTGGTAGCACCGGGGGTGCCCGGAGGCATACCTGCCACGATAACTACCTGAGCACCCTCAGGAGCTAGCTTCTTCTCGCGCAGGAACTGGTCTACCTGCTTGACCATCTCATCGGTGTGGCGTACCTCGTCAACCTTGTAGGCGTGCACACCCCAAGAGACCGACAGCTGGTTGCAGGTGGTCTGCAACGGAGAGAAGGCCAGCAGCGGAATGTGGTTACGCAGACGCGATAGACGGCGTGCGGTGTCACCAGACTGAGTGAAGGTCACCAGGTGGGTGGCGCCAATGCGCTCACCAATACCGGCAGCAGCGCGGGTGATAGCGCCACCAACGGTGTGGGGTTCACTGCCTAGCGCAGCGATGCGGTCACCGCCGTTTTCCTCAACGTTTTCAATAATCGAGGCCATGGTGCGAACGGCCTCAATGGGGTAAGCGCCCACGGAAGTCTCACCCGAGAGCATAACCGCGTCGGCGCCGTCGAGAATGGCGTTAGCGCAGTCAGAAGCCTCTGCACGAGTGGGGCGTGGGTTAGAAATCATGGAGTCGAGCACCTGGGTGGCCACGATTACCGGCTTAGCGTAGCGGCGGGCCAGCTCAATGGCGTGCTTTTGTACTAGCGGCACGGCCTCTAGCGGATACTCAACACCCAGGTCACCACGAGCCACCATAATGCCGTCGAAGGCATCTACGATCTGCTCTAGGTTATCTACAGCCTGGGGCTTTTCAATCTTGGCGATCACCGGACGGCGGATACCTTCCTCGTCCATGATCTGGTGTACATCTTCAATGTCCTTAGCGTTACGCACGAAGGACAAAGCAATAATGTCTGCGCCGATGTTCAGACCCCAGCGCAGGTCCTCACGGTCCTTCTCACTTAGGGCGGGCACAGAAACGGCAACACCAGGCAGGTTAATGCCCTTGTGGTTAGAAACGTAGCCGGGCACCTCCACCTTGGTGATTACATCAGTGTCGGTGACAGCCACAACGCGAATGGCCACGTTGCCGTCGTCGATAAGCAGCATGTCGCCAGGAGCGCAATCTCCAGGCAGACCCTTATAAGTAGTTGAGGCGCGCTTGACAGTACCAAGCACGTCATCAATGGTAATAGTGAACTCGTCGCCCTTGTTGAGCATGACCTTCTGGTCGTCCACGAAACGCCCTAGGCGAATCTTGGGACCCTGTAGGTCAACCAGGATGGCTACCGGACGGCCGGAGGCTGCAGCAGCAGCGCGCACGCGATCGATAACGACTTCCTGATCCTTAGCACTACCGTGGCTACGGTTAATACGTGCCACGTTCATGCCTGCGTCAACTAGGGCCTGTACCTGCTCGGGGGACTCGGTTGCGGGACCGAGGGTGCAAACAATTTTGGCTCTACGCATGTAAACAAGATTAGACCACAATCGGCGCTAACTGTAGCCTAAATAGCGATGAAGCTAATTTGGCGTCCAGATTAACTTTGAGAAAAAACCGTCACTCACCCTCCAAACCGGCCTCTACCTGCGCATATGCTTTTTGTTTGCGCAGCGTTAAAAACATGCCAGTTAAACCAATTAGACACACCACGGCTGATGTCCACACATTAAGACGAATACCTAAAATATGCTGTGCATCATCAATTCGCAGATATTCAACCCAAATACGCCCAGCCGTATAGATCACCATATAGGCCCACATGCTCACTCCCCCATGCCAGTTAAAGCGCCGCCCCAGCCACACCAACGCCGCCGCCCCAGCCAGATTCCACAAGGCCTCATACAAGAAAGTAGGGTGAAATAAGGTGCCTGGAGCGTAGCCTGCAGGCAGATGCTCTACGTCAATACGCAGTCCCCAAGGCAAAGTGGTTGGGGCACCAAAAAGCTCCTGATTAAACCAGTTACCCAGGCGCCCAACTGCTTGGGCCACCAGCAGTGTGGGGGCCAGTGCCTCAGCAAAAGTACCCACCTCAAGTTTGCGCCTACGCAGGTAAAGCCACGCCGCCAGGGCGCCGGCACCAATCCCGCCCCAAATCCCAAGGCCCCCATGCCAAACTTGCGGAATCAGAGCCAAATCTCCCTGGGGCCCAAAATAGGCATCTGGAGAGGTAATCACGTGATACAAGCGCGCCCCCACAATGCCGCAAGGCACCGCCACCAGCGCCGTATCAAGCACCACGTCCTTTTGCCCACCGCGAGCGCGGTAGCGTTTGTCGCCCCACCATACGCAGATGAAGATGCCGGTCAGGATGCATAGGGCGTAGGCGCGGATAGGGATGGGGCCTAGGTGCCAGATGGCGTTGCTGGGTGAGTCTATGGCGGTGGGGAGGGTGAGCAGTTGGGGGGTGTTCATAGGTTTTTTTCGCGGGTGAGTTTGTGTAGGGCGGGGTGGGATCCGGCTGACACTAGGTTGGAGACGAATTGTTGTATGTCGGTGGAGAGTATGGCGGCTTGGCCTACTACCACTACGTTGGCGCCGTCTTTTGCGTATTGCATGACGTCGTGGGGGCCGCGTACGCCGCCGGCGGCTACGCGTATTACGCGGTTTCCTAGTACGTCTGCGATTTGGGCGAAGAGGGTGGGGTCGATTTGTCCGGTGACGTAGTCGCGGGCGTCGACGCTGATCATTTGTGCGCCTAGGGCCATGGCTTGGAGGGCTTCACGTCGTGAGCGGACTTGGACCATTGAGGTCATGCCTAGTTGGTGGGTGCGTTCGATGAGGCTTTCGAGGGCGATTTCGCTTTGAGCCTGCATGGTGAAGGTGATGCCGTCGGCGCCGTGGGCGCGGGCTTCGTGGATTTGGTAGGTGGTTACGGGTAGGTCGTTGACGATTATGGGGGCGTCTACGGCTTTGGCGACGGCGTCGAGTTGTTTGATGGAGCCTCGGTAGCCGCCTACTTGGGTTACTACTGAGATTACGCTGGCGCCTGCGGCTACGTAGGTGCGTGCGAGGGTGGCGGCGGCGGGGACTTGGCCTAGGGAGACGAAGGTGGCTGAGGCGGTTTTTACTTCGGCGATGATTTGTACAGGGCGTTCTTGGTTGCCGAGGGTGTGCGCGATGTTGCGTGCGGGTTGGGCTTGGGCGGCGAGTTCTTTGAGTTGGGCCAGGCTTACTTCGCGTTCACGGCGTTTTTGGGCTAGGCGCACTGCGGCGACAGCGTCCATGAGCCTGCGCTTTTGTACTATTTCCACCACACCCACGTCCCTATAATCGAGCTCACAGGGGTTTGAAAGCAAATCGGCTGGTCGCGTTAGGCTGTGAGGGTGAGTTGTTTGTGGGTTTTTGTTGATGGTTTTACTGGTAGTGGTAAGAGCACTGTTGGGGCTGCTTTGGCGCGTGAGTTTGGGGGGCGCTTGGTGGCTTTGGATGATTGCGTGCAGGGTTGGGATGCTTTGGCTGCCTCTATGGAGCAGGTGGCGGTGGCTTTGCGGGGTTTAGCTGGGGGTGGCCGGGCGGTTTTGCCACAGTGGGATTGGGTGGCGATGGCGCCGGGTGAGCCTTTGGTTTTGGGTTTTGAGCCGGTGTATGTGTTTGAGGGTAGTGGGGCGTTGTATTTGGCGTATTTGCTTAGGGACTTGGGGGTGCGTTTGCGTAAGGTTTGGGTTCAGGCGCCAGATGGGGTGCGCCATGAGCGGATTGCTAGGCGTGATGATTACCAGTGGGATGTGGCTAATTGGGAAGCCCAGGAGCGCTTTTGTAAGCGTTCCTGGGCTGGCTTGGATGGTTTTGTTGATCAGGTGATTGTCAACCAGTGATTTGCCTTGCCGCAGGGTTTTGTCTGCCGCTGGGCCTGCCTGTTTGCCTGCCGCCGACCCCGTTTGTTTACCTGCCACCGAGCCTGCCTGTTTGCCCGTTTGGTTTGGGGCTATTTAGCGTCTAGACCGGTTATTTGCGTTTGTTGGCGGTTTTGCTGGGGCTGGCAGAGGGTAGGGCGCTGGGGCTGACGGTTACCTGAACGTTGTTGTCGGAGTTGGCTGTGGCCGTGGCGGTGGCGCTGGCGTTGCCAGAGTGGTCGATGGCTAGTACGTCGATGACCATGGCTACGGCCCCGTCTCCGCGGGCTTGTTCACTGGGTAGGGTCAGTAGTACGCGGGAGCCTACGGGCACGTCCACTAGGTGTTCGGCGACGCCTTTGAGGGTGTTGCTCATGTCGATTACGCCGGGGGCGTCGGCGGGGTTCCAGGAGCTGGAGATGACTTTGGAGTCTTTCCAGTTGATTAGGCTGTAGCGGGCGATGACGGTGGAGTCGGCGCGTACCTGTTCGCCTTTACCTACCAGTAGTGAGTAGATCTGTGACTGGGTGGGTTCAGCTACCCCGCTTAGAGCTACGGTTACTTGGTCGGTGCCTACGGTTACTTTGGGGGCGCTGGCGTCAGCGCTGGCTGGGGTGCCAGTGGCCACGGTGGGCAGCACGTCTACTACGGTGATTTCTTCGGTGGTTACCCCGTTGTTGGTTACGGGGGCGCGTAGTACTAGGCGTGAGCCTTCTTTTACACCCTCAAGGTTGTTTAGCAGGGTTTGGCCGACTTTTTCGTCTAGTAGCCCAGAGTATAGGCGTACTCCACGTCCGCCAACGGTGGTGTTTTTACCGTCTTGGCCCGAGAATGTAGCCAGGTTCAGTAGCATGCCTTGGCCTTTAACTAGGGCGCGGCCGGTGCCTTTAACTAGCTCGTCTTTAATGACTTTATCTACCGGGCTTAGGGGGTGTTTTAGATTCAGTACCGGGATGGCGCCCACGTTGCCTGAGATAGTCATGGCGTCAGCTAGTGGCGCGTCAGCGCTTAGCTGCGCGTCGGTAGCTTTAGCTGAAGACATTTGGGGGTCTTGGCCACCCGATACCAGCACCGGAACTATCACCATAAGGGAAACTAGTACTAGTGCCCCTAGTAGGAACCAGATTCCTTTAGGGCGTTTGCGTCCTAGCGTGGCAGTAACTACACGCTGGGCTTGGGTAACGTTAGTGGGGTCGTTTGCGCTGCGGGCGCTACGAGGTTGCTGTTCCACTTACACTCCTGTGCCTTGCCAAAAAGGGTCTATCTGCGAGCTTTGCAACTCGCTGAGTAGTTTATCCACTCGCCAGTCACTATTTGCTAGTGGATCAAGCAGCTCAAATTGGTGGGCTGAGCCGTCTTCAAGTTTGATGTTAACCCAATCGGCTTTAACTAGGCGCCCTACCCCCTGCGCAGCTTCAATAAGTGAACCTCGCAGGTGAGCGCGGGTAGTGGCGGGAGCTGTGGGGCAATTAGCTTTATTGGCGTCAATGAAAGTGGCTAGGGTCCCGCTGCGCTCTAATTTAGTGCGCAGCCCACTTGCTGGGTCTAAATCATGGTAGGCCAAAGCTAAACGTTTTAGCCGCACATCATTTGGCGCTAGCTGGTGGCGGTTGGCGTAGGCCTGCAGTAGTTTCTTTTTCGCCGCCCAATCCACCAGGTGAGTGACCTTTTCCCAATCACCGCCGCTAATGGCCTTTAGGCAGGTACGCCAAATGTTTAACACCTGGGTTTGCCAAGGGTCTAAATCCAGCTCAGTTTGCGCATATTGGCTTAAGCGTTCTAAGAATTCGCCTTGAATTTGGGCTGCGCCTAGACGCCGTCCATCAGCTAAATCCACCTTAGTGGCGCCACGTAGATCTTTAGAAACCTCCCGGATAGCTTTGGGGGCGTTAGCCAGGGTTAAATCAGAAAAATCTTGGCCATGCTCAATAGCGTCCAACAGCAAATCCACGCTGCCTACCTTGAACAAAGTCATGGCTTGGCTCAGGTTGGAATCGGCCACAATGATGTGTAGGCGCCGCCATTTATCACCCTGGGCGTGGGGTTCATCGCGGGTGTTAATCATGGGGCGCGAGCGGGTAGTGGAGTTAGCCACCTCATTCCACATTTGGTCGGCGCGCTGAGACAGGCGATAGCTGCCATCATCAGCCAGCCAGCCGGCCCCACTGATCAGTTGGCGGGTAACCAGGAAGGGCAGCAGGCTACGGGCCTGACCCCAATAGTTATCGCTGCGCGCCAGCAGATAGTTTTCGTGGCAACCATAACCATGACCAGCCTGGTCGCGGTTATTTTTAATGATGTGTAGTTTTTGGCCCTCCAAGCGCTCATTAGCTTGCCCAGCCAAAGACTGCACCAGCTGGTCACCGTAGCGCTCTTGGATAAGCAGATCCTCTAGACGGTCACATTCAGCTGTGGCGTATTCGGGGTGGGAACCCACATCTAAATACAGCCTCCCACCACTGGGCAAAAACACATTCGTGCTGTTATAGCGCCGGTTTATGGGCTCAAACAGGACCCTAGCCCGCTGCTCCGCATCCATCTGGCCCCCCTGAGCGGTTAGCGCATACTCGGTTTCTAAACCAAATACGCGCCGGCTAGGGGCGCGACTAGTCACTGTCCACCCTTTTGGATGAAGCTGTCTACGAACTCTTGGGCGTTTTCCTCCAACACCGCGTCAATGTCATCAAGGATGTCGTCAAGATCTTGAATTTCAATCTGCTCTACCGGCTCTTGCCACTGGCTGCTTGAGCCCTGCCAACTAGCGCGGCTGGCATTAATTTGATTTTGGCTGTCCACTTAAACTTCCTTGATGTTTTAGCTGCTCATGTAAGTATTGGGTGATGTTTGGCTCAGGCCGCAAAGATTTCAAACTCAGCCGCACTATATGCGGCCAGCCCGGCGGCTGATAAAGAATCGAGGTCCATGAAGCCCCCACCGTATGCTCCAAATTTGCTACCGCCCAGCCACGCAAATAAGCGCGCGTATCTGGCGGGGCATTACAGACGGCGTCGGCCACCTCAGAAGGGGAAGCTAGACGCATAATGCGCCCACCCGCATCTAGTCGCTTAATAATGGCCCCATCCACCTCACCCCATTGAATATCAAGGGCCGCCAGGCGCGGATGTTCCCATCCGATACGCCCACGCCAACGCAGGCCCTGACACAGCTGATATTTAGCCACCCACTCCACACAGTCAGCCACAGTGGAAATATCGCTAGCTAAACCATCCAACACTCTTTGCCACAGTTCAATCACCTGTGCGGCGCTACCAATCTGGCTGGCCTCAAGTCCCCCAAACTGGTCCACACAGGCTACCTTGACAGCGTCTAACAGCTTTTGTTGAATCTGCAGGGCACTAAATTCTCCCCCCGCCGTGCTCAGCTTGGCTTTCAAAGTCAAGTCACGTGAAACCTTGTGACACTGGGCTACCACGTCCCCCACTAGCAGCAGCGGCTGCAAAACCTGCGGCTGGGTTTCTAGCAGCCACAACGCCAGATTAGTGATACCCACCTTCAACAAAATCGGTACATCAAAACGGTTAGCGTCACCGCTGATTACATGGATACGCCGCCAAGCGCGCCCATCGGCGTGGGGCTCATCGCGCATATTTAGCAAGGGGCGGGCATAGGTGGTTTGCAAACCCACACTGGTGTGGATGTAGTCGGCGCGCTGCGAAATCTGGAAACCGCTTTGCTCGCTGCGCTCACCTAAACCCACCCGGCCGGCGCCAACCACTATTTGGCGGGTAACTAGCACCGTGGCCAGGAGCGAATTAAGCAGATCCAGGGGCAGGGCGCGGCTAACTAAATAGTTTTCGTGCGCACCCCAAGTGGCGCCCTTACCATCAACATTATTTTTGTAGGCATGCACCTGCATCCCCTCAGCTTTAAGCTGGGCTACGGCCTGGGCAGCTATCAGCTCTCCGGCCCGATCCCACACCATGGCCGCAAATGGGGTGGTGCATTCAGGGCTGGAGTATTCAGGGTGGGCATGATCCACATAAAAACGCCCCCCATTAGCTAACACCAGGTTAGTTAGGGCCTGTCTTTGCAGCTGCTTACCGGTACGCAAACTAGCCCCTGGCGGCAGGGCCTGCTCAGCGGCCAGGTCACGCACCACTTCCCCAGCGCCCACCCCGGGCACGCCCCAGTCACACAGTCCACCAGCCAGGCTTTGCCCCGCGCCACCAATCCCCTGGTTTAAAGAGGCTCCCGCAGAGAGTGCAACGGGCGCAGAGGGCTCGCGACAATCAGCGCTGCCCCCTATCTGGCTACCATCACTGGCGCTCGCAGGGGCGCTAGGAGCTAGGCTGCCAGGTAAATCAGTTAGTAAAGAAGCGTCAGCTAAATCGCGCGCCAGGCGCCCACCACGCAGGTCAGCTAGGGGATCTTCATCCTCATAATCCCAGCGCACCGCCTGGCTCCAACGCCCCGCCCGCGAAAATGGCGCATAGGCGGCCACGCTTCGCGCCGACAGCTGCATAGGGTTCATGGCGCAGCCGGGGGCAGAGATACCAAATTCGGTTTCTAAACCCACCATGCGCCGGGCTGGATCTGGCGTGTGCATCAGTGCTTAGCCCGCTTCACACTACGCACCATCACAGGCCTCTCCCCCAGCTGGCGTAGCCAGCCCTCAGAGTCAGTGCTGGCGTTAAGCTCTTCTTGTTCACGCCCCGCCTGCGCCACTGCCTCCAGCAGCAAAGAGGTGCTAATACCACCCTCAGCCCCGGCTAGCTCACGTTTAATCGCTAAAGTCTTAGCCCGGGCCACCACCGCCGCCAGGTAGGCACCTGAGATTAGCTCACTGGCGTACACCTTGCGGCAGGCACCATTAACGTAGGTGATTTCCAAAATTTCGTTAGCATGGCTAGAGGCATACAGTGCCTCCACGGTGGCGCCAATCATGATCTGTAAAGCATCTTGTCTGCTGCCGGCGCGCGCCAACTCACTAGAGGCGATTGGTAACTGCCCAGTTAGGTGCTTAGCTAAAATCTCGCCGGCAGCAAGCTTATCGGGGCGACCAATATAGATTTTTACATCTAGTCGCCCCGGCCGCAGCACTGCCGGATCAAGCATGTCTTCACGGTTAGTGGCGCCAATAATCACCACATTGTTAAGGGCCTCAACCCCATCTATTTCCGCCAGCATCTGGGGCACAATCGTGCTTTCCATATCTGAAGAAATACCCGAGCCGCGCCGGCGCAGCAGCGCCTCCATTTCGTCAAAGAAAATCACCACCGGGCGCTGCTCATCAGCTAGACGCCTAGCTTGCTCAAAAATGGTGCGGATTTGGCGTTCGCTTTCACCCACGTATTTATCAAGCAGCTCAGGGCCCTTAATGTTGAAAAATGCGGCCTCGCCTTGCCCCCTAGCATGTGCCAGGGAGGTAGCCACAGCCTTAGCGATAAGGGTTTTACCGCACCCCGGCGGCCCGTACAGCAGTACGCCTTTAGGGGCCGAAAGGTTATAGGAGCGATACAGCTGCGGGTGAGTAAAAGGCAGCTCAATGGCGTCACGCACGGCGCTAACCGCGTCAGCTAAACCACCAATTTCTTCAAAAGAAATATTGGGACTGTCGGGCACAATCAAATCCTGCACACCGGTGCGTTCAATTAGGCCCAGCGCCAAGTCTGCCTCCAGGTGAGCGCAAAGCATATCCCCACTACGCAGCGGCTGCTCCAGATTTTCGCGTTGCAAACCGGGCGCCAGTTGCAGCACCTTACTAGAGCCTGAGGAAGTAGTTACCAGCACCCGCTCACTATCGAGGCGCTCGCTGACATACACCGCCTCACCCATATTCATGGGTTCACTTACCCCCACCACCACTTGGGAAGAGTTAATTAGCAGCTGGGCGCCGGCGTCAATCTTCTGCTCGGTAACGCTAGGGTGCACCGCTAAGCGCATACGCCGTGCCCCCACCATGGCCTCTAGCGCCACTAGCTGTTTGTTTTCATAAAACAGCCCCGTACACACCGCATAGCTAAGGGGCGGCTGGCGTAGCTTTTCTAGCTGACTATCAACCTGCTCTAAACGCTGTTTGGCGCGTTTTAAACCCGCCGCCAATCGCTCGTTTTTAGCCGCCAAACTGGCAGCTTCAGCCTGCAACTGGCGTACCTGGCCAACTAGCACTAGCGGGTCAACTTTTGCTCTAGCCATGCTTTTGAAAGCTACTCCTTAAAAGCGGGGCGCTGGACAGCGTCTAGCCCCAGAGTTTGTGCTACCTGATCAGTTAGTGCCCCACGGGTACTGGTAGCTTGCACGTTTACTTCAGTGGCGTCGTCGGGCTGCTTAACCAGGCAGTCACGTAGCACCTTGCGCACTTTACGGTCTGTGCTGGTGCGTTCGTCGACGTCGTCGGCCACCCAGTAGCCAGAGTCGTCATAAGCCCCGCCCCTACCGGTTTGCCGGCGGCTAAGGGGCTTAGAGCCGGTAGCTAAACGACGCGCCAAAACCAGGAAGCCGGTGTGCCCCACCATACGGTGATCGGGGCGCACCGCCAAGCCATCTACATGCCAGCCACGCGACATGGTTTCCCAAGCCAGCGGCTCGCTAAAGCTCTGAGTGCCTCGCAGCGCCTCAACCGTGCGCGACATCTGAGTGACGGTAGCCACATAGGCGCAAAATACGCCGCCGGGAGCCAATGCCCGGGCGCTTTGCTCCACGTTCTCCCAGGGAGCCAGCATGTCTAGCACCACTCGGTCAATCGAAGCGTCCTCCACCAAATCAGCTACCACCTGGGCAAAGTCACCGCTATGTAGCTGCCAGGCACGGTGGTGACGGCCAAACCAGGCGTCAACATTGGCGGCGGCAATGCGGGCAAAGTCTTCACGGCGCTCAATGGAGATAAGTTTGCCTTCCTCCCCAATGGCGCTTAGCAGGCTCATGGTTAGCGCCCCTGAGCCCACCCCGGCCTCTAGCACACGGGCGCCGGGGAAAATATCGGCCATGGCCACAATATTTCCCGAATCTTTGGGATAAACCACCTGTGCTCCACGCGGCATAGATAGCACATAGTCCGCTAGCAGCGGGCGCATAATCATCAGTTCATGGCCACTAGCGGTTTCAATGACGCTACCCTCGTTTAACCCCACAATTTCACTGTGGTGCAAATTGCCCCGTACCGACTGGAAATAGCCGCCTGCTTCAAGCACAAAGGTACTCATGCGCTTTTTAGTGTCGGTGATCTGGACTCTCTCACCGTAGCGCAACGGCCCACGCCGACCGTCTTGGCCCAGGCGCTGCTGGGTGGCGACTTTGGCTACCTCACGCTTGGCTCGAATAACGGTGGCTGCTACCTGATCTAGGGCCGGCTCAGCCTCGGGAGGCTGGGGGCTGTTTTCGATTTCCTCACTCATCCCCACCAGTGTAAGGGCTACCTAATTGCCACCAGTATTGCTGGGACATAGGTCACTAGCTTGCTAGCTAACAGGGAAATAGCGCGCCAATCTTAAAACTAAAGGAACCCAGGGTTTGTTAATTTTGTAGGTATGGATGGGCATTTAGATACTTCACCCAAGAGCGCTATGGCCGACGGCGCAGGCTCAGCTGGCTCAAAGGCCGACGGCGCGTCCGCCCCAGGCACTTACCCAGCCGGCACGCCAGCGGGCACCGCCACCGCCTCGGCTAGCTCCCCAGGCCCTGCAGCCCCAAGTATCAGCCCCAGCTCAGGCACCCAGCCCAGCTTGAGCCCCAGCCCTGCGGGCGGCAAACGTAACGCCCTGTCTCCCTCGCGGGTAAAAGATTTTAAGCAGTGCCCGCTGCTGTTTAGGTTTCGCTGCGTAGACCGTCTTGAAGAGCCCGGCTCCTTGGCCACCCATAAGGGCACGGTGGTACATGCGGTGCTCGAAGACCTATTTGATCTACCTGCCGCCCAGCGCACCGAAGCCGCCGCCCAGGCCATGCTTGAACCCCACTGGCAGGCCCACCGTGAGGCTAACCCGGCGGTTATGGATCTATTTGCTGACCCCAGCCAGGTAGAGCCCTGGTTGGAGCAGGGCCGCGCACTTATTTCTAACTACTTCCGCATGGAACTGCCTCAGCGTCTAGAGCCAGCCCAACGTGAGCTGTTCGTGCAGGCTAAAACCGATTCAGGGCTGCTACTGCGCGGCTTTGTGGATCGGCTAGATGTGGCCCCAAATGGGGCTATGCGGGTAGTTGACTATAAAACCGGTAAAGCCCCCGCCCCGCGTTTTATCGCTGAAGCCCTATTCCAGCTGCGTTTTTATGCGCTGGTGTTAAAGCGGATGCGCGGGGTTATGCCGGCGCGTTTGCAATTGCTTTACCTTAAAGACACAAAAACGCTAAGCCACGACCCTCACCCTAGTGAACTTATCGAGGTTGAGGAGCAATTAGAGCAAACTTGGAACGAAATTTTTGCCTGCGCCCAGCGCCAGTATTTCCCACCGCGTAAAAGTGTTTTATGTGGCTGGTGTGCTCACCAGGAGTTTTGCCCGCTATTTGGGGGCAAAGAGCCCCAGATGCCAGTAGAGAAGTTGAGTTACATGCTCAGCGCCCATGACTAAATTGCTAACCTTTGCCTATGGAGTATCGCCAGTTAGGACGCAGTGGGTTACGGATCTCTTCGCTAGGTCTGGGCACAATGACATGGGGCAACGACACTGATGCCACTAGTGCCCGTGAGCAGCTGGAATTATTCGTAGATAAGGGCGGCACACTGGTTGATACGGCTGCCTCATATGTGGGTGGCGACAGTGAAAAGCTGCTGGGCCAATTGCTGGCTAAGCACATTTCACGCCGTGAAGTGGTGCTGGTGTCTAAGGCTGGGGTGCGTTCGTGGCGTACCGGTAAGCGTAGCGCGGTTACTGACGCTGGGCGTGGCACGCTGCTAGACACGCTGGATGATTCTTTGGCACGCTTGGGCACTGACCACCTGGATTTGTGGCTGGTGCAGATCCCCGACTACTACACGCCCATGGAGGAGACAGCCTCAGCTTTAGAGATAGCTGTGCGTAGTGGTCGTACCCGCTATGTGGGGGTGTCTAACTATCCTGCCTGGGCTGCGGTGCATATGGCTGATCTGCTTGGTAGCGCTATTGGTATGGCCGGGGTGCAAACTGAGTATTCCCTGCTTAACCGTAGCGCTGAGCAGGAGTTGATTCCTGCCGCCCAAGAACTGGGTTTTGGGATTATGGGCTGGTCTGCTTTGGGGCGCGGGGTGCTTACCGGCAAGTACCGTAACGCCACTCCCCCCGACTCACGTGGTGCCTCGGCGCATTTGGCTGGGTTTGTGGCCCCGTATTTAAACGACGACGCCGCCCGCGTGGTTAACGCGGTGGCGACGGCGGCTGCGGGCTTAGAGCGTAGCCCACTTGAAGTGGCTTTGGCTTGGGCGCGTGGCAGTGATGGGATTGACTGTTCGATAGTTGGCGCGCGCAACACCCACCAGCTGCGCGACATACTGGCGGCTGCAGACCTGCAGCTAGAGCCTCAGATCCGGCATGTGTTAAACGAGGTTAGTTAAGGCTTTTCGTTTTCCTCGTCGTCCTCGTCTTCATCGATGTCTTCGTCGTCGTCAAAGTCTTCGACGTCGTAGTCTTCGTCCTCGTCGTCTTCGTAGTCTTCTTCATCAAAGTCATCGTCTTCATCAGCGTCGACAATGTCCAGGGGAAGCTCGATACCAAAGGCGGTGAACAGGGCGTCGTCGTAGGTGAAGAAGGCGTCAGCGAGACGGTCTTCAGCGGCGATTACTGCCGGCGAGAATTCGTCGCCGGTGGAGGATGCTTCAAAGTGTTGCTCTAAAGCGGCAATGAGTCGGTTAAGTGCTGCGCGCGGATCTGTAGCCATATGCCAAGGTTAGCGAGATTTTCTCCCCCGCGCAGCGATTAGGTAATAATCAGTTGTAGTTTGCCGGCTGTAGTTTGTGCCTTGGCCAGGGGATATTAACCCCAGGCCAAGGCACAAAAGCTGCTTTTACTCGTTTAGACCTAGCTGCTCGCGCACAAAGTCCACAAACAGGTCTTCACCCTTGATGCGGCTGGTTTCTTCAGGGCCAACCACCACGCGTACGCCGTCGCGCAGAATCTGGGAGGCGCCGCCGTCGGGACCCAGGGGTAAAATCACCCATTCTTTAGCCGGGCGGTAGCGCTTGGTGGGTGCGCCGCCAGCAATAATGGATTTGATGTTGGTAGCTACCACTTCGGCGTGTGCGCGGGCGGCGTCGGCGCGCTTAGATTCACGCACGTCGGTTAGGTCGCCGATAGCCCACACGTGGGGGTGGTCGATTACGCGCAGGTATTCATCCACCCGGATAGTGCCGTCATAGTGGCGGATGTCGGCGTAGGACTGGCCTAGGAAGGAGCTGGCCACTCGCGCCCCATAGGCGCGGAACCAAATGTCGGCTTCAATGGTGCGCCCAGCCTTGGTTTCCACAGTGAAGGGAGACAAGGTGGCCACATCAGTGGAAGGCAGGTAAGCCAGCTTGTCGCCGGTAATGATTTCTACGCCGCGATCAAGTAGCTGGGCGCGGATGGCTTCACGCAGTTCACTCTTGTAGTCGCTGGAGCACAAAATATCGTCAGCGCTCTCAACCATGATTACGTGCAGGTCAGGGAAGGCGGAGGTGATTTCACCAGCTAGCTCCACCCCCACTGCGCCGGCACCCAAAATCAGTACCCGCCTGGCAGCTGCTAGGGCGTCATTGGTGCGGGCAATGCGGGCCTTGGCCACCGCTGAGGGTGAATCCATGTGCTTAGCCGGGAAGGGGTAGGCCGTACCGGTAGCCAAAATCAGCTGGTCAGCTTCGATTACCTGGCCATCGGAGGTGCGCACGGTGGTGCCATCTACGCTCATGGCGGTGGCGTGAACTACGCGACCGTTTTTAAGTAGGTGGTCGTAGGGCAAGAAGATTTTTTGTGCCCAATCGGGGTCAACCGTGGCGCGCAGCGCTGCCGCATGGTTAACGAAAGTGTCTTTTTGTTCGATCAGAGTTACTTCGGCACACTCGTCTAGGGCTTTAGCCGCAGTGATACCGCCATAGCCACCACCGACAATAGTGACGCGAACCATAATACTTCTCCCGGGTAATAGGTTGGGTGGCCATGCCGCGTCGCTTGCGGCGGCCTTAGTTAAAGCCTAGCGCACCTAGGCCTTAAGTCCACGGTTTTACTGAAGCCTAGTTGTGCGCTTAGCCTCAGCCATGCAGCGAAAGGAGCGACTTTAGGCCGGCTACGAGCTTACTTAAGGCTGCTACGAGCTTACTCATCGGATGATCAATAGAGTCATATCTACGCCGCAGCCATAGGCCAATTAGCGCCCCTAGCGCTGAAAGCTGCATTAGCATTGAAAGCGAGACCACCTGGGGCGGGTACAGCACACTAAAGTATTTCTCTGTAATAGGGGCCAGCTTAACTATAGAAAGCCTTATTAACTCATAGTTAATGTCTTCAAGCAGACGTTGGTTTCCCTCATAATCGAACGTTAACCAGGCAAGTAGCATGGCTACCAGTGCCACCAGCGGATAGGCAAAGTGGGGCCTTATCTCGCGCACTATAAACCCACAGATAAAAGTCAACAGCAACATGGTCCCTCCCAGCAGACCAAATTCTGCTACGCGTACCAGCCCCAGTAACCACCATTGGGCTCCGGTATCTAAGGCCTCAAAAGAGTTGGTCCTTTTAAATACTTCGTTATAAACCATCAGGCCACAGAAGTAGAAGAACCCAATCCAAGATACATATACGAGACAGATAAAGGCAGAAGTATTCGTGCCATCGTTGAAATAGGGAACAGGGTCAGGGCCATCTGCAGCAGTCTTTTTGTGGCTTACTCGCTTTGGGGTATCGCTTTCAGCGCCAGAGGATTTTCTAGCCTTCTGCTCTACCTGCTCCACAGTGTCAAACGCCTTGCTAATTTCTGCCGGATCCACCAGGGCCTGCTCACAGTCAGCAAAAGCTTGTGTTAACTGCCTTTTTGCAGCTAGCGCCGCCGGTGAAACTTCATCGGCGGCGCTAGCAGCTTGATACTGCCTAAGAGCAGCAATTAAACGGTCAAGTGAGGCTCCAGGGTCAGTCTCCATGTCCTAACCATAGCCTCATGTATGTGCCTAGGCACATATTTAGGCTAAACCACGGCGCTTGAGTAGGTGCTCCAAGCTGGGCTTACGTCCTGCAAAGCGCTGGTAGCTAAGGGCCGCCTCGCGGCTGTCGCCACGGCTGAGGAACTCATCGCGGAAGCGCTGACCGGCCTGACGGTTAAGTCCGCCGTCGTTGTCAGCCTCAGTGCCAATCGCACCCAGGCCGGCAGTGCGGAACCAGGCCACCGCGTCGGCGTCCATAACTTCACTCCAAATGTAGGCGTAGTAAGCGGCGTCGTAGCCTCCACCAAAGGCGTGGGAGAAGTAGGCGGTGCGGTAACGCGGCAGCACTAGGGAGTCGTCGATACCAGCCTGAGCTAGTGCCTGGTGTTCAAACTCCTCCACCTGCTCAGCCTCGGTGGGTACCTGCTCGGGGGCAAGCTGGTGCCAAGCCTGGTCTAGCAGGGCCGCGCCCAGGTACTCGCTGGTCATGTAGCCCTGGCCGAAACTACCCTGGGCCCGCAGCTGCTCTAGCAGGTTGGCGGGCATAGGCTCACCGGTTACGTGGTGGCGGGCGTAGCGGGCCAGTACCTGGGGGTGCAGCGCCCAGTTTTCGTTGACCTGAGAGGGGAACTCCACCACGTCACGGGCTACGTTAGTGCCGTTAACTGACGGGTAGTAGGTAGCCCCAAACATGCCGTGTAGGGCGTGGCCAAACTCGTGGAAGCAAGTAATTACGTTGTCCCAGCTAAGCAAGGTGGGTCCAGAAGCAGGCTTGGTGATGTTTAGGCAGTTAATGATGATCGGCTTGGTGTCAGTCAAGGCGCCGGGCTCATTAAAAGTATTCATCCAGGCGCCACCGGACTTACCGGCGCGGGCGTAGTAGTCACCCACAAATAGCGCCAGCACACTACCATCAGCTTCGCGCACTTCCCATACGCGCAGGTCGGGATCATACATGTGAGCGGCCAGGTCTTCACGCTCATGGAAAGTGATGCCGTAGAGGCGGTTAGCAGCAAAGAAAACACCGTCAATGACGTTATTTAGCTCCAGGTAGGGGGCCAAAATCTCGTCATCCACACCGAACAGTTCTTTACGTTCGGCTTCCTCATAGCGCAGCCAGTCTGCGGTGGTGAACTCGACGCCGGGCTCAGCCTGAGCCATGCGCTGGGCTAGACGCTGTCCATCACGGCGGGCGTTAGCCATAGCCGGGCCAGCCAGGCGTGAAAGCATGGCGTTTACAGCCTGCGTGGTTTTAGCTGCAGATTCTGCGGCCACACTAGCGGCGTGGTGTTCAAATCCCAACAGCTGGGCGCGCTGGGCGCGTAGCTTAGCTAGCTGCTCAACGATCTGACGGGTGTCACGCTCGCCCCCAAAGTTACGGCTCTTAGCCTTGTTAAGCAGGGCTACGCGCTCGTCGTGGCTTTCTAGCGTGGCCAGCTGCGGGGTCAGGGTAAAGTTAGCTACCCCACTGGCGTGGATTTCGTCAGTAACCAGGGTGTGGAAACGCGCCGAAAGCTTAGTGATGGCGGCGTTTAGTTCACGTAGCTTGGCCAGGTCTGCGCCTTCTAGGGCCACGCCGTCACGCTCAAATTCTTCTACGGCCAGGGTGATGACGCGCTTGGTTTCCTCGTCAAATTCCTGGTCTGACTGGGCCAGCTGCTTGTAGCGGCGATACATGCGCGCATCTAGCGAGTAGGCGTCAGAGTGCTCGCTCAGTTCGGGAGCTAGGCGCTCTTCTAGGTCATCTAGATCCGGGCAGTAGGTGGCTGAGGTTAGTGCACCTAGGGCGATTAGGGCGCGTTCAAGTAGGGCGCCGCTAAGCTCACAGGCCACCACGGTGTTGTCAACGGTGGGCGGCTGCGGGTTGGTGGCGATAGCTTCCCACTGGGCGCGCTGCTGGCGCATACCGGCGCGGATAGCTGGTTCAAAGTCTTCATGCTTTAGCACGCTAAAGTCAGGTAGGCCTAGTTCCAGGCTCCAGGGCTTAGCTAGCGGGTTAGCCGGGTCTAGATCGGCCTCCATGGCTGCGATAGTGGCTGAGAAAAGTTCACTCATGTACCTATGTTGGCACACTTGCTCGCTACATATTCGTAATCTTTCGCGCCCCGCGTGCGTCAAGGCCCGACGGCGTCAAAAGCGGTGCCGGTTAGCTGTCCGGTTCAGTCAGCTTTGGGCTCTGGCTAGCGGTTTAGCCAGCGGTCACGCCCCCAGTGGAATAGGTGGCGTAGCCCTAAACCAAGCAGCGCCCCCATCCCAGCGCAAGGCAGAGCGTAGCGATTAACTTCCCAGTAGGCGATATCGAGCATCAGCGCGCCGTGGAAGAAAGTGCGCGTGGCGTCTTCAAAAAACAGCATCACCCAGGTGGTTAGCAGCGCCATGGCCACCACAAAGGGGTAGGAAATAAAGGCGCGCACCTGACGAATCTTTGGCCCGGCACAGAAAAACACGGCTAGCAGCATAAATGGGCCCAGTGAGCCGACCCCGGTGAAGGAATCTAGGAACTGTAGCAATCCTAGTGGGATACGGATTTGGCCTACCGGGGTGTACAGATAAGAGTGCACCACCATATACACAATTAGGGTTACTACCTGCGAAAACGTAAACCAGGCGGCGTATTTAGCCAGGGCTAGCCAGGTAGGTACCTGCTCATCTTGCGCCGGGCCAAAGCCAACCGCATGTGAAAAATCAGGGTCGACGGCGTCGTCGTAAGTTACGTTGTCGGGCAAGTGATAGCTGGTCCCCGTAGCGCTGGTATTACCCAATTTTCCCCCTGTAATGCCTTGATGCCCTTATCCTAGTTCAGTGCTGGTGGATTTAACTATTTAGCCAGATTATCCTCAAAATGTCAGCTATTTAGGAGTCAGCTATGAGTGCGTGTCCTACCCTGCCGGTCATAGTCTCACTGGCACGCATTGTCAGCCAAGGTTTAGTACCAGCTACCAGCGCCACTAGCGTAGTGCAGGCAGTTAACAATCTGCTGGCAGTGCAAGGCCAGCAAGTTTCAGCCCTACCCCACGCCCTATTGGAGCGCGCCGCGAACGCAAAGTTCAGCGATGTAACCACAGCTTTTAACCAGTTAGAGTTGGTGCGCTCGCGGCCCATGCGCGGCACCGTGCATATTACTAGCGCCGCTGACTATCACTGGCTTCGGCTAACCCTAAATCAACGCTCCAACTATAGTTTGCGCAATCAGTCGATCCTAGGTGGCATTAGTGAAACTGAGCTAGAGACCGCTTGGCAGCTGGTTAAAACCCACACCTCCGCGCAGGGAATTAGACGCAAAGACATGTTTGCCCTGTGGCTGCAAGCGGGCCTGGCCGTTAAAGCCCAAAATGCCACTTCTCCCCAAGCTCCCCCCACCGAGCAGGCCCGGGTTAACCGCTGGTGCAATTTGATGATGTGGGAGCTAGATCGACAAGGTCTAGTAGTGGAAGGCCCTATGGGCACCAATGAGCATCGTTTCATTGACGCCACCTGCCTACCTGCCGCCACCAGTGCGGCTAGTGGCTTTAAATTTGATCCAGCTGATCTGCGCGCGGCGCGTATGGAAGTAGCTAGGCGCTACGCCTACGGGCACGGCCCTGTAAGCGTAGCTGATCTGGCTCGTTGGGCCGCTTTACCGGTAACTCAGGCCCGCCAAGCCCTAGAAGATGCAGTTAGTAACAGCGAGCTAATTGTCCGCGTAAAAATCGAGGAAAATACATTTACTCCCGCTACGCCACCTAAAGTTGTCAAAGAGTATAATCAGCTGTTATATATGCGCGCAGATTTACCTGATCTGTTAGCAGATAATCTATCCCAGGCCCGCAGGTTAATTTATTTACCCGCTTTTGATGAGCTGCATGTAGGCTACCGTAACCGCACCTGTCTTACTGATGAAGCAGGTGAAAAGCTTATTTGTCCTACCGCTAACGGTTTATTTAGGCCCTTAATTGTTAATAATGGCCGACTTATCGCGGTACGGCCGGCATCTAGCGGGGTTATCTGGTTAGACAAACCCACCCCTTACATGGACAAACGAGTAAATAAACTAGTCGACAATAGGTTAGAAAGTTTACAATAGGTCATAAGCTTGACCCCTTTCCCTAGGACTCCAAAATGTCAGCCCTTACTATTTTTCACACCGGCAGCGTTATCGTTGATGAAGCTTTGCTCTACCGTCGTCCCAGCGACCACCCGTTAGCTTGGACCCACCTGCTACGCGATGAGTCACGGTTAGTTGAGGTACCGGTATCGTGCTACCTGCTTGAGGGCCCCCATGGGCGCTTGCTCATTGACACCGGCTGGCACCCAGATAACCGCACCAAACTAGGCCAAATAGCTAACCTACGTCAGCAATACTTAGCTAAAAGGGCAGTTTTACCGCAAGGCCAGGCTATTGACGAGCAGCTAGCGAAAATGGGTATTAGCCCTAAAGATCTTGACCTAGTGATGCTCTCACACCTGCACTGCGATCACGCTGATGGTTTGCGGCTAGTTAAAGACGCCCCCGGCATTATGGTCTCTAAAGCCGAGTGGTGCGCCGCCAAACGAGACCACCTACGCTACCTGCCCCACCAGTGGAAACATGTAGCTATCAACACCTATCCGTGGAACACCAAAATTGGTCCTTGGGATGCAGGATTTGACGTCTATGGGGATGGCTCCGTGGTTACAGTGGCCCTACCGGGTCACTCCTATGGGCTAACTGCCACCATTATTCGCTCTTCTAACATTTCCAGCTCCGACCCGGCCCGCTGGGTACCTAATGCTTCTGGCAACAGCGTCCACGACGGGCGCGAGTTCGTTTTGCTTACCTCCGACGCCGGCTATGGGCGCCCCTCCCTGGAAGAGGATCTACGCCCTGGCGTGGTTATCAAGGCCGGCTGGGCGCGCCGCTCCCTGGACTGGATTCGCCAGGTGTCTAAAGACCCGCGCTGCCTGCGTGTAATTGCCAGCCACGACCCTGAAATTATTCCTGGAACTATACAGCTCTAGCGCCACTTCAAACCTGCCGTAAAGCCCCAGTTTGACTGATTTAGTTGGCACCCTCTAGCGCGCCTTTAAGCACCCTAGCGCAGTTTTAAACACGCCAATTTAACGTTTGTTCCGCCGGCCCAGGGCCGGCGGGAGGCGTTTTTGTGGAGGTTTTAAAGTTTGTAGAGATCAGCCTGGTTTCACCAGCTGTGGGCAGCTTGAGCTGACCCTATGGTTTAGGCATCAATGCGCTCGCGGTCTACCTCGTCAGCGCTATCAATAATAAATTCGCGCCTAGGCGCCACACTTGAACCCATAAGGAGCTCAAAGGTGGATTCGGCCAGTTCCACCGCCGCCTCATCAGCTAGCGTGATTCGGCGCAGCATCCGGTGCTGGGGTTCCATAGTGGTTTCAGCCAGCTGGTGGGCGTCCATTTCACCTAGACCCTTATAGCGTTGGGGTTCTTTAAAAGTGCGCCCCTGCTTTTCTAGCTTGCCTAAAGTGTTAACCAACTCTTCATCAGAGTAGGTGTAGATAATTTCTTTCTTCTTGCGTCCCTTAGCGCTGACCTCAATGCGGTGCAGTGGCGGTACCGCAGCGTAAACTCGCCCCGCCTCAATCATGGGGCGCATATAGCGGAAGAACAGCGTCAGCAGCAGGGTGCGGATGTGAGCGCCGTCGACGTCAGCATCAGTCATCAAAATAACCTTGCCGTAACGGGCTGAGGAAATATCGAAGGTGCGTCCACTGCCAGCCCCTACCACCTGGATGATGGCGGCGCATTCAGCGTTATGCAGCATGTCGGCGGCGGAAGCTTTTTGCACGTTAAGGATCTTGCCGCGAATAGGCAGCAAAGCCTGGTTTTCGCTGTTGCGCGCATTTTTGGCGGTACCCAGCGCCGAGTCACCCTCAACGATAAACAGCTCGGATGTGGCCACGTCGTCGCTACGGCAGTCAGCTAGTTTAGCGGGCAGGGTGGAAGTTTCCAGCGCAGTTTTACGGCGGGTAATTTCCTTATGCATCCGGGCACTTACACGCGCACGCATCTCCCCCACAATTTTTTCTTGCAGGGCCCGCGCCTGGGCTTTAAGGTCACGCTTGGGGCTGTTAAGCAGAGCGGTTAGCTCTTTTTCCACCACTGCGGCCACAATGGCTCGCACCGGGGCGGTGCCTAGAACTTCTTTAGTTTGCCCCTCAAACTGCGGCTCGGGCACGCGCACGGTAACCACTGCGGTCAGGCCAGCTAAAACGTCGTCTTTTTCAATTTTGCCGTCGCGAGAGTTTAGTTTTAAGGCGCGCGAATTGGCGCTGATCTGTTTGCGCATCACCTTAACTACGGCCTGCTCAAAGCCGGTTAGGTGGGTGCCGCCCAGGGGCGTGGCAATAATGTTTACAAAGGAACGCTCACAGGTGTCGTAGCCGATCCCCCAACGTAGCGCCACATCCACCTGGCAGGTGCGCTCCACCTCTACCGGACGCAGATGCCCGCGCTCGTCAAGCTGCTGGACGGTCTCGTTATAGGTGCCCTGGCCGGTGAGGCGGAAAGTGTCGGTCACTGAGCCGTCTTTCGCCAGGTAGTCAACAAAATCTGCAGTGCCCCCCAAGGCCAGGTAGGTTTGGGGACCGGTGGGTTTGCGGGCGTCAGTAGCGTCAGTTTCATTGTCGACGACGACGCTGGCTCGCTCATCGATTAGCCGCAGGCTCAGCCCGGGCACCAAAAACGAAGTTTGGCGCAGCCGCGAGGCCAAAGCGGCGCCGTCGTAGTCATTAGGGCTGGGGAAAATCTGGCGGTCAGCCCAGTAACGCACCCGCGTGCCGCTAACCCCTCGCTTAACCTTACCCACAACCCGCAGTTCACTGGCCTCATCGAAGGCAGTAAAGGGGCTGTTGGGGCTCATGCCGCTTGAATCATCAAAGATTCCTGGCTCACCGCGCCTAAAACTCATGGCGTAGGTTTTGCCGCCGCGATCTACCTGCACATCCATGCGGGCAGACAGGGCGTTAACCACTGAGGCGCCCACCCCGTGCAAACCGCCGGCAGCGCCATAGAGGCCGCCGCCGAATTTACCGCCGGCATGCAACTTGGTGTAAACCAGCTCCACTCCGCTCAGCCCAGTGGAAGGCTCAGTATCTACCGGCACCCCACGTCCGTCGTCACGCACCTCAATTGAGCCATCTGTATGCACAAATACGTCAATATTTTTGGCGTAACCTTCAAGTGCCTCGTCAACGGCGTTATCTACTATTTCCCAAACGCAATGCATCAGTCCACGCTGATCGGTAGAACCGATGTACATGCCTGGACGCTTGCGAACCGCTTCTAGGCCTTCTAAAACGGACAGATGACGAGCGGAGTAGGCAGGGGCTTCGGACACGTGTACAACCTATCTGATTGCGCCAATTAATGCATATTGCGGGTGTATCTGTGGGTGAACACACTGCGCCAACAGCAAAAATAGGGCTTTAGAAGGACAAAATCTTAAAAACCTATGTTGGTATTAAGTCATGAATGTTAGCAGCGTATTGAATCAGTCAGGTAGCCAGGCGGTTGAGCCGCTCAATGTGGCAGACCGCTGCGACCTTTGCGGGGCGCGCGCTTACATGCGCGCGGTGCTAATGAACGGGCCGCTACTGTTTTGCGCCCACCACGGCAAGGCCAATTTGGAGGCGCTGCGCGCCCAAGCTTTGCGCATTGATGACTTCACCGACCAGCTCGACTGAGCCCCAACCATTGCTCGACTGAGCCCCAACCATTGACTGATCAACAACCAAAGTAAAGCGGCCCCCTAGCTAACAGCTAGGGGGCCATCTTCTAGTCTAGGTAGTCGCGTAACACCTGGCTGCGCGAGGGGTGGCGCAGCTTGCTCATGGTCTTAGATTCGATCTGGCGGATACGCTCACGGGTTACCCCGTAAACCTTACCGATCTCATCTAGGGTCTTGGGCTGGCCATCGGTTAGACCAAAGCGCATAGACACCACGCCGGCTTCACGCTCAGAGAGGGTATCAAGCACTGCGTGCAGCTGCTCTTGCAGCAGGGTGAATGATACGGCGTCTGCGGGCACAACCGCCTCGGAGTCCTCAATCAGGTCACCGAATTCGCTGTCACCGTCTTCACCTAGCGGAGTGTGCAGTGAGATGGGTTCACGCCCATACTTTTGCACTTCAATGACTTTTTCTTCGGTCATGTCGAGCTCTACAGCCAGTTCAGCCGGGGTAGGTTCACGCCCTAGATCCTGCAGCATCTGGCGCTGGACGCGGGCCAGCTTATTGATTACCTCAACCATGTGCACCGGGATACGGATGGTGCGAGCCTGGTCAGCCATGGCGCGGGTGATGGCCTGACGGATCCACCAGGTGGCATAGGTGGAGAACTTGTAGCCCTTGGTGTAGTCAAACTTTTCTACAGCGCGGATTAGACCCAGGTTACCTTCCTGGATCAGGTCCAAGAACAACATACCGCGGCCGGTGTAGCGCTTAGCTAGCGAAACCACTAGACGCAGGTTAGCTTCTAGCAGGTGGTTCTTGGCGCGTTGACCGTCCTGGGTAATCCAGTACAGTTCACGGCGGTATTTGCTGGTCAGCTCAGCGGATTTGTCAGCCAGGATGTGCTCAGCGTAAAGGCCAGCCTCAATACGCTTGGCTAGCTCCACCTCTTGGACGGCGTTAAGTAGGGCGACTTTACCGATCTGCTTGAGGTAGTCCTTAACCGGGTCGGCGGTAGCACCAGCGGTGACTACCTTCTGTGCCGGCTCGTCACCCTCATCAGAGTCGTTAACGGTGTAGCCCTTTTTCTCTTCCTTTTTAGAGCGCTTGCCCTTCTTCTTGGCGTTAGCCTTTTCGGCTTCTTCCTGACGCACGCGCTCTAGGTCACCGGTTAGAGCAGCAATGGAGGGCTGCATTTTGATGCCCTTAATTACCCAACCACGGAATACCAGGCCGTTTTGGGTTAGGAAGTCGCGAGCCACCATGGGGGCTGAGCCCTTGTAGATGAAGCGCGGTACCGGGCCGTGACCGTAGGGGGCCAGGGTGATGGGCTCTTCCAAGGTGCCGTCGCCAACGAGTTCCAGATCCTTAACCACGGTGTGCGAGCGCACAAACAGGGTGGAGCCGGGGGCTAGACGGATGTTTTTGAAAGCGGCAGGAGTGTTGAACGGCGACTTTTTAGAGCCGTCACCGTTGTTTTCCAGATTTACATCCAGGTAGTAGTCGCGCTTTTCAGGAGCGGGAGCCGGCGCGGGCTCATCGTAGTCGTCGCTCTCCTCATCGGCGTCCTCGTCAGAGTCCTGTTCAGAATCTTCTTCGAAGTCCTCGTCTATCAAGGCTTCCTCAAGGGATTCGTCGTATTCCTCGTCCTCCGGGTCGAATTCCAGTTCGGCATCAACCGGCTTGCGACTAGCTTTATTGGGAGCCACGGACATCCTTTCGCGCACCAAAACATCGACAACAGGGGCAATTTTGCCACTATCTTGGGGTACAACCCCGCTAGTTTAGCTTTTATTCCCGCCGTTTCCTATTTTGGTTACGCAATGTGGCAACGCTAGTCGAGCTTAGTGGTGTAGGTGACTACCGGGCAGGGGGCTTCAAGCAGCAGGCGCTGGGCGTTAGGACCTATATTCATACCGCCGTAACGTGAGCTGTGAGCCAAACCAATCACCACGTAGGAGGCGTGGTTTTCGCGGGCTGCTTCCAGCACGAACTCGCTTACATCCTTACCGCGTGGGCAGGGCTGCACCGCGTAGTCCAGATCTTCTTGACCGAGCGCATCATGAAGCACTTCCATCACCTGACTGTCTACAGCCAGATCATCGCCGCGATGCTTTTGGGCATATACGCACAAAAGTTTTTCGCCTAAAAGTTTGGCCAAATTCACTGCTTCAACTAAAGCGGCCCGTGATTCCAGGGTCCCGTGATAGCTCATGATGACGGCCATTTTTTTTGCACCTCGTTTTGTATTATCCCTAGTCAAAGGCTGTTTGACTACTCGTTCAGCGTACTCACAAAGCCAGCGCGGTACCACAAATGTGACTGATCGCCTATCGTGTAGCCATGAGCGATCTGCCGGCACACCTAGCTAATCTCCGCCCCCATTTTGATACTCAGGTATCTGAGCGTCTTGGCAGGTATGCCGATTCGTGGCGCAACACGCCAGCACTAAATGAAGTTTTTACCATACTGTCTAGTGCCCTGGAAGGTGGTAAACGTATGCGCGCCATCCTGGGCGCTATTGGCTACGCATACGCCAGTGAGTTTGGGGCTTACAAACTGGCTTTAATGTCACCCCAGGCAGCAGCCCTGGGAGCGGCGCTAGAGTTTTATCAGGCTAGCGCCTTAGTTCACGACGACGTCATTGATCACGCCTTAACCAGGCGCGGGCAAGTAGCCACGCACATAGCCTTTTCCAAGCTACACGGTGATAACGGCTGGCGCGGCAACGATAGCGATTTTGGTGGGGCCGCAGCGATTTTGGCAGGTGACGCCCTACTAGCCTGGGGTGGCGACTTGGTCACACAGGCTAGTGAGGTAACTGGAAACTACGGTGCTGTTAATGCTTTTAATCACATGTGTGCAGAGGTGGCACTAGGCCAGTACCTAGATGTGCGAAGCGAAAACCTGCCCTTAAACGGATCAGATGGCGAGCAAATGGTGTCCCAGTCACTAGCAGTCATCAAACACAAGTCGGCGCGCTACTCGGTAGCTTGCCCGCTGATCATTGGCGCGCTACTGGCAGGAGCGAGCCCAGATAGCCCGACAGTAAAAGCTCTAGAAACTTACGGCGAAAACGTGGGCGCCGCCTTCCAGCTACGTGACGATGAGCTGGGCGTATTCGGCTCCTCCAAAGTCACCGGCAAGCCCGTTGGCGGAGACATTCGTGAAGGTAAACGCACCGTTTTGGTGGGGCTGACCTGGCAGCTAGCAGACGCTAACGGACGCGCCCTACTAAGCGACGTCGTGGGCAACCCAAACGCATCTGAGATGCAAATCGCAGCTGTGGCGAACCTAATGAAGGACTGCGGGGCCTACCAAAAGCACGAACAACTTATCAACGACTACTTAAAGCGCGGTTTGGCTTGCCTTAGCCATGACGCTCTGGGGGCCTCAGTTATCGCTGATTTGCAGGTTTTAGCTCAAGTTTTAACCATTCGCCAAGCTTAAATTCACCAATTTCCCAGCTGCAGGCCATGCATAGAATTTGTTAACCCCCTAGACTAGGGCACGTGAGTAAAGATTCCGTTTTAGGCCAGGTTCTAGATGAGCGCTATGAAGTGCGCGCACGCTTGGCACAGGGCGGAATGGCTGTCGTCTATCGCGGTTATGACCACCGCCTAGGGCGCGAGGTAGCCATCAAGGTTATGCACTCGCACCTGGCTGATAATGAAGCTTTCGTGTCACGTTTTAAGCGTGAAGCCCATTCAGCCGCGCAGCTATCGGATGCGGGGATCGTTGCCGTCTACGACCAAGGCAAAACCCCCTCCGGACGCCCATATCTGGTGATGGAACTGATCGATGGCATTACCATGCGTAAGTTCATCGCCACTCGTGGCTATACGCTTGGACGCGCCATTGAGCTAACCAAGCAGCTACTTTCCTCCCTAGAAACCGCCCACCAAATCGGCATTATCCACCGCGATATCAAGCCCGAAAACGTCCTGCTACCCACTAACGGTAAAACCGCCAAGGTAGCCGACTTTGGTCTGGCCCGCGCCGCCGACGCTATCACCGCCACCGCTACCGGCACGGTTATGGGGACCGTAGCCTATATGTCCCCTGAGCTGGTGCGTACCGGTAAGGCCGGCACTAGCGCCGACATATTTGCGGTAGGCGTTACCTTCTATGAGCTACTTACAGGTACGCAGCCTTTTACTGCTGACACCCCGGTTCAGGTAGCTTTGCTCAACGTAAATGAGCCCATTCCGGCTCCCTCCAAGCTGGTGCCTTGGCTACCACCGCAGATTGACGAGATTGTCAGCGCGCTAACCAACCACGATCTAAATATTCGCCCCGCCAACGCCACTAAGGCTTTGGAGCTGGTTGAGCGTTTAGTGGCTACCATTCCAGCCAATGTGCTTAAGCACGATTTGGATTCGGAAGAGACCCACACTCTGGTTGACCCTATGCCGGTCTCTAGCCAGCATGTAGCTGGGGTAAATGTGGGGCTAAACCAGCCTGGTGCGCCGGTTGCTGCAATGTCGGCTTATTCTGCCGCTTCAGCTCCCTCCAACTTCTCTGCTACCAGCGGTAACAGTGGGCAGTACAGCACCCCCAGCTACTACTCCACCCCCACCTACCAGCCTCAGATGCCCGCTATGGCTGATACTGGCTGGCAGCAAAGCTATGGCGACGACGACGACGATGAGGGCCTGCGTCGGCGTGGCCTGCTGGTGGGTATCCCCACTGCACTGGCACTGGCCGGACTGGCTGGAATTGGCGCCTACATTTTGGCTAGCCCCGATAAACCCTCACAGGTTTCAATTCCTGACGTAACCGGTAAAACCCAAGATGATGCGGTAACCGCCTTAGACGATGTAGGGCTAAAAGCCGCCGGTATTTCAGCCAGCTCTAGCACTGTGCCCAAGGGCCAGGTAATTAGCCAGCAGCCTACTGCCGGTACTACCGCCAAAACCGGTGATACGGTCACCCTAACTATTTCCAGCGGCAGCTAGGACAGCTAGGCTGTGGGTTTTTGGCACCCGCGCGCCAAAAACCCACCCTGCACCAAAGCGTTGAGCCCACGGCAAGCCGTGGGCTCAAAACTTTAGGTGGCTTTAGCTACGCAGCATTTCTGCCACTTCAAAGGCAATCTCTAGGGACTGCTGGTGGTTTAGGCGCGGATCAACCAGGGTTTCGTAGCGCTGGGCTAAGTCAGCTTCAGCGATATGCTCACCGCCGCCTAAAACTTCAGTGACATCATCGCCGGTAAGCTCCACGTGAATACCCCCAGGCACGGTCCCAACAGCGCGATGCACCTGGAAGAAACTGCGGGTTTCAGCCAAAATATCGGCAAAACGACGCGTCTTGTAACCATTTTCAGAAGTAATGGTGTTGCCGTGCATCGGATCGCAAATCCAGGTAACCGGACGCCCGTCAGCCTTAACCGCCTGGGCCAGGGCTGGCAGACGCTCCTCAATCAGGTCTGCCCCCATGCGGGTAATAAAGCTGATGCGCCCGCCTTCACCACTGGGGTTAAGCCTATCCATAAGCGCATAGAGCTCATCAGGGCTAGCGTCAGGACCAATCTTGACCCCAATAGGGTTACGCACACCTGAAAGCAGGGCCACATGGGCGCCGTCGATGTCACGGGTGCGTTCACCAATCCAAAGCATATGGGCACTGGTGTCGTAAGGGTCACCGGTACGTGAATCTTCACGCGTCATGGCATCTTCATAGTCAAGCAGCAGCGCCTCATGGGCGGAGTAGAAATCAACTTGGGTTAGCGCCCCAAAATCCACCCCAGCAGCTTTCATAAAGCGCATAGAGCGGTCCAACTCCCCCGCCATAGTGGCAAAACGCGCATAGGCCGGGTTTTCAGTAAACCCCCGGTTCCATGAGTGCACTTCACTAAGTGAGGCATAGCCACCCATGGTGAAAGCACGAATCAGGTTCAGCGTAGTACCAGAGCGTAAATATGCATCTAGCATCCGCTTAGGATCTGGAACGCGGGCCGACTTAGTAAACTCATGGCCGTTAACGCAATCGCCGCGATAAACCGGCAAGGTTACCCCGTTACGAGTTTCAGTATCAGCAGAGCGCGGCTTAGCGTATTGGCCCGCCATACGCCCAATTTTCACCACCGGCATGGAGGCCCCATAGGTAAGCACAATCGCCATCTGCAAAATAGTTTGTACCTTTAAACGAATAGTGGTGGCATCGCCCTTCTCAAAGGACTCCGCACAGTCGCCACCCATCAACACAAAAGCTTTGCCCTGGCCAGCACGCTCCATATCAGCCCGTAAAGAATCAGCTTCACCGGCAAACACTAGCGGCGGACGACGTCGTAGATCGTTAACCACGTCAGCTAACTGCTGGGGATCGGGATAGGACGGTTGCTGAGCCGCCGGACACGAACGCCAATCAAAGTTACGCATAGGCCCAATCATAAGGGCAAAAAAGGTGGCCCCCACATAAACGTGGGGGCCACCTCAGTAGCGTTTAAGCTCAGTGCTCCACAGGAGCGTCAGAAGCCTCAACATGCTGGCCAATGCCTTCCATTAGGCCCTTGAACCATTCCTGGTCGATGTTGAAAGGCTTGCCACCGGCGATACGCGGGAACGCGATGGCGGTTAGCACGTCACCGTTCTCCTCGTCCTGACCGATTACGCCAGGCTCGCCGCGCAGAGCGCACTCAACAGCCAGGTCGCACATGCTCTTGATCAGGTCTAGGTCTTCCTGGTGAGCGGCAGCTGCGCGAGAGTAGTAGCCCGACTTCTGGACCATAACCTTCTCGGCACCAATGAGCTTGGCGAACTTCTTGGCGAACCACTGGCCGGGGTTGATGGTGTCTAGCTTGACGTGGCCGAAGGGGTCACGCTGTACCTCTTCACCAGCAGCCTCTAGCTCGGCGATGATCTCGGGAACGCCAGCACCCTCAGACAGGAAGATGTTGACGTTGCCCTGCTCGTCCATGATGGCCTTTAGACGCTCAGCCTCAGCGGCGATGTCTAGCTTAACCTCGGGCAGGTAAACAGCGTGCACATCCCAGCGCTCGCGGGTTAGACCCAGGGAGGGGGCCCACTGCTTGGTGTCTAGCAGCTGGCGGTAGCGTAGGGCGGTCTCAGCGGTTAGGTAACCACAGTTACGACCCATGCACTCGTGCACGATCAGCATGCGGGGGTTGGAGCGGTGCTCACCGATTACGTTGAAGGCGAAGTTGGCGCCTTCGTCGGCGGCAGTCCAGGCACCCAGGGACTGACGGATCGGCACTACGTCGTTGTCAATGGTCTTGGGCAGGCCCACTACGGTTAGCTCGTAGTTGTGTTCGTGTAGGTAGGCAGCTAGGTCAGCAGCGGTGGTGTTGGTGTCATCGCCACCGATGGTGTGCAGCACGTCCACGCCGTCCTTGCGTAGCTGCTCGGCAGCGAATGCCAGCGGGTCTACGCCTTCGGCTACTAGACCACGCTCAACCAGGTTCTTGGCGTTGGTCAGCTTGACGCGAGAGTTACCAATGGGGGAACCACCGAAGTTGCGCAGCAGGCCAGCGTTCTTACGGGCCTCCTCGTCAATGACGATGTAGTTGCCGGTCAGCAGGCCGTGGTAGCCGTACTGGTAAGCAATGATCTCAACCTCGGGAGCTACCTCGGTGTAACGCTCAATGAGGTCACCAACAGCGGCGGATAGGCAGGGGGCGAAACCGCCCGCGGTTAGAAGGGCGACGCGACGAACCGACATCGAGAACCTTTCAATTGTGGGTGTATATGGCCTGCGGCCATAGATTTCTTTACTAGTGTACTCGCTCACCTTTGTTGGTGCACGAGTCAAAGGGACTACTTAGCTGAGTCTTCCTCGCTCTGGGCGGCAGGCTCCTCAACTTCAGCTGGAGGCTGGGGCACACTAGTCAGTGGGGCTTGGCGTCCACCGGGGGCCTGTACCGGCATAGCCAGCGGGTTGGCCTCAGCCTGGGCGGCCAGCATTTTCTCTACCACTTCAGCGGCGCTGAGCTTGTCAGCGTCCATCATTTTCTTTACGTCTGCAGCGTATAGGTCAACGTATTCCTGGCCAGAGAGAGCCATTAGGGAATACATGATTTCGTCGGTGATAGAACGTAAAACAAAGCGGTCGTTTTCTAGGCCCTGGTAACGGCTAAAGTCTAGAGGCTGACCAATAACCACCCCAATGCGGTGCAGACGCGGCACTACCTGGCCGATCGGCTGGGCAATATTGGTGCCGATCATGGCTACCGGCAGCACCGGGGCGCCGGTAGCTAACGCCACGCGGGCCACACCGGTTTTACCACGGTAAAGACGTCCGTCAGGGCTGCGGGTACCTTCAGGGTAAATACCAAAAAGCTCACCGGAGTTTAGCCGGTCAATGCCGGCTTGCAGGGCCGCCATCGAATATTTACCGCCGCGACGGTCCACCGGGATGGTGCCCACGGAGGTCATAAACTTTTTCACGCCCCAGCCTTTAAGGCCTTTACCGGTGAAATAGTCTGATTTACCAATGAAAGCCACCTCGCGCTCAATCATCAACGGCAGGAAGAAAGAGTCGATAACCGCCAGGTGGTTGGAGGCTAGGATAGCTGGACCCTCAACAGGAATATGTTCTTCACCACGAATCCAGGGTTGATACATCATGTGGATGGCCGGTCCAGCCGTCGCCTTAATCGCACGGTATCCCATGGAACCTCCCAAAACTCATTAGTGAACTGGCGCCTAGCGCGGCTGGGCGCGTGTGGAGACAAGTACTACATTGATATTACAGTTTCGACTGTGTCCACTGTAGCTAAAGCGCCCAATCCTGACCCTAATTACCCTCACCAGGCTAGCTTGCTGCAAATGGGCACACCCTTGGAGCAAGTAACTTTCGTGGTGGTGGACTTAGAAACCACCGGCGCCCAGCCCGGGCCTGATGCCATAACCGAGTTTGGGGCGGTGCGCGTACGCGGGGGCGAAATACTTGATGAGTTTGGTTCTTTAGCTAACCCGGGTACTGCCGTGCCCGCCTACATCACCATGCTCACCGGCATCACCACCTCCATGGTGGCTAGCGCACCGCCGCTGGAGGAAGTTCTGGGCGACTTTATGAGCTGGGCTCGTCTAGATGAGCCTGACACGGTGATTGTGGCCCATAATGCGCGTTTTGATGTTAGCCATCTGCGTAGCGCAGCGGGAGCTTTTGGGATTGATTGGCCCTCGGTGCGGGTGCTGGATACTTTGAAACTGACGCGCAGGGCCTGGAGTCGCAATGATGTGGCCAACCATAAACTGGGTACTTTGGCCCGCTTTGTAGGTGCGCAAACTACCCCCACTCACCGCGCTCTCGACGACGCCCGCGCCACTGTGGATGTGCTCTATGCGGCCCTAGAGAAGGTGGCCCTACAGGGGCTAACCCATATGGAGGATCTAACTAGCGCCTGCGATCCGGTTCCTGCTTCCCGGCGCGCTAAAGCAACTATGGCCGCCGATCTACCCTCAGCCCCCGGCGTGTATCGCTTCTATTCACCTGGTGACCAGGTGCTTTATGTAGGTAGCGCCACGAATTTGCGTCAGCGGGTGCGCTCATATTTCACCGCTTCAGAATCGCGTGGGCATATTGCCACCATGCTGGATGTGGCTGACCGGGTTGAGTATGACCGCTACCCCACCCTGATTGAGGCTCGGGTGCAAGAGCTGCGCCAAATTAGTTTCTATGACCCGCCCGCTAACCGCCGTTCGCGTAAACACGCCACTAAAGCCTGGTTGAAGCTAACCGCCGGGCCACGTCCGCGTCTGTCGATTGTTAGCTACGTTGACTACGAGCAGCTAAGTAAAGGTGGGGTAATTGGCCCCTATTCTTCGCGGCGTAGCGCTAATGCAGCCCGGGTGGCTATTGAGGAAGTTTTTGCCCTAGATAGGGTGGGCGATAAGGGCATTAGTGACACTGTCAGCGATGAGGACTACCCTGCCCTAGCTAATTTGGCCCACCAAGCTCTTAGCGATAATGCCACTTTGGTGGTGGATCCGCTGATGCAGCGTATTCAGGCGCTAGCTCAAGTACAGCGCTATGAGGACGCCGGGGTGATCACTAAACGTTTGCAGGCTTATGTGCGTGGCCTGGAGCGGGTTCAGCGCTTGCGTCCGCTGTTTACCTGCCCCTATTTGGTTTCGGCACGACGGCGCAGCCTAGGTGGCTGGGAATTTGTGGCTATCAGCCACGGGCAGCTACTGGGCTCTGCGGTAAGCCCGAGCGGCGTCTACCCCTTAGATGTTTTAGCCGAGTTTGAAGCTTTTTTAAGCCCCATCACCCCACCAGAGCGGATCATGGGCACGCTTATGCTCGAAGAAGCCAACCTTTTGGCTGACTGGGCCCTAGATGAGGGGGCCAGGCTAGTGAGTTTGGATCCGCAAGCGAACCTATCGTGGCCGATTGATTCGCCGGCGCGGCACGCCAAACTACTAGCCCACACCTAAATTACTTAGCTAGCTGCTTGCGCATTGCCTGCGCCACGGCCTGGGCTACCGTTACCGGATCTAGCGGACGCGACACTACGGCGTCGGCGTGAGCCCAGGCGGAAAGCCAAGCGTCCTGGGGACGGGCGGTGAGCATAACTACCGCCGGACGCGAGTCCATTTCGGTAAGGAGTTCGTGAGCTAAACCCATACCGCCGAACTTTTTGACTTCGCTGTCAAACACTAGAGCAGCAAAGCGAGTGGGGTTCTCTTTCAGGGCCAGGCGCACAGCTTCAGCGGTGGCGCATTCAAACCAAGTTACTCGCGGCAAGCCTTTATCTGGGCGGCGTCCTACCGCCTCGATCACCTGCTTGCGAGTATCTGAATCGTCTGAAAACACCAGCAGTTCCACGCTGTCTGATTCAGGCGCTGAAGTCATGTTTTCCTCCTGGGTGGCGGCGCCGCAGGGGACGCACACAAATGTTCGCGTTAAGTGTATCTTTCACACCTGCACTAACCAATTTGTAGCTACACTAGAGCTAAGTAATTTTTAGGACAAAAGCCCTAAACCACATTCTCTAGTTTTTCAGGAGTTGACATGGCTATCTACACCCTGCCTGAGCTACCTTACGACTACGCTGCTTTAGAGCCGCACATCTCCGGGCGCATCATGGAGCTACACCACGATAAGCACCACGCCGCCTATGTAGCTGGAGCCAACAGCGCTCTAGAAGCCCTGGCTGCTGCTCGTGAAGAAGGCAACCTTGGCGCTATCAACCTGTGGGAAAAGAACCTAGCTTTCAACCTAGGTGGACACACCAACCACACCATTTTCTGGAACAACCTCTCCCCCAATGGCGGCGGCGAGCCTGAGGGCGAGCTAGCTGAAGCCATCAAGGACTCTTTCGGTTCCTTTGAAAAGTTCCGCGCCCACTTCACCGCCACCGCACTGGGTATCCAGGGCAGCGGCTGGGCCGTACTGGCCTATGACTCCATCTCCGGCAAGTTAGTTATCTTCCAGTTGTTCGACCAGCAGGCCAATGTGCCCGTGGGCACCGTGCCGCTGTTCATGGTGGACATGTGGGAGCACGCCTTCTACCTGGACTACCTCAATGTAAAGGCTGACTACGTTAAGGCCATCTGGAACATCGCCAACTGGAACGATGTAGCCAAGCGTCTAGACAACGCTGTAGCTAACGCCAAGCAGCTGATCCTGGGCTGAAACCCACCAAGCTAAACTAGTAAGCTGAACTAGCACCTAGTAAAACGTGAGGGCGGCTACCATTTGGTAGCCGCCCCCTTGTATTTACTGCCATCCTTAAGCTGCTTTACCGGCCTAAATGCTGGTTTTTAGGCAGCCCAAGCCCTAGTGCCGGCCCAGACTTAGAGGGCCTTATTTGGCAGCAATTAGGCCTTATTTGGCGGCGATATCGAATACGTAAACTGACGCAGGTGTGGTCTGTCCCCCCTGGCTGCTGGCCTGAGGCGGCAAAATGATCACCACGCGGCTACCAACCGGAATACCTGATAGGTCAACCAGCTGCTTAATCTGGGACACTGACATCTGTACCGGCTGCGGTGAGGACTCAGTCCAGCTAGAGCGCTTGTTGCCATCCCAAGTGGCCATGGACATGTACCCCAGGGCCGTGTCGGTGTCGGTGAGTTTTTCACCGTTACCGCTAGCGAGCGTAATCAGCTTGGCGGAGGTGGGGGCGCTAATGCCAGCCTTGATTGTGATCGAGGGAGCCTGGCCCAGCTTACCGGTGATGGTAATACCGTTCTTTTCCAGCTCTTCAGTGGCGCCCTCAACCGGGGTGGCATCCTTAGAAGCAGCCGAAATCTGTGCACTCGTCAAAGCATCAGTTAGTTCCACGTAGAACACCAAAGTGCCAGCCGGGGCCTGCGGGTTAGCGGGCTTGTCACCATAGGCGAGCTTGCCAGGAATGGAAATCTCAAGCACATCGCCAACCTTGTGCCCCAGCAAACCACAGCGCCAACCGTCAATAACGCCGTTAAGGCTAAAGCGGGTAGCTGAGCCGCGCTCGAAGGAGCTGTCGAAAGTAGCGGCAGAACCCCACTTCCAACCCGAGTAGTTAGCGGCCACATTAGAGTCAGCAGCTACTGCGGCCCCGCTGCCAGCCTTAATGGTCTTAACCGTCAGGTTAGTGGGGGCCTTAGCACCCTTAACCCAGGTAATAGCCGGGGCCTTATTAGAACTGGGCTGACCAATGGTAGGTAGCGCCTTAGAGTCGGTATCAATCTTCAGCTTAGAGCAGTCAACTTTTTCCTGCTGAGTGGCGGCGCTAGTAGGCGTGGCAGCAGCCTTAGCGGACTTTTTGCCATCACCAGAGCAACCGGCTAGACCCAAGCTAGCAGCCAGCAACAGCGCCGCTGCGGCGGTTAGAGATCGACGCACAAGATTTCCTTTGCTTTTTTGTTTGCTATCGCACTATACCCCCGCCATCAGCTGCGATGACGAGGGTATAGCGGGTGGTTTTAGTGGAAGGACTCGCCGCAGGCGCACGAACCAACCGCGTTGGGGTTGTCGATCGTGAAGCCCTGCTTCTCAATGCTGTCAGCGAAGTCGATAGTGGCGCCGTTGAGGTAAGGAATGCTCATGCGGTCCACGATTACCTCAACCTGCTTGCCTTCTTCGCCAAAGGCGCGAATGGCGTCGCCGTCTAGTACACGCTCGTCGAAGTAAAGCTGGTAGACCAGACCCGAGCAACCGCCGGGCTGTACACCTACGCGCAGACGCAGGTCATCACGGCCTTCCTGCTCAAGTAGGCTAGCCACCTTAGCGGCGGCAACATCGGTCAGCATAACCTCATGGGTGGCCACCTCGTTGGTGGTTTGGCTCATTGCTACTCCTTGATTATTTGTCTCTTGCACTCGGGTCTTAACCCAGGCGGTTAAACATCAGATATGCCTATGCTATTCCCGCTAGGGCTACCTAAGTGCACTGGCAGGGGCTAGCAGCGAAAATATAGGCGTGATTTAGGCCAAGGTGACTAGTTCTAGGTAGTCCTCACTCCATAGATCTTCGTCACCGTCTGGCAGCAGCAGTACCCGATCGGGGTTGAGAGCTTCTACTGCCCCCTCATCGTGGGTTACTAGCACTACCGCGCCTTTATAGGTGCCCAGTGCCCGCAAAATTTCTTCGCGGCTGGCCGGATCTAGGTTGTTGGTGGGTTCATCTAGTAGCAGTACGTTGGCTGCACTGGTAACTAGCAGGGCCAGGGCTAGACGGGTTTTTTCGCCGCCCGAGAGCACCCCGGCGCTCTTGTCGGCGTCGGCCCCGGAGAAGAGGAATGAACCCAAAATGTTGCGGATTTCGGTGTCGTCTAGGTCTGGGGCTGCTGAGCGTAGGTTTTCGGCAACTGTGCGGGTGTTGTCGATAGTTTCGTGTTCCTGGGCGTAGTAACCCAGTTTAAGGCCGTGGCCATCAATTACCTTGCCTGAGTCGGGCTGCTCAATCCCGGACAGTAGCCGCAGCAGCGTGGTTTTACCGGCGCCGTTTAGCCCCAGCACCACTACGCGCGAGCCCCGATCAATGGCTAGGTCTACGCCGGAGAAAACTTCCAGTGAGCCGTAGGCTTTACTCAGCCCCTGCGCCCGCAATGGGGTTTTACCTGAGGGGGCGGGGTCTGGGAAGCGTAGGTGGGCAACTTTTTCAACGGTTGCTTCGGTTTCGATGCTGGCTAAAAGCTGCTCAGCGCGGCGTAGCATTTGCTGGGCGGCTACGGCTTTGGTGGCTTTAGCCCGCATTTTTTCACCCTGAGCGCGTAAGGCTTCGGCCTTCTTTTCTGCGTTTAGGCGTTCACGACGGCGCCTGGCTTCGTCATCGGCACGTTGCTTTAGGTAGGCGTCCCACCCCATGTGGTAGATGTCGAGTACGCCTCGATTGGCGTCTAGATACATCACCTGGTTTACGGTGTCGCGAATTAGGTCTACGTCGTGGCTGATAACAATGTATCCGCCTGGGTAGGTGCGCAGGTGGTCGCGTAGCCACAGTACTGAGTCGTGGTCTAGGTGGTTGGTGGGCTCGTCTAGTAGCAGCGTGTCAGGTTTTTGAAATAGCACCCGGGCTAGTTCTACGCGACGGCGCTGACCACCTGAGAGGGTACCGATGGGCTGGTCTAGCACTCGCTCAGGTAGGCCCAAGGCAGCAGCGATACGGGCAGCTTCGCTGGCGGCGGCATACCCGCCAGACATAGTAAATTCGTGATCTAGCCGGGTGTACCTATCTAATGCTTTAGCCTGGGCATCACCGCTGGTGGTGGCGATTTTTTGTTCGGCTTTACGCAGGCGGCGCAGGAGCCCGTCAATGTCACGGGCAGAGAGAATACGATCGCGGGCAATTTGCTCTAGGTCACCTACCTTGGTGTCCTGGGGCAGGTAACCCACTGAGCCGCCGGCGTGGATGGTGCCTTCATATTCGACAGCTTCAAGCGAGTGGTGCACATCGGCGTCGATGGCCGCTGAGGCGGATTTAGCTACGGAAGCTGAGGCGATCAGCTTGGTCATAGTGGTTTTACCAGCGCCATTACGCCCCACTAAACCAATATGCATACCTTTATCAACTCGAAAACTAGCCCCACTGACAAGTTGTCGGGCACCGATACGCATAACTAGGTTTTGGACGTTGATCACCCCCTAATGCTACTAGTCCCACCAAAGCCACCAACCTTGGGCGCCTGTGGCATCCATTTCATGCCAGATAATTTCGTCTGGCATGGCGCCGTCGAGTCCTAATTCGCCCTGCAAATAAGCCCATAGCCCTTGGCATTGGCAGGCGGCGCTGTGGAAAGTATCTACCTGCCAGGGGCCGCGCTCGTCTTGGGCAATAAAAATGCCGTCAACACTTAACCGCTCGTCACTGCGGGCGGGGCCAATCAAATAACCCTGCAACCAAATATCACCTTCGCTAGCGGCGCAGGCACGTAGCAGTGAGCCCAGATCTGGGGCGCGGTTTTGGCGGTCTTTTAAAGCTAAGGGCGGCAACAGGCGCAAGGCTAGCCGAGCTTGGATGTAATCGATGCGAGCCAGAGGGGCGTAATCAGCATCAGCGCCGGTCCAATTAAGGGAGCCAGCAGTTGAAGTGCTCAGACAACATGGGCGGCTGAGCCCAAATAATTCGTAGAGCGCACTAAACACCGTCCAACCATTGGACATATATTTCAGCTCTTGGTCTGTAGGTGTTAATGCCACTGCAGTTACACCGGTCATTTCACTGCCTCCCAAATCATATTTGTCAGAACATAACCCTTTGCGCTTATTGGGCTATGGCTGAAGCGCTCAACAACTTCAACGTTGCAAGCGTGCGCTTTGTTAGCTAGTCGCAACCACCAGCCTGGGGATCAAGTGCGCTTCGAGAAAAAATTTATTCACCTGTGGTGAAAAAACTTTTCTAAATTAGGGTTTGTCAAGCATTGAATATCTGCACCTTATGCGATTATTCTCAACTGTTGCGCACTGCGCATAATGTGTCCACCCCGGAAGGAGCCAATGCGGTGGCTACCACCACTAGTACGCCTCAGGCGATTCTCGACGCCGTAGGCGGCGCCGAGAACATCACCCACCTAACCCACTGCGCTACGCGTCTGCGTTTCGAACTCAAGGATGCCTCTGTCGTTGACAAGGCCACCGTTGAGAAGATCCCGGGCGTTATGGGTGCAGTCCCCCAGTCTGGCGACCGTTACCAGATCATCATTGGCGGTGCGGTTCAGAGTGTCTACAACGACATCATGAAGCTACCTGCCATGGCTGGCGGTGCTTCTTCTAGCGCTAAGTCTGACGCTGACATCAAGGCTGCCGCTCGCGCCAAGGCTCGCGGTAAGAATGCCTACGTAGACGCGTTCTTCGAGTACCTATCTGATGCTTTCCGCCCGCTGCTACCGGTGCTGCTGGGTGCCTCGCTGATCCTGGCGTTCCTGGCGGTCCTGGAAGCCTTCGATGTAGTAGACACCCACGCCAAGGTCCTACCCTCGTGGCTAGTGTTCACCAACACCATGTGGCGTTCAGTGTTCTACTTCCTGCCCGCCATGGTGGCCTACAACGCAGCTAAGAAGCTAGACATTGATCCCTGGGTAGGTGCAGCTGTTGTCCTGGCTCTGCTGACCCCCGAGTACACCGCCCTTAAGGGCCTTAAGGAAACTACCTGCACCAAGAGCTCCGTGGGCTCTGACCTATGCACCACCGAGATCTTCGGTCTGCCCATGAAGTGGTCGGACTACGGCGGCCAGGTGTTCCTGCCGCTGATCATGGTGCCGATCCTGGCCCTGGTTTACCGCAGCCTGAAGAAGGTCATCCCGGCCAACGTACAGATGGTATTCGTGCCGTTCTTCTCCTTCTTGGTGATGGTTCCGGTTTCGGCCTTCCTGATCGGCCCCTTCTCCCTGTGGCTAGGTAACAGCATTGGTTCGGGTCTGTCTTGGCTCAACACCACTGCCCCGATCGTCTTCGCTATCTTCATTCCGCTGCTGTACCCGTTCCTGGTGCCGCTGGGTCTGCACTGGCCGCTTAACGCCCTGCAGCTGGCCAACATCGCCTCGACCGGTTCGGACTTCATTCAGGGCCCCATGGGTACCTGGAACTTCGCCTGCTTCGGCGCCACCCTGGGTGTACTCATCCTGACCCTGCGCAACGGCGACAAGGAACTGCGTCAGACCGCTTCTGGTGCTCTGGCCGCCGGTCTGTTCGGTGGTATTTCCGAGCCCTCCCTCTACGGTATTCACCTACGCTTCAAGCGCATCTACCCGCTGATGCTGACCGGTTGTGCCGCTGGTGGTCTGACCATTGGTGCAATCTCCTGGATCTCCGGTTCGCCCGTACTGGCCGGTACCTTCGTATTCACCTCGCTGCTGACCATCCCGGTCTTCCACCCCACCGTTACCTACGCGATCTCCATCGCTGTGGCCTTCTTCGTCTCTGCCTTCATGGTTGTCACCTTCGGCTACCAGAGCAAGGAAGAAAAGGAAGCCGCCGCCGCTGAGCAGCAGGAAGCCCCCAAGGCTGAGGCCGCCGCTGCCGCAGCCCCGGCCGAGGCTGCCCCCAAGGCTGAGCTGGTTGCCGGCCAGGAAGTGGTTCTGACCGCTCCCCTAAACGGCACCGTGGTAGCTCTGGAAGACGTACCGGACCCGGTATTCTCCTCCGGCGCAGTAGGCAAGGGCGCTGGCATTGAGCCCAGCGACGGCGCCTCCATCAAGGTTGTGGCCCCCGCTGACGGTTCCGTAGTGGTTGCCCCCTCCTCCGGCCACGCCTACGGCCTGGCTCTAGACAATGGCCTGGAAATCCTGATTCACGTCGGTATCGACACCGTGAACCTCGAAGGCAAGGGCTTCGACGTCAAGGTTGGTAAGGGTGACCGCGTCAAGGCTGGTCAGACCCTGGTAGTAGTTGACCGCGCAGTTATCGAGGAAGCCGGCTACAAGCTGGTCACCCCGGTACTGGTCACCAACTACATGAACTTCGCTGAAGTTGAGGTTATCGCCGACGGCTCTATCAAGGCCGGCACTGACCTGATCAAGGCCACCAAGTAAGGCCTATAAACACAGCTAACCCCCTGGTCACGCTAGTGGCCAGGGGGGTACTTTTTGCTTGCGCACAGTTTTAAGCGATGGCGTCCAAGCTGGTTGGGTTTACAAGCTGGTTGGGGTTAGCGGGCGCGCAGCTCCCAGAAAGCCACTGCGCTAGCAGCCGCCACATTTAGCGAATCAACCCCACCGGCCATAGGAATGCGCACCACATAATCGGCGTTGCGCATAGCCCGGCGGCTTAGCCCGTCACCTTCAGTGCCCAGCACAATGGCTAGCTTAGAAGCCGGGTCACTAACCACATCTAGCGCCGCAAACTCATCTAAGGCATAGGAATCATCGCTAAGAGCCATGGCGGCAACTTTAAAGCCGGATGCATGTAGCTCATCGACCGCCGGCCAGGTGGTTATACGAGTCCAAGGCACCTGGAAAACCGTTCCCATAGATACTCGCACGCTACGGCGGTAAAGCGGATCCGCGCATGAAGGGCTAGCCAGCACTGCGTCAATCCCCAAGGCGGCAGCGCTACGGAAAACTGCCCCCACATTGGTGTGGTCAACCAGGTTTTCCAGCACCGCCACACGCCTAGCCCCCGCTCCCCCACGCGCGCCGGCCAGTACCTGGGCCACGCTGGGCAGCTGGGGACGATTCATCGCAGCCAGAGCCCCACGATGCAGGTGGAAACCAGTAAGCCCCTCCACTACGGCGTCGTCGCCCACAAAAACTGGCTTATCCCCGCCTAACGGATCACCCCCAGTGCCCTTAGCAGCGGCAATTACCGGACGCATATCCTCCAGCCACCGCCTAGTCATCAAAAACGAACGCGGCTCATGTCCGCCAGCCACAGCCCGGGTAATAACCTTGGTGGACTCGGCCATATACAGCCCATTGGCGGTTTCTAGACGCTTACGCAAAGCGACGTCCGTCAGCTGTGTATAGTCAGCTAGACGGACGTCGCTAGGGTCTGTTATCTCAATCAGCACCCTGACAGTTTATGCGTTCAGCGGCGGCTCGCTATCCCCAGGGGCTGCATGTGCGCCACGTGGAGGCGCTGGCGGGGCATCAACCGGCTTTACCGCCTCAGCCTCAGCTAACCCCAAAGCAGCCTCGGCCTGCTTAAGAGCCTGGGCGGCACTGGGCAGCTGGGCTTCAAACGGGTTAGGCAGATCCGCGCCCTGAGCGGGCTTAGGGCTAGCAGGATCAATAGAGCCGCCCATAGCCTCAGAAATTGAGCTCAGCGCACCAGTAAGCTCACTGGGCACAATCCACAGCTTGGAAGAATCACCTTCAGCGATCTTAGGCAGCATCTGCAGGTACTGGTAAGCCAGCAGCTTAGGATCAGGATCGCCACGGTGAATAGCGTCAAAGACCTGCAAAATTGCGCGGGCTTCACCCTCAGCGCGCAGCACCATAGACTGGGCTTGACCTTCAGCGCGCAAAATTGCCGACTGTTTGTCAGCCTCAGCGCTTAGAATCTGGGATGCCTTGTTACCCTCAGCGGTCAGAATCTGGGACTGCTTAACACCCTCAGCAGTAAGGATAGCGGCGCGGCGGTCACGCTCAGCGCGCATCTGCTGCTCCATAGAGCCCTGAATCGAGCGCGGCGGGTCAATAGACTTCAGTTCCACGTTAGAGACGCGAATACCCCAACGCCCGGTGGCCTGGTCAAGCACCCCGCGCAGCTGGCCGTTAATCTCATCGCGGCTGGTAAGGGTCTGCTCTAGATCCATCGAACCAATCACGTTACGCAAGGTGGTAATCGTCAGCTGTTCAATAGCCTGCAGGTAGTTGGCAATCTCGTAGGTGGCGCGTTTGGGGTCAGTGACCTGGTAGTAGATCACCGAGTCGATAGAAACCACCAGGTTGTCTGAGGTAATCACCGGCTGCGGTGGGAAAGACACCACCTGTTCACGCAGATCCACGGTAGAGCGCACACGGTCAACAAAAGGCATCAGCAGGTGCAGACCGGCGTCATACTTGGCCTTAAATTTACCCAGACGTTCAACGATGATCGAATAGGACTGAGGCACAATCCTAATGGACTTCATTACCACTACGGCAGCGAAAACTAGTATCGCAACCGGGATTATTAGCTCCATTTCATTCCCTTCTTAAGATTCAGGCCTCTAATGAGCTGAGGCAGCTACTAGTGGGCCCACTACGGCCACGGCGCCGTCGATACGCACAACCCGCACACTAGCACCCTCAGCGAAACTAAGTTTATCCACGCTACGCGCACTCCACTGGCCACCGTTTAGCTGCACTAAACCACCAGTTTCGCTAACCCTTTGCAGCACTGTGGCCTCACGACCAGCTAGCGCCTCCACATTGGTTAGCATATTGGGGGTAGAAGCCAGCAGATAGGCTTTCAGCGGGGGGCGCGCCAGAAACATTAAGACGATAGCCACCAGTGCGAAAGCCACAAACTGTCCCCACACTGGCGCCCCTAGTAGGGCCGCGCCGGTACCAGCCAGCGCGCCGCCGGCAAGCATGAGAAAGACTAGGTCCGTGGACACCACCTCAACGGCAGCTAAAGCTAGAGCTGCACCAGCCCACCAAATCCACATGTTTTTCTCCTCTCCACCCTAAGAGCTTAGCTTGCTTTTAAGCTGATCGTAGCGCCCTGGCTCGGTAGCGGCCACGATCCACATCTACCTGCAAGGCTAGACCATAAGTTTGGCTCATAACCTGCGAATTAACCACCTGGTCAATGGGCCCAGCGGCCACCAACTTACCTTCACGTAAAGCCAGCGCGTGGGTAAAGCCCTCTGGAATTTCCTCCAGGTGGTGGGTTACTAAAATTACCGACGGCGCCCCTGGCTGGGACACGATCTGACTCAGTGCGTTTAGCAGCATTTCACGCCCACCCAGGTCCAAACCTGAGGCTGGTTCATCCAAGATTAGTAGTTCTGGGTCTGGCATAAGCGCACGGGCCACCTCGACGCGTTTACGTTCACCTGAAGAAAGCGTAGACCAGGTGCGCGTGGCCTTATCGGACATGTTTAAAGCTGCCAGCAGCTCATCAGCGCGCTGGAAATCAAATTCTTCATATTCTTCACGCCAGCGTCCAATTACCCCATAGGCGCCAGAAACTACTACGTCACGAACCTTTTCACCGCCTAAGACTTCATGCGACAGAGCTGAAGAAGCCAGGCCAATAGCCGGGCGCAGCTCAGCCAAATCAACTCGCCCTAGCTGCTGATCCATGATTTTAACGCTTCCCTGCGAGGGGAATAGGCGCGCTGCGGCCACTCGTGAAAGCGTGGTTTTACCAGCTCCATTAGCTCCTAGCACTACCCAAGCTTGGCCTGGGTCAACCTGCCAGGAAAGGTGAGACAAAATGGTGGTTTTACCGCGCCATAGCGACACGTCTTGCAGCCTGAGAACACTCATGTATCAAGCATACGGCTTGGGGCCAAGTACCTAGGACATTTTGCCTATAGAACTTGGCCCCATTAGCAGCAGACTTTAGCCCTGCTTAAGCACCCAGTTGTAGACCTCCATGGTGCGCTTGGCGATAGCTTCCCAAGCGAAGTGGTCTTCTACGCGCTTACGCGAGGCAGCACCCATGGCCTTGGCGCGGGCCTCATCGGTGACTAGGGCGGTTAGACGCTCAGCCAGGTCGGCTTCGAAACGGGCCGGGTCAATCGGGGTGCCGGTGCCGTCCTGGACCTGGTCGATGGGCACCAGCAGACCGGTGACGCCGTCGTCGATAACCTCGGGAATACCGCCGGTAGCTGAACCCACCACGGGCAGCCCCACAGCCATAGCCTCAAGGTTAACGATGCCTAGCGGCTCGTAAACCGAGGGGCACACGAACACGTCAGAGGCGGCCAGCACGGCGATTAGCTGCTCGCGCGGCAGCATTTCTTCAACCCAAACCACACCGGTACGCTTCTCGCGCAGCTGAGCCACCAGGCCCTCAACTTCACGCATGATCTCGGGGGTGTCGGGGGCGCCAGCGCACAGCACGATCTGTACGTCGCTGGGTAGCTGCTCGCAGGCGCGCAGCAGGTGCGGCAGACCCTTCTGGCGGGTAATACGTCCTACGAAGACTACGGTGGGACGAGTGGGGTCAATGCCTAGACGCTTAAGGGTAGCCTCGCTCAGCTCAGCAGCGGCCTCGCCTTCAGGACGGCGCCAGCCAGACAGGTCAATACCGTTGTGTACAACCTTGACACGTTCAGGGTCTACCTGCGGGTAGGAACGCAAAATGTCCTCACGCATACCGCCGGAAACTGCGATCACAGCAGCAGCGCCGGAGTAGGCCTGAGCTTCAGCCCAGGAGGACAGGGCGTAACCGCCACCTAGTTGCTCAGCCTTCCACGGACGCATGGGCTCTAACGAGTGAGCGCTGAGCACGTGGGGAATGTCGTTTAGTAGACCAGCCAGATGACCAGCAAGGTTGGCGTACCAGGTGTGGGAGTGCACTAGGTCAGCACCAGCGCAGTCACCAGCGATTTCTAGGTCAACCCCGAAAGTCTGTAGGGCCGGGTTAACATTGGCCAGCTCAGGTAGGTTCGCGTAACCAGTCACGCCAGGATCTGCACCTTCGGTGCCCGGCTCACGCGGTCCACCAAAAGCGTGCACACGCACATCAGCGAGCGGGCGCAGCACCTTGGCCAGCTCATTGACGTGCACCCCCGCACCACCGTAGATGAAAGGCGGGTATTCCTTGGTGATCAGATCAACTCTCATTGGTGAACATCTTTCTAGGTGTGCCAGTAGTGGGCATGTGCCCACGGACACAAATCTAACGCATATTTGGGGTTTTTGTGTTGTTGCTTACGCAAATCGCCACAGCGGACACCAACTCCCCGGGGATTTTTAGGTTTTGAGTCCTAAATTGCTACCCGAACTGGGCCATTAGACCCTTATCAGAATTTTCTCAGCTAGCAATTTGGTGACTTGCGTCGCGCAAGTGTGCTTTATGACGCTATGCTGTGGTCATGGTTGCTCATCGTGTACTCGCGATTGTCCTTGCTGGTGGTGAGGGCAAACGCTTAATGCCTCTAACATTTGATCGCGCAAAGCCGGCGGTCCCCTTTGGCGGACAGTACCGCCTAATCGACTTTTCACTGTCGAACATGGTCAACTCCGGTTACTTGCACGTCGTGGTGCTTACCCAGTACAAGTCCCACTCTCTAGACCGCCACATTTCTAAGACCTGGCGCCTATCTTCCATGCTGGGTAATTACATTGCTTCAGTACCTGCTCAGCAGCGTGTAGGTAAGCACTGGTTCCTTGGTAGCGCAGATGCTATCTACCAGTCTTTGAACCTGCTCGATGACGAGCGGCCCGACTACGTAGTCATCACTGGTGCTGACAACATTTACCGCATGGACTTTTCCCAGATGGTTGACCACCACATCGCATCTGGACTGCCGCTAACGGTTGCCGGTATTCGTCAGCCCAAGTCTCTAGCCAACCAGTTCGGTGTTATCGAGACTGACCCTGAAAACCGTGGCAAGATCAAAGCTTTCGTGGAAAAGCCCAGCTCCACCCCGGGTCTGCCCGACTCGCCCAATGAGGTTCTAGCCTCTATGGGTAACTACGTCTTCAACGCTGACGCCCTCAAGGAAGCTGTCACCCTAGACGCCACCAACGAGGACTCCAAGCACGACATGGGCGGCAACATTGTGCCTTGGTTCGTAGAACGTGGCCTAGCCGGCGTCTACGACTTCAAGGACAACGTGGTTCCCGGTGCTAGCGAGCGTGACCGCGACTACTGGCGCGACGTGGGTACCATGGACGCCTACTACGAGGCTCACATGGACCTGATCAGCGTCAACCCGGTCTTCAACCTCTACAACGAGTCCTGGCCGCTATTCACCGGCTACAACTCGGCTGTACCCCCGGCCAAGTTCGTTTACGGTGACCGTGAGCGTGAGCGTGTGGGCCACGCAGTGGACTCCATTGTGTCCCCTGGTGTGATTGTCTCTGGTGGCGAGGTGGTCTCCTCCATCCTCTCCCCCGGTGTACGCATCAACTCTTGGTCACGTGTAAATGAATCGGTGCTGCTAGACAATGTTTACGTAGGCCGCAATGCGGTTGTGGAACGTTGCATCCTGGACAAGTACGTTCGGGTTGAACCTGGCGCAATCGTTGGTGTGAACCCAGACCAAGACCGCGAACGTGGCTTCATGGTTACCGAATCTGGTATCACCGTGGTACCTAAGGGCGCTGTAGTCTCTGGCGGTAACTAAATCACTGCGGTCAAAGCCTGAGGGCTACTAAACCACTTAGTTACAACTGACCCGGCCAATCTGGCCGGGTCAGTTCGTTTATGTAGCGCCTAGTTTATGTAGCGCCTACTTTTAGCGCGCTACCACCTTAGCGGCGCTGGTTGAGCGCGCTAGCGCCTTGGCAACGCCGCTAGGCAGTTAGCTCAGCAACAGTCAAAGTTGTAGAGCACGTCAGAGAAGTCTAGGGCCTCTAGATCTTCACGGGAAATAAAAAAGTTACGCACTCCAGCGTCGCCCCAGCACAGGTCCCATTTAGTATCAAACTGGCTGTCAATCTGGAACAGCAGCTCGGTGTACTTGGTGGCTTCTGAGGAGCGATATTCAAAACGAGGGTCATACTGGGTGAAGTACGGGTAGCCACCCAGCTGGTGCGCATTTTCCCCAGGGCTAGCAAAGTCATCCGTCAAGACTTCAAATACCTCATCAGGTAAATCATCGTATAGGTTCTTGATCGTCTGGTCGGGGTGACGCTTATTCCACTGGCTTAGGAACAAATCATCAAACCGGCCATCACTGTAAGTGGGGCCTTGGTAGCCATGGGTGAAGCTTAGGCGCATCCCCCAAATAGCTCCTTGCTCATCAACGAACCAAAGCGGGCATTCCTCGTTGCCATAAGGGTGATACATGGCCTCTACCCGCTCTAGCGGCTCGCCTTGGGTACCAGCCGGGATGTAGAGCACCTTTTGGTTGGTTTCGGGCTGAATCGTGTCAGAGCAAAAACCGTACATTTCGTCTTCTAGACACCAGATTTGTAGCCAGCCATCGCTTGGATACATGTTGTTTTCAGGCAGCTGAGCGCAGTTGATCTGGGCCAGCAAGGCCAGTTGGTTACCCTCAGCGTTGGTGGGAATCGCGCCGCCTAGGGGCACAAAAGGAAAGCCCCCAAACTTGGATTCTTCCAAGCTTAGATCATCAGCCTTTTCAGCCTTGATGCGGATAACTTCCTTGCCGAGCTCAGCCTTGAGCTCGTCATATACGGCCTTAGCTTCCTTGAGGTAATCTACCTCGGGCTTGGAATCCATAGCTTGCTCCTTTACCTATTGTCCTTTGCAGGAGTTACTGGGTGCGCATTTAGGGCAGGCTACCGGCCCACCCTAAACACCTTCCACCCGTTAGTTTACGTGTGTTTTCCCAGCTACGCTGTCAATAAGCAGCTAATAAAGCGCTGAATTTAGACTGCTAAATCCACATATCTGAGGCGCCGCGACTGACCACGTCAGTCACTATCGCCCCGCCGGAAGCTAGTTCCTTCCAAGAGCCCACTACCTCCAAAATAACAGCGGTGGCAGTAGAGACCCCGAAAGAAATTTGCCGGGCCAACGTGCTTTCGCCGTCGAGCCCATAGGCAAGCGCAGAAACTGTGGGCTCGTGCCCCACAATCATTACGTTCGTAACCGACTCATCAATTAAGTGAATCAAATCTAGCCACTGCTGGGGTCCGCCGCTGTAAATCACATCTTCTTGGCAGTAATTGCGGGGAAGCAGGGAGCCAATCAGGGGTTCTGCGGTTTGCTGGGCCCGCTTGGCGGGGCTAATTATCATCAAATCGAGTCGGTCTAAACGCTGCGCTAATTCGAGTCCAAGCTGCAATGCTTGGCGATGTCCAGTTTTGGTCAGGGAACGTTCGGCGTCCTGGATCGCGCCGTATTCGGCTTTCGCGTGCCGCACTAAGATCAACCGTTTAGCCATAGCCTTTAGTTTATTGTTCTATTGTTTGAATAGCTATTGGTTCAGGTCACTTTATCGAAGTTTGACATAGATTACGATCATTGATTCAGGTTCCTACCCCCATAGCCCCATCTACATGCAGGATCTGCCCGTTAACGTAGGCGGCGTCGTCGCTAAGCAAAAAAGCTACCGGTCCGGCCACATCCTGAGGCGTGCCCGGCCTGGCGGCGCCTGTGCGTTGCAGGTAGCGTTCTTGCTGGCGCGGGCTTAGTGACTGGGTCATAGGGGTTTGGATATAACCGGGGGCCACCGCATTAACCGTGATAGCGCGCCGGCCCACCTCTAGCGCCAGCGATTTAACCAGCGCCTCTAGAGCACCTTTTGCCGCCCCATAGGCGCTTAAACCAGCCATACCACTTTGAGCCACTACAGAGGAAAGCAGCACAATCCGCCCCCAGCGCGCCCTGACCATGCCCGGCACTAGCAGGCTAATAGCCTCATAGTTAGCCAGGTAGTGCAGGCGCAGCTGGTTATTTACCTGCTCCAAGTCGGCGCGGGCAGCCAGCTGCTCATAGGTGCTTCCAGCCGCTCCCACATAAGCGTCGACGCCGCCGAGCAGGTTTTGGGCTTGGGTGATAGCCTCCCCCGCCCCATCGCCTGCCAGGTCAACGCTTACACTCAAAGCTCCCTCGGGCACCTGGCCGGTGCGGCTAATACCTACCACCTGCCAGCCGTCGGTCACTAGGCGCTCAGTTATGGCCCAGCCAATACCGCTAGAGGCACCGGTGACGACGGCGCGGCGTAAATGCTCAGTCATTGGTGGGTACGAACTGCGCCCAGCCGTTGTCGCGCAAAGCTGCGCGTAGCTTGTCCATGGCGGCCGCGATCTTTTCTAGCGGTTCACCCTGGCGCACCTTAGTGGAGTCCAGATCGCCGCCCTGGTAGATCGGCAACACGTGCAGGTGCAGGTGGTCCACATCAAAACCCACAATTGCTAAGCCGCTACGCGGAGCGTCAAAAGCCTTCACCTGGGCTTGACCAATGCGCTTAGCTACCACGGTTAGATGTGCCAGCAGTTCATCGCTGGCCTCCAGGTAGGAGGACACTTCCTGACGCGGTACCACTAGCACATGCCCATCGGTGTGGGGGTTGATATCAGCAAAGGCCACGCACTGGTCATCTGCCCATACGAAATTACCGGGGATCTGTCCGTCAATGATTTTGGTGAAAATGCTAGCCATGGCTTTATTTTGCCTTATTTAGCTGGTCAAAGTGTCTAGACGCAGCCACAGACTTTCATTGTCCACCCACAGCTGGTGTCCCTGGCACTCAATTTGTGCCAGCTGTCTGCCCGCCGGGCCCGGTTTACGGGCCAACAGTTTAAGGGTGCAGTCTAGACCCATGGCGGCCTGGCTTAACGCACGCAGCAGTTGGGCGTCGTCGGCAATACGAGCTAAAGCCGCACTTTGCCCAATTTCCAGCTGCGCCAGACGCACCAAAGCGGGGCGTTCAATAGTGCCATCTGCACGCGGAATCGGGTCACCATGCGGGTCCCGGGTGGGGTAACCCAGGCGCTGCTCTAGGCGTTCAAGCAGGCGGTTAGAAACCGAATGCTCCAGGACTTCGGCCTCCTGATGCACCTCATCCCAGTCAAAACCCAGCTCTTGCACCAGGAAAGTTTCCAAAATCCGGTGGCGCCTCACCATTACTAAGGCACGCTGCTGACCTAGCTCAGATAAGGTGACCGGTTTATAAGGCTGATGCACCAGCAAACCCATCTCCACCAGGCGTGAAACATTCTCCGACGCGGTCGAGTTAGCCACCTGCATACGTTTAGCTAAGGCAGTCACCGAGGCTGAACCGCCCCACTCTTCTAGAGCCCATACCGCTTTTAGGTAGTCCTGGGTGACGGTAGAGTCCGCGCTCTGGTTCACCCCAGCACCGCCTGCCACTGCTGCCACAGACCAAAGACAACAGCCAACACGATCAGTAAATAAGTCGCCCCCACTAGCCACCAACGTGCTTTATATAGGGTGCGGCTAGCAGCTTCATTTAGGGGCAGGGCACCTTCGACGGCGCAGCGAGCCAGCAGGGTCCAAGCCATGGGGATAGTAACCACCCACAGCACCATGCACCAAGGGCACAGCTTGTTAAGCACCCACACTGATTGGCTTACGAACCAGAGCACAAAGCCTAGATTTACGACGGCGCCGGCGGCTAGCCCCTGCCAGATCCAACGCGGCAGCTTAACTTGCGCTCCAATCAAGGCTGCCAAAACCACAAAAGCACTGTAAGCCATGGCCCCTACAAAGGCGTTGGGCACGCCCAGCAGGTTACCCTGCCAGATGGTAAGTGAGGCGCCACAAGACACCAGCGGGTTAATGTCGCACGAAAGCTGGGTTAGCGGGTTTTTTAGCTGAGCCATCTCGGCAGCGATTAACTCCCAGCTAACCGCTAGCGCCACTAGACTAGACAGGCCCATGCCAAGCGCGAATGTTTTAGCTGAGCCGACTGCAAAATCGTCGCGTTCCTGCTCAGCGATGTATGCCTCAAGCTCCTGTTGGCTCATAGCATCAATATCAGCTTCGCTGGGATGTGCCACCGCATTTTCCTTCGTAAAAGCCGTCAAATAACTACTAAAGGCTACCTTATCGCCGCCAGCTCAAAGCAGATTGTGCCTATAGCAAAGCGACCCGGCTTGGCCGGGTCGCTTAAGCTGTAACTTGAGCTAGTTTGAAAGCTTGGCTCACTGGAAGGTTTAGCTAGCTTGATGGCTTAGCTAGTGCGAGAACTCAGGCCTTAGCGGCAGCAATGCGCTGGGCTAGAGCTGACTCAGCCAGTCATCAATACGCGCTATATCTCTTACTGGATCCTGAATTTCTGAATACGCGATAATTTCATGGTAATTGGGGTGAGAGATTTGTAACGATGGGAGTGGGTATTCCCTGATTCGGACAAGAATAAAGCCAGACTCAAGAAGATCTAAACTCTTGGATCTATCTTTTTCAACTTTATCGCGATGCCAATATGATCCATCATATTCAATTGCAAGTTTTACTTTAGATTGAAGCTTAACGCAGATATCAATGGTGCATGATGCAAAATTCTGGAATTTCTGAGAATGCGCACAGAAATTTAGCTTTGCGTTCCCCCATTTATCTAGAGCAGCCACATAATACTCACTTTCAATTCGAGATCTAGCAGCCTTAGTGCATTCAGGACATTGACCTCCATTTACTCTGTCTGCCGGCATCGCTCGCCAAACATGAGAGGGATCTTTTTCACAAATCCAAAGGGGTACTTCTTTTAGTTTAGAAGCATTTGGGCGAATTTTCCACGGCGATAATGAGTTTTCAGGAGACCACCCTTTAACAAGTTCTGGATAGTGATATGCAAGTGAATCAAGAATGGTATGACAGATTGGACAACGCCAACACTCACGCCCGTATCGTTCACTAGGAGTGGCTTGAAACTCGTGACCACAGACTGAGTCTTGCCACCAAACCATACGTTCAGACCTGGGAGATATAGTATCAAGCTGTAACTTAGTATTCTTCGTGGGATGCCACTGATCACTTATCTCTGGTTCCAACCGACTCGCTACAGTACAAGTCTTTACATGATTCGTACTACTTTTCTGATCAATGCGGCGTTCATCCTCAAAAGAAGCCATTTCGTCATCTCTGTCCGCTCTTAGGGGCTTTCGGCAGTTTGGACAATACACAAACCCCTTCATAACCTTATAGATACTAGCTTTAAAGGAGTGGCCTTCTGAACAAATCCACCATGCTTCTTGAGTAAAATCTATTGTGGCTGTTTCCCAAAGATCTTCTGAGTTACGACTATGATCCCAGTATCTGACATTCTTATTGTCAGAATTTTTCAGTAACCTAGCTACCCTGCCTTTTCTAGTTCCGGCCAATGCAAACCTTGCATTTCGGTTACAGGAACAACCGAAACTGATATCACTGTCACGTTTCGCCTCAATTCTTTCACAGAAATCGCAACATGTGGCATGAGGGTCGTTCTTCAAACTAGGATTAGTTAACGGACCAAGATAAGTAAAGTGGTGGTCTTCCGCATTCTGACGTACAACAGATATATCAACTGCAAGTTCGCCTCTACCTGATTTACTCCGCACCGATTTAGCCCATTCACGCCAGTGGCAAGCTCTACAAACAGGTTCCTTTGCTTGTAGCCGGTCAAGCACATAGTCAAAACGGTAGTGTGCTTCGAACTTGCATTTTGTACATCTAGTTAACGCGTAATCTGCTGGTTTCATGAAGTCTTCAAGTAGAGTTAAGCCAGCTTGAAGATACAGTTCACGAAGATGTTCGGGACACCATGTTGGACGAGTCCTAGTCTTAAAAGCTCCGGGCTGTTCACAGCCTTCTACGCAGCAAGTCTTCATTGACATACCCTTTTCTGTACTACAACAACCTAACTATAAGGCTTCGCTGGGGTATGCCACCGCATTTTCCTTCGTAAAAGCCTGCAAATAACTACTAAAGGCTACCTTATCGCCGCCAGCCCAAAGCAGATTGTGCCTATAGCAAAGCGACCCGGCTAGGCCGGGTCGCTTAAGCTGTCACGTGAGCCTAGCTTGCAAGCTTGGCTTAGTTGAGGTTTGGATCGCTTGCAGGTTTGGCTAGCTTTAAAGCTCAGCTAGCTTGCAGGCTTGGCCAGTTTGAAAGCTCAGTAAAAGCTCAGGCCTTAGCGGCAGCAATGCGCTGGGCTAGAGCGGTGACATAGGCCGCAGTGTCTTCCCAGCCGGTAACCGCGTGGGTGCGTACCCCCATGGCCTTAACCGGGTAGTCGTTGCCGTCAGGGTCTAGACGGTCACCAATAAAGAGCATGTCGTCTAGGGAAATGCCGGTCTGCTCAGACAGGGCGCGCATACCGTAAGCCTTGTCTACACCCTTGAGGGTGATGTCCACGCTGGTAGAACCACCAGAGCGCACTTCCAACTCAGGCAGGTAGGCGGCAACTGCTTCACGCAGAGTGTTCTTCTTTTCGCCGGTGGGGTCCCAAGCCTTCTTGGCCTCTAGCGGGGCCTCCTGACCTAGGGCGGAGAAGGTGATCTGCGAGCCACGGTCTTCAAGGATGTCACCCCAGGTTTGGCTTTCCCACAGGCCTAGACGCTTAGCTTCACGCTCTACCGCTTCTAGAGCGGCGTCGCGCTGAGCGTCGGAGAGGTCATGGGCGTAAACCAGGCCCCAGTCAGAGCCATCCCAGGTGTAGTAGCGAGTACCGCAGGTGGGCATCAAGTGCAAAGCTGCCAGTTCGGCGTCGTTAGCGTGCAGGTTACCCAACACCTGGCTACGGAACTGGCCCATCTGGCCACCAGAAATAATGCATACGGGAACCACGTCTAGTAGCTGACGCAGAGCCTGAGCCATGGGGGCAGGCATCGGGGATTTTGAGGGAGCCAGCGTATCGTCTAAATCAAAAGCGACGAGGGCAGGCACAAAAGAATCGGTCATAGAACCTATTCTTACGTGCCCACCCTCGGTTACCAAAGAGGTGTTAGCCACCCTTGGCGCAAATCTCAGCCTTAGCCTTGCTCAAAAGAGTTTAAAGCCAAGCGTGTGGCGCAGCTATTCCTGGTCGCTGGACAGCACCTGAGCGACAGTTTCAGCTGCCTCCGCGCGGTTTTTGCGCACTAGCGCCACCGTTGCGGCGATCAGACCGCCCCAGATAACCACTACGGAGAAAAGCATCAAAGCGATTGCTGAAGTGTTCATTGCTTCTTTCCTTATCTGTTAGGCCTGAGTGCTGGAAACAGCTTCGGCGTCGGAAGTAACTTCCTTCTTTTTAGCCGGGGCGGGCACACCCGCGTGGCTGTATTCAGCGCCCTCTTCATCCTGAGCGGTGAAGCTGTCCACGTTGGTGCGCCACGGAGCCCAAGTCAGTGCGATGGTGGCCACTACGGATACCGCCAGCATGCCCCAACCGAAAATACCTTCAAAGCCACGCGAGTAGCTCTTGGGGTCGTAGCCATTTTCGATGTAACCCAAGACAGTGTCACCCATCATGTAGGCCAGCAGGATCGGCAGAGCCGCGCCCACAATAACAATCCACCACTGGCCCACGAACTTGGTGTCAGAGACCTTGTTCAGGTGCTTACGCAGCATAGGCAGCTTGCGCAGGATTACACCGGTGACTGCCGACATGATAATGGCCGAGCTGAGCACACCAACCTGGTTGATGTAGGCGTCAACGACGTCGAGAGAGTAAACACCCGAGGTGGTACCGAAAACGAACACGGAAACTACAGCAGCAGGAATACCCACAACCAGGGCGGCCTTAAGCGGGGTGGTACCCATCTTTTCAGCAGCAGCTGCGCCTACCACCTGCAGCAGAGAGATCAGCGAGGTGATACCGGCCAGGGTCAGTGAAAGGAAGAAGAGGATACCGAACAGGGCTCCACCAGGCATTTCGTTAATAATGGTGGGGAAGGTGATGAAGGACAGGGAGATACCGGTCAGGCCCTCCAGCTTGTCAACACCTACACCCTGCTGGTGGGCCATGAAGCCCAGGGTACCAAATACACCGAAACCAGCCAGCACCTCGAAGGAGGAGTTCGCAAATGCAGCCACCAGACCGGTGCCCACCAGGTTGGTCTTCTTGGGCAGGTAGGAAGCGTAGGTCAGCATGATGCCGAAACCAATGGAGAGCGAGTAGAAGATCTGCGAGTAAGCCGCAACCCAAACCTTGGGTTCACCCAGGGAATCGAAGCTGGGGGTCCACAGGGCGTTAAGGCCATCTACTGCGCCAGGCAGGAACAGGGCGCGCACTACCAGCACTACGAACAGCAGCACCAGCAGGGGCAAGAAGACCTTGTTAGCGCGCTCAACACCGCCGGCTACACCCTTACCGATAACAGCAATAACGATGGCCCACACCACTACCAGGGGAATAACCACGTTCCATACCGGACTGGAGTTGTAGCCAACCGTGCCAGACAGGTGCAAGAACTGGTTGAAGAAGAAGTCCTTGGCGCCCTTCTTGTCCTGGGCCCAGGCGGTGTTAACCGAGTAGAAGGTGTAACGCAGGGACCAGCCGATAATTACGGCGTAGTAGGTCATGATGACGAAGCAGACCACTACGTGCCACCAGCCCAGCCATTCCCAGCGCTTAGACATGCGACGGAATACTGCCGGGGAGGATCCACGGTAGCGGTGGCCGACAGCATAGTCGAGCAGTAGGAAGGGAACACCGGCGGTTAGCAGCGCTACCACATAGGGAATCATGAAGGCGCCGCCGCCGTTAGAGTAAGTTACGCCGGGGAAACGCCAGATGTTACCAAGACCGATTGCAGAGCCGATGGCGGCCATGAGGAAACCAAACTGGCTCCCCCACTGCTCGCGTGCCGGGCTCTTGCCGGAGTTCGAAGACATTAGCTACCTGTCTTTCATGCCGATAGATACACATAAGGTCGCACCAGCGGATGCGTCGGTGCGACCTAGTAGCTAATAAGCTAAGCGCGTATTCTGCTTACGTCACCCCCTGTTCACATAGTGAGATAACGTACCAGAGTTTTTGTTTCATCCTAACAATGAAGCCGCACTTCACTTGTAGTTTTCTGACTGATTTTTAGAGCCAGTCATAATCGGGGTGTTTGCCGCTACGGCCTGCCTCACCCTGATCCAGTGAAGAGATCAGTTCCATCTGCTGGCTGCTTAGCTCAAAGCTGTCAATATCCAAGTTGGCAGCAATCCGCGCCGGAGTAACCGACTTGGGGATAACCACATTGCCAAGCTGAATATGCCAGCGCAGCACCGCCTGGGCAGGAGTTACTCCCAGCTGCTGGGCCACCGTAGTGACCTGCGGGGTATCAAAGACGCGCCCCCGCGCCAGCGGCGACCACGCAGTTACCGCAATGCCATGCTGGCGGCAGTAGTCGGCGCTGAGACGGTTCATGAACTGCGGGTGCAGCTCAATCTGGTTGTTAACCGGCATTACCCCGGTGGCCTGGCTGATGCGCTCAATATGCTCAGGCAGGAAGTTTGACACCCCAATTGAGCGCAAACGGCCATCATCAAGCAGCTTGGTCATAGCCTTCCAGGTGGCCACCATGTCCAGGTCTGCACGGTTAGGCATGGGCCAGTGCACTAGGAATAAGTCCACATAGTCGCTTCCCAGCTTGGCTAGAGACTCATCGAAGGAACGCTCAACATCAGCGGGAGCGTGGTTGTTGTTGTTTAGCTTGGTGGTTACGTATAGCTGCTCGCGGCTAACTAGCCCGTCAGCGATAGCCTTGCCAATGCCTTGGCCTACTTCAGCCTCGTTGAAGTAAAGCTGAGCGGTGTCGATGTGGCGGTAGCCGTAGCTAATGGCTGTATACACCGCGTCACTGGCTTGTTCAGGGGTGACTTTGTAGGTACCAAAGCCAACTTGGGGCATGAATGTATGGTTGTTTAGTTTTACTTCCAGCATGTATTAAGCCTAGTTAGTAAGCCTTACTGCTGTTAAGACCTAGGTTTGCAGCAAAGAGTCAAGATAGGCTAAGTGCCATGCTGATTTTGTGCGATGTAGATGGAACTGTAGTCGATAACAACCAGTTAGTCCCCGACTCTGCACGCACAGCCCTGGCTCAGGCTAAAGCCAACGGTCACACCCTAATGCTGTGCACTGGCCGTTCTCTGCCTGAAGTTTATGATTTCTTGTGGGACCTGGGTTTTTCCGGCATTGTTGCGGCTAACGGCAGCTACGTGAAAATTGGCGAACATGTGGTGGTTGATAACCGTGTGCCTAGTGAGTTGGTGCCGCAGGTAAGTAAGTATTTGGAAGAGTCCCAGGGTACTTATGTGTGGCAGTCTCCCGATAAAGTTAATGCCTCCGACGGCGCCTGGAAGGTATTTGGCTTTACTACCGAGGAGCAGGTGCTAGCAGCTGCACGCGGCGAAGATGGCCATGACTGGGAAAAGCAGCCGGCCTCTCACGGCGGTAACTGGCAGGCCTACATTCGCCAGGTACTTCCCTATGTGCAGCCGGGGCTACCCAGCGACCCTAACAAGGTGACCTTCACTTTGGCCGCCACCAGCCCCGTCACCCTAGATGATATGCGTGAGCGTTGGGGTGACTACTTTGAGGTAGTGGACGGCTCCTACGACCCTGGCAATGGCTCGCGTGGTGGCGAGATTGTGCTTAAAGGCAACACTAAAGCCAGCGGTATGTTGGCGGCAGCTAAATACCTGGGGGTTGGTATCGACCAGGTGGTGGCTATCGGCGACTCCAGCAATGACCTAGAGGTACTTGAAGCTGCCGGCCTAGGTATTTGCATGGGTAACGGCACCGCTGCAGCTAAAGCCGCCGCCAACTGGATTAGCACCGATATTCACGACGGCGGCCTGGCTAATGCCCTGCGTTACGCGGGGGCTATTGCCTGAAACTAGCTTTGGCCCACTAAGGTGGCCACAGCGACGGCGATCAGCAGCACTGCGAAGCTGGCGGTAAGTTTTTGGCTGCTTACTTTACGTGTCAGCGGCGCCCCAGCTACCCCCCCAAGCATTGAGGCCACAGTAAACGCACCAATCACCCCTAAATCTACGTTTAGGGAGGTTTGCGCTCTGGCCACTAACGCCACCAGCGCTGTAATCGTCATGATTAGCAGTGAGGTGGAGGCGGCGCGTTTAATGGGTAAATGCAGCACTAAAGTCAGTGCCGGCACTATCGCAAAGCCGCCGCCCACCCCAAAAAATCCGGTAAGTGCACCGGTTATGGTGGCCACCAAAGCCACCCGCCACAGCGGCACAGCCCCAATTGAGGTAACCTCCCCCATTGCTGAAACCGCCCCTAGGGCCGGCGTCGACCTAGTGCCACCTGCGTCATCAGCCGCAGCTGCGCCGTCGTGCTCAGCCACAACGCCGTCGCCCCCAGCCCCGCCGGCAACGTAGGTGGCGCCGTCGTTATTTAAGCCAGCACCGCCGACTCTAGGCACAACCCTAAACAGGCCTGGGCAGGCCCGACGCAGCATCACCAGCCCCACACAGGCCAGCAGCAGAGCGAAAGCGTACATCAATAAATCTGCGCTCACCGCCCGGTTAGCCAGTGAACCCAGCCAGGTGCCAGCAATCGCCAAAGCTGCAAACACTAAAGCGATCTGGTAGCAGATAGTGTTTTTACCGATGCGCCCGCCCAGCGCCGCCAGAGCAGTAAACAGCACAATCACCAGGGAGGCGCTGGTAGCCTCATGGGGCGCAACACCCAGCAGATAGATCAGCGCCGGCACCGATAGGATCCCTCCCCCAGCTCCCAGTGCCCCCACTACCAGGCCGATAAGCGCGCCAACTGCTAAAGCTGTCAGGATCATGGCTACTAGCCTAGCGCTCCCAGTTTTAGCGGTGACTGGCGCAACTGGCCGCAAACCTGACGCAAACCAGCCGCAACCGGACTCAACCGACCAAACCGGACATAACCGGTTAAACCAGGCAACCGGCCGCGCCGGCTAAAACTTAGGCTGATCAGCGCCGCTATCTTGGCCGTAAATGCGCACCATATCTGCTACCGGCTGGGCCGGGGCCGGCAAAACCGCCTGGGAGATGATGGCCTCAACATCTAGGGTCTGCTCAGCAGCCAAAATCTGCGCCACCGCGTGCAGCAGGGGCAGCTGCTGGGTTAGCAGCGGATCGTTAAACTGCGCCACCAACCTAACCGCGAGCGCTGCTGCGCTTACGCCTTCGACGGTTTGTTCCAGGTCTTGCATTTCTTTGTAGGCTTGGGGGGCGCTTTGGCCTTGGCCTAGGCGGGTGCCGTAGATTTTGTTGCGTCCTGATAGGCCGGTGACTTCTAGGTCACCGATGCCGGCGAGGCCGTAGGGGGTGTCAGTTTGGCCGCCTAGGTTGGCGCATAGTTGGCTCATTTCTTTGGTGGCTTGGGTGAAGGCGGCGGCTTTGAGGTTGTGGTGGGGTATTTTGGTGGCGGTTTCTAGGCCGTCGGCGATGCCTAGGGCGATGGCGTAGACGTTTTTCATGGCTGCGCATAGTTCTACGCCGATTTCGTCTTGGCTGTAGGTGGGGGCGTAGTTGCCGCTGTTGGTGTTGGCGGCCCAGTGTTGGGCTTGGTCTTGGTCTGTGCAGGCGAAGATGGTGGCGGTGGGTAGGCCTTGGGCGCATTCGTTGGCTTTTACGGGGCCGGCGATGGCCATGATTGGGGGTAGTTGGAGGCCGGCGGCTTGGGCTTGGGCGCGGATGGCGTCGGGTAGGAGTTGGATTTGGCCGTTGGGGGCTACGTTGAAGCCTTTGGCGCTGAGCCAGAGGGCTTTGGTTTTGGTGATTTGGGGTAGGGCGAGTTCGGTTATGGCGTTGACTGCGTGGCTGGCTACGGCCATGACGGCTACGTCGGCGCCGTCGAGGGCGGTTTGTAGTTGGTTGGAGCGGTAGGTTTGTACGCGGGGGTCGATGGTGGCGTTGATGCGTGGGTGGGGTTGGCCGTTTTCGATGGCGTCTAGTAGGTGGTCGTCTAGCCAGGTGCCCCAGAGGCGTACTTGCCAGCCGGTGTCGATTAGGGGGCGGGTTAGGGCGCTGCCCATGGCGCCGGCGCCGAGGATGGTGATGGTGTACATTTTTTCTCCTTTGAAAAGTTTTTAGGCGTTTTGGTTGGTGCGTAGTTGGTCTAGGTTTGCGTTGATTTGGCGTAGTTGTTGGTATAGCTGGCTTTACACGGCGGCCATGGCTAGGACGCCGGCGCCTAGGGCTGAGACTTCGTCGGCTAGGTGTGCGCAGGGCATGACTTTGAGCCTTTCTGATCTTCGTCGATCGCTGCGCCGCAACACTTCTGTGTGCTGCGACACGGGTAAGTCTAGAGGACTTTAAGGCTCAAAGTCAGTACCAGCTGGTTTTTATGCTTCTGTCCCTAGGGCTACTGCACAAATAAGCGCCCCGGCGTCATCTACGTGTCCATGTAGCAGCTGGTAGACGGCCTCAAGCAGGGGGGCGTCAAGGCCTAGTTGTTGCACTAGTTGGTGGGCGATTAGGGCTGCTGGTGAGCCTTCAATGGTTAGCCCTTGGGATTGCATTTGTTCTAGGGCTTGGCGTGGGTTTTGGCCGGTGCCGACGGCGTGACCGTATAGCCGCGAGCGCCCGGCAGTTGAGGTTAGTTGTAGGTCTCCCATGCCGGCTAGGCCGTAGGCGGTTTGTAGGTCTCCCCCCATGGCGTGGCATAGTGAGGCCATTTCGGTGACTGCTTGTACGAAGATGGCGGCGCGTAGGTTGTCGCGGGGTTGTTTATCTGCTTCGCTCATGCCGTCGGCGATACCTAGAGCGATGGCGTAAATGTTTTTTAGGGCTGCGCAGACTTCTACCCCGATTTCGTCTTGGCTGGGGGTGACCGAGTAGTTGGGGGTGGTCACGGTTTTTGCGTAGCGTTTGGCTAGTTCGTAGTCGCGGCAGGCGAATACGGTGGCGGTGGGTTTGGCGCTGGCGCATTCACTGGCTTTTACTGGTCCAGCGATGGCTACTAGTGGGGGTAGGTTGATGCCTTTAGTTTTGGCGATTTGTTTGATTGCTTCTGGTAGTAGTTCTACTTCGGTTTCGGTTTGCCAAAAGCCTTTGGAGGTGAGCCATAGGGATTCGACGCCGCCCAGGTAGGGGCCTACTTGTTCAAGTACGCTAACGACGGCGCCTGAGGCCACTGAGATTACTACTACTTGGGCTTGGTTTACGGCTTGGGCTAGTTGGCCGGCACGGAAGGTGGTTACGGCGGGGCTGATGGTTTCTTTTAGGGTGGGGTGGGCTTGGCCGGCGTCGATGGCGTCGAGGATGGCGTCGTCGTAAATAGAACCCCATAGCCGCACCTGCCAGCCTGCTTCAACCAGGGGGCGGGTAAGTGCGCTTCCCATAGCTCCAGCGCCTAGGACCGTAATTACCGCCATGAATATCTCCTTTTGTCGCCTAGGTTACAGTTTAGACGGCTTTTGGGTGTTTGACCTAGTAAATATCTAGTTTTTGTAACAAGGGGCCTTTTAAAGCAGTGTCTATATACCACTAACTGCGGCCTCCCTAATTGTAGGGAAACCGCAGTCTAATTTGAGGGGCCTTTTAGGCCAGTAGGGCGTCTACGAAGCTTTCCGGGTCGAAGGGGGATAGGTCGTCTGGCCCTTCCCCTAGGCCCACTAGTTTGACGGGCACGCCCAGTTCACGCTGGACGGTCACCACGATGCCGCCCTTAGCGGTGCCATCGAGTTTGGTTAGCACGATGCCGCTAACACCTACAGCTTCAGAGAACACCTGGGCTTGGCGCATACCGTTTTGGCCGGTGGTAGCGTCTAGTACCAGTAGGATTTCGCCAACGGGGGCGATTTTTTCCATGACGCGCTTGATTTTGCCTAGCTCGTCCATTAGGCCGGCTTTGTTTTGTAGGCGCCCGGCGGTGTCTACTAGCACCACGTCGACGCCGGCGGCTTGGCCTTGCTTGATGGCGTCGAAGGCTACCGAGGCGGGGTCTGCGCCTTCTTTGTCTGAGCGCACTACCTCTACACCTACACGCTGACCCCAGGTGGTTAGCTGCTCGGCGGCGGCGGCGCGGAAGGTGTCGGCGGCCCCCATAAGCACCTGCTTGTCTTGGGCTACCAGTACGCGCGCTAGCTTGCCGCAGGTGGTGGTTTTACCGGTGCCGTTAACGCCCACCATTAAGATGGCGGCGGGGGCTGGTTCACCGTTAGTACCCTGGGTGGGTTCAAGGTTGAGCGAGCGGTCCATGTCGGGGCCTACCAGCTCTAGAAGCTGCTGGCGCAGAACCTGCTTGGCGGTGGCCGGATCGCGACTATCTAGCACCTTTAGCTGCGTGCGCAGCTTATCCATCAGCTCAGTGCTAACCTCCAGGCCAAGGTCGGCGGTCAGTAGGCTGTCTTCAATTTCTTCCCAGTCAGCCTCAGAGAGGTCACCGCGAGAAAGTACCGCCAAAACTGTGCGGCCAAAGCTTCCTGAACCGGCCAGGCGTGAACGTAGACGCTGCATACGCCCAGGTAGTGATTCAGGGGTTTCGTACTGACTAGCTGGTTCAGGTTCAGATTCTTGCGGCTGCGTGGAGGCGCTGATTTCAGGTCGAGTTGGCGCAGGTGGTAGCTGCTCGCGGCGACGCTGTAGGGTCCGCAAACCAAAGCCGACCCCCAGCACCACCACCAACGCGGCGATGATGTAAATTAAAAGACTGTAGTCCATGAGCTCAGTCTAGACTTAGGCCACCTGGCAGGGCAGCTAATTAGCCAAGCAAGGCATGAAACACTACCGAGCCCACCACGGCCAGCATCATGGCCCCCACAAACACTGACCCCACCGCTGCGATCAGTGCACGTTTAGTCTCTTTAAGTACAGGCTTAGTTAATTGCATTTTCTCCCCTTTAAAAGAAAATCTTGCCGCGAAGCGGGGAGATGGGGATTTACTCTGCCCCGCTTCGCGTCTTGGACCCTTACACCCTAAACCTGCTCCTACCAGCATGAATAGGGGATTAAGCCCTATGCAAAAGCTTCCGGTGCGCCCAGCTACTAGGCGGAGGCTAGTTCGGGGAACCAGATAGCTACCTCACGCTCAGCTGAAGCAGGTGAATCTGAACCGTGCACAATGTTCAAAATGGCTGGCGTGTCCCAGGCGCGGGCCAGGTCGCCACGGATCGTGCCCGGGGCGGCCACGGTGGGGTCAGTGGCGCCCATCAGGGAGCGCACCCCTTCCACTACACGCTGACCTTCAACCACCACGGCCACAACCGGCGCGGAAGTCATGAACTCAACCAAGCCCGGGTAGAAAGGCTTGGAGACATGCTCGGCGTAGTGGCGCGAGAGAATCTCTTCAGTGGCGTTTACGATCTTGAGAGCTACCAGCTTGTAGCCTTTAGCTTCGATGCGACGCAGCACCTCACCGGTTAGACCACGGCTGTAACCATCGGGTTTTACTAGGACCAGGGAACGTTCAACTTGGCTCATGTGCCTTATCTTGTCATAAAACCCCTCCCCTGGCGGCTACTTGACTTGGAAGTCTTCCACAATCTCAGTGTTGGGGTAACGCTTCAAAACGGCGCTAGTGCCCTTGTCTTTACAGAACTTAACTAGCGGCACGTAAAGCTCAGGCTCATCCTTGGTGTCCTCAAATTCAAAGTGGATGGCCTCATCATTGGTGGTGATCAGGTCAAACTTAATGGAGTACTTGATAACAGTTTTACGTTTACCGGTAAATGAGCGGCTGATATAGCGATCAACCTCGGTTTGACTGTAGTTATCACAGCCTTTAATAGCTATTACATCCGGGCCAGAGATAGCATCAGTAACAGGTTTAGCTGCTTGTAAGGGCACCAGCATAAAGGAAGTGACTTCAACCAGCGTTAAAATCAGGGCCCACTTGCGCCACCTAGAAGTATCGTTACCTGCAAAGTTAGCGCGGGCATTCCACAGGCAGCTAATCCACACTGGCAGCACTAGCAGACCCACTATTAGCGGCCAGCCTTCAACCAAAAGTTTTGTGCCCAGGTTTTCTGGACCAATTTTGGGCATGAAGTTAGCAAAGACCACTGCCGCAACTATGTAGCAAAAAACCAGCAAGACACCTAAAAACACTGGCAGGCAGGATCCTGGCGTAGGCTCCTGGCTTGCCTGATTTAGGGATGTAGTACTCTGGTTTGGGTAGGGGCCAGAAGTTGGTGGGTTTATACTCACGGACTAACTCACTTTTCTTTAACAGTAAACTCTTTAATGATACCGGTGTGCGGGTAGCGGCTCATAACGGCGCTAGTGCCCTTGTCTTTACAGAACTTAACTACCGGCGCATAAAACTCTGAGTTTTTCCGACTATCAGTAAATTTAACATTGATAGTTTTGTTTTCATCAGTGATTAGATCAAAGCTAGTGAAGTACACATATCTAGTATTCCGAGAGCTATCTGTATGCCTATTCTCTTTCCTAGATCCCCAACTATTCTCTTCTTTTTCCGTGAAATAGTTTTGGCAGCCCTTAACATTGATCACTTCAGAGCCAGAAAAAAGGTCACGAACCGGAGCCACCGAGCCAAAGGGCAGCGAAATAATACAGGCAATTTCAACCAGAGCTAGAAATAACGCCCAGCCTCGCCATTTAGATAACTTACCGTCACCAATACGTTTGCTCTGCCGAGCTCCTTTAATACAGAAAAATATTGCCGGCGCCACCACTAAACCTACCGGTATAGTGAAAGAGTTAGCCATAAGTTCTGACGCCAGCGACTCCGGACCCACCCTTGGCACAAACTCACGCACTATCCAAGTTAAAACTAGGTAGCCAAAAAACAGCATAATAAATAGCGAGGAGATAACTCCAGGCGAAGAGTCTTTAGATTTTTTGCTCACAAGCTAGCCCTTCACTATAAAGTCTTGAATGATCTGTGTCCTGGGATAACGCTTCAAAGTAGCATTAGTACCCTTGTCTTTACAGAATTTAACTAATGGCGCATACAACTCAGGATTGTTTTTAGTATCTAGATCAAAATCAAAATGAATTGCCTCGTTACGGGTTGTGACCAGATCAAACTTAATGGCGTATTTAAAGTTAGTTTTACGTTTACCGCTCAATGAACGACTAACGTAGTGGTCGATTTCAGTTTGGCTATAGTTATCGCAACTCTTGATAGCGATTACATCCGGACCAGAGATAGCATCAGCTACAGGTTTATCCGCCCCTAGTAGCGGCGTCAGTATTAGGCAGAAGATTTCAACGATTATCAAGATAATTGCTAAACCTGCGGCTGTAGAATTACTAAGACTTTTATATAGGCTAGCCAGCAGCACCGGCAACAGCGCTATCCCTACCACTACCGGGGCGCCCTCCACTAAAACTTTTGTACCCAGGTTTTCTGGGCCAATTTTAGGCATGAAGTTAGCCCACACCACTGCTGTAATTGGGTAGGCAAAAATTATTGCTGCAATTATTCCACCAATTAAAAACACAATCAGGCATGACGCTAGCCGTGAAAACAGAGAATCCGATGTACTCGATGAGCTTGGTGAAGACGCACTTGACGAGTCTGACGAACCTGACGAGCTCGCTGAACTTCCCGCACTTGACGAGTCTGATGAGCTTGGCAAAGACGCACTTGACGAGTCTGAGGAGTTTGGTGAACTCGCCGAGTTTTCCGTCACTGCTTGATTGCCTTTCTTCTGAAGTTATTTGTGGCCTCTTAATTAGGTCCTTTAAAAAGTTTGACGGCGCAGGGCCGCTACCGCTAACCCTACGCCATCAACGTATCTATTTCTTTGGGGAGCTTTCCCGATCCTTAAGTTAGCTCTTGAGACCAAATAGTTCTCGCGCCTGGGCCGCTAGAACCACTGAACCCAAAATCAGCACCCCGCTTGAAGGCAGCGGATCGTCAGAAGATTCAGCTAGCTGCGCCGCCAAATCAACCGCATCAACCAGGTTGGTGGCGCTACGCACCCGATCAGAGCCAAAGACGTCGTCGGCAATTTCCACCAGATCACCTAGCTCCATAGCCCGAGGCGAATCCATAGGCACGCAAACCACAGCCTCACAGATCGGCTCAAGCTCGGCAAGCACCCCTTCCACGTCCTTATCAGCCATGGCCGCATACACCAGCACCAGGTGCTTTAAGGGGAAAGACTCTTCTAAAGCAGTGCGCAAAGCGCTCACGCCGTGGGGGTTGTGGGCTGCGTCCACCAGCACGGTGGGGCTAGTGCGCACCACCTCAAGGCGGCCGGGGCTAGTGACCTGGGCAAAAGCATTTTCAACAATCTGCGCCGGCAAAGCCCTACCACCAAACAGGCTTTCAGCAGCCGCCAGAGCCAGCAGCGCATTGTGGGCCTGATACTGGCCGTGCAAAGGCAAAAACACGTCCTCATAAACCGCTGCGGCCGTCACCAAAGTGAGCATCTGCCCGCCCACAGCAAACTGTCGGCTAGCTACCGCCAGTCCCCCATTTTCACGGGCCAAGCTTTCAGCTTCCAGATCCATGCGGGCATCAAAGCTGACGTAATCACTTACATCCTGTCGCAGCAGGGCGCGGTTATCAGCTACCGCCTGCAAAATCTGGGCTTGGGCCTCCTCGGGCTGGGCCGCAGCAATAACTGTGGCACCAGGCTTAATAATCCCCGACTTTTCGTAAGCAATTTCCTCAATGGTTGAACCCAGCCAGCGCTCATGGTCGCGGCCAATAGGGGTAATCACGGCAGTGGCCTGATCTAGCACATTGGTGGCGTCCCAGCGCCCACCCATACCTACCTCAACAATGGCCACGTCCACCGGGTAGTCAGCAAACACGGCGTAAGCCATCACGGTGAGCACTTCAAAGAAACTCATGCGCGGCCCACCGTTTTTAGCGCTGTGGGCGTCAACCATTTCAATTACCGGGGCTACATCCTCCCAGGCAGCAATAAATCCTTCAGCGCTGATGGGCTCCCCATCTAGAGCGATGCGCTCACGGATAGTGTGCAGGTGGGGACTGGTGAAACGGCCCGTGCGCATACCGGTGGAGGCAGCTAGCCGCTCTACCATGCGCGAGGTGGAGGTTTTGCCGTTAGTGCCGGTGATGTGGACAGCTTTAAAGGTTTTTTGGGGGTTACCCAAATAGTCCAGGGCCAGCTCCACCCGCTCCAAGGAGGGCTGTACCTTGTGCTCGGGGGCGCGAGACAAAATTTCGGCCTCCACCTGGGCTAGACGTTCACGCAGCCCCTGCTCATAGGCGGCGCGCGCTAGAGCTTGGCGGTGGTTAGCCTCTTGGCGGCTGCCCCCCTCATCTTGGTGGCTCTGGTCGGGGTCATCCCTATCCCCCTCCCAGTCGGCGTCGACGTCGCCCTCAAGGCCTAAAAGCACCTCATCTAAGTCGCCACTGCCCGCTAGCAGGGAACCCTCCACCAGGGCGCGGATGGCTTGGCGGTCCTCCTCCTCAGCTGCGGCCTGGGCGGCCTGGGCTGATTGCTCACGGCGAGCAGCTTCAGCCACAGAAATCTCGTCAAGCTCCTGGGCGGCTTCCAAATACTCATATAGTTCCGGGTCAATGCCGCGCGGATCTGCTTCACTCATGATGCTAACTTTCTGTGGGTTTTTAGCTATGAAAGCGGGCGAACTGCCATAGCAGCCCGCCCGCAATAATATCTACAGGCTGGTTCAGATGCTGGACTTGGCTAGCTCAACGCTAACCTCATCACCATCTACCCCAACCACGCTTACGCTGGCAGCGTTGGTCTCAGCGCCAATCAGATCAGCGAAACGCTCAGTCCAAGCCGCCTTAGCGGCGGGCACCAGCACCGTCAGGTCAATGGTGTCAGCCACCAGCAGGTCGGCGGCCTTACGCTCATCTTGCACCACGCGGATCAGGTCACGGGCCCAACCTTCAGCTTCCAGCTCCTCATCTAGGGCAGTGTCCAAGATGACGAAAGCACCCGAAGCTAGCGTGGCCGCCACCAGGGAGGGGTCTTCAACCTCAATCTTGGTGGATACGTTTACCGCCTCACCGCTCAGCTCCACCGCCTGGTCTGCAACCATGACGCCGGGGAAGCGCACGCCCGTCTCAGTTAGCTCCCACTGGCCAGACTTAACCGCAGCAAACAGCTTACTGGTGGCCTTACGCACCTGGGGGCTAAAGGCCTTGGGGTTAAGGGACACTTCCTGCTTTTGGGTGTATCCAGACTCGTCGGCGTGCAGCAGCTCAACCTGCTTGACGTTAACCTCCTCAGCGATCAAGTCGCTAAAGGCAGCCAACGCCTGCGGCTCAGTGGTGGCCACAGTCAACTTACGCAGCGGCTGACGCACACGCAGCTGGTGGGCCTTGCGCAGACCCAGGGCAGCAGACACAGCGGCGCGGGCCTCATCAACGGCACTTACCAGGGCGACGTCGTCAACGTAGTCAGGCAAAACCGGCCAGTCAGTTAGGTGCACCGAGCGGCCACCAGTTAGACCACGCCAAATCTCCTCAGTGGTCAGCGGCGCCAAGGGAGCCATAACCTCAGTCAACGTACGCAGCACCGTCACCAAAGTGTCAAAAGCCAGCTTCTCGCCGGAAACAAAACGCGAACGTGAAGTGCGCAAATACCAGTTGGTGAGCACATCAATGAATTCACGGATCGAAGCGCAAGCACCGGCCAGGTCATAGCTGCTTAGCTGCTGATCAACCTGGGCGGCTAGCTCCTTAGTCAAAGACAGGATGTAGCGGTCCATAACTGCCAGGCGCCCCTGGGGGCCAAACAGGCTCTTGTCGCTCAGGTCTAAGCCGGGCGACACATAGCCGCCGTCGCAGGTGGCCGCATACATGTTCAGGAAGTACCAGGTAGACCACAGCGGCAGGTGGATCTGACGCAGCGCATCACGCACCGCCTTTTCCTTAACGATCAGCGTGCCACCACGCATAACCGGGCTGGAAAGCAAAGTCCAACGCATAGCGTCAGCGCCGTCACGGTTAAAGACGATGTTTACATCTGGGTAGTTACGCAAAGACTTACTCATCTTGGCGCCGTCGTTACCCAGCAAAATTCCGTGTGAAACACACGAGCGGAAAGCCGGACGGTCAAACAGGGCGGTAGCCAGCACGTGCAGGGTGTAGAACCAGCCACGGGTCTGTCCGATGTACTCCACAATGAAATCACCCGGGTAGTGGTTTTCGAACCACTCACGGTTTTCAAAGGGGTAGTGCACCTGGGCGAAAGGCATAGAGCCAGACTCAAACCAGCAGTCAAACACGTCAGAAATACGACGCATAGTGGACTTGCCGGTGGGGTCGTCCGGGTTGGGGCGGGTGAGCTGATCAATGAAGGGACGGTGGAAGTCAGTTACCTCCACGCCAAAGTCAGCCTCCAGCTCAGCTTTGGAACCATACACGTCCACGCGCGGGTATTCAGGGTTGTCGCTAACCCACACCGGGATGGGGGCACCCCAGAAGCGGTTACGCGAAATAGACCAGTCGCGGGCGCCAGCCAGCCACTTGCCGAAAATACCGTCCTTGATGTGCTCAGGCACCCAGGTGATCTGCTGGTTTAGTTCCACCATGCGCTCGCGGATCTCGGTGACCTTAACGAACCAGGAGCTTACGGCCTTGTACATAAGGGGCTTGCGGCAGCGCCAGCAGTGCGGGTAGGAGTGCACATAGGACTTCTCTCGCACCAACACCGCGCGGATCTCGGGCGCGCGGCGGGCGATTGGGCCGGCCTGTTCACGTAGGTCAGCCACCACGTAGCGGTTGGCGTCAAAGATCTGCATGCCTTCGTAGTCGCTGACCTCACGGGTGAACATACCGCCCTCATCAACAGGCAGCACCACGCCGATACCGTACTCCATGCAGGTCCACATGTCGTCCTCACCGAAGGCGGGAGCCTGGTGAACCAGGCCGGTACCGTCAGTGGTGGTCACGTAGTCGGCGGCGATGATCGACCAGCCGTTAGGGCCGGGGGCGGCGCCCTGCGCGCGACGCTCAGGGGTGTCGAAGTAGTCGTAGATGGGGTGGTAGTGGATGCCCACCAGCTGCGAGCCCTTATAGGTGGCGACGACGCTCGGCTCCTCGCCTAGCTCCTTGGCGTAGGCGCCAATTAGGTCTGAAGCGATGATTACGCGCTCACCAGCCAGCTTACTGTTGTGGGCGGCGTCGACCTCTACCAGCGAGTACTCAATTTCCGGACCCACCGCAACGGCGGAGTTAGAAGGCAGAGTCCACGGCGTGGTGGTCCAGATCAGTGCCAGCTCAGGGCGCGCAGAGTCTTCACGTAGCTTCTTTTCTAGACGCAACCCAACCGTTACGGTGTTGTCGGTGCGGTCCTGGTAGACGTCGTCATCCATCTTGAGCTCGTGGTTGCTCAGCGGAGTGCGGTCATTCCAGCAGTAAGGCAGCACGCGGTGGCCCTGGTAGGCCAGACCCTTGTCATAAAGCTGCTTAAAGGCCCACAGCACCGACTCGGTATAGTCGGGGTCTAGGGTCTTGTAGTCGTGTTCGAAGTCCACCCAGCGGGCCTGGCGGGTGACGTAGTCTTCCCATTCCTTGGTGTAGCGCAGCACCGAGGAGCGGCAGGCCTCATTGAACTTTTCGATGCCGATGCCGCCGGGGCGGGTGATCTCAGTGACGTCCTCAATGCCTAGCTGACGCTGGGCTTCAAGCTCTGCGGGCAGACCGTGGGTGTCCCAACCAAAGCGGCGCTCAACGCGATGGCCCTTTTGGGTCTGGAAACGGCCCACGGCGTCCTTAGCGTAGCCAGTGATCAGGTGGCCATAGTGGGGCAGACCGTTAGCGAAAGGCGGGCCATCATAGAAAACGAACTCATTGTCTCCATTGCGACCGGCCGCACGGTTTTCAACGCTGGCGCGGAAAGTGTCATCCTGCTTCCAGTAAGCCAGGATTTCTTCCTCAATGCGGGGCAGGTTCGGGGAAGCGGGAACTGCTTGGCCCGGGCGGTGAAGCGGATAGAATGCGTCGCCGTTATGCGCAAAGTTGGACATTTTGCCTCTTGAAGTCCTCGTACGATCCTTGTCACGAGGACGACCCAAGCTGGCCCTAAAGCCCGCTTTTAGCCGCGGTACCACCTCGCTTGCCCAGCTAACCAGCCACGCAAAGCCCGGTGGGGCCGTTTGCAGCTAGCAGCCAAAGCCGCTTCATTGGCGCTATGACGGTGCGACCGTCCGGTTCTACTAGGGGACCAGCGCGTTTAACAGTAAAGCTAACTAAAACTAACTGCCAGTTAACGCCAACCCCGGTTCTTCCGGAAGCTCACCGGTGATATCCGCGAGCGCGGCCGGGTCAAAGCTTGTGCCCTAGCATTTTATGGCTAGGTTCTTATGCCTGCCACATTGTAGGGCGTGAGATTATCCGCAAAGTCTCAGGCGAGCGTTGCACGTTTAACGTGTGCCTGGTGCGCATATGGGGCCGTGATCGTGAGAGAATCAGGTTTATGTCTGCAAATTCTTCCACTGGCAACGCACGGTTTTTTGCGTCCCAGACGCACACGCCTAACGCTCCTGCCAAGGTCAGCGCCGATGGCCTAGAGCAGCGTTGGAACGAAACTTGGTCTCAACAGGGCACATACAACTTTGACCGCAACGCTGAGCGGCATGAAGTGTTTTCTATTGACACTCCCCCGCCCACTGTTTCTGGTTCGCTGCACGTGGGACACGTCTTTTCTTACTCCCACACTGACACGGTGGCTCGTTACCAGCGTATGCGTGGTAAGGCCGTGTTCTATCCCATGGGTTGGGATGACAATGGTCTGCCTACTGAGCGTCGCGTACAGAACTACTTTGGGGTGCGCTGCGATCCTTCGCTGCCTTATGTGGAGAATTTTGAGCCCCCGCATGTGGGTGGTGAAGGTAAGTCCATTAAGGCTCGCGATCAGGTGCCCGTTTCGCGCCGTAACTTCGTGGAGCTATGTGAGCGCCTAACTCTTGAAGATGAGAAGCAGTTTGAGGATCTGTGGCGCACTCTTGGTTTGAGTGTGGATTGGTCTTCTACCTACCAGACTATTGGTGAGCGTGCCCGTAAGGTGGCGCAGGCTGCGTTCTTGCGTAACTTGGCGCGTGGTGAGGCTTACCAGGCGCAGGCTCCGGGTTTGTGGGATGTAACTTTCCAGACTGCTGTGGCTCAGGCTGAGTTGGAGAGCCGCGAGTACCCGGGTTTCTACCACCGTTTGGCTTTCCACATCACCGACGCCGCTGTGGCTGCTAAGGCTGCGGCGGCGGGCGCCCCTATTGAAAATGGGGTTGATGTTTATATTGAGACCACTCGCCCTGAGCTACTGCCGGCTTGTGTGGCTTTGGTGGCTCACCCCGACGACGAGCGCTACCAGCCCCTGTTTGGCACCACGGTTTCTAGCCCGGTGTTTGGGGTTGAGGTGCCGGTGCTGCCTCACCCTGAGGCTGAAAAGGACAAGGGTGCCGGTATCGCTATGTGCTGTACCTTTGGTGACACCACTGATATTGACTGGTGGCGTGACCTGAAGCTGCCTTTGCGTGCGGTGCTGCGTAAAGATGGGCGCCTGGAGCTGGAGACCCCTGAGTGGATCACTAGCGAGTCAGGCCGCCAGGTTTATGAGCAGATGGCTGGTAAGACTACTTTCTCTGCCCGCGAGGTGCTGGTTAAGCAGCTGCGTGAAAGCGGTGAGATGAGTGGTGAGCCCACTAAGACGGTGCGTCAGACTAACTTCTTCGAAAAGGGCGACAAGCCCCTGGAGATTGTTACTTCGCGTCAGTGGTACATCCGCAATGGTGGTAAGCCTTGGACTAACCCTGCTAGTGGCAAGGATCTAAACGCTGAGCTGCTAGAACGCGGCCAGGAGCTTAAGTTCCACCCTGACTTTATGCGCGTGCGCTACGAGAACTGGGTTAAGGGTCTAAATAATGACTGGCTGATTTCGCGTCAGCGTTTCTTTGGGGTGCCTTTCCCGCTGTGGTACCAGGTGGATGCTAACGGCGATGTGGACCACAACGCCATTATCACCCCTGATGAGAGCGCCCTGCCAGTCGACCCCTCTAGTGACGTGCCCGCAGGTTACAGCGCTGAGCAGCGTGGTGTTCCTGGTGGTTTCGTTGGCGAGCTAGACATTATGGACACCTGGGCTACCTCTTCCCTGTCTGCCCAGCTGGTTTCTGGCTGGCTAAACGATGAGGATTTGTTCAAGCGGGTTTACCCGATGGATATTCGTCCCCAGGGGCAGGACATTATCCGTACTTGGCTGTTCTCTTCCGTGGTACGCGCCAACCTTGAGTTTGGCGCTCTGCCTTGGAAGCACGCCGGTATTTCTGGCTGGATCTTGGACTCTGACCACAAGAAGATGAGTAAGTCTAAGGGTAATGTGGTCACCCCCAAGGGCCTGCTGGAAAAGTATGGCTCTGACGCGGTGCGTTACTGGGCTACTTCGGCGCGTCTGGGTCTAGATGCGGCCTTTGAAGAGGCCCAGATTAAGATCGGTCGCCGCCTGGCTATTAAGATCCTTAACGCCTCTAAGTTTGCCCTGTCTATGGGTCTTCTGCCTTGGGACGCCGATAAGGCCACTAAGGGTAGCGTCCCAGCCCCGAGCCTGGATGCTAGCGAGGTTAGCGAGCCGGTTGACCAGGCTGTGCTGCTGGGCTTGGCTGATGTGGTCGACGCCGCCACGGCCGCTTTTGACAACTTCGAGCACGCCCGGGCACTGGAAGTGGCTGAGTCCTTCTTCTGGACTTTCTGCGACGACTACATTGAGCTGATTAAGGACCGCGCCAACGACTTTGAGGGCAACCACCGCCCCGAGGCTGTACGTAGCGCCCGCACCACCTTGGCTATCGCGGTGGACACCTTCGTGCGCCTGTTCGCCCCGTTCATGCCGTTTGCCACTGAAGAGGTGTGGTCTTGGTACCGCACCGGCAGTGTGCACCGCGCCCCCTGGCCCACCAGCGACTGGCTGCGTGAGGCTGCTAGCGGGGCCGACGTCGAACTAGTGGGCGCCGTCGGACAGGTGCTAGCCAGCCTACGTAAGCTCAAGTCTGAAGCTAAGACCAGCCAGAAGACCCCTATTTTGGAGGTCACCTTGGAGCTGCCCGAGCAGCTAGCTAAGCAGGTTGAGCTGGTGCGCACTGACCTGATTGAAGCCGCCAAGGTAACCGGCGAGTTTACGGTCAACGCCAGCGACAGCTGTGAAAGCGCCACTGTGGTTTCTTCAACTTTGGGGCAGGCTCCGGCTAAGCAGGCCCCGACCAAGCAAGCCCCGACCAAGCAAGCCCCAGCTAAGCAGGCTCCGACTAAGCAGACTCCGACCTGGGCCGAGATTTTATTCCCGGATGCCGATAGGGACCGCCATTAGCCGCGCCATCTGGTAAATTACCCCGTTAAAAGCGGTTGGTGCTCGATTTTGTTCACCGAGTGCCAACCGCTTTTATTTACCACAAACAATTTGTAGAATTCCTACAAGGATAGTGGGACCCTACAATTTGTTTTTTCTGCAATAATGGGGCCGTGACTCAAAGCCCTGCTCAGATTGCTACCCAAACCTCGTCACCGCTCATTCATGAGCTAGAAGAAACCTGGAGTGTGCCATGGTTGTTGGCCGACCGGGTTAAGCGGCTACCTGATAAGCCGCTGGTGGCCAAGCGTAACGCCGCTGGTGACGGTTGGGATGAGGTAAGTGCCCGCCAGTTCCAAAGTGAAGTAGATGCGCTAGCGCGCGGCCTAGTTGGTCTAGGTCTAGAAGCTGGTCAGCGCGTGGGCATCATGGCCCACACCTCCTATGAGTGGATGCTTATCGACATGGCGATCTCCCGCGCCGGGCTGGTTAGCGTGCCGATCTATGAAACTTCCTCTTCTGAGCAGATCCAGTGGATTCTAACTAACGCACAGGTGCGCCTAGTTTTCACCGAGAACGCCAAGCTAGCTAAGCTGGTTCACCAGGCCTCCCAGGAAGCTAAGCAGCAGGTTTCGGTGTTCTCTCTGGCTGATGAGGCTATCGCCAAGGTCAACAGCGCCGGCGAAAACATTGACTTTGATGCGGTGGAGCAGCGCACCCAGGCTCTGCGCATCGACGACATTTACTCCATCGTTTACACCTCAGGCACCACCGGGCGCCCCAAGGGCGCGGTGCTAACTCACCGTAACGCTGCTGGCCTACCCCATAACGGTGTGGACTGGATTCCCCAGGTGCTGCGTGGCGAGGATGTGCGCCTGCTACTGTTCTTGCCGCTAGCCCACGTCTATGCGCGTTTCTTGCAGCTGCTTGCTATTGCCGGCGACGGCGTGGTGGGCCACTGCGCCAATGTTAAGACCCTGCTGCCTGACCTACAGTCTTTCCACCCCACCTACCTGCTATGTGTGCCGCGCGTTTTAGAAAAGGTCTACAACGCTGCTGATGCTAAGGCCGGCTCGGGCACCAAGCTGAAGATTTTCCGTTGGGCTGCCAAGGTGGCTATCACCTATTCGCGTGCCCTGGATCAAGGGGGCCCCTCCGCTTCTTTGAAGCTCGCTCACCGCGCCGCTGACCGCCTGGTTTACTCCACTTTGCGTTCCATGCTGGGTGGAAACGTGCGCTACGTGATTTCTGGTGGCGGCCCGCTAGGTGAGCGTCTGGGCCACTTCTACCGTGGCGTGGGCATGAGCGTGCTTGAAGGTTATGGCCTGACTGAAACCATTGGCCCTGCCACCGTTAATACTGCGGTGCAGTCCAAGATTGGCACTGTTGGCCCGCCGGTTACCGGCAATAGCGTGCGCGTAACCGTAGATGGCGACATTGAAATTAAGGGTATCGGCGTTTTTGCCGGCTACCTGAACAATGATGAGGCTAATGCGGAGGCTTTCACCGCTGACGGCTGGCTGCGCACCGGCGATATTGGTTCACTCGACGAGGACGGCTACCTGCGTATCACCGGACGCCGCAAGGAACTGATTATTACTGCCGGCGGTAAGAACGTGGCTCCGGCTATTTTGGAAGACCGCCTGCGTGGTCACCCGCTGGTAAGCCAGGTGGTAGTGGTTGGTGACAACCAGCCTTTCATCTCTGCCCTAATCACGCTGGACGCCGACATGCTGCCCCAGTGGCTTAAGAACCACGGCCTAGGAGAGATGAGCGTGGAGCAGGCCGCGAAGAACCCTGAGGTACTAGCAGCTCTAGACCGCGCCGTCGAGCGCACCAACGAGGCCGTCTCCCGGGCGGAATCTATCCGCTCTTTCCGCGTGCTCACCGATGATTTCACTGAAGCCAATGGTTTGCTTACCCCCTCGCTGAAGGTTAAGCGCGCAGCGGCACTGGCTAAGTATGCGGACGTAGTTGACTCTATCTACGCCTCCAAGGCCAGCTCCATGCCCACCGACTGACACACAGCACCTGTAAACACAGGTAATCACAGGTAACCACAGTCAAACACAGGCAATTTCATCTACAGGCAATTTCATCCCTTCCCTATAAAAATAACGCGTATTTTTATAGGGAAGGGATGATTTTAGGTGTAACTGCAAGGGATGATTTTAGGTGTAACTGCAAGGGATAGTTTTAGATGTAAACCTTTTGGTTATAAGTAGTGGTTGCACAGATTTTAGGTGTAACGACGACGACGCCCCCACTGCCCCAGCCGGTAAGCAGTTACAGGCCGGCAAAGCTGGTAAAACCGCCAAGGCTGCCCCAGCCGGCAAGCAGCTACATGTAGCTAGTTGCCTCGACCTTTAAGCCTCATAGTCTCGCGCCTACCCCGAGTGTTATCCCTGCTGGCGGTGCGTTGAGACTGACGCGCCAGGCGAGCGTCACGGTTAAGCTCGTTGCGCTCAGACTCCCGGCGCATCCGCTGGTAGCGCTCCAACACCTCTGGGCTTAACTCGCCTTGGGTTAACGCCTGCTCAATAGCGCAGCCGGGCTCGCCCCTATGACTGCAGTCGCGATAGCGGCATTGCTCAGCCAGGGCAGCGATCTGCGTGAAAGTTTGGTCTACTGCCTCAGCATTCGCAGTGGCCCCCAAAGCCCTGATTCCAGGGGTGTCAATAATATTTACCTCCCCCTGCAACAGTTGGCGCGAAGTGGTGGTGTGGCGGCCTTTACCGTCTGCTGCTCGCACTTTACCGGTAGCGAGGCTAGTGCCTAAAAGCGCATTGGTAAGCGTGGATTTACCCGCACCTGAGCGGCCCACCAGCACTAAAGTGTCCCCGGGGGTAAAGCTTTCTTTTAGCTCAGCTACCGCCTGGGTATCGGCGGTGTTTAGCGCCGTCACCGACTCCACCAAGGGCTCGCATTGCTCAATTGCGCCCTGGATTTCTTGGCCCGCCACCAGGTCTGCTTTAGTTAGCACTACCCGCGCCCTGATAGCACTGGCGTGGGCTATTGCCACAAACCGCTCGACCCGCCCAATTGAGAAGGCCGGCTGCAATGGCTCTACAATCACTAACTCATCCACATTGGCGGCGATAGCTTGGCTGAGCCCAAAGCCGCTGGCGGCGGGGCGTTCAATGTAGCTGGTGCGCGGCATGATTTCTACTGCGTGGGCGGTGGCCTCCCCCTGGTTTTGCGCCGCATCAGCTAGCGCCACCCAGTCACCTACCACCGGGGGCCATAGCGGGTGGTCCGTGCAGTTACCGGGGGTTGCCAGCGTGATAGCGACGACGCCGTCGCCCTTAACGTCTGAGCCTTGCGTGATCTGGGCGTTAAAGGCACCCCGATGCACAGCCACTACCTGCGCTAAAGAAATATTTTCACCGTAGTTCATTTGGGCTACAGCGAAATATGCCTGCACCCGCGCTGTTTTAGTGCTCATCATGTTCTCCTGCTCACACCCGGGCTAGAGGGCCTCGCGCCGTAAACCTTGACGCAACCGTTTCATGGCATGCCAAACCAAAACAACCCCAACCAACGCCCAAAACGCAGCCACAGTTAAATCAGTTAACACAGCCACCGGATTTAACACCAATCCCGGCTGGTTAAAGCAGCGCGCTAACGGGGTCACATAACTAAACCAAACCAGCCAGGCCGGATAATACTTAAGCGGTACAATCACGCCAGTAAGAATCGGCAGTAAAGCAGCCACCGTGTTAGCCCCAGTGTATGGGTCAGACAAATCCACCCCGATACCACCAGCACCAACCCCTAACAACACCCCGCAAACCAGGGACAAGCCAAACAAGCCCA
>ERZ773001.8-NODE-8-length-109523-cov-12.712_pt1 | contig 109523 bp, 115 predicted proteins | sample MGYA00511673_ERZ773001 | MGnify/ENA primary metagenome ERZ773001 (study PRJEB29015, sample SAMEA2738091) | human oral metagenome | biome: human oral; feature: human-associated habitat; material: saliva | place: China | collected 2162 ... | reverse complement strand
AGCAATCAATATCAACGTCGCCGGGAGTGCCCCGGAGACTGTAAATGCGCATGGAGGGACTGTAAGACGGAATGACCTGAACGGTCATGCAACGCAAGACCCGTTGAAATGCGAACCAAGCTGCGGCGATAGCCGCGTGAGACTTGGAGCGGGCGACTGTAAGGCCGCCCTGCGAGCTATAATAAAGTAGTTCGTAACGGCCGTCGCACAGTCTGGTCTAGTGCGCCTCACTGCTAATGAGGTTGGGGCAAAACGCCCCTCGCAGGTTCGAATCCTGTCGGCTCCGCTGAACGCCAATCTTCCGGCTGCTGGGAAGGTTGGCGTTTTCTTTACCCGCGCCAGGCCACGAACCTACCACCCCTACCCCATCCGTCCCCAGGACGGCATCCCTTATACGGTGTCGCCGGTACACTAAAAGAAGAGAAATTTTCCTGGAGAGGGCAAGAATCTATGGCTCGTCGACCGTTTTCGCACCTGCATAATCACTCAGAGTATTCCCCGTTGGACGGGATGCAGCATATCTCAGACATGTTCGACAGGGCAGCTCGCTTTGGCCAGCCGGGTGTTGGCATTACCGATCATGGCAGGCTGGGTGGCATGGTCGAAGCGGCTAAGGCGTCAGAGAAAACAGGCGTAAAGCTGGTCCCCGGCCTCGAAGCCTACTTTGTCCCGTCGTTCGCTGAGGTTGAGGAAATCCACAGCTTGAAGTCCCGCGAACGAAATGGCCGTGACAAGAACATCGGTGGTGCGGGTAAGGCTCGGTACCACATGACCCTGCTTGCTACGACCAACCGGGGCTACCAGGAGCTTATGCGTGCGTCCACTTTCGCGTGGGAGCACCAAAGGGTGAATGCCAAGTTCCCCCTGTTTGACATCCCGATGATTGAGCAGTTCTTCCAGTCTGGGGACGTGATCGCCACGTCAGGCTGCATTGGCTCGTACGCCAACCAGCTTTATCTGGCAGGCCAGGAGAAGAAGGCTATCGAGCACATCTCCCAGATGAGCGATATTTTCGGCGCTAGTAACTATTACGTGGAGGTCATGGCCCACGACTTCCCGGATCAGATCAAGGCTCAGAGGTGGCATCGTCGAATCTCCAAGAGCCTTGCCCTCCCGCTCCTGGGTACGAACGACACCCACTACTCTGACCGTAAGTCAGCCCATACTCACCAGGAGTTTCTCTGCATCCAGACTGGCGACAAGATCAGTAGTCCGTCGTTCTCGTTCTCTTCCGATGAGAATGACTTCTGTTCGTCGGATTACATGGAGAGCGTGCTCCCGTCTGACATCTTCCCCGGGGCCATAGATAACACCGATGAGATTGTCGAACGCACCACGTACAAGATGGACATCTCGGGGAAGAATTACCACATCCCGAAGTTTGACGTTCCCCCGGAGTATGGCTCTGAGAGGGAAATGCTTCGCGCACTGTGCATGAAGCGACTCCCCATCCTGTACCGTGGGAAGGCCTACGACAATGCTCTTGACGCGCTCAACTACCAGCTTGGCGTCATTGACCAGATGGGGTTCAATGGCTACTTCCTGATCCTCTGGGACGCGATGAACTGGGGTCGCGATCATGGCATCCGTTTTGGCCCCGGTCGAGGGTCCGCAGCCGGGTCGGTGGTGTCCTACTGCCTCCACATTACCGATATTGACCCTATTGCCCACAGCCTCTACTTTGAGCGCTTCCTGAACCCCTCCCGTGTCACGATGCCTGATATCGACATCGACATCGAGAATGCGCGCCAGGGCGAGCTTGTTGACTACATGGTCTCTAAGTATGGAGCTGACCGTGTTGGCCGTCTTGCTACGTATATGACCCTGAAGAGTAAGATGGCCATCAAGGACGCTGCCCGCGTTTATGAGATTCCCGCCTCTGATGCTCAGTCTCTCGCAGACATGATGCCAGTAGGCGACGAAATCACCGTGGCTGAGGCCATTAGCGAGGATGAGCCCACTCGAAGCCGTGATGACGCTGGGAGGCAGGCTGTGGGTGCGTGGAAGCAGGCATGTGACCTGCGCGACGAGTATAAGAATGGCGATGAGAATACGAGGAATGCGCTTGAGTGCGCAGCTAACGTCCAGGGGTATATTCGTGGAACCGGCATCCACGCTGCTGGCGTCGTCATCACTCCTGGCCCATTTTCCGACTTGTTTCCCATGTCCGGTGGGGACGAGCACGCCCTAGCCTGCGAGTACGACAAGCACCATATTGACGATATCGGAGCGTTGAAGTTCGACTTCCTTGGACTGAAGAACCTAGATGTCATCTCTAAGGCTGTTGAGCGCATTAAGGCGGACCTCGGCATTGACGTAGACATCGACAATGTTCCTCTCGATGACCCCGCTGTCTTTAAGATGCTTGCTGACGGCGACACTGAGACTGTCTTTCAGATGGAGTCCCCTGGAATGACGCGTCTTGCAATGGACTTGCGCATTGACAGCTTTAGCGACATTAGCGCCTGCCTTGCTCTCTACCGCCCTGGCCCTCTGGGTTCCAACATTCATAAACAGTTCGTCGACGCGAAGCGCAACGGCGGAATGGCTGAGAATGTGATCCATGAGGATATGCGCTGGCTCTTGAAGGAGACGTATGGTCTCACCATCTTCCAGGAGCAGATTTCGGCGCTCGCACAGCACTACGCGGGATACAACGCCGCTGAGGCCGATTCGTTCCGTAAGGCAGTTGGTAAGAAGGACAGGGCCATCCTGGATAAGCAGGAGGAGTCGTTTAAGGCCCGTATGGCTGAACGTGGGTACGGCGATGTCACTGACGAGATGTGGGACATGATCATCCACTTCGCAGAGTACGCATTCAATAAGGCGCACACAGTCTCGTATGCGAAGATTTCGTACCAGACCGCGTGGCTCAAGCACTACTACCCTGCGCAGTTCGGGGTCGGGTGTCTCCAGGTCCTCGATGACGATAAGGTGCTCCGGTACGTTGAGTACCTTGGTACCCGAGGTATCGATGTCTTGCCTCCTGACGTCAACCAATCCGGCGTGGAGGCAAGGACCATTCCTTCGAGGTCTGGCAATAGGGATGAGGACTCAATTATCCTTGGTCTGACGACTATTGCATCCTGCGGCTGGCAGCTATGTCAGGACATCGTAGATGCCCGCGACGGCGATGAGTTTAAGGATGTGCTTGATTTCGCACAGAAGAGCATCGAGTACGGAGCAAAGCTCAATAAGACCAACTTTACGAACCTGGTTAACTCTGGCGCCCTGGACGCCCTGTCCCTTGGTGCTTCCCGTGAGAGCATGAGGCTTCTTGCCGAGGACATTCTCTTGTCTGCAAGGAAGATTGCGCGATCAGGCCAGGATGACGATTTCGACCTCTTCTCTGTCGATGATATTCCGGAGGCGGACGAGTGGCGGGAAGTGGCGACTACTCTAATGAGCGCTGTGGCTGATGCCTCCCCCATTAAGGATGCATGTATCCAGCGGTCGGTTCTGGGCTTTTTTATCGGTGAGCACCCTATGAAAAAATTCAACTCCGTCAGGGAGTACGTAGAGGCGCACCCCGAGGCGGGGTACAAGGACATCCTCTCCCGGTCTATCCCCGTATCCGAGCTGCTTGATATTGGGAGGCCCAAGAAAAAGTACCGTGTAGAGGGTGTTGTTGTCTCTAAGTCTGACAGGTTTAATGAGTCGGGGAATAAGCCCGTTGAGCTGATTCTCGAAGATGCCGACGGGTCGAGGGTTCGAGTGATCGCATTTGGGAACATGCGACCGCTTCTGGTAGCATCCTGCACTGAGGGCGACGTTATCGTCGCTACTGGCGCTTTTGGGTACGATAGCTGGTCTGGTAGCCCTCGGCTCTCATATAACTCGGTTGACGTTATTGATGTCTCCCGGTTCCTGTCGTCGAGACGGTCATTGAAGCTGGATGGGCGAAAGATGACCGGCGCCGCATTCAAGGCAGCGGTCCGGCGTATCGCCCCGGTCCTCTCTAGCATTAGGGATGAGGACCGACAGTTCTCGGGAGATGGGGAGGATGGCCTCGTTGAGTACAACATCTTCCTTGCGTCTCCCACTGGGCGTGGGTCGTACATGAAGTTCCCTGGCGGCACTGGCCCTCTCGTTCTCCCTTTAAGCTCGGAGGAGGTCGACGAGATTCGCGAGCTTTTTGAGGAGGGGTGACATGCCGATCATTAGGTCGTCTCAGACCAGCGCGGATGCTTTCGTAGATTCCTGCTGGAAGCTCTGGCAGGAGAAGACTCTCAAGCCAGGGCATCTGACGACAGATAATCCTCCGGTAGGTTTCCGGAAGGCCGTCCATTCCATCATGGGTGACGGGTTCAATAAAACTGATGTCTCCAATGGTGTCATCTACGCAGCCTACACACCCACGTCGGTAGACAGGTCAGCTGACGTGAAGCGCGTCATCAAGGTTCTCTCGGACGTCGACATCATGAACAAGATTTACAGGCTCTCTATCAAGCTAGATGCCTCGGGGAAGACTCTTGACGAGTATCTTGGTCATGGCCCGATTCTGCACCCGCAGGCAGAGGTAGTCGGCGGGGAAGCCAATGAAGAGTTTTCGGCGGACCGGGAGGGCGTCGACAAGATCGCTGAGCTGGCTAAGGCGCTGGGTACGGGCGTTGACGTCTGGCCTTACGAAGAGATGCCGTACGCTATTGAGCTGGTCGGCTCAGTGAGCAAGAAGGACATAGCCCGGGCAGTTAACGATGTCCGTTCGATTACTGGTCTCACCGGGGTGCTCCCACGAGACGTGATCCGAGCACTTGGCCCCTCTGGTTTCCAGCGTGATGAGCCACTAGGTCTTGTTGATCGGAATGAATTCCATGATGTCCTTGAAGTCGAGGGGTATGACCCTGACGAGTACACGGAGACGCTTGAGTACATTTCCGAGGATAAGGCCGCTATGGACATGATCCGCGATGGGGTCCCTCAGGAGGAGGTTGCAAGGTTCCATCACCTAGCCCCGCACGGTTATTGGAAGGCGCTTTCAGAGGCAAGGGATAACGGTATGTCTCGGAAGCAAGCCATTGATACGCTCGAAAGCCAGTTCAACGGGTTCCGCCCTTCGCATAGGAGTAAGTAATGAATAATGAAAAAATCGACGATGCGTGGGTTGCGGTAGGCGCCCAGGCCCCCTACGATGAGCCGGCAGCTCTACAAAATTGGGGCAATGAGCCGACAAGCACCGATAAGCCGGCAGAAGACGAAGACAAGCCATTCAACATGAACGACGTAGCCGACGATGTGCGGGTGTGGGCCTCTGAAAACGCGCGTCGTAATATGCCTAAGGTCATTCGTAACGTTGACGAGTTCGTGAACGCTGTCCTACAGCACAATCATGGCGACTACGTTACTTACATCATTAAAAAGCATGCAGACGAATACACAGACGGACTGACTGGCGAAGATGCGATGGAGCTTACAAAGGAGCTTGAAGAGGAGGTACACAGGAGGAAGGCCGCTGAAGACCGTTTAGACGAGCTTGAGGACCTTGATGTAGATGACGCGACTGATTTCGTACGGAAATGGGCAACGGCGCAATCTAAGGGAAAACGAAAGCATAATCTCCTGTATTACGTCGATGATTTTCTGAAGGGCGTGCTCGAAGATCGTTACGAGGAATTCATCGAGTACGTCGCCGGGGACTTGGCAGAGGAACTTGCTGAGGAGCGTGTCAATGAGCGTTTTAAGCAAATCACGGAAGATAGGGCCGAGGAGCGCGTGAGGGACATTACAGCGGAAATCACGGACGATCTTATTGACGAGCGTGCAAGGGAACTTGCAGAAGAGATGGCGAAAGACCTTGTTCGGAGGGCTATTAGCGATAAGGTGCTGCTAGGGGAGCTTATTCTGCCCTCCTCTGAGGTCCTGAATGGGTCCTCTGCCCGCCTTTGGTCCGTCCCCGACGTAGGGAAGCTACCCCCGAGGTCTGAGGCAGCTAAAGAGCGAACCAAGAAACTCGTGCTTGAGCGCAAAAAGGAGCATCGCAAGAACCTTGTCGCGGCATTCGAGCAAATGGTTCCTCCTGAGTACCTGAACTATCCGTACGATGAGTACATCGTCGGGAGCAGGTCAGACCTGCCTCGCGGCGTCCAGCGCGAGATTCGCCAGTTCGTCAAGGATGCAACCACCTCCCGCCAGACCCTCGGTACTGACGCTTATCAGATGGCTGTCGTGAGTGGCCGCAGGAACGGAACTGGCAAGACGACAACCGCTATCGCTATCGCTCGCGAGATCGTGTCCCGGTCCCTCTGCTCTGGCGCGTACGTCTATGCGAGCGATGCCCTTTCTCGTGCATCGTACATGTATGACGAGGTTATCCAGGAACTCGTATCCCCGCGAGTCCTGGTGATTGATGACGTTGGCGTGTCTCAGGCGGGCATGTCCGACAGGCAGAAGGATGCCTTCCATTACGTTATTGATCAGCGCTGGGCTGACCCCGACAAGATCACGATCATCACAACCAACCTACCGTTCACGAGCACTGAGATTGAGACTGGCCTCTCCGGCTACGTTGGTCGTGCCCTGTGGTCTCGTATCTCAGACCGACTGCTGATGATCGAGCAGAACAACGGTACCCATCGAGGGTCTGGGCGAGAAGATAGTGAGGATGACGAATGACAAGCTTCCCCATCAATATCGAGGAGGGGGCATCTGACGACTTCATCCCGGATGGTTTCGTTAGGCCGTCGTTCCTGCCACTGGCTAGCTTCGATGATCTGTATGCAAGCGAAATCCCTGTCGTAGATGGTGATGTGAAGGCTGTTGAGCGTCGAGTGGCAGTTGACTTGCTGCGTATATTCCTTGCATGTAAGGTGCCAGTTACCCTCTGGGGTCCGGTTGGTGCGCGCAAGACACGAACGATTGAGGCCCTTAGTCGCCTGACTGACGAGAATGGCACTCCGTACCAGGTCATCACCATGCAGCCGTCTACCCAGGACAGCTCCATCATCAGCGGTATTTTCTACACCGCTATTGATCCGAAAGACAACGAGGTGGTGATGAAGCGTTCCATCCCCGATGTCGCGAAGCAGGTTGTCGAGTACTGGCGTAAGCATCGAGGGCTGACTATTATCTTCGCGGATGAGATGACGACGTGTATGGTGTCGCAGCAGAATGCCATGCTCGGCGTCCTGACTCACGGTAAGTTCGACAGCCACGACATTAACCCCTACACCTCCTTCTGCATGGCCGCGAATCCGCAGGGCACGGTGTCCACGGTCAACCCTCTTGGCGAGGCAGTCATGAACCGAGGGGGCCATATTGCCTGGTATGGCGATGTGGACCTTTTCCTGAGTGACTGGAAGAGTGGATGGAATGGCGCTGTCACGCCACCGCCAGAAAAGACCCAGTGGTACATTGACCAGATTATCAAGCAGGATAAGTCTGGGGCTTTCCGTAACCCTGAGAAATGGGATGCCGATGACCTGATCCCCTGGGACATGATGGAGCACTCTGAGCGGTCCACTACCAACCTGGCCGACATCATCACTTTCATTGACCAGATTTTCCCGTCCGACACCCCAGACCAGGACAAGGTGAGACAGCACTACATCGTCGAGGTAACCCAGGCCCTCCAGGGTAAGGCGTGGGCTAACAAGATGCGCCGTGTCATCGCCATTGAGAATGCATCACTCTCCCATGCCTCAATTATCAAGAAGGTGAGGGCTGCTAGAATCACGCACCAGTCCGACATCAAGGACGTTCAGTCCCTTACCAATGTCCTCCACATGAAGGATGGCGTGCCGATTAACCAGGCTCAGTATGCGGACGCGGCTTCCAAGTTGTCGAAAACCATCACTCAGGACGGTGAGTTCTCCACGGAGAACTACATCTCTTTCTGGGCCTTCGTCATCTCGTCCCCGAGCCAGGCCATGATGATGTCCGCGAGGGATGCGATGAAGAGTGCAGCTAAGCAGGCTATTTCCGCTGTCCGGTCTGGCGAGACTACCCAGGCCGTTATGAAGCCGGCCTTTCTACAGGACGAGTTGCTGGTTACGCTCATGAAGTAGTCGCCGGGGCCCAGCCCCTCCCTTTCCTCGGCTACTATCGGGAGGTCGCCGGTTCTAAGGGGCGACGGAGAAGCTAAGGAGAGGGAATGGCCGCAGACGACGCATATCTACGTAATGAAGGTATGGAGCTTCACGTGCTCGCTGGCCTATTCTGTGATGAACGGCTGAATAGCCCGGAATTCCAGTCTAAGTGGCTGGCTCTTTTTGGAGTATCTACACCGTCAGAGCATCAGGTTAAGGATACTCGCAACCTGTTCAGTGGTACGGCGTCGAAGGTCATCTACGATGCAGTTATTTCCGCTGTACGCAAGCACGGCAAGAACCAGACCCTCACACCTGACGTCGTGTACCAGGAAATCCCCGAGGCCGCCAGGGACTACGTCGTCGAGGACAACTCTAACGATGACCCGAATGTCGTGTCTCTACGCAGGGAAGTTCTCAGCGCATCATTGAGCATTAGCGATTTCTCGTCTAGCCTTGAGACGCTTCGTCGGCTGTCGACGCTCCGTGACCTTGATTCGTCGCTGAGTAACCTGAAGGACGCAGTCCGCACGGGCGCCGAAATTGACTCGATTCTCGGTGAGATTAACGCCATTAGCGAAGTGGCCTCCTCTGCCAAGGAGGTTATCTTGGAGACGCCAAGGCAGAAGGCGCGGCGCATTCGCGACGCGGCGGGCGCTGGCACGATTGTCAAAACCGGGTTCAAGGATATTGATTCCCTCATTCGCGGGTTCGAGGAGGGTCGCCTCTATGTGATTGGCGCCCGCCCGAAGGTGGGTAAATCGCTGCTCACGACTAACCTTGTTCTTAACGCTATGGAACAGGGGGCCTGGGTTCTCCTCTTCTCCCTGGAGATGATGAACAAGGAGGTCCTGAGCCGCATGATTTCTGCCCACTCCATGGTTTCTGTCTCGAAGGTTTGGAGCGAGTGCATGGTGAGTAACCAGTTCCCGTCTGATTTCCCGAACGACTCTGAACTCCGTGAAGCCGCTGAGTCCGAGAGTGCGATTATTGCCTATGACCGCCTGATTATGGTTTCCCGCGATGACAACGACGATATGTCGTTCTCGTCTATCACGGCACGAATTAACAAGGTCGCTCAAATGGCGAAGAGCGAAAAGAGACCCCTATTGGTCATCATCGACTACCTGCAGCTCCTCGTTGAAGACAAGAGCAACTCCAATGCCGAGGTCTCCCAGATCACGTCGACGCTCAAGAAACTCGCTCTGGCCTCTGGGGCAGCCATCATTCTGAATAGCCAGCTCAACAGGTCTGGCGCGGATACGGAGCCTCACTCCTGGATGCTTCGAGATTCGGGTGCGATTGAGCAGGATGCCGACGTAGTTATGATGCTTGATCGCCCGGCGACTCGTGACCCTGAGGCTCCACAGCACCTTATGGTTGTCAACGTAGAACTGTCTCGGTACTCTCCAAGCGGTAAGATCGATCTAGAGTACCTGCCGGAATATGGTGCCCTGTCGGACGTAGACAAACAGTCGAGCATGTCAGCCCGGGCGCAAGATGATGACGAGGATTTTTAAATGACTAACACTGTGTCCCCCGTACGCATTGAACCTGCACCGTCGGGTGTGGAGTTCGATCTCATGATGCCGTCTGAGTCCTCGGGCGACCTGTTCTCATTTATGGGTGATGACGGTAGTGGGTCCACTCCTGCCGAGTCCATCTTCCAGGCGAAAAAGTACCTAACTAAATGGGTGAAGGATAACGCCGGTGAGGATGGGGAACCGTCGGCCAGCAAGGTTCTCGACGACATTAGTCATGCGATTGACTCTGTAGAGTGGGACTCCGATGATATGGCTGCCTTCCTTGTAAATGACTGGGGCGTCCTGTATGGCTCCCCGTCCTGGTCGGTGGCTAAGGCTATCGCTGAGAACTCGTCCTCGACGCTTGAGGCGACGTTCTCTGATAAGGTCATCGCGTTCAAGCCTCAGGATAAGGGGAAGGGAGCCATTCGATCCAATATGCGGGAGTGCGGGGTTGAACTGACGGCCCGCCTCAATGAGTTCCTTGGAGGCAATAGGACGTCAGTAAGCCAGGTGGAGGAGAATGCGGAACTGGCGCTGTCGCTGGGCTTCTCTGTTCCCGATGTTTTCCCCTCTGGTCGTTCGTTGAAGCGGCACCAGAAAATCGCTGCCCTCTCCCTCGCTGTTAGGGGTGGCGGTCTACTGGCGGATCAGGTTGGCCTTGGTAAGGGTGGCGAGTTCACCTGTGCCTGGGAGACGTTCAAGAATTACCATGAGTCTCGCGGTCGCCGCATGGGTCCGTGTGTTGTTTCTGTCACGAAGTCCATGGTTGACGAGATTGCCAAGGAAATCATGATGTGGGTAGATGACCCCACTATCGTCGTCCTGCAGGGTCGCAAGGAATCCTATATTGACCCAGAGGTCGATTACATTCTCCTCAACCACGACATCTTGTCGTACCGCGTCGAAGAGATCATGGAAATGAATCCGTCCGGCTTTATCGCCGACGAATGCCACGTCTTCAAGAACGAGACAGCCGCACGTACGAAGGCTGCTATCCAGCTATCCAAGCACATCATCAAGAAGGCTGCCACGTATAGCGAAGATGAGAGCCTTCCTATCGGCGCGCGGGAGGGAAGCTTTATTTGCATGGCCTCCGGTACGCCGTTCCTGAATATGCCTATTGAGCTATGGTCCATCCTGAAGGTGATTGGCGTCCACGAGTGGATTGCTGGGTACGCCAAGGAGACGTTGCCGAATACCACCGAGTATTGGCGTAAGTCATGGGGTGGCGGCGCAGTGTGTAAGCGTGGCAAAATGTCGTCCAAGAGAGCTTTTGAAATCTACTTCTGTAATGGCTATTACGATAAGTATCGCAACTGGTGGAATTCCGGGGCCTCCCATATTGAGGAACTGAACGAGCTGTTGATCACTGATGCGTCAATGGTTCGTCGTCGCAAGAGCGATGTCATGCGTCCGATGCCGGACCTCACCGAGAATGTTGTGTACACAAAGCTGAATGAAGAGTACACTGACATGTATAAGGAGGCCACGGTCGACTTCTACAACTTCTACCTTAAGAAGGCGAAAGAGCTGGCTGCTGAAGAGGGAATTGGCATTAAGCGTGCCATGAAGATTGCATCGAAGAAGCTGGACTCGTCCGCTATGCTCATTCAGATTAGCGAGCTTCGTAAGATCGCATCAAACGGCAAGTCGGAAGCAGCCGTTAAATGGATCGACGACTTCCTGCAAGGCAACCTGGTCACGAAGCACGCTGACGGCGTTAACGCCCCTGTCTCGGATGATCCTTCCCGACGGAAGCTCATCGTTTTTGTGCATTTTCGCGATACCAGGGCAGATATCATGGCCTCGGAACTGCTCGCCAAATATAACCCCGTGTATATCCTCCCTGGCGGTGAAATGTCCGGTGATGAGATTCAGGAGGCGAAGCGCGCGTTCCAGGAAGACGACGACGTACGATTGATCATCTGTTCTATGGCTGCCCGTGAGGGTCACACCCTGACTGCTGCGAAAGATGTCCTCGTCGTTGATATGCCGTATACGCCCTCCTGGGTTGTTCAGATTGCCGGCCGCTGCTGGGCCCGTTTCTCTGAGCTGTACGACCCCCACGAGGCGTACATTCACTACATGATCGCAGAGGACTCGATTGACAAGTCGATCCTTCGCAAGTCCAGGATGAAGAAGAAGACGTTTGATGCCATTATCGATAATGAGGGCGTCGATGATCTGACTAAGAGCGATGAGTTGCCGGCGGAAGACCTTCTGTCGGACATTGTTAACGGTATCGTCGAAGTAGGAATTGCTCGATAGTTGCCATAGTATCTGATAGGAGAGGTGGAGAGTATGGGGATCAGGGATTCCTCGCCAGCGTATATTGCACTAAACGCTGTCTTCGGTAATACCAGCGGGGACGCAGGTTCGGTATTCATGCCAGAGCTACTTGAGGGAGAGGAGTGCGATGAATAGGGGTATCCTTGGCCCGTGGGAGGCGTGGCGGAAGTTCGCCCTCTTTGGGATCGTAGCGTCCGTGGCCACTGTTTTCGTGATCTCGTCTTTCCCTCTTGGTGTCCTATCTGTCGTTCTCTTGTACCTGCTGGCTCAGGTATGGAAGGACTTGATGGTCACCAATCCAACACTGGGCGCGTATTACCCGGGGACGATGGGGTATAAGATGGCCTGTTTCTTCATGTGCCTGAAGCCGCAGTTTAGTATCCTGGTCGCAGATAAGAACATCATCGGTTTTGGCCCTCCGAGGGCTGACGACGATCATGGCTTCGCGCCCGGCATGACACCGATGACCCGCATGTCATCGTATTTTGCCCTCGTTTCTGCTATTGCGCTGTCCGCTATTGACTTCATCCTGTCGCCTTTGCACCCAATCTCGCTCCCATGGTTCATTACCGTGCCCCTGTCGGCGTCGGGCTGGTTTGTCACTATCCAGCTTGTTCTGTCAGTGAAATCCATGCAGGGCGAGCCTGAGTCCATCATGGCTGTTGAGCCGAAGCCGCAGGTTATGTTGTCTGCTATCAGGATGGACACTGGCGGTATTGACATGAAGCCGGTCCTGATCAAGTGGGGTGCCATTAGCGCGGGCCTCGTCTTCCTGACGCTCATTATCAACCTCGTTGCGCATCTAGGGGTCTGGGTAATACTGACGGCCATACTCGTTGAGCTTGTAGTTGCAGGACTGATCTCCATCTCCCGCGACTTGCAGGCGCAGTACATCGCGCAGTGGCAGGATAGGAACGAGCGACGGGAGCTATGGCAGGATATCTTTGGGTTCAAGAAGGAGGATGCCATCCCCACGCTCCTTGGAGAGCAGGATCTACCTACTGTCGACGAATGGGAATCGATGCACCCTGAGGGCGATGTCCCCTATGACCCCACTGTTAAGATCGCTGTTCTTTCGATCCCGAAGCATCACACGTTCGATGAGTACGTCGGGTTTGAGGAGCAGCTGAGGGGCGCGATTCCTAACTGCAACATGGTGGCAGTTGCCCCGGTTGGTAATTTCGATGCTAACGGCAATGAGATTGTTGGCTCGGTTGGCACCCAGGCCCTCCGTGTCTGGTACTCTGAACGCGATGTACCCAAGCTGCTTGATCCGACTATCGATGACCGTATGCGGGAGCTTGTTTCCCGTGCCGTTGTCGTCAATGCCCTGAGGACGATTAGAGGCATCGGAGAATGCATCTACTACCAGTCTCTTCCGGTGACAACGCCGAAGTCGCCGACGAAGATCATCTCTGTTGCTGTCGTCCCCAAGGACCCGTCGGTGAACATCGTGTCATTCCTCAATAGGATCGAAGACATCCAGACGGCCCTTGGCGTTAAGTGGGTCCGTGCTATGCCCTCCCCGATTAGGTCTGCCCCCTCTGGCACTATTGTCATGTACATCTCCGAGGAGAAGCCGATCATGGGGAACGTTGACTATATCAACCCCACGTCGGTTGAACAAAAAAGGGTTGATATTATGACATGGCTGTATAACTTCCATGTCACCGGTGTCCAAGGACAGGATGGCCTTCCCGAGTACGTGAAGCGTGGTAAGGCGACAGCCATCGTCGACAAGATCACGTTTATGCTCCCTGACGGCCTGACTGTCGATGACGTCAAGGCTAAGTCCGCCCGCATCGCAGCTACGTCCGGGAACCAGTTCCTCGAAATCAACGACATCCCCATGAAGGAGAGCACGGTCGAACAGAAGCCAGGGGTTCGGCTTTCGCGTCGCCAGATTCAAGAAATCCAGAGGAGCCAGAGGACGTCATTCGATATCATCGCGAGCAAGACCGACCCCCTGAACCGTATGTTCACGTTCAGTGATTACAAGAGCCGCATCTTGTTCCCTCGTGAGAAGGGTGTACCTCGCCTAACCTGGGCTGCCGGTGTCATGGCTGACGATGAGTTCGCTTTTGACGATTGGGAGTCTGCGTCCGGTGCTCACCTCCTCGTCGCGGGCCAGTCGGGTGCTGGTAAGTCGGTGACCATGGCTGACATGATCCTCCAGCTCATTCACAATAACGGGCCGACGGAGCTAGAAATTGCGATGATTGAGCCTAAGAACGAAATGCAGGTTTATCGTAACGCCGATATTGTGACCGATTTCGTGGATACCTGGTCCCCGGATGAGAACTTCATGGCTAATGCAGCCGACCTCATGGAGAAGATGGTTGAGGAGATGAACCGCCGTAACGCAGTCATGTCCCAGCATCCGAAGGCCCCGAAGAAACTGTCAAAGGCTCGTGAGATCGCCATGCGAGAAGCAGCTGACCAGGGCATCCCATTTGAGGATCACCCCCTCTTCATGCCATTTAAGGTGATCATCCTCGAAGAGTGCGCCACCCTGTTCGCTGACGCGGCTAGTAAGGATGAGAAAGAGGACCAGAACAGGCTCCTCGCCGCGACGGTCGAAATCGCCCGTAAGGCGCGTTCCTCCGGCATGTACCTTGTGTGCGCAACGCAGTATCCGACGAACGCATCCATCCCTTCTGTCATCAGGCAGCAGATGCGTCGAATCGGCATGAAGTGCCGTGATGGTATGTCATCCCAGGTGGTTATCGGCCAACCCGGTCTGGAGAAGGTTAAGGTCCTCGGTGCCGGTATGCTGGAGCCGAAGGGGTCAAACCAGTACCGTATGTTCCGGTCGTTCTACGCGGCTGACGGTGACCCTGACTATGGGCAGAAGAACGACATTCTCGACACCCTCGCGACTATCCCGACGAAGACGGGTGTTTCGCCAGCGCAGGCAACGGGGGCAGCTCCGGCTCCGGCCTTTAAGCTGTCGGCTCCGAGCGAGTCCATTTTCGACAAGTTTGCCAATACGTCCGGTCGTGTCCTTGACGCGGCCATTGAGAATGGGAAGCGCACGAAGGACAAGACCGACGCCATGTTCCCGGGGTAGCTCCCGTTCCGCTCTGGGTAGATAGGGGCTAAATTTTCCCCTTTCACCGCATTACAAGCCCCCTCTCCCGCGATACAATTTCGGTAGAGGGGGCGGGTTTATCCCCGGTTCGGTTAGCGGTAGAGAGGTCGTAATGAAGCTTGTTTCTTGTCCTAACAACGGGGTGTGTGGGTCTCGTACCCATAACCCGAAGAGTACTCGGTATCGCGAGTGCCTTGCCGTTGCTCGGTTCTCTGGACGGGGTAAGCCTGTTGGTGGCATGATTGCCCCGAAGACGCCGGGCCTGAATACGGGCATTCCGCTATCTGACATCCATAGCTCATCGAAGAGGTTAAAGGTCAGGGGCGTTAATACTGGGACCATCGAGGTCTGGCGTGACTCCGGAGACCATAATATTCGCGCCAGGTTTTTCGTCAATACGGATTTCAGTAAGCCACTAGAAGCGGCTGGATTCGTCTCTGACGCCGGTAATGACGATGAAGTACTTGACGTCCTCGAAAATGCTGCCGAAACAGGCCTGTGGCGTGACGTCGCGGATTTCTATGGAATGGAACGCTGCGACCTTCCTTACGGTCTCGATGATAACTACTTTGTTGCCACTCGAATCATCAGGGAAGACGAGGCAGTCGTTACCGATGACATTATCGGTATCGTGACCGAAGTATCCAATAAGGCTAACTCTGAACGACTGCCAGAAGATTTTGCCGCGTTTATCCGTGAGCGCGCAAACCAAATAAACAAGTAAGAAGGAAAACAGGAATGACTAGCAATTTCATTGACTGCCCCAATGGCGGTAAGTGCGGTAACTACAAACACCGTGTGGGGTCACTTGCCTACAAGAAGTGCGTTGAGGAGAAGGCATCTGCAACCCGCAAGCCAGCTAAGACCTCAGGCAGCGCAATGTGTCGCCCGCCGAGCGGCCCCGCTGGTAGGAGCCTTGATAGGGAGACTGAAATGAATATGTACAAGGCATTCTCTCAGTCTCCTCAGACCTATAGGTTGAAGAACTCGCCTGTCTTTGATGGGTTGTCCCTAGACGATGATCAAATCCAGAAGTACATCAATAATCCCTGGGGAGTCTACATGACAGATGAGCAGGGGAGCCAGCTTAAAGGTAACATCCGGGATCAGATCGGGGATTTCCTCGAAGAGGCCGTCATTGATATTGACGAGCTATCCCGTGACGAGATTGACGAAGCGTGTAAGATCGTCGCCCTTGGGATTCGAGATGTAGAAGCTGCGAATGCCATGGCTGTTAACACGGGGCCTCGAATGCTCGTCGCTGATCTCGCTGACTCTGCATATGCGAGAGAGAAGGTATCCGCCGCCCTTCGTGAGGCGACCGCTAACCATGAGGTCGGCTCTGACGATTGGTACGCTACATTGGCAGACGGGTATATCGACTATCTGATGAAAGGAGGAGAGCTGCAGTATAATATGCCAAGGGAAGAGATGCGAGCTTCAGCGATGGAAGCCGACCGCCAAGTCATCGCAGCTTCTCTTAAGGAAGCCATTGGCAAGAATGCCAAGTGGCTCAATGATCGTAACTTGCGAGGGATCAGCGTCGTCTGGTCTGGCTCACTGAACGACATTGCCCCGTCGGATGTGGATTCTGATCGGCGGGATATGATGGTTCAGCAGCCTCACATCGTCATTACCGGGGCGTACAAAGACGAGGTTGGTGGAGACATCCAGAGCACCCCTGTTCGCCTTTCCGGTGAATACAGGGTCAAGGTCCCTGCGAGGGCGTATGCGAAGACGGGGTGGACCTCTGGCGTGAGAGACGACAGGGCTGCGGGTTTTTACCGGCTTTTTGACTACTCGGACAACTTCGACCAGGATCAGTACACATCCAGGGTCGTTCACCGCGCCAAGACGAACAATTAACCAGAAGGAGAAATTACGAGCAACACTATCCCCTGCCCCGACAACGGCAAGTGCGGATACAAGAGTCACCGGCCCGGGAGCCACGCCTATAAGTGGTGCTTCCATAAGGCAACGATGAGTCAGCGTCGGCGTGACGGAGACGCGAAGAGGAAGGGGAGGGCGCTTCGAGAAGCAAACGAGCAGTTCGGTTTCGGGACCGACGGTTGGTACGAAAGTGTAGCTGATACCTACTGGAGAGAAATGACGGGGAAGGACGGAAGGCTTGATGACCCGGGCCGAAGGTCGTTTAACGGATACTCGTCAGTTAAACACAAAATCGAGAACGCAATTAGGGGTGCAGTAGAGGAGCGCGGCGGGGTCGTAGAATCGGCTGACGATTTGCCGGACTTTTCCGTGGTTTGGACTAGTACCCTTGATGACATTTCGCCAGCCATTAATAGGGAGCGCAGCGTTGATGTTGGCTACCCATTCCTGGTTGCCACCTATAGCGATACCGGAGCTGTTGGTGAACCGGTGAAGCTTAATGCTGGCTACCGAATTGGGTACGAGGAAACCCCGTCATTTTTCGGTGATCCTCAAATCTCAACAACCCCGATAGTGGACGAAAGAACATCCGACAATGCGGTGCTAAACAAGTCTGGGAAGGGGGCGACAGCAGATTACACGGCTTCGCTTTCGACGCTCTAGTTGATAGCTCACCATACCCCAGCTTGGTCGTTATTCATCTTCGACCAAGCTGGGGTATACTCATTTCGTCGCCGTTTAGGGCGATCAAGAAATCGTCGGGGAACCCCAAAGAAAAGAAGCAGTCAGTATGAAGATCATCGTAGCCTCAGACCTACACTTGTCGCCTCCCCTGTCTCGCATTGGCGGATGGAGTGCCCGCCGTGGCTCTTACGCCTCGTGGCTTGAGCCGAACGACCGCTTGTCTGAGATCGTTGACTATGCGAATGCCAACGACACTGATGCTATCCTCATCGGCGGGGATATGTTCGATTCTGGCACCCCTGCCTCCGAGGCAGTGGCTATGTGTCGGGATCAGCTTAACCGCCTGTCGCCCGGGATTAAGGTTGTGATCGCTGAGGGTAACCATGATCAGCGTTCTGTTTACGGCCTCCACCGCACTCCGGTTGAGGCGTATCTTGGTGATCACCCCCGCGTACATGCGGTCGCCAAGAAGTTCGGGGTCGTCGATGTTGATGGCCTTCGCGTAGCCACTCTCCCCTGGGTTCGGGTTGGCGGCCTCTCTGAGCTGGAGGAGAAAAACCTGAGCGTCGAGGATGCCATTAAGCAGATGGCTGACGAAGGAGCTGACCTGTTCCTTGGTCACATGATGCTCTCTGACCTATCGATCTGCCGTGGCTCCGAGCTGTCTATGACCACTGAGGTGTTGGAGACAACTGCGCCCGCCGCCCTCCTGGAGGCTGGTCCCTGGCAGGCTGCTGCCATTGGCCACGTTCACAATCGCCAGTTCGTCGGCGAATCCGGCAAGGTTAATTACACTGGCTCTACCTACATGTGCAGCTTTAATGAGGAAGGCCAAGACAAGGGTTTCGACGTTCTCGAATTCGACCGCCACCTCAAGCTCGTTGATCGCGATTTCGTCACCCTGCATGGTTTACGCATGTACACGTACCGTTACGATGACCGTGCTCGTTCTCGTATCATCGAAGACACTGCTGTTTCCGGCGATAAGGTGCGTATCCTCTGCTCCCCTGACGACTACGACGACGCTGCAGCCCAGGCTAGCTTGCTTTCATCTAAGGGCGTCATCGTTAAGGTCGTGACCGATGAGCGTGAGCGTACCCTCGTTTCTGCAGCACGGCAGGGCATGTCAGTTGACGTCTCTCCCTCTCAGGCCATGTTCGATTACGCAGCCAAGAAGGGTCTGGATAAGGATCGCGCGAAGCGCATCGTCGACGTTTTTGAGGAGGTCATTTCTTCGTGACTCGTTTCACCGCAGCCTATTCTGTCGACACAGACGACGAAGATGAGGTCCTTGATGCCATTGACGAGATCGTGAACGACTCTGGCGATGACCCGTTTTTTGTTGCATTCTCCAGCATCGAAGGGTCGTCATTTGTTATTACGTCGACAGAGCTGCCGGCGGGCGACGTAGATGGCATCTCTCCTATCCCTCTCCTCGTCGCCCTTAGTGAGGCTGAGAGGTACGGCGACAACGCGCTATGGATTGAGCCAGCATCTCACAGTGAGGCCACGAAAGAAATTGATCGCATCGTGAAAGAGTGCACTATCGATGAGGCGCTCAATTCCCCATTGTCAACCCGTAGCGAAGCACATTACAAGCCAATTTCTTACCTTCCGCCCAAGAAGGGAGCCAGGCAAGCTACGGAGGCCGTCAAACGCCTCGTAGCGGGTTCCTCTCCTACCCGGGGACCTGAGGAGGAGAAGGCCGCTCAAAAGCCCGCCAAGAAGGCTCAGGCCCCCGTTAAGAAGGCCACGAAGGCTCATTCTTCCGGGACGGGAGAGGGCGGACGGGAGAAGCGGAAAGCCAGGCCAATGCCAGGCAAGGGTCAGTCGGGCTCATCTGAGGACATGGCATCAGTCAAGGCGAAGGCAAGAGAGCGGATTGAGAGGGAACTACGAGAAGTGGACGAACTAATGGACGAATGGACGGTTTAATGACATCTTTATTGACTGCGGAAGACGAGCTGATTCTACGTAGTCGTATTCGACGACGCTTCGCTATCGAGCACGCCATTACGGAGAACGGACTCTCTGGCCCTGAGGAGCTTGGCCCTGACGCTGCACTTGACTGGCGGAAGGGTGAACAGGCGGCCATTTGTTTCGCCAATTACTCGCTCCCTGCGATCCGCAGGATTGCCTATGACTCGATTGATACCCACTGGCTTGACGGCGAGGATATGGCCTACGACGCGATGAATCGAGCGTACCGAGCGACACTAAAGCTTGCTTGGTCGAATACGAGTATGTATGACTTCATGAGTGAGGTCCTGGGCATTGACCCTAACCAGTACAACGACGACCCCCATAAGCTCCCTGCTGACGAAGCTCCCGCCTGGGAGTCTTTCGCTGTCAACTATGGAGCGATGGGCCGTTACCCTCTCCTCATGCACGGGAGGGAGACGCCGCGTAACATCCATAAGTGCATTGACGTTATCGCTGACTCGATTGTCTTTAGCCGGTCCCTCGCGACAGTCGCGCCGCCTGACATCGTGAAGTACGTCATTTCTTCACTGGGCATCGACAGGGGTTATCCGCGAGACACCATGGAGATCATCAAGCACCTAAACATCAGGCCTAACGTTGAGGGGGCAAGGAAGAAGGCAGCCCAGAGTATCCTGTCCAATCCCGATCTCTGCGACCAGATGAGGGTGGAGGCAGAGTCGTGGTACATGCGCTTTGGGATGAATCCGAAAGACATCGTCGGGGAGGTCCGGGAATGAGTAGGAATAAGACGAAGGGCACCATGGCGGAAACAGCCATCGTGGATTTCTTCAACGCTTTCTATCCGGAGGAACAGGAACAGATTGGCTACCTCTGGTCACGTGCCCCTTCGAAAGGCGGCGCTGACGAAGGAGATGTCTTTGGCCCGTACACGTCCATCGAGGTCAAGAACAGGCCGAGTAGCACCCCCATTAATTCGCAGCTCCTCTCCAATGCGGAATGGAAGGCCAAGAACTCTGGCCGTAAGTTCTGGTGCCTGGCATCAAAACCCAAGGGTTTCGGTCTGGCCAATATCCACCAATGGCCAGTAGCAATCACACTGGGTGACGCACTATCGATGTTCGGGATCGGCCGCACGCCAGAGGAGCTGGTTCAGGACGAAGAGCCAAGGACCGTATGGGCGGACCCGCTTGGAGTACAGTTTGGCATCATGGTCCGGCACTCGAACACATACACCGATTTGTGGGGGAAGCTTTCGGCCTATCTCGTGGAAACGTCGGATGAGTCTATCCCCGCTGCTATGATTTTCCCGCGCAAGCTGAACGGGGAAACCGCTGATATTGAGAAATGGTTCTTCTGTATGAACCTTGACAACTTCGCTTTTGCTTTACAGATCTGTGGCGTGCTCCCCAGGCGAAGGGCGTAACAGGAACTATAATTGGCGCGAGAAGAGACGAGCAGGCAACAGACCTGCGGAACAAGGAGGAAGAATGGAAGGTTGGGACAACAACCACAACAACGACCAGGGGTGGCAGGACAACACCAACCCTAACCCCGACGACCAGACCAACGCCGTAACAGAGGCCGCTGCTGATAACGAGCAGCACAATAATGAGGACCCGGCTCCCGAGAACGTCATCGAGGCTACTGACGCCGATGCTACGGATGTCAATGACTCCGATGACGACGAGGATGACCTCGATGACCCCGGCGTTGCTGAAACGCGATTCAGCTCTGATGGCGACCTCTCGTGGGCGCAGGCCGAGAACATCGTTAATTTCAGCATCGGTTTCATGCGTCTCCCTGCCGAGACCCGTAAGCGCTTCGTGAGCATCGTCGGCTCTGGCCCTCACCCCGTTGAGGTGGCGCGAGCCATCTATCCGGGTGGCGGTTTCGTTGAGTCCCTGCGAGCGTTCGTGGATATCGCCGTCAAGTTCAAGGACGGTAAGCAGCCGGGCTTCCGAGACGGCCTGGCGTTCCAGGCTTACATCAGCGAAGCGTCCGGCAGCTCTCTTCGTGCGTTCTCGGCTATCCTGAACGAGTTCAGTGAAGAGGGTGCTGAGATTCTTCCTTACAGGGCCAACATGAGGATCGAAACCTTCTTGGATTCGGTTCTGACTGTCCTTGAGAAGAGTATCAGCGAGGAATCCCGAGAAGAGGCAGATCGCATTTCTGCGCTCCTCGATATCTGGCCTGCTAACTGACCGAAGTGATGGAGAAGAACGGAATGGCATCTAAGATGAATAGATTCGGTATGAAAAAGGTTTGCGTGAGGTCCGCGTACTGGGCTGTGCTTTCTATGGCCCTCTTCGCACTAACCCTGCCGCTGAGCCTGTATCAGCTGAATATCACTGGTGCCATTCCGTTCCTCATCCTCACTGTGGAGAAAGCAGTCTTCACTGCCTTCCTCACTACTGCTGTGGTCGGCGTCACCTACTACGGCAGCATTACGGGGTCTCATCCACGCGACACGTGGAGGGTCCTCAAGGGATCGATTACCGGGGCCGGTGCCCTTGTGAGTACGCTCCTGGGCGTCGCGGTCTTCATGGCTTTCCTGGCTGCCATTCGCTCTTTCTGGATTAACGGGATCGATACCCTTGTCTCCTTGGCTGCAGCCCTTATTGCCATCGTCCTTACTGTCAAGAAACTAACGGTGCGAGCCATCCGAGAGGACATCGTCAGCGAAGATGACCTTGATCGGTACATGCGCATCACTAATACTTCGCTCAATAACACGGGGGTTGAGCGCCGCTTTCTGAAGTTCCGTAGGGTTGACAATATCGAACGCACGCCGTTCCTGACTCTTTCCGCTGTACTGGTTATTGTCGCCCTCGCGTACATTGTCCAGATTGTGACCCAGTACCTCGGCATGGATAAGTCGTCGACGGACATCGTCAACCTGCTTGTCTATTACCCGTGCATTATCGTCTGGATTCAGGCCCGCGCAATCTTCCGTCGGTGGTCGGTTGAGCGATTCCTGCGGAACGCCAATATCAAGACCTCAGGGCAGTCCGACGCCAATTAAGAATGACTATCCCGTTAAGATCGGGTTTAGACGCGGGCATTGACCCGCCGCCTGTAGCACTTTGGAGGAGAAATGAAGTCCATTAACAGTTCGATTTCGGCTCACCGCGACGAGGAGCAGCCCAGTTATACGAAGCGCGGGGTCGCGGTTATCGTGCCTGTGGTTTTCATGATCATCGGCATGCTCATTACCATTTACGCGATCATCGCAGTTGACGACGCAGACGCAACCATCCAGCATGTCAGTTATTTCGAGGAGCATCGAAAGCTGTTCTTCTCGATGGCTGGCGTGTTTATCGCGGTGGCGGGCACCTATTTCGTCCCTGCGAACGTTGAGGCCCGTGCTCGCCGTCGTCGTGCGCGTAAGATCGCCAAGCAGCAGAAGGCCGCAGGTAAGGCCGCTCGCGGGCACTGATCTCTAGCTCGCAAAAGCAGCCCGTTAAGGGGTGGGGTTGGATTTTTCCTGACCCCACCCCTCGTTCCGTTACGAGAAGAAAGAGCACTGATGAAGAACAACCACGAACTCGATGAAGTCCGAGACCTCATTGACCTTGGCTCCGGCGATATCGGCGATGACCGGATGAAGCCTGCCCCGTCCCCGATTGTGCCAGAACTAGCTGGCCTGACGAATATCGAAGATGACGGCGATAAGAGCCACGACATCCGCGATGGCGTTAAGAAGGCCGCTGTCGTCAGTGGTCTTGCCTGCGAGATTGCCAGTAACGCTGAAGCGCGGGCGAATGCCTCTGCTCTTTTTGCCTCTGAGTTCTCGCGTGCGGCGATTGCGGCAGAGTTGAACTTGCCCATCGTCGTTGAGCAAGATACTACTCCTGCTCCGCCCGCTGGTCTCCCGTCTGATACTGGGTCTTCCCCTTCTCGTCGTCCGAGCGTTCACGCCCCCTTCAAGCCCCAGGACGCCCTCTCTGAGGCCTTCGAAGCTGTTTCCCCGGCTCCTACCCCTCGTCGCCCGGTTATCGCTCTTGATGCCCCGGACGGCGAGCACTCCCATGAATCAGGCATCGGCCATGACGACTCTCATAGCGTCGACGAAAGCTCATTCTCAGACTCGTCGACTTCCCAGACCTCGGAAGACAGCAAGACGAAGGATGCCAAGCCTACCAATGGCAACGACGACTTCATCGCAGGAACCTCTCGGGACCCCGAGCCTCTGAAGTCGGATGGCGATGGTGAAGGCGACTCCGGTAACGGCGACGATGAGACCATCCATATTGACGCTGCTAAGTCTGCTGCGTCCATTTCCGAAGCTGTTGTCTCCCCTGAAACGAAGGCTGCGGGCTGGCTTGCCGACGGAGCAGAGAAGACGGCAGGGGAGAAGGCGGATTCCGACAGTATCGTTCCCCGCCCCATCGACGATGCAAAGTCTTTTGCTGGGAACGCGGCGTCTTCCGCAGCAGAGGACTTGTTCGGAGCAGATGAGGGCGATTTCGACTGGCTCGCGGATGACATTAAGGATTTCGATGATCCCGTGATGGGCCAGCAGGCGCTCGCCCAGGACGTCGGCGATCATCTAGACCCGGATAACCTCGATGTCGGCATCTCAAGCGAGGGCATCGAGGAGGCGGCGCTTTCGTTTGGTACGGGTGGCGCGACTGATGGCATGTCGGACGAGTACACGGATTTCGGCGGCATCGACCCGGAGGGCGATCTAGCCTCGTCGAGCCACGGCGGAATGGACGACTTCGATGACCTGTCGGGTAGCCGTCCTCCGTCGTATGGCGATGGCAATGACGGTGCTGCTTCCGACGACAGCCAGGAGGACGATGGTACAGCCCTCAGCGCCATTAAGAAGGGACTCAACCCCAATCCAGTCAAGTCCGCTCCTACGAAGGCGAAGCTTGGTATTGCGGCTATCGCTGCCATGTCCATCGGTCTAGCTATGTTCTCTGGCGTCGGGGCTTCTGTCATGGGTGGTATCGGAGCGTCCAACAATAATGCCGTCCGAGCCGCTGCCTCCTTTACTGGAACCTGCTCGTCTGGCAATGCCACTGGTAGTGGAGATGCGGTTAATGTCTCTGCGAGTGGTAGCGTCAGCCAGTCTTCTTCTTCCGGCGACGCGAACGAGCGCGCGAAGTACATCTACTCCCTCCTGAGGGGTGCTGGCATGTCACCGCATGTCGCAGCTGGCGTTCTCGGCAACATCCAGGTTGAGACCGCAGGAACCTTCAGCCCCCAGATTGACAACCCGAACGACGTGGGCCAGGAGTCGTTTGGCATCGTCCAGTGGCGTGCCGGACGCAGGACTGCTGTTGAGAGTTACATGCAGTCCGTTGGAGTGAATCCTAATGCCCCTGGCTTCAAGCAGGAGATCGGTGGCAACTTCAAGCCCCTTGACGACCAGATCAAGAAGGCCCTCGCGGCCCAGGTAGCGTACCTTGTTCACGAGAACGCTGCTGGCGAATCCGCCGCGTGGGCCAAGGTCTCCTCAATGGGTTCTGCCACAGATGTCGCGGATGCATTCGATCAGTACTGGGAGCGTTCCGACGGTGGCGCGAGAATGCAGCGTAAGTCTAATGCCAACACTCTCTATAGCCAGTTCTCTAGCAATGAGCCGTCAGCAGACCCGGCTGCCCAGAAGATTCTTGAAGCCCAGGGTGGCGGCGGCAGTAACAACGCAACCGGTAATGCGGGCGCTACTAGCGCAACCGCGGACTCTGGATCGACTGGATGCTCTACTGGTGGTACTAGTGATGGAGCTGCAACTACCGCTGGCAACGGTACCGTTGCGAAGGCTGCTACTGGAACATGCTCGGTGACCACGAAGGCTGAACCAGCCAAGAAGGAGGAGGCATCGAATAATGGTCACTCAAGCCAGCAGAGCAGCGCAGGCCAGCAGTCCGGAGGCGGCGCAGGTGTCAACGCAGGAGGCACGTCAGGTAACCCCGGAGCCACGGCAGATCAGCCGCCCGCGAACTCCGGCGACGGGACGACCCGCAACGGCAGGCGTGGCCGCTATCAGGATTGGGACCCCAGCGTAGTTGGGGCTAGCAACCTGAATACTGGTATCGGGAATGCAACCGCGTGCGATGACGTTTATGCGACGACTGGCAGCGGTAGCCTTTCTGCGTCCCAGCTGAACGGAGTTGTTAAGTCTGCTTTGTCTGTGCAGGGTGCCCCTTATGTGTGGGGAGCTGCTGGCCCTAATAGCTTCGATTGCTCAGGACTCGTGGTTTGGGCTTTTGCTCAGAATGGCCTTTCTGCCCCCGGTGGCCGTACTGCGGATAACCAGGGTGACGGGTCCACTACTATTGCCACCGGTCCACTGACAGCCAATCTGGATAAGGCTCAGCCGGGGGACTTGCTCTTCTGGGACTACGAGAATGACGGTAAGTGGGACCACGTGGGCTTCTATATCGGCAATGGCCAGATGGTCCACGCCCCCGTCCCCGGCTCCGTTGTTAAGGTTGTCCCCGTGTACGACGCTGGCGCCGCTATGAAGATTGGCCGGGCGTAAGGGCATCCCCGGGACAGCACTCGATACAATCTAAAGTAACCCAAGGAGAAAAAATGGCAAACAAAGGTACACTCCCGGATATCGCAGACAAGAAAGACGTGCCGTCTACCCCTAAGTGGATGTACGTGCTACTTGCTGCGGCATTCCTCATCGCGGGATTCTCTGTAGTCTCGTTTCTCGTGAAAGGCGCGGAACAATCTACAGCGCCGCAGTCAGAGGAGCCCACGGTCGGGGTCACCGCTCTCCCGTCCCAGGAGCCTACTGAGGAGGCAAGCCAGGATACGGGCAATCCGGAGCCGGTGACAGTTGAACCTGGAATCTCGGAGGACGGCACCGTCACTGATGAGCCGTTTGACGACGAATTCTATGGCTATGTGCTCAAGGAGCTTCGTACCCAGTGGGGAGATGGCACCAAGCCTCACCTGAGCGACTCCATCGCAACTCACAGCCTCGTCTACTCTGTCGAGAACATCGATCAGCCCATGCCTAACCTGTCAGCTCTCTCGGCAAGCCAGGTCAGTGGGTCGCTCGACGCCGCCGACGGCATTACTTTCAAGGACAAGAGTGGCAAGACCATTATCACGTTCTATTTCGACAGCACAGCCGTTCGCAAGGGCGACGACAACTTCATCCGTTTTGCGTACACCTCTATTGATCAGAGCTACATCAGCTCCGGTCGTGTCCCTCTCCTGAAGAATGACGTGACTTCACTGAAGGATTCAGCTAACCTCATGGCGTACTCCATTTACACGACTGGCGGCAATGCATCCTCCATTGCGGGATTCTTCCCTCCGGGGGCTACCCCGTCAGCGCCGTCAGTGAAGAAGATGGATTCGTATAAGCCTCTGTTTATTGCTACTGACTATTCTCAGCCCGCAGATGGAGTTTACGTGATCGTCCAGCCCATGGGCATTAGCCAGACCATTACGTTCAAGTTCGTCGCAACCGGCGCTGGCTACACGCCGGCCACTATTTTCACTGGAGAGGCGGTTATGTGATTACCTCCTTGCATATCTGGTGTGGCGTTGCCCCGGCGATGTACATGGATGAGTTCATGGACGCCTGTAAGCGGGAGGCGTCCACTACCGTCGACCTCGAATATGTCCGTGTTGACTACGACCCCAAGATGAGGTCTAAAGACAGCATCGAAGGGTACATCTCATCTGTCATCAGCGACGAGGATTCGATCTTTGACTCCCGGGAGGTAGTTGTCGTCAGCGGGCCGGTCGGGGAGTCATATAAGGATTGGGTCGGGAAGGTCATCAAGTGCCTTGACTCCCTCGACACTGAATGCTCAGTCCTAATGACTGTCCCGTTCATGACCCCTGGCGACGCACCGTCTCAGATTCGCAAGATGTCCAACGTCGTCTATCACGATTACTCGCTCCCGGATATTGGCGGTCTACCGCCTTTTCTGGTTGATCGTTTTAGTGATCGCGGCATTGAGGTCACTGAACGCCAGATGTCGTACCTGTCCAAGAAGGCAGACATGGACCCCCGGATTATCGGTGAGTCTTTCCGGTCCATCTGCGAGCTTGCACGCCACTCTGGGTCAGTCACTAACGAGATGGTCAAGTCGGTTGTTGGCGATAGGGTTGGAGTCAACTCCATTTTCGACTTCGAGGAAGCTGCCTCCGCTGGCCCTCGGCAAGCCATCCGTTTCTGTCACCGGATTGTTAGCCAGCAAGGCTCTCAGGGACTAAGCATGCAGCTCGTTGCATCTTGCCTATCAAGGTATCGGGCGCTGATCCTCCTGAAGAGTGGCTTCTCCATTGAACAGGTCCAGGAGGGCACCTCTTTCGAGAAGGCGGACGGAAGCCAATGGTCCATGTCCGAGAAGCAGCTCTATTACCTGAAGAATCGGGTGCTCCGGAACTGGACGAAGAAACAGCTTGCCGCTGCGTTAGAAGCCACTACCCGAGCGTACGCAGCCCTCAAGGGTGGGAAAGGCGCGGGCGCGGGACGAGAATTTGTCATGTATGACTTCGCGGTTGGCGTGGCGAACGCCATGTCCCTCTAACCTCGTCCTATAATTGACAAGAACGTTATTAGGTCGCCCATGGCAAGAAACTCTGGAAGGTAAATGGATGAGCAAGTCTTACACAGCTAAGGATATGACCGAGCTGGTTGGTCTTACGCCAGTCCGCGCCCGCCCCGGTATGTATATCGGCGGGACGGATAAGCGTGGGTTCCATCACCTACTCTGGGAGGTCGTTGATAACTCAGTTGACGAGTTCATGGGCGGCTATGGCGACTCTATCACTGTCACCCTGAACGAAGACAACTCTATTTCCGTTGAGGACCATGGGCGAGGCATCCCCATGGACAACACGTCTGACGGCACCCCGGCAGTGCAGAAGACCGCCACGTCTCTCCACATGGGAGGTAAGTTCGGCCATAACGCCTATGCTGTCTCCGGTGGCCTGCACGGTGTTGGCCTGTCGGTCGTAAATGCTCTGTCCTCCTGGATGACTATCCGAGTTGTCCGTGACGGCCAGGATGGAACCATCTCATTCCGGTCTTCGGCGACCATCGAGGAGGCCGTGCTCGGCCAGGGGGAGGTTGGTGTCGTTTCGTCGCCTCTCCAGATCAAGAAGGCGAAGCGTAAGAGGGACCACGGTACGACGGTGACGTTCCTCCCCGACCCGGAGATGTTCCAGTCGTATAAATCCTGCGAGTGGGATATCAAGCTCATCCAGAAGCGACTTCGCCAGTCAGCTTTCCTGAACGCGGGCCTCACCATCAACATCATCGATAACCGCCCGGCGTACGACCACCTGGAAGTCACGTACCGTTACGAGAACGGCATTTCCGACTTCATGGCAGAGGTGCGTCGGGAGCGCCTGGACGCTGATATGGCTCGCGACGACGATGAGGATGCACCTAATGATCATGAGGACGCCAAGTCGTCGTATCCGGATACCCCGATTTTCCTGTCTGGCGATGACCCCGGCATCGGAGGATCGTGGGAAGCCGCGTTCTGCTGGTTCCCTGATTCTGCCTACCGTGTCTACTCTTTCGCGAACTCTGTTGAAACCTCTGATGGCGGTACGCACGTCCAGGGCTATGAGTCGGTTCTCACCGGCCTCCTGAACCGGTACGCCGCGCAGGACCATATTGGGCTTATCGACGCCGATGGCTGGCGTCTTGAGGCGTCTGATGTCCGTTTCGGCCTTGGCATCGTTATTTCCGTGAAGGTTCGTGACCCCCAGTTCGAAGGCCAGACTAAGGGTAAGCTCAACAACGCTGAGACCAAGGCAATGGTCCGTGAGGGCTTTAGTAAGGCGCTCTGGGCATGGATGGAGGAGCATCCTACCGAGGCGAGGACCTTTGTCGAGAAATGCGTCCTGGAGATGCAGGTTCGTCGGAAGGCCCACGAAGCCGCTGAGGCAGCCCGCAATGAGAAGGAGTCGTCAGCCACCAAGCCCCAGAAGAACGCTCCTCTTCCGCCAAAACTCCGTGACTCCCGTATTCATGGGGAGAAGGCAGAAATGTTCATCGTCGAGGGAGACTCAGCCATGGGCACTGCGAAGAGCGCCAGTAACCCGCTGTTCCAAGCTCTTCTGCCTATTCGAGGGAAGGGCCTGAACGTTGAGAAAGCTCTGGCATCCCGGGACGCAGAACGACTGATGGCTAACAACAAGGAACTACAGGGCATCATCGCTGCGGTCGGCGCGGGGTCTATGGAACTCTTTGACCATACCCAGATGAGGTACGGCAAGATCATTCTCCTCACGGACGCCGACGATGACGGTCGCCATATTGAGCTGCTTCTCATGACGATGTTCTATCGGGTCATGCCCGGATTGATCGAAGAAGGGCATCTCTGGGTTGCTCGTCCTCCGCTGTTCTCCGTGGCTACGCGCAAGGGTCGTGTTTACCTCCGTGACGAGGATGAGCGAGATGAGTTCCTTGCTTCCCCTGAGGGTCGTGGTCTCGAAGACAGCATCATGCGTTTTAAGGGTCTCGGCGAGATGAACCATGACCAGTTGAGTCAGACGGCAATTCATCCGCTCACTCGGTCTATCGTCCAAATCAGCATTGAAGACGCGTCCATCGCCGATGAGACGTTTACTCGTCTGATGGGCCGGGATACTGAGTACAAACGTGCTCTTGTCTTTAGCCATGAGATCGGAGATGACGAGGATTAGGCCTCTCGGACCCCCATAAAGCCCCGCTGAACGCTCCATACGAGCCTCTGCGGGGCTTTCCCTTCCCTCGGGTACTCGGGGAAGGGGGAGAAAGGAACGCCCGTCTATGGCGTTTTGGTAGAATCGACAGGGAGGAAAGGAGCGCCGATGAATGGTAGAAAAGTCCCGATCATTAAGACTGCATGCAGGAATGGCAGACCGTATCAGCAGACGTTCTGGGTGTCAGACGAAGAGTTGAACCAGGCAAACGCTTCAGGAAATACCTTTGGGAAAGCCATGAACGGAACCACTGACTCTGGCGTACTCGGACGAGCAGCCCTGATGGGGAAGAAGATCATCGCAGACCTGTATGGCACCGTCAGCAAGAAGGCAAGCGTCACTCACGAGAAGCTAACGCACGCAGGGTTGCACGCGGACGAGGTAACCGTCATCCAGCACGAAATGGGCGAGAACTACATCATCGCGAAGAAGATCACGTCAATAACAGCAGCCCCGTTCTTGAAGGCAGGCGCCCTGGGGCTTCGGTCGATGCAGCGAATTGCTGATTTATACTCAGAAGCCAACGGGGATTCCGGATACAAAATCAGCATCGATGTAGACGGGGGTCGCATCTCTTTCTCTGCAAGGAAGGAAGCCAGCGACGATGACGTGTCAGATAACCTCACTGGAGTCGTTAACGGAGATGACTGCGGTGGCCCGTCGGTGAGCCGGTTCATCAGGGATGTGAAGAAGGGCAAGGTCCTGCACCAGTATCAAGCTGCGGTAGACCATATCCTCTGTAGCACCTACAACGCCTCTGTTTCGTATCGCCCTGAGAAGGAGATGGATGGGTTCGGGAAACCGATGATCTGGGATAGGCGGACGTCAACATGGAGTGTTGGTACCTACTCAAGCCTATCCAGCGAGTCAGAGGCGAGCATTGCTTTCAGCTATGCGATTAACCCGAAGGGTGGCAGTGTTCATAGAATCTCGCCGATCTACACGCCCAATGATCGGTCGTTAAGCTCCTGGCATGTTCAGGCGGCAAAAGACAATATCGAGGCCATGAGGTCCTACTGGGAGGCCGTGGACCGAGCTGCGTCTGATCCTCGCAGTATGGCTGAGTCGTTCAGGGAGTACTGAGTCATCTCCTTATTCTGCCGGGCTATCCTTGATAGGGAAAGTTCTCGCATATCCAACACATATCCAAGGAGTACAACCATGAGGAACAAGAACGAAGCAAAGTCCCTTCTGTTCGTCGACAACAACTTCCCTGATGGTCCGACGTTCGAGGCTGAAACCTGGGTTCCGACGGAAGACGGTGGCATGGTCCCGATGGTTGACATTTCTGTCCTGCGTTCTATCATGCACCGTTATGGCTGTCGTAACGCAGAGGTCTTGAACCACCAAAAGGACGGTGTGCTTTTCGTGCGCCGTTTCTGGGACGGAAAGCTCAATACAGTCAAGATTCCTCCCGTCCACGCACTCACGTACAACGCGGGTCTCCTTTCGCAGCTTGGCATTACTTTCACTGAGGTCGCTTAGTCCGTTGCATAAGCACTCTGGCGATAGCCCCGTCTACGCGGCCGAAGATGACTTTTGGCTGCTCATGGATTACGCGAGCTTACGTGGCGACGCCCTTATTTCTGCCTTTGGTTCCACGTGGCCTGTCGTACCAGAGCGACGGTTTGGGACCCTTGAGCAAATGGACGATTTTGTTCAGATTGCCAAATCGAAAGCGCTGAAGGACTGGCCGTACTCGAAGGCAAAGCTCGTGAAGCCCGTCAGCGTAAAATGGAGGTCCGAGAACCAGGACTTCTGTTTCTATAGCCAGGGCATTATCTATGTACCAGACCTAGTTGGCCAAAAGATCGACTGGCGCCTCTTGCACGAGTTAGCTCACCACGGAGGCTCGCATTCGTCCCATGGCAAGCTTTTTGTCCGAGCGTACCTTGCTCTCATGAGGTCTGAGTACGGAGTTGAGGTGTCAAGGCTTTTTGGCATGTTCCTGGTGTCGAAAGGTATCCCTGTATCCTGGCTTGTCTCCCCAGACCAAGCCAGCTGAGAGAAAGGCGGCGTCATGGCCATCAAACGCACAGAAAAAGACATTCTTAACCTTGCAGCGAACCTGCTGGCGCGAGCGGAATCGACCGACTCCGAAAATGAGCGTGAATTGTGCATGAGGCAGTATGCGAACCTCATGGCAAAGCACAATCTAGACCAGGAGGCCATCAGGGCAGAGAAGGAAGGCCGAGAATACAGGGCTAGTACTCCGGTTCACGAGGTCTTCGAGGTAGGCGGCAAGGGTAATCGTGCTTCCGGGGCATATGCGTATCTGCTGTCCCAGATCTGCCTCGGGTTCGGTATGCGTACGCTCCTGAACAACAAGGAAGTGGACGTTATCGGAATGTCCGCTGACGTGAAGGCTGCATACGACCTGTACCTGATCCTGGTTGGAGACATGGTTCGGTCGGCAATCAACTACCTTGAAGACCAGGACAACTACGCTGGCGTCTCGAAACTAAATGCCAGGAAGGCCTTTTACCGTGGCTATGCGGATGCGACGTACGCGCGCATTGTCGAGGAGCGGGAGGATGCAGAAAAGGATGCAGTGTCGGAACGACAGTCAACAGCGCTAGTAATCGCAGATAAGAAGCGTGCCATCGACGCGATGTTCGTCGAGGAGTTTGGCCGCGTGTCCGCCTATAGGCCGTCTGGTTCTGCGTGGTCGAAACACACCTGGGCTGGTGCTAGGGCTGCCCGTTCTGCTAGTCACAAGCGGTCTAGTGGGGAGATTGAGTCGTGATCCACTGACCCCACATTCGTTTACTGGCGTCTCGTTCTTGAGCTATCCTTGAACGAGACGCCGTTATGGCATAAGAGACTGAGGAGAGAAATGGCAAGAGGTAAGAAGAAGCGCAGTCGAGCTGATGCGTCAGAAATCCCGGTTGATACTCGGCCCCCGGAGATCGTAGAGCTGAAGCAGGAGGCGGAAGACGCATACTTGCGTTTTGCAGCTACGGCTAATCACCGTATGATTCCTAACGTCTACGATGGCCTTAAGCCAGTTCACCGTCGTATCCTCCTCTCCCTGCTGAGGGGTGGGACTCGCAGCAACGCCCGTTATGTGAAGACTATGAAGTCTATTGGCCTGACGATGGGCATTCACCCCCACGGCGACGCAGGCATCGCGGATGCTTTCAAGACGCTCACCTGGGGTAAGTATGGCCCTCCGATCCGAATTAACGTCCCTCTGTTGGACGGCCAGGGTAACTGGGGTTCTCTCGATGACGCCCCTGCTGCCCCTCGTTACACTGAGTGTCGTCTTGACGTAACTGGCGAACGACTGCTCGGCATCCACAATAACGGGTCCGTCGTCTCTGAGATCGACGAACAAGCCGTCAACATGGTTCCGGTGTATTCCGGTGAGAGCATGGAGCCGACCACTCTCCCTGCCCTGTTCCCTGGTTTCGTTGTCAATAACTCTGACGGTATCGGCGCTCCGATCAAGTCAGAGGTTCCGGGACATAACCTTCGCGAGGCCATGAATCTTGCGCTTCGTCTCGTGGATACGCCTAATCCTCGCTGGTCGACGATCACGGACATCATGCCTGGCCCCGATCTCCCCTGCGACTGTGACATCTTCATTGAGTCTGAGGATGGCGTTCCGTCCTATTACGATGACGGCTATGGCTCATTCGTGATGCGAGCCAGGTACACCATCAATCGGGATGAGGGCACCATCACCTTTACTGGGTTCCCGTTCCGCGTCTCTGCGGAAAAGGCAGTTGAGGGCATCCAGTCTCTCGTTGAATCAGGTAACCTTGACCCGAAGGTCCAGGCATTCAATCTGTCCGACGCGGACGGAATGAAGGTTGAGGTGGACTGCAACGGCGTTGACATTGACGATACCCTGCAGCGCCTCCTGTTCAACGGGAGGGTGACACGCCTACAGACTCAGTTTAACGCCTCCATGAACGCTGTGGTTGACGGTCGTATCCGAATGGTTGGGCCGATTGAAGGTATCCGCCTCTGGATCAGCCATCGTCGTAAGACCATTCGCGCACGCTCCAAGTTCCGCAAGAACAAGGCAGAGGCTCGCCTAGAGGTCGTCCTTGGCTTCTTGAAGGCGGTTCCTATCGCTGAGGAGATCGTCCAGGTCGTCCGGGCGTCCAGTTCTAAGGCTGAGGCGTCTGAGGAGATGATGAAGCGCTGGTCGTTCACTGAGAGGCAGTGTGCGGCCATCCTCGATATGTCTATTTCCCAGATCACTAAGCTGGGCGTCGACAGGTACGAGAATGAGCGCAACAATCTCCAGGAGCTTATCGATGAGTGCAACAGCATCCTGAATGACCCCGGGTACCTGAATAAGGTCCTGAAGGCTGAGATTCGTGCGGTGCGAGATGAGCTGGGTACTGACCGTCGATGCAACATCGTCTACGAGTCAAGTAAGGTTGCGCGTCCCGAGCGCCCGGCTATCGTGATCCCCGCTACCCCGATGAAGATGGCTGTCTCTGACTCCATGTGGGTGAAAGCTGGCAAGCGTGCTCCGAGGAACATGTCAGTGGGTAATGACTACTTCACGAAGGTGATTGATCTTTTCGATACCGATACCATCGAGGCTGTGTCGAACGCAGGCTACCACTACCGTATCGATGTCGAGGACTTGCCCGATAAGGCTGTCAAGCTGGATTCCTTGTTCCCTGCGATGGACGAGGGCGAGAACATTGTCGGGTTTGCGGTTTCGTCGCCTGACTCGTCTGAGAACCCGGATATCATGATGGTGACGAACTACGGTCGCTGTAAGCGCTTCCCCTTTGAGGGATACGACGGCGGTCGCAGGTCTCAGATCTACCAGATTTTCCCGCTTGACGAGGATGAGAAGATTGTCTCCGTGGTTCCTATTGCTCAGGATGACCAGCGTCCCATCGCAGTAGTCACTGACTTCGGGTACATCTCTATCGTGGACACGAACTCACTGTCCGCCAAGAAGAGTAGGAGCGCGGCAGGAATGCCCCTCATGCGCATGTCTGATGGAGAGGCGGAAGTGCTCTGGGCTGGCCTCGTCGACGACTCTGACCGTCTCGTGTACGGGTCCGTATTCGATGATGACGCTATCGGCTTCGTGAATATCAGCGATATTGACATGGTTAACCGCAATGTCCGTGGACGCCACTTCACGAAGGAGGAGGGTTACGCAGTCAAGCGGGTATTCCTTACCAAGAAGGACGATGACCTTATCTACTGGTTCGATGGCATCTCTGATGAACCGTCGGTGATTGATATGTCCAGTATCGATTTGCGTCGCCCCCCTGTTATTCGACGCAGGCCAATGCTTCTTGGCATCGACGGTATTGAGGAAGCCATCACCATGTGGTCTGAGCGGTCGGAAGACCCCGCTGAGGGCTGAGAAGTCCCTTCCTCCCCGCATCGGCCCTGCTGCTGTTTCCACGGTGGCAGGGCCATTCTCGTATTTCCCCAAAAACCGCAGCTCATTGGTTCGGTATCCTCAAGGTAGTAACGTACGCGAGAAGTCAAGGAGGCTGAAAATGTCTATTGGAGCACCTGAGTGTCTGGCGCATAACTGCTCTCGGAAAACGTGGGATGGCTTTTGTTGGCAGCATAGGGCTATGAGGAGGTCTCTTTCCTCTGGCCTTCGTAACTCTGTTGTCACGTATTCGTCTCCGGCGCCGCCTAAGCTTGTCTCTTCTGGAGAGAGTGAGGCTATACGAGCACTTGCCCTGATCGCCTCATCGTCAGGTAGGGGCCACCCCTCCACCTATGCGGATATGACGGATACGGCGCTGTCTCACCTTGACGCGGCGGTCCATGAGTATGCCTTGAAGTTCATGCCTCTCATGGACAAGATGCTTGGGGATGGGGGCTACCCGAGGAGTGAGGGCTACGACGCCATCCGCGCTGGCCTCGTCGGAGCCAATTCTCTTTCCACTGCGAGTATGTCGCCTGAAGACTTTGAGGAGTACTACAAGGCGACTGATACGACGGGTACTGATCTGCGCAGGTCATATACGGATGAGCGTTTCATCGCTAACTATGGGCTAAGGATGGCGTGGGAGGTTGCGCAGCATCGCGGGGACCAGAACGCTAGTTGCGGCGCTCCGGGTGTGACGTGGGGGGACGACTACCAGTCATTCCTTTCTCGTTTCTCCGATTACGTGGGAGAGAGGGAGATTGGCGTCAGTACGAATGTCCTTCGCAACTGGGACTGGTATGTGCAAAACGGGACTGGAGGCCACGCCCCTATGACTCGCCCAGGTGAGACGGTGGACGCGTACGACGCCAGGCATCTAGGTTCCAGCACACCACTGTCCCGAGCGAAAGTCTTCATCGAACAGAACAAGAAGAAGCAGCCCGAACCCCAGAAACCGAAGCCTGCTCCCGTGGTAGCCAAGCCAGTTCAGGCTCCTAAGAACATCGGCGCGGCCATTCCCCCTCCCCCTGTTTATGAGCGTTTTGGCATACCCCAGCCTAATGCCGGCGTCCAGCCGCAGCAGCCCCAGAACTCCTCGTCGACAGGTGATTTCTTTGGGGCCTTGGCTAATGGCTTCTCGAAGGCTGCCGATGGCGTTGCTAAGCGGATTGAGAGGGAGATAAAGCTGAGGCGTGAGGCTGAGGAGAAGCGCAAGCGCGAAGAAGCAGTAGAGGCTAAGAAGCGCGCAGAGCAGAAGCGTAAGGTTGACGAATGGGCACTAAACCACGGCTACACCCCTGAGGAATGGGCGGCCGAGAAGGAGTCCAAGAAGAAGATGCGTGAGCACACCCAGAGGAACCAGGAGCTACAGGGAGCCTACTACAGCTCAGGTACTCGTAGGAATCACGAGATCGCAGATAAGATCGTCAGGGATAAATGGCGTCGCAGGCTCGGAGGCAGGTGAGGTTTTCCTGCTATAAACTAGTTCCGTCGTCCGAAAACGCGGGCGACAGAGCCATGAAGCACAAGACATAACGAAGCGAGGTAGAGAGCATGGCACGATACGACGACAACGATAAGCCGAAGTTTCCGTGGGTTCAGGGCGCCCGAATCGAGGGTAACCTGGTCGATAATCCGAAGGAACTGAAGAGTGGCGCTGTGGCCATCAAGATCGCAGCCAACTACCGCAACTACGACGGCACTGAAGGCGTGTTTTACGTCTCCGGCGTCGTGTTTGGAAATTATGCCGCATGGGCGCTTGACAACCTTAACAAGGGCAAGCGCGTTGTCGTTTTCGGCAACCTCTATGGTCATGAGTGGGAGGACCGCGACGGCAACACCCGCCAGGATGTCGATATCGAGGTCTTCATGATCGCTGAGGATAACCGCTGGTACGGTAACGATGACGATGATCGTTCGTCTCGTCGCTCCCGACGCCCTGACCGTGGTTCCTCTTCTCGTCGCCGCGCCCGCGAGGAAGACGATGAAACTCTCGATGACGACGATGATGAGGAAGAGGAGGAGGAGCGTCCTACCCGTCGCCGCCGTTCTGCTCCTAAGCGCTTGTCTGACGGCGATGACGGCGAAGATGATCGTCCGGTTCGTCGACGCCGTCCCGCTCGAACCGTTGGAGATGAGTGACGGTAGCGCGAAATAAGAGGCCCTGGTTGTTAGAAGCATCCGGGGCCTCTTCTCATAGTACAGTGGAAGTAGCTAGAGTAGCCAAGAAATTTCCCGGAGGGGCAAGAGAATGAAGTTCCGTAATTTGCACATGTCTGGATTCCTGTCTTATGAGGACCAGGATATCGACATGTCGAACCTGGCCTACACGGCCATTGTCGGTGCGAACGGCGCTGGCAAGAGTACGATCCCCCACGCTATCGGCTGGGCGCTTTTTGGCACGTATCGAGTCAGTGGTGATTCGGACTCAGTCATTAACACCCTGTACGACGACTGTATCGTCTCGCTAGAGTTCTCTACTCGCGATGACGACCTCTGGCGCGTCTCTCGCTCGAAGCGACGTGGGAAGAGCGTGAAGCTGAAGCTTGAGTACTTTGATGCCGACGATGGCTGGGTTCGTTTTGGAGACCACACTAACTCGTCAGCCCAGTCCCAGATCGGGAACCTCGTCGGTATGTCAGAGAACGCCTGGCGCTCCCTGGTTCTCATGTCAAATGAGGATGGCGGTAACCGTTTTGTCGCCTCTGATCCCCGTGAGCGACGTGAGATCATCACCGAGCTGGTCCCGGAAGCCGCCCGATGGTCCGAGTTCCTATCTAAGGCGACTGATGAGAAGCGGTCCCTGGACTCCCAGATTGCCTCGTCTGAAGCGGTCATCCAGTCCGCTGAGCAGTCCATCGAGGATGCGAAGTCCCGTCTTGCTAACGCGCAGGAAGAAGCTGAGTCTTTCGATGAGGACGAGGCCAGGAATAAGATCGACCAACTTAACGCTGAACTAGCCTCGGCTGGAACTGACTCTCAGTACCAGGTTCTCCAGACCAAGATTTCCCAGATTAAGTCTGAGCGCAAGAGCCTTGAGCGTGAGCACTCGGCTAGCCTACGAGCCTTGAAGGGTGAACTAACTGACATTAAGAAGGCCCACCGAGAACTGTCCCTCGCTAAGAAGGAGGTCAGTAAGGTCGAGGCTGACGTCAAGGACATCTCAGAGGAGCTTGAGGACTTCATTGAGAAGATCGACGACATTGACGCTGACGTCGTAGATGCCAACGATAACCTCACGACCATCAGCGACAGGCTTTCGAGGGCCGTATCAGATCAGTCCGCCGCGAAGTCAGCTCTCGATGACGCCCATAAGCGCCAGCACGCCATCGAGGATAACGGCGCGGGCATCTGCTATGTCTGCCGGTCTGAAATTGACGGTGCCCGTTATGACGAGATCATCGACGCCAACAACGAGGAAATCGAGCGCGCTCAGACTGATCTGGATATCGCTAATCGGGCGGTCTCGAAAGCACAGGCGGATCATAAGAAAGCCAAGGCTACCTACGATGAGGCTAACAAACGTAAGCTGTCGGCTCACAAGAAAGTCTCGTCACTCAAGTCTGCGCTGTCTTCCGGTAACGCACGCATTCAGTCTGAGCTCAGTCGAATCCAGTCCATCGAGGATGAGATTGAAGAAATGCGTGACGCCGACGATATCCAGGCTGATATTGACGACCTCATGGAATCTCACGATGACAAGCTCAGCTCCATCGATCAGGAGCTAGAGGAGGCAGAAGACGCCCTGGACGACATCGAGACCGTTGACACTCGTGAGATTAAGCGGAAGATTGCCTCTCTTGAAGCCCAGATTAAGAAGCACGCAGAAGTCATCGGGTCGATCAAGTCTTACAAGGCTACGATCAAGGACCAGAAGAAGCGACTCAAGGACTCGAAGAACAGCATCGAGAAGATGCAGTCCCGGCGGGATGACATCGGCTTCATCTACGAGGCCAGCAAGTCGTCAGGTATCCCGGCTATGCTCATCGACGGAGTACTCAGCGAGATTGAAGCTGAGCAGAACAATATTCTCTCTAATCTCCCGGGTGGGGAGAACATGGTCGTCGAGTTCCGTACCGAGAAGGCCCTGAAGAATGGATCGTCGAGGTCGTCGCTTGACATCGTCGTTCACGATGGGACCGGTAGCGAGCGACTGTTTGAGTCGTTCTCTTCTGGCGAGCGAGTCCGACTGACAGTTTCTAACATGTTCGCCATGGCCAAGGTTTTCGGCGCACGCCATCCCGGAGCGACGGGCACGATTATCCTGGACGAGCCTCTTGGCGTTCTGGACATCGACGTTGTTCCTGCGTTCGTGGATGTCCTCCGGTCGGCGATCAACTCAGGAATCGCTGATTCCGTCCTGGTCGTCACACATGACCAGCAGGTCATCGACGCCCTTCCCCAGAAAGTTCTTGTTCACAAAACCGCTGATCGCGGTAGCGTTATCGAGGTGATCTCATGAATATCGGAGCGGCAAAAGCGATTATGGAAAGCCTGTCGGAGAAGGATATCTCTGACCTGACGGGGTACCTCATCCAGCATAGGCTTGATCAGGTCCTCTCCGGCGTAGACGATGTGGACAGCATGGCCAATAACGCCATTTCCGCTATCTTCAGCAACAGCAATGCTACGTCCGAGGTTTCCGTGATTGCTCCGGGTATCATCGCTGTCCCCTGCTACACCCAGTACATGGGGAATAAGAAGAAACATCGCTGCGCTAACTGCACCGTCAAGAACGGGGACCAGGAATCATGGTGCTGGGAGGAGTCGTCGGACACGTTCATTTCTAATGCCTTCTCTTCCGTGGGCAGCGCTATCCGGTCTGTCTCCCTTCACGTCGCTATTCCCGGCCTTCGTGTCATCCGTCGCTTCATGGAACATGACGGTGAACGCCATAAGCGAATGAAGGACCAGTGCTTCGTTGTGGTCGCCGATGGGGAGGATGAGAACGGCAACCCCCTGTTCTCCATCGAGAAGGACAACGACTTCGTGGCTGGTAAGCTCCCTCTCCCTGCAACCCGGTGAACTGGTAGAATATCAAGAAAGAGAAATTTGCGCCCGCTGGACCGTCTAGCGGGGGCCAAGAAACATGGAAGGAGCGCATATGCGCTTCAGCATCAGCAATCAGGATTTTTCGCGGGTAGTTTCCCATGCCCAGACGCTTTCGGGTCTCGGCGCGTCGTCAGGCATTCGACAGACGACCTCCGTCGTTTACTCATCTCTTCTCGTTGAGGCGGAAGAGGATGGCACTGTCACGTTCACGTCCGAGAACCAGTTCGGAGCTGGGTTCCGCACCCAGGCCAGCGCGAAGGTCGAGGTCCCGGGTAAGGCCATGATCGACATGGGCGAGCTTGCAACCGTTCTCTCGGTCTTCTCCTCTTCCGCTGACGTCGAGGTCACTGCTGTCGCCAACGACAACGGCAGGATCTATGAGGTTCGGGTGACCGACAACGATGGACTGGAAGCGACTGCTATTGCCTATGGCGTGACGGACCGTGACGGTACTCCGAGGATGAGGGACGCCGACAACGAAGAGGCGTCCTCATTCTTTATCCCGCTGAATAGGTTCCTGTCTGTTTGGGGTACCGGAAGCTCGTGTGTTGCACCGCCTAATGACGGAAGCCAGCTCATGTCTCACATTTACATTCGTTTCGATAATGACCGTGTGAACATCCAGAGCACCGACAAGAAGTCATACTCTTTCGCGAACGCCACCGGGGAGTCTGACGGAGACATGTTCTTCGGCATGGTTCGTCCCGAGAACATGTCTCGCGTCCTGAGCATCCTGAATTCTGCTGACGTCACTGACATCCTGTTCCAGTCTATCCACCCGGAGGGCGCAGACGGGGTTGCCGACAGGGCATTTGCAGTCAAGGGGTACACCAAGAACGACGATGGAGAGGTCTCCGTGGCCGTTGAGATTCGGTTCCCCCTGGGTAACATCGATTCTTCTGACGCCTTCCACAAGGGTACGATCCAGAAGAAGATTTGCAAGGGTCTGAAGAACCCCATCGCCGATGTCTCCGTTCAGCGTGATGCCCTGAACTCGGCCATGGGTAAGGCGAGTAAGATTTGTTCCTTGATTCCTAACGAAACTGGTGGTCCCGCGAAGGAGATTGCGATCACCTTTAATCCCTCTGGGGCTGATATTTCTCTCCCCAAGGGGCGTTTCGAAGGCCATCTTCCGCTGGAGACATCTATCCATGATGACAGCATCGATAAGCTGGGCGCCAAGCTGAAGTGGGGCTTCGCTGGCGACCTTGTTAATTCGACGCCTCCGGGAGATGACGTTGATATCCGCATCTTCGGAGCTGGCGAGAAGAACTTGATCATGTGCCTCTATGAGGACGGCGACTGGGGCGATGAAGAGTCGACCCCTGACTCCTGGGTGATCGTGTTCTCTTCTCCTCGCAAGTAAGGCGGTGCAGGCATGAGTAGCAATCGTAGCGTTTATGAGTATATCCCTCCGATTCTCCGAGAACCGCTGGACAACCCCGAGGTCATCATCCAGACGATCCTATCGGCAGAACTGGTTAATGGAACGATGACTATTGACCAGTCAGTCGGGTTCCTCAAGGGCTTTATGGAGCATCAGGCGGCATTGACCCGAAAGAAGCACCCCGACTCTGATGAGACGGAGAGCAAGGTCTTCCCCGTCATCATTAGGTCTGTCAAGAAGGTTGAGCGCCGATCTGGCAATTTCATCCTTGGCACCAAGTACGAGGTCAAGTACTCCCCTGAGAAGGATGAGGACGAAACTGAGTCCATCTTCACTGGATGGGTAGACTTCAACGGTTATACGGATGTTACCTGGGAGACCGCCCTGTCGCGGTCCATCCTGGAGGATATTGAGAACTGCCCCGGCAAGCATATGTTCCTGCGCAAGGCTTTTGCACGCGTCGATGGCCTGAAGATGGGGAACACGGTTCGGTATATCGCGAACGTCATGCCCAAGTTCGACCGCAGTAACTCCAGCGGTAACGGCGGCAGCCAGGAAGACAAGCTTTCGAAGCGTCTCATAGCAGCTGTTAAGCGGGAGGATATTGACGCCATTGCCACTGAGGTTGAGGATATCCTGGACATTGAGCTCAGTGATGACCAGCTTGATACGATTGAGGACATCCTGGATAATTCCGGCAACGGACAGGATGCCGCTCTTGAAATCCTGAAGGAGTTCCAGTGACAGATAACGTCGAGGCATTCTCGGATGGACAGGGGCTTATTGCTAGCCTCTTGTCTTCCGGCGAGTCCGTGGAGATTCCTGACCACTGGCTGTCGTACTACCAGAGCCGTGCTCAGAGGAACAGGGGCGGGCGGAAGACCGAAAGCCCGTCATCCCTTATCAAGTACATAAGCTGCCCTCTCTCGTGGTTCGCTGACCGGCATGCCCCCGAGAACCAGGGAGGAGTGTTTGTCCCTAACACGTTTGGCGTGCTCGGTACAGCGGTGCACAGGATCATCGAGCTTTTTTACAAGGAGCGTCCGGCGAACCGCGATGAATCCACGCTGTACGAAATTAGAGATGACGTCTGGGATGCGCTGACCACTGGGAGCATCAAGGGCGGCATCATCGACGCCAACACGCTCAAGGACTTCCAATACGCGATTGATCACCCGTTTGGGAATTTCACCAAGCAGGGTGGGAGGGCGTTTATCGAGAAGCGTGTTCGTGAGTGCGTTGATAACCTACTGGCCTTCGATGATCGCCCTCATCGTACGAAGGTGAAGGCCCAGGAGAAATGGTCCCGCGCAGAGATTAACGGCATTTCTTTCAATGGCCGAGTTGACCTTATCGTTGAGTCTCCGAAGGGCGGCAACTCAGTCATCGACTACAAGACCGGTAAGAGCCATCTTGACGAGGATGAGGCTCCGTCATTCGATCACCTGGAGTTTTTCAAGTCCGGCATGTATTCGGTCACTGAGCCTGACGTTGACTACATTGAGCAGTGGTACCTCATGGAGGAACTGAATGTCCGGCTGCGTGCGACTGACGAACGCAAGGGTTTCGTGAATGCAGTCATCGACGATGTCACGTCTCAGATGAACCGGATTGAGAACTCCGGTAAGCTGCGCATCAACCCTGCCTCATCGAAGGACTGTGGCCAGTGCGCATACTGCCCCATTAAGGACGTGTGCCCGGCATGGAATGATGAGATGTCGCTCATGGATATCGCCGAGGCCATGAAGGACAAGGAAGAGTAGGAGGGACGAAAGTGGCTGGTAAGTTCTGTGGCTTCAATGGATGCCGCCGTGTCGTAAGGGATGGAGAGACCCGCTGCTGGCAGCATAAGGGCCTTGTCGAAGACCATTCCTCAGACTCGTCGCCGGTCACTTTCGTTGATCTGAAGAACAGGGCTTCGAGGTGGCGGAAGGCTACCCGGAACACTAGCTTCATGCGCAAGCTTTTCTCGCCCCCGGAATCCCTTGGCGATGATGGTGCTCGGTTCAGCCGCGATAATGCGTACACGCCTATTGACGTGGCTCCTGAGACCGTGAGTACTATCTATGAGGTTGCAGGTAAGATTGGTCCTCGTTCAACGAAGGATGAGCTCAGTAAGACTATTGCTTCCGGGGGCGTCACTCGCTTCATCGACTCACTAGAGCAGGCCATGCCGGGGCGCGTTTCTCGTGTAGAGCTTGAAGGTTTGAGCATTGAGAAGGGTACTCGCAAAATCGATGCTCCTGATTACCGGTACCTTGTTGCCTGCGTTGATTACGGTGAAGACAGTGAAATCATCGTTGACCCGTTTGTTCGTGCACTCATCCCAGACAGCAAGGCCTCAGCCTCCGGGAGCAGCGACGATATAATTGACCTAGCGTCACCGCTAAGAGACGATATCGCCATCTGTACAATGGCAGAGTATTTGGGACAGGAACTTGCATGGAAGAACATAAGGCTACCGGGGGATTCCAGGGGGAATACGGCCCCAACGGGACAGTAACAGAACCGCTGACACCAAAGGAGGATGCACTCCAGGAGAAGGTGTCGCAGCAGTCTCGCGAAGACCTCACTTTCATCTGCAAAACTCTCGCAGATAAGCTCAACCTCAACACCGATAACACGGCAATTATGCTGTCGGGCGGTGCTGAGTCTCTTTGTATCCTCTGGACCCTGCTTTCTATTGGTGTTCGTCCCACCGTTATTTCGTGGACCGGCGGCCAGGAGAAAGAAAGCACGGACTTCCGCAAGGCAAAGCAGGTTGCGGAATTCTACGACCTGCCGTTCTACCCCATGACGGTTGACTATGACCCCGACGAATACTGCAAGCACGTCGTGGACGCTCTCGTCAATCACGGCATGGAGTCACGCCCCGACTTCGAGGTCTCCTGGCTTTATCGGTCGGCGTTCAAGAAAGCTAATGAACTAGGCAAGCCTTACCTGATCTCGGGTATTGGTGAAGGGAACCAGCTCGCCCTTGGTCGTAAGTCTGAGGTTGCAGGTCGCCAGGGACGCCTTTCTGTAGCCAATAGGGCATACAGCCACGGACAAATCATCTACAGTCACCAGTGCCCCAGCCTTATCCGAATGGCCCGCGACGAAGGCATCCGACTCCTTGTCCCCGCTATGATGTGGGGAGCAATCCCGCAGTTCTCGCATCTGCCTTTCCGGCTACTCAACATCCCGAGGAATAAGGTGATTTTCTGGCGTGCTTATAAGCCTGAGATTGACGAGTGCGGCATAACCGTTTATGTCTCTCCCATGCAGACCGGGAACTCGTCGGCGAAGGAGCTTGTTGAGCGCGCGGTTACCTCCTCTGAGTTCGCCAAGCGGTACGTGGAGGAGCATGGGGGCGACCCTGCGGCCTGTACTCGCACGTCGCAGGTTTGGTACAACTTCATCAAGCGAGCGAACCAGGTAGCCATCCCTACCGGTAACCTCACCGTCAATGAGCGTGACGAGAAGGTGAGTATGGACTGGTCTAACTGGCTCTTCACTGGCTCGCCTCTCTCCCAGCGTTCAAGGGGCCTCGGAGCCGGCGAGAAGCAGTCAGTGTACAGGCCCGTCGACGAAGACCAAGACGAAGATGGCCTTTTCTTTGACTCTGACCTTGAGGAGGAAGAGAACGACGAGTGGTGCGACCTCACAGAAGACTGCATGCCCGAGACTCTGTCCAACACTGACTGCTTTGGTCTCCCGCTTGACCATAATAGGTCCATGTTCGGTTGCCCTCGCGCGCGCCTGGGACTGTGTACTCCTGACAAGCATAACAAGAATCCTTACGACGAACGCATCTGTGAGACGCACCGGGAAGCGATTGACTACGGATTGCTGGCCATCTTTAGGTATGCCTCGTTCCATCAGCGAGTCGGGTTCAAGGAACTCGTTGACCCTATCCTTGACATTTACTCGTATGTGGCCAACCGTGACCAGGAGATCGTTTGTGAAGGCGTGCGCTCTCTTAAGGCCTCTCACGGCGCGGAAGTCTTCGAAGGCGCTCCGGTACCTCTCGGCACATGGTTGGAGCGTGACGGCTCTACCAAGCCTCCTATTGGGGCCTTTGAGGACATTCCGTCGGCCTCGGTAGAGGGAGTGGACCGGGAGCAGTTCGTTATTGACTGCTCGGATGAGGAGTAACCCTAATGGCTCGCCAGAAGAGAATCGGCTGGCTCTATAAAAAGCTGAAAATGGCCGGCCCATTTGACCGAGAGGATCGACTGGTCCTCGCTAATGAACTACTGCGTTGCCAAGACCCGTCATACCCGACCATCGAAAGCTTTAGCGACCTTGAGCAAGATGAGGTTGACTACCTTATTGATGCCCTGAAGCACTGGGAGGTTATCCAAGAGGCTAGGCTGTTAGTCGGGGTCCTCCCGCTAGACAACGACATCGCTGAACTAGCCGAGCAGTACCAAGAAGCAAGCAACTACGACCAAGAATCAGAATCAGAAACTCATCTTTAAGGAGACAAGAACTATGGCAGACATCGACTACGCCACTCTCATGGACCGCGTTCAGAGCGGGATTAACAGCTCCGTGTCCCTGAGCGATGATGAGCAGCCAGTGTCGTTCATGAACGGCATGGGCGGCCGATGGGACGATGACAAGATCATCCGAACTGGTTCTCTTTCTCTTGACATGGCTATCGGAGTGGGCGGCTGGCCTCGTGGCCGCGTGTGTGAAATCTTCGGTGAGGAGTCTTCTGGTAAGACGACTCAGTGTCTCTTGTCTGTCGGCCATGCCCAGAAGCAGGGAGTCCCGGTCGTCTACATTGACGCTGAGAATGCCCTTGATCCTACGTATATGAGGAAGCTGGGTGTAGACGTCGACAACCTAGCTATCTCCCAAACCTCAATTTTGCAGGACGTCATCGACCTCGCTCTTGGGGCGATGGACGTTTTCGATGAGCTGGATAAGGGTGGCCTCATCATCCTTGACTCCATCCCGAACATGGTGGATCGAGCTATCTACGACGCTGACGCTGACAAGCAGACTATGGCCTCTTCGGCGCGAGTTTGGAGTCAGCAGATGCCCAAGATCGTCACCAAGGCCAGGAAGACGAACACGACGGTCATCTGTATCAATCAGGTTCGCGAGAAAATCGGGTCATACATGGGTGGCCTGGACACCCCTGGCGGCCGTGCCCTAAAGTTCGCGTACTCCCTGCGCGTGGCCATTCGTCGTAAGGTGGACGGTCGAAACAACGAGGATGGCGCTGACGGTCAGACCATCTTCTACAAGGTCGAAAAGAACAAGGTCGGTTCCCCGTACGTCCGTGGTGAGTCGTACCTACCGGCGGGCCAGCCTATTGACTGGGTTTCCGATGTCCTCGACGAGGGCGTGAAGTCCGGTGTCATCATTAAGGACATGAAGGGTACCGAAGAGGATGGCAAGGTCTTCCTGGAGAACAAGAAGGCCTGGAACACCTACATCCTCAGCCGCGATGAGGTTGACTTCTACAACGAAACCATGCCTGGCGTCGTTGAGGAGCGCCGGAAGAATGGTGAAGACGTGGCTGACTTTGAGCCTATTGAGTATGGTCACTTCGTCAGCAAGTACCAGTGGGGTAACCTCACCAAGGCCATTCTCGCGGATTACGATATCCTCCTGCCCTTTATGGAACAGCGTATCCTGAACACGCTTTCCGAGCCTGACACTATCGCGGATGAGTTCATCTGGTCCGATGAGGACGAAGATGACCCCGAGGAAGCTGACGAGGAGTCCGTTGAGGACGATGACGACGCCGACGAGGATGACGAGTAAGTAAGACCAGCACAGAGTAGGTTAGCGAGGGCCACAGGATGAAGCGCAACACTAAGTCTGATGCTTTCCAGTTCATCAAGGAGAACGTCGATATCCTTGAGTACCTGGAGAGCGTTGTTGGAAATATCAAGAAGGATGGGAATTCGCGAGCCAGGTGTAAGTGCCCCATTCACGGCGGGGATAATCCGAACTCCTTGTCCGTTGATCTTGAGCGTGGACTGTTTAAGTGCTTCTCCTGTGGCGCCCAGGGCAGCGTCATTGACCTTTACGCCGGTATTAATGACATGGAGCCTGACCGGGAGCTTCTGAACAAGATGGCTCGCGAGTTCCGGGTCACTCTTCCGAAGCAGGAGCGGAAGCAGGCGGTCTCGAAGAAGCAGATCATTGACGCCCTCAGCTATATCGCCGATGTGTGTGCAGATGCCCTGTTCCCCGACGATGGCGAGCCTGAAGGGGATGCCGCTATCGCCAGGTCGTACCTGGCGTCTCGCATGATCGGAAACCCTGTTCTTGAGGATCGACTCTACGACCACAGCATCGGCTTCCTCAGCAAGGACACTCTCCGAGAGATTGAGAAAGAGTTCAAGCCAGAAGTCCTTGAGGCAGCAGGGTTCCTGAGCCCCCAGGCCCGGACTGGCGGATACTACTGCAGGATTGTTAACCGCATTACGTTCCCGGTGCGAAATGAGCGCGGGGATGTCATCGCTATATCTGGACGCATCGTCCCTGAGTTCATCTCCGCTGCTGGAGAGACTGAGGGGCCTATTGACACCATCATCGACAGCAAGTACCTCAACCCGACCAATGGTGGGGCGTACGACAAGTCCAGGGATCTTTACGACGCCGACTGGGTTGCTATGCCTGGCGTGAACACGTGTATCGTCACTGAGGGGTACATGGACTCTTTTGCTATCAACGAGACCGTGACTGACATTGACCGCTCTATGGCCTCCGTGGCTCTCTGCGGAACTGCTCTATCAATGACTCATGCACGAATTCTTGCCGATTCCGTTGACAGGGTTATCTTCATGACGGATGGCGATTCAGCTGGTGCGTCGTCGGCTATCAATTCCGCATGGATGCAGTATGAGTATCCGGATATCGATGTTCATCCCGCGAGCCACCTCCTCCCTGACGGCAAGGACCCGTTTGACATTATCCGCGAGAGTGAGGATGGAGCGGATGAGATCATCCGGGTCGTTGAGAAGTCACTCTCCCATAATCTCGGGGCATACGCGATTGAGTGCAAGCTCAAGGAGTTCGAGGGTGATTCGTCGAAGTTCTACCGCTGGTGCAAGTCCATGTACCGTCGCATCTCACATGAGGATGGCAGACGCGACTTCGTGAAGGATGTTTCGATTGCCTCTGGCGTACCGGTACAGGTCATTGCTGTCGAGATCGCAGTCAAGGAATCTGCACGCAGCAGTGACTCTGACAGGCCTATTACTGACATTTCGGACATCGACGTTTCCCCGAGCGTCATGACCCTCTCCAGGTTCGCCATGGGTGTCAGCAGCGGGTCTAATGACTCCCGTCGCCTGCGTCACTCGTACGCGGCCATGAACACCTTGGCTGACGTTGTGTTGAAGCGGTGGTTTGGTTTTACTGAGGATTATGAGGTCGAGGCATTCCGCTGTGCCGTGAAGGGTGAAGTCCCCTCATCCCAGGAAGCGTCCATTATTCTCACCAGCGCTATGAATTCAGACCAGCACGAGGAGTCGGTAGCGTCCATCGTTAAGTCTGCGTTCGACCTCATGAACAGGGAAGAGGTCGTCAAGCTCAACAGGAAAGATTTTGCTATCGTCTGGCGAATGGCATCCCAGTTCATTAAGTCCGCGTATCGAGCGAAGCGCCCGGGAGATGCTGCCTTTATGCTCTGCTCTGCAATGGAGATGGGTGCAGCGATCATGAACATTCGTATTGAGCTTGACCGCGACGAGTACTGACACCTTTCTATGTTCGAACCTTACAGGGTATAGTCGGGAGGAAGAAGGGAGTAGTAATGGCAACGAAAAAGGGGAGCGCAGGTTCAGGTGTAGGAGCCGCCTCCGGAGAATTCGGGGCAAACGCGGCCGTCGGTAGCCTCGGGGAACGACAGTATGCGGGCATCCTCGAACGTGCCGGACTAACTGGCGAAGGTGGCTATGACGTCTGGTATTCGGTGAAGGTGCCAAACAAGGATGGGTCTCGGGGTAAAACCGATGTCGACCTTGTCCTGGCGTCCGGTAGCCGAGTTGTCCTGATTGACGTGAAACGGTGGGCGTCGACTAACTGGAAGACGTCGTCCAACGGCAGGAAGGTGAAGTCCCCAGTGACATACTGGAGCATTCCGTTCCTGAATCTACCGATGAAAGGCTTGTCCCCTCTGAGGAATGGCAACGGGGAGTGGCGACTATCACGATCAATGGAGATGGCCGCAGATAGGTTCTCGCCTCTTTTCGGCAATGCGCGAGTCTTGAGTATCGTCGTTTTTGTTCCTACGACGAAGGATGGTCGCGGCCCGGCTAACGTCTCCTTCCTGAGATGGCCTGGCGGCATCAAGTCATACTCTGCCCAAGACTCCCTGCGTGTCATCCGTAAGTTCCTGGGAACACCAAAGAGTACGAAAGCAAGGATTTCTTCAGCGCTATCGAGGATGGTATACAAATGAACCAACAGTTTAATAAGACAACCATAGGCGACCTGCTCGGGATTGACCAGGATGCAGTCACATCAGAAATCCCGAAGGTCAAGCCACGCAAGAGGCATTCTCTCTTCGATTACGTCACTGGGATTGTCGTCGAGCTGTGCCTCGTGGGCTCAATCCTTATCGGCGGATTCCTGGGCTGGCAGCTGTACTGGACCTCATATCAGGTCAGCGGCGAAGTCGATCAGGCCATTACCCAGTTCCAGGAAGATCACCCGGCATCTCCTCCTCCCGCGTCGGAAGACGGGCAAGCAGTGGAACCGACGCATCACACGGATGCTCCTCCTCTAGCCACGCAGCCGGAGGCCGGGGAAATCTTCGGTGTTCTACATATCCCGTCATGGGATTACATGAGGACCCCGCTTGCGTCTGGGGTCGGTAGTGACGTTCTTGATCACGGGTACGCTGGATGGTACGACGGCACCCAGCTACCAGGGGAGGTCGGCAACTTCGCTGTCGCGGGGCATCGACGCACGTATGGGAACAACTTCCGGTACATCAACCATCTCCAGAGCGGGGATCAGCTAGTCGTTGAGACCAAGGATTCTTACATCGTCTATGAGGTGTTCAATTACGAGATCGTGACACCTGATCAGGTTGTTGTCATCGCCCCGGTCCCCAACCATCCCGAAATGCAGCCTTCGGACAGGCTTATTACCCTGACTACCTGTAACAATGGCTTGGATACGAGCGACTACGGCCAGTACGGGAACTCCCACAGGTGGATCACGTACGGCAGGTTCTCATACTGGACGGACAAGTCTGAAGGCAAGCCATCGGTCATCATCGACGAAACCAACGTTAACCCTGAAGGAGTTGAGAACTAATGTTCACGCTAATCATGTACTCGCGACTGCACTGGTCGGTGAAGGCGGCCCTCTCGGCACTCCTTTGTGCCGGGATCGTGTACGCCGCCTTTGAGTTCATCTACCCTGCTATCCAGTCATTTTTCTTTGACGGAGCGGCTGTTTAGATCAGCCATCGGCAAACTGCTCAAAGAGAGACATTCCCGAAATGTCCTCCTTTGAGGCCTTGAAAACCTCGGACGCCTCTACCGGCTCCGGGGTTTTCTTTTGCTCGTCAGATGCGCTTCCTGAGGCCTTATTGGCGCTGATACGGCCCTCTTTTCGTCGCGGTCGAGGCCGCGCGTTCTTGACGACAGTAATGTCATCAGTGTCAGTGTCGACGACTTCGCTAACAGGCGCAGGGGTAACTCCGGTGTCGCTTGATTGCTCCTGCGTATTGTTGGCAGATTCAGCGACGGAACCAACCTTACTGCCCGCTTTCCTGAGCTGTCGAATCATCTGGGAAATGCGACGGACCTGCTTCTGCACGCCAGAGGCACTCTCCAGGTCCTTATCAGTGCATTCGAGGACGCGCCAGCCCATAACCTGCAACTCAGACCTATTGTCGGTATCTCTTTCTCGTCGGGAAACTGACATCTTATCGGCTGCATCGATCACGTCGGCGTCCCCATTTTCAATGGCTTGCCTACGCTCGCGGTTGTCTTTCCCCACGTGCCACCAAAGGCCGTCGACAAAGAAAGCGAGCTTGATATCCTCCCACGCGAAGTCGGGGACGGTCAGCTCCTTGCCATCCTCTCGTCGAATGACAAGGTTCCTGTTGGGCTCAGGGAGTCCTGCCCTGATAATGCCTGCGAGGAGGGCGTTCTCCTGAGATGACCCACTCTTGACCATCTCGTTCGCTGATTTCCTTGTCTTGACCTGAGTCTGGAATTCCTTGAGTGTTTCCCAGACTCGAAAAAATGGAAGCATGTCCTGTAGATTCATAGCCTGCACGTGCCAACCGTCATCGATAAACGGCTGGGGGTCGTTACCCTGAAATGACATACCAACACGAATGTCGGGGATAGCCAGCGCCAGTGTGCCGCCGTCGTCCCCTTCGTAGTTGATCTCCCATTCGTTCGGGTTGAGGCCCATAAGGACCATTGCCTCAAACATGCCATCAAAGTCCATGGTCAGACCCCCAGCATCCTAGCAAGCTCGTCAGCAGAGCCGTCCTCGTCATCGTCATCGTCGATGAGCGACCTCAGTGCTGCATCGTAGTCGAATTCTTCATCGCCGTCTTCCACGTCCTCCAGCTCATCCTCTAGCTCCTCCACGTCCTCAATCGTGTCGGGCTGCAGGGGTAGCTCATCTTCCATCAGCTCTTCCTCAAACGCCCTCTGAGCGTCCGTGAGTTCTCCTACCTTACCCTCGGTCGAGAACCCATCAAACTGCCCCTGGGTAGCCGCTGAACGCGTCTCCTGGCTATCTGAGGGGTCGGTCTTCCCCGAGGAGGGAAGCGGGTAAGCGTCAGCGCCGTCGAGCGCCATCAAGCCATCTAGCTTCGAGTACCAAGGCCACCCAGCGGGCATCTCAGGCCTAATGACCTCGTTCTCGATGCTCGGCTCCCACTCCTCTCCGTGAGTAGAGATGAGTTCGCGGAAACGCTCATAGAACGGAATGTACAAACGGGCTTCTGCCACGTTCGTCTTATGGTCCATTCCGTTTTCCACGAGGGCTTGGTATGCGCGCTCGTCAGTCCAGCCTTTAGCCAGACGGAGAATGTCGTACAGCTTGATCTTTGACGCATACCTACCGTCCTTGGACCCTGGCCTATTGACAAGTGTCATGAGGTTGTCGAATGACTGCTCCCCATTGGCGACGCTGACGGTCCAGGCTTCACGAACCTCAGCGGCGCGGGCCGCAGCTTCGACCATCGCGGCCCTGTATTCTTCTTTGTTTTTGTACATGTGCTCAAGAAAGCTCTTACTGAGTGCCATGTTCAACTCCTTCATTCAGTATATATGGAAAGTCCCGCGTCTTCTCGTAAATAGTAACGACGAGAGGGCGCGGGACAAGGTGGATGAGAGTGGGGTCTCAGTCCTTAAATGCGACGTACGAGCAGAACTGTAGGTCCTGCCAGAACCGAGTGACCTTATACTTGGAGAATCCTGCCTGGTATAGGTTCTCTAGGTTCTGTGCGTCGGTCTCGGGAACAAGGAAGCGCTCGATGCTCCTGCGTTTCTTCTCAATGGCTTCGCAAGACAAGCCATTTCGCGCCTTCTCGTCATAGTAGAGGTCACGTAGGAGGTCATCCATATCGGCTGAGGTCGCACGCACCTTCTCCATGACGACGAGCGCTCCACCGGGCTTGAGTCGGTCATAGAGGTTCTTGTAGATTCGCTGCCTATACTCGATGGGCGTGAACTGGATGGCGACGACGGTTGTAATGATGTCGGCGCTTTCGTGTTCGAACGACTGAGGCATATCCAGGAGGTCTGCGTACTCGTACGAGACGTTGGCAGTCTTGCCGATGCGGTCAAGCAGGTGGTTAGTGGCGACCTTCGCCGAGGCGAGCATCTCATCCTCGATGTCGTATCCGACGAACTTAACGGAATTGAGGATGTCGTCGGCACCACTGGCTGCTGCATGCTCAATGACATCGCGGATCATTTTCCCGCGAGAACAGCCAAAGTCGACGAGGGTATTCCCTGGCTTGATGAGATGCGAGACCACCTGGAGGATGCGCAGGCGCATGTAGTTGTACCCTGGAATCTGGGTTGCGATGACCTTCTCCTCAAACTGGTCAACGACGTCGCCGGTGAACGAGTAGGTCTCGCCATCCTTAAGGTTCTGCTCAGGACCGTCAATGGGGGCGCTTTCGGGAAGCGGCTTCATGCCCTCAGGAGTCACGGCATTCTCCCCGGCTCCACGGTTATCGAGGTCGTCGAAAGCCTCGTGATCGATTGTCTCTGCGATGACGTTCATCTTGCTTGCTTTCTTATTCTTGCGTTTGGTGATTGCTGCCTTAAAGGAGCGCATGCTCCGGTTGACTGAAGACCAGTATGTGTCTTCCTTCGCCTTCACGCCTCCAGCTTTCGGAGGATGGGCACTGAGTCGCTTACTGACGTACCCGAGCTTCGAGAGCATGTCAAAGGCGTCTCGTCGGAAAATGTGCTTGCCCTTGACGAGAGTGGATGCTAGGAACTCAACATTCATGAGCAGTTCGTAGTCGTAGCCAGGCAGAAGCGACTCCTCTACGAATGCTCGATGGAACTCATAGAGGAGGATGCTGTACTTGTCGGGGCCGGTCACCACGTAGGTTGATTTCCAACCGTCAGCGGAACTTCGGTTGCCTCGTCCCTGAGAGGACTTGGCTTCCAGGCAGGCTGAGGAGAGGGAGGAGAAAACCTTGCCGTTCGCACGAATGTCGTTCCAGTCGACGATGGTTGCCTCCACAGAAGCGGCATTCGTGAACTTATGGCGACGCGACGGATCAACGCCGAGGTAGACGAAATCCCCCTTATTGATGCCCACTTCCGGACTGGCGAGCATCAGAGCAAAATGGAACGGGGACATCCTAATGGACTGTGCTTTCGCGTCCTTGCTCATTTCTTCGGCAGGGAGACTGAACAGTGTTAGGCTGCCTTCCCGGCGACGCTGGTCGTCGCGATCCTTACGGTTAAAGCTCATAGTGTCTCTCCATTATCTTCATGAACCTTTTTGAGCGTACTGGCAAGCTTACCAGCAAGTGCCTTCATGAGGTAGGGTGGCACAGAACGCCCCATTCTCTCCCCTTGCTGTTCCGTGGTCCCGTCGAACTTGTAGTCTCCGGGGAACGTGAAGAGGGAGCGAAGCTCTGGCACCGTGAACTTGCGGCACTCGTGAGGGTGAGTAATACCAGCGGCAGCAATGTTGCCGGCGCTCGTCGCAGTGATCGTAGGGGCCGGACGATCCGGGTGTGACCGGATCAACTGGAAGTACGTGTTCTCAGGGGAACCGCCCGGGTCGAGGATGTACCATGCAGCTCCGACTGCGAAACGGGAGTCAGTGTCCTTGATGGAGAATCGGTCTTTCCAGAACTCCTTGATGACCTCATCGGGAATGTCGCCGTACGTGGAGATCAAGTCCGCCTTCGTGCCGAGCCAGGATTCTACGATCTGTTCGACGGTTGATTCGACGCCCGAGATGGCCTGATTAACCGTGTACCTGTATTCCTGGAGCTTCGGCCATGCAGGCTTAATCTGGCGTCCTAGCTTGTCCACGAGGCCAGTCCTGATTCCCTGGACGAAGAGCCTCGGTCGTTCCTGGGGTACGCCAAAATCAGCTGCGTTGAGGAGTCGATGGTCGACGATGTACCCAGCCTTCCGCATTTCTTCCTCGAAGGGCTTCAGGACATGATCGACAGCGGCTCCGAGGGCGAGACCCTGAACGTTCTCTGCGATGAAGGATCGGGGCTTGAGGGCAAGCACAAGTCGTATGTACTCAAAGAAGAGGTCATCTGATTTCTGCTTCCGCTCGCCGCTGTAGGCTGCAACCTTGCCCCACTTGTCCTCCCTGACACCGGCCATACTGAACGATTTGCAGTTGTGGACGACATAGCCGTCGGCCACGAACGAGTGGTCCTCGTCCACGGTGATGTCGTAGACGGTGGTCTCTTCACTGCCCTCCACGGTCGCGCCGCGCATCTTCTGCCACCGCAGTCCGTCCTCGTCCACCGAGTAGCGGTTGCTCTTAGTGAGGCTGACTCCGAACTGACGGTGGATGTTTACGACGCGACCGTCAGCCATACCAACGCCGGTGTCGTCACCAACACCGAAGATATCTGGAGCAGTTGAGGTGGCCCACCCGAGCGTTGTCGCCAGAACCCTGAAGCCACAGGCAAGAGAGCGGCTCACTGTCGTGTATCGCTCGTGTCCCTCGGGGAGCGTGTGACACCCGTCCGCATCCAAGTAGCCGCGAAGCATCGACTCCTTGTAGGAACGGTCCATGCCGAGCGTCCAGCCGGGGAGCGTCTTATTTGATGCCCCCTTGCTGAAGTTGCGGTAGAGCCAGCGGCAGAAGTCAACATTGGCGGCGTGGTACTTCCAGACAGACCCCTCGATGTTTGCCCTCCAGTTAAGGGGCGTGTGCTCGCTGAGGAACTCCCAGACATCATCTCCCTCGGGGATAGACGAGCAGAGGATGACCTCGCCGTGGCTATTACCCCTGTGACCGAGCGCAGCGCGCTCCTTGGCATTAAAGTCCACCTGGCACTTGCGTGAGCAGAAGAGCGTGTAGTAGTCGCTGAGTCGCTCAGAACCGTGCTTACGGGCCATATCACCGCAGCCGTTGAGGCACTCACGCGGCTCCTTGGTCAGGATGTTATCGCGCTTCGGCCTCGGTTCCCAGTCGGTCGTCTCGTTGACGTTGTGGCGAAGCCAGCCGTCGCCAAGCCACCTACCCACGAAGTACCAGAAGTCGTTGTGGTCCATTTCGTCGTAGATAGCAGGCATCTCGTCGGTGGGTGCGGTGGCCTCTACCTCGGAGGGCACGGCATAGAAGTTGCCCTGCATCTCGTCAGCCTCGATCCACTCAGGCTCCATGAGCGAGGCCCGCTGAGCGCCCGGGTCAGAGAACTTGCGCGCGTAGAATGGGTGGTCAGGCGTGCATTCAATGCGCCCTCCATCGAGGATGATCGTGGGACTCTTGCGAGTCATCGTGTTAGTGACCTTCCGCCAGCGCCCCTCGTGGGTCAGAACCTCGTGTCCGATCTCCACCTCTTCGATGGGTCGGATACGGTCGCGGCAGATAACACGAGTACCGGCGGGGAAGCACGGCGGCGACCCCTCAAAGCAGTCCAGCTCGCCGGGTTCGAGTCCGAGGGCATCCATCATGGCGTACGGGTCAAGCCCTCGGATGTCGTCTCCCCACAGCACGATCTTGCCGTTAGCGACCTCTTCCGCGTGAGCGCTGAACGCCTGATCGTTCACCCAGCGTCGCATTTCAGAGAAGGCTTCCCGGGCCTCGTCTGTGTGAGGTAGGCCATCCTGGATGCGTTCCCAGGACAAGGAGGGAAGGATAACCTTACCCTTGACCTTGACCCGCTTATTGAGGATGAGGCGTACTCCGGCCTTGGACGCCAGTTCTTCGTTGTCTGAGAACCACTGCTCTGCTAGCTCAAGTAGCTCGTGAGGTTCGATGACAGCGGACTCGTAATTGGACGCGAATGTATTCCGTGCCGCGTCGACGAACTCGGTTGCCATAAGCTCGTGCCAGCCGGCCATCGCGAATCCGGTTGCCGAGCCACCGCAGCCGGTGAACGTCGAAATAGACTTGAGTCCGTTGGTCCCTGCGACGCGGTGAACGTCGTCGATGGTCATCTGCGTGGTTGAGTATTCCGGGATGTCTAGGATGTCATCAACGTCAAAAAGGTCGAGCACGTCATCATGGGCTGTTCGACGGGAGGTGGCGTTAGGGACGATTTCCTTGGTGACACCCTTCTGGACCTTCCAGGTTCGTTTCTTGGCGGGGGTTGTGCTCTGAGTACTGTCCTGCTCTGTAAACAGGTTATCTTCTGTCATTATTTTCCTCTCGCGGTCTGGTCTTTCCGCTACTTATGATACTAAAGGCCGAAGGGAGAATCAGCCGAAATTGCGGCGTCGCTTGCGCACGGGAACTGCGGATGCCCAAAGGCGGTCATTGAACTCGTGATCTTCCGGTGAGCCAGGCTCATCAGGGTTGACCGACTCAAGCCACAGCTTGAACTCTTCGAGAGAGTGCGTGTACTTGGTGCCCGGGTTGAGTAGTCCGATGACTGCGTTGCCGTACCTGGCACTGGAGATTCGGGAGTCCAGGATTGCGACGCCGCCAACGTCTCCCTCTGAACGAATGAGTCGTCCGACCGCCTGAGCGACCATCTGGCTTGCATCCAGTACTGAGACCCCCATAAAGACCTGCCCCTTCCCCTTGGTCTGGGCGATGTATTCTTCGCGTGCTTTCACCACTGCGGATGGGAACGGGAACGGAATCTTGTCCACGATCACGAGTGAGCAAGCAGGGCCGGGAACGTCTACGCCTTCCCAGAAGCCTTTCGTGCCAATAAGGATTGATCGTTCGTCGTCGCGGAACCGCTGGATGAGAGTGTTCTTATCTGCGTCTCCCTGGCAGAGAATCTGGACCCCAGGGAAATTGGACATGATTCGGGACTTGAACTCGTCGAGGTTCTTGTAGCTAGATGTCAAGATGAGCGCTCGCCCACCCATCTTGCCAATGAGTTCCACTGCCTCACCAGTGGCCTCCTGAATCCATCGGCGGTCATTCGGAGGAACCATCGAGGATGGGATGTAGAGCCTGCACCTCTCCGGATTGAACGGCGACTTCATTTTCCGGTACTCAGAGTCCGAGAGCCCAAGGGGAACCTGGACGCCGTTGGAAATGGTACCGCTAGCAAGAACTACCTGGCGTTCCGCCTCCGTGAATCCCGTGAGCCACGGTGCGAAGGGCATCTCCTCAACGGGGTCGCCGTCCGGAGTGTTCTTGGCAATGGCGTTGTTCACTAGGGACAGGATGCCAGTGTCCGTCCAAGAGTTCTTGACGTCTTCCCCGAATCTCTGAGTGTAGATGGGGGCAAATCCGACGGTGTTGAAGACCTGGCCGCGCTTGTCCTGGCGTTCGTCGACGGTCATGTGGTAGGCGAACACGGTGTTGCCATGGGAGTCTTCGGCTTCCTTCCCTGCGGCTTCGTAGAGACCCAGGAGGCCAAGCTCAGTGCAATATTCAATGAGCGCCGAGACTGACAGGAATTTATCTGATGCGCACCGCAAGACGTATGGGTGATCAGTGGCCCTGTCGGTTACCTCTGAGCTGAGTTCGGTAGCGATGCCCTTAACGGGGTCTGAGGACTCAGTAATTACCTCATTGAACATGCGGTTGATCCTGACATGCAGCTTCATTGCCAGGTGCTTCACCAGGTTTCGTCCCTCCACCCCCTCAGTGATGTCTTCCAGGACGTCTGCGGCCTCAGATAGCTCATCCAGGAAGTTATTGAACGCTTCGAAGCTCCCGGTGCCGATGTTCTTCACCACGTTCTTCAAGCCTTCCCCTACTGAGCCAGCGGCAGCAGGGTCGAAATTGCACGACATGGACTCAGTGACGATATCAGGAAGGTGGTGAGCTTCGTCAAAGATCACCGCTTGCGGGAACCCGATGTACGGATAGTTCTCCATCCCAACCCGAGTGACACTAACAACGTATGCGGAATTGGTGATGATGACTTGTGATTCGCCATAGGCACGCTCCAGGGTCTTACGCACCCATTTCGACTTGGACGACGTCGCAGACAGATGCCTCCAGATCTCGTACCCCAGCTTCGTCATCAGCCCTTCTGAGTCGAAGCCTGCACCTTCCCCTGACGCGTTCAGAGCTTCGAGGCGTGCGATCTCCTCCCGCACCATCTCATCGGTTTCATCACTCCACCCCATCACATCGCGTTCCAAGGGGGAGAGGGAGAGAAGACGATTGTAGTTGTCTTCGTCCAGGTAGTTAGACTTACCCTTCAGCACGGTCCACTTGGGGCGGTATCCGTAAATCTCGTAGAGATCGTTGGAGAGACGAGGCATTTCCTGATTGGCAATCTGATCCTGCAGCGCCTTCGTGGATGTGGCAACCATGAACTGGCTGTAGTTCAGCAAGCAGGGAATCAAGTAGCCAAGAGTCTTACCAATGCCAACGGGGGCATTCAGGACGAGATTGCCACCATCCCCGATATCCTCAACCATGTCGATCTGGCCGTCGCGTTCATCCCATCCTCGATGTTCGAGGACGTGGCTGAGTACTTCGTATGGCGTGTAGTCGAAGATGACGCTGCGGTCGGGCCACTGCCCTCCTGTCACGTCACTGTCGTCGAAAAGAGCCATCGCCTCCTTGTCACGTTTATCTGCCCTGAGCGCCACGTAGCGACGACGCAGGTCCATGGAGTAGTCAAATACTTCTTGCGTGGGAGGGACCACTGCACCATTCAACATACGATCATCTTCTTCCACTAGTTTCTCCTTGCTCGTTTTCTTGCCCACGCTAGGCTGTAGTTTCTCTCCCTTAATCGTACTAACCACTACCTCCCCTTGTCCTCTTATATGGGGTATCTCCCACCCCTCATCACTCACATCTCAGGCTCCACTAGGAAACTACTGACCACCCCACTGCACAATGGCCTGCTCCATCCGCCACCTGAGCACCGTAGGCCATGACAGTAAGAGAGCAGAAGACCCAGTCCCGTCAGTCACCACAGCAGCCAGTAGCTTACGAACGCCACAGCGCTACAGCGCATCACAACAGTCAGCGACTCAGGGCAGCATCACCACTCAATCCCAATCATAAGGCCCCCAGTACCCCTCCCAGAACGCCAGAGTGCCAAAAGGCCAACACGACTACCAGTAGATCAGGAGCACTACCACGACACTCAGGCCAGTTCGGTAACACAGCAGCTCAAGAACTCTCCCAGTCACCGAGCCACGCCAGCCAACTCGTAAGGTCCCAGCATCCAGCGCTACCACAGCAGCCAGTATCCGAGCCCAGCTCAGTAACCAGTGGTTCAGGAGACACCCAGGCAGCCAGTGGATTACCCACCACGGCCATCTGGTTACCCACCGCCGGTAAGAGCCACGCCGGCAGTACTGTATAGGAGGCGCCCTGGCACTGTGTATGGAGATGACCCTGAGCATTGAGTTGCACCAGTGCTCCTCGTCAGAGAAATACGATATCCAGACTCCACGACCACCAGGAACCACAGCTTAACCCAGCACCCAGTAAGTAACGAGCATCTACACTGAAGCGCTCGTTGCCTCAGGAATGCCTATCTACACTCAGCCTCTACAGAGCCCCCGGTAGCTTCACCAGCACAACACTGCACCGCTACAGCGATCAGTAGCTAGGAACCAACTCCGGTATTGAGCCACGCCATTCACCATTGGGATGAGCCCGCCGGTTGCCAGCTAGTCTAACCAAAACTCCTACGAGAGAGCCACGCCAGCCACCAGTAGGAGAAGCAGCTCCCAATAGCCCGCGACTCCAGCCACTCCCACGAGAACGAGAGCCACGCCAGTAGTCCTGCCCCGGGCTACCTCTGAGTGGAAGAAGCCCACCTCAACCAGCGACCTTCACTAGTCACCAGTGAGAGAGCCACGCCAGTAGTCCTGCCCCGCTCCACCCCTGTATCCCTGCCTTCACCAATGGAAGACTGCAGCCGGTGGTTCAATGGCTCAGTACTGACTCACTGGCTCACTTATGCTCCCAGTGTTCCGACCGGTGCCCAGACGACTCCCATCGTACCAGCGCTTCAACAGTAACCAGAAGGCTACAGCCATCGGTTCAATGCCTCCTCATGACCCCAGCGTGCCAGTACTCTAACCAGTACCCCAGAACCACAGCCAGCGCTTCAACAACTCCCAGCCGATACCCAGTCACTCTTCGAAAGGGGTCGCGACCCATAGCTTATGTCGGTTATCCAGACTCATATGGACGCCGCACGCCACCACATTCATTACTGTCTTCTCCCACTCGTCAGGCACATCCTCTACCACAGCCCAGTATCGACGCCCATCCGTATTCGTGTACCGCAGGTAGTCTCCTACTGTCACCTGCTCTGCGCTCTTCAGCACAATCTTAGTGCCTTTCGGGAGATGGCTGTCGTCTAAGCTACTCTTGGTTGGCGTTTCGATCAAGGATGAGTTAATGAGCCCACGAGTGTCCAATCCCGGCACTGTCTCCAGCAACCGAATAATGTGAGCCTCATCGAGAGTGACGGTTCCTTCGATAGCCCAGATCAGATGGTTTGAATCAATACCGCTGATCTTGGCTACTTGCCCGACACTCAAGCCAGTAGTGGATAGGAAGTCCCAAATTGACTCTGGGATAAGACTGTGCATCCCCGTCATGCTGCGTACTGCTTCTCAATAACATCGAATGCAACGTCCGCACTGACGCCATTCTTCGCAGCCTCCACGATAATGTCCGCTGCCTTCTCTGCCTTCTCTGAGGGGAAGACCCCCTTGCGCTTCATGAAATCCATCCTGTTCAGGATTCTCTGACGAGCAGCAGCACTGCGTCCTCCAGTAACCCCCAGGGTCACGTCGATGCGATCCTCCGCTGGAACTGCACGGTTTTTCTTCTGGTCTTCCAAAACCTTCGTGTCGCTCAGTAATGACCAAATGAGGCATTGCTTCTGTGCGGGGCACGCCATGCATTCCCGCTTCGCCAGCAAGACCTTGTTGTAGGCTTCCTCGTCAACACGCTGGAACCATTCCGTCTCACTGGGGTCCTCATCGTACAGGGTGAGTTCATCACCCATTTCGTAGTAGTAACGCTGACCAGTAATGATTGCATTACCGTCCTCATCCAGCACGACCTCTCCATTCTCGTCCTTGAGAACGTCGGTCCACACTCCGGTTTCAGGGATATCTGGGAAGAAGTCTACATCGCTCTTGTCGCACCGGATGATGTTGTTATTGGCCGGATGCACCGTTTCGAGCATCTCCGCCAGGTCGTATCCTAGCTTATTGCCATCCTTATCGACGACCAGTGTTTTTTCGATGAGCGCGGTTGCAATCTCCGCTGCCTGGCTTACTTCATCTTTCGTGATGACTTTATCGAATGCTTCGAGTGGCAGAGCCAAGATTTCTGCGACGTTCATCATGATTGTACTCCTAAAAATGCTGCTGCTGAGAGGCCTCTTGAACCCCGTACTTATATTCTACTAGAAATGTCGTTTTTGTCTACTCGAAACCCACAGTCCACCCCGCCCCATCCTCAGCACATCGTGCCATTCTGAAGCCAGCAGGAAATTTTCTCCGCCAGGGTACCCAGGAGGGCCCAGTGGGGCCTCATTGGGGTCCAGGGACCCAGGTGTGGTACAGGGGCAGTGTAGGTGGCATCCAAAATCGCACAGGGCGCCAGGAGGGGGCACGGGGATAGGTTCGGGGCAAGGAGGACAGGGCAGAGGAGCCAGGGGGAGAGGAGCCAGGGCAGTGGTTTCCCAGTCTCCAGAAGCTAGGGGTAAGGAGGCCATGTTATCGCCAGGAGGGCTCCAGGAAGGCCATTCAGGAGGTTAGCACAGTAGGGCGCTCCCGGTAGGGGGAGGAAGGACATTTAGGGCGTCTCAGGGGCTTTCAGGCTTAAGGCAGGGCAGGAGGTTCCGGGGATCGCGGCGCATCACCGGGCTTGCCCCCAGGCATTATACGGTACGCCGGGAAACTACCACTCGGCCATTTTAGTATCTAATGCGCTCGCTGTCATCCCCTGCAAGCAGGGAATGCACGATCCCGTCTGTCGCCGGTCTCGTGTCGCTCGCTTGTTTAAGTGGCGTGGCTCTTCAATCGTCGTCTCATTGAAGAGCCACGCCACTTAAATGCCTTCTGCGCTTCGCCTGCGAATGCCCTGGCTCTTAAACACGGTTCGGGTCGGACATAACATCGACCCTCACTTAAGAGCCAGGCCATTCTTGTACCGGCTCGCTTGCTTCCTGTCGTGAGCGAAGCTCACTCCTTCCTGTCGGCCTGTGCATTCTCTCGCAAGCTTCGAGAATGCGCGATCCCGTCTTGCGCCGGTCTCTTGCCGGCCTCTTGTGATGCCACGCGATAAAACAGCGTCTTTATTTTATCGCGTGGCATCACTGACTGGTTCCTCGCAAGCGATGAACCGATGTGCGAATATGGCGTACGCCATTTCGCTTCGCTTGTGAATGCCTGGCTCTTCTAAATGTTCCAGTTTAGCCGCCAGGCATTCACTGACTGGCTCCTTCGTGGACTCAGGAGCCTGGGATCGGCCATTCGTCCATTTCATTCCCGAATGTGCTGACTCTGTATTGCCCTTCGCTTCGCTCAGGGACGAGACTGTTCTACGCCCTGCATCCCCTCATTTCATTCGGGAATGGGGCGTATATGGGCCACGATCGTGACCCTGTCGTCTACGCCGTCCTCCAGTCCGCTAGTCATAGCTCCCGTTCCTCCATCCACGGCGGGTTGCAACCCGACGCGCAGACAAGAATGCCACGCGACGGAAAGAGGGGCATGGTTTTCCGCCGCGCAGCATTCTTGTCTTGGTTCCCGTTGGGAACCGGCGGCCACTACATAATGGGGTGTTTTCTTTAAACACGCCATTCTTTAGTGGCCACGCGTCGGCTTGCAACCCTGGGTCCCCTGCTTACGGCAGGGGACTGCGATCCGTCTCCGGATCGCATCAATGGCATGCATTATCGAAGCATGCCATTCCGCGCTGGGATGCGGTTCGCATCGCGGCGCACGGCGGCTTGCCTTTTTCGATGATACTGGGTTGAGGTTGGTAAGTTCGACGGCCACCCCCGGGGAGCGTTATAGGCCCCCTCCAAGACACACGCGCGACAGTTAAGCAGCCAGGCTCGACCAGCGTCCGGTTCTATAAGCAAGGCTTTCGAACGGGGCGGCGGGGTCGGAGCCAGGCAGGGGTGGTCGCGGGCGGGGTGCTAGGAGGGGGCACGCTCTATTGGGATGGCTTGAGTAATGGTCGGGGGCTGGGGCTGGGGCTGGGCTTGTGATGGGGTACTGGGGTTTAATGGTGCTGTGGGTGGTAGTCAGGCCAGATTGGGTTGTTTTCGTTCTGGGAGGCTGGTGAGTAGAGATGGCTTGCCGGTGTAGCGTGGGGGCTGGGGCTGGGGCTGGGGGCAGCAAGGTTACGGTGCAGGAGGTACTGTCGTGGCTCTTCCGTGGTCGATCAGTGGAAGATGGGTTGGCGGTTGACTAGGGTGGTTGGTGGGGTGTGGCTCTCTTCTGGATGTTGGTCTCCTGGCGGTAGGTGGGGTCCATTCTCTTTTGAGGGCCCAGTGGCAGGGTGCAAGCGGAGCCACGCCAGTGTCCTCGGTTTCTAGCGGACTGCCAGGATGTAATGACTTGGCTCCTCGTGGGCTGCGGGGGCATGAGGCCGCGGGGCAGCCTTCGATCAAGTCGGTTGGGGAGCCAGGGTACCCATTGAGGGAGCACGCCTTGCTTATGGCCCTGGCGGGCGGGAGTGTAGATGGGCTGCTTGCGCTGGGTGGGGGTGGGGATCGGCCCCCTAGATGTTCATGGAGTCGAGGTATGGGCTCAGGAAGGGTTGCTGGCTCCTCTTAGGTTTGGTTGAGGGACTTGCTACTGGTAGATGTGACCGACTGGAAGTGGCGCTGTTTTTCGGGCTTCGATGGGACCCTGGTAATGTCGCGGGGTCGGCACGCCGGTGCCTTCTACAGATCAGGGGCGTATGAGAAGGTTATGCTCTATTGGACTGCGGCGTTAGGCCCTGAGGGGGATGGATGGGCTGGCTCTGTAGTAGACTTCTGTACCTACTGGTATTGTGTTGTGGGGGCATGATCTCAGCTCAAGTGGTTATCAAGCCAGATTGGGTTGTTTTCGTTCTGGGAGGCTGGTGAGCGAAAGTGGAGTGGAGGGCATTTAACGGCTTGCTGGCGTGGGGTTGGTTGGAGGTGGCGCTGTTTTCGTTTTCGGGGCAGAGGGAGCAGTGAGCTTCATTGCGTACTTGGGGTAGGGGACGTCTGACTGTGCGTCGGGGTAGATCCTGTTATGGCGTGGCTACGGTTGGTAGCGGCCCTTATTGTTGGCGTGGCTTGCCTCCAGGTTGATCAGGACGGCAAGAATGTCATCGTAGGACTAGTGGGCATCATCGGAAGAACTGGCGTATCTGGGAGGTTGGAGGCTGGTTGGTGCTGGCTTGCTTACAGGGTGGTCTGGCATCTCAGACGACAACGGGGGTGGTCTCCCGCCAAGTCGAGGAGGAGACAGACCAGTGGTTAGGCAAGCCGGCGAGCCCGCAGTTGGGGATGTCACGCTCTATTGGCTTGGCTAATGGGAGGCGGGGGCTGGGGCTGGGGCTGGGCTTGTGATTGGCATGATGCCGTTGAGGTAATGGCGGAATATGGCCGGTTGCTCTTGGCGTGGAGGGTAAGTGGCGTCGTTCTCTTATATGGATGCCTGGGGTTGAATATGGACGGAGGCGTTGGTACCCTGGGCGAAGGTTGCAGCAGTGCCGTTCTGCAGGTTAGCTCGTAGTGGTAGGGCTCTAGTGGCTTGCCGATGGATAGGGGCGGGCTGGTATGGTGCTGATCTGCGGGTGGGTTACTATTGCGCTGCCGGTGTCGCTAGCCTGTGACTGTACTACTGAGCTGTGGTGGCTCTAGAGGTGATGCCTTGGCTCCTCATGTCCTATGGATGGGCCGTAGATGGATTTTTACTGCGAATACTGGCGTGCCCTGGGCCAGTGGGTTGTTTCTTCTGTTCGGGGGTAGGGGCTCGTCAGCAGCGGTATTTTGTAAGAGCCACGGCAACATTTTCCTATAGACCATCTCGTAGCGGTAGGGGATAGGTCCTATTGGCCCGGCTATGGGAATGGAGCGGGATGGACTCTTGGGCGCTTGGCCCTGGCCTGCGGGTAGGGCGTTCGGCGGGAATGGGTTACTGGCCTGAGATTGACTTGAGCTGACCCCCGACTCCCTGACGTGGCTTGGATAAGGATGCTTGGGACTGGATGCTCTGGAGTAGTTCTGGCTCCTCGTGCGCTGGTTCTGCCCCATCCGGGGCGGTTGAATAAGCCAGGGCATAAGGGGATGGCTCTAGTAGTGGGAGTCTTTGCTGGCTGGGCTATGGGGGTCGTGTTGGTGGAGCCAGTGCAGGATAAACACAGCGGTCGTCGCTCTCGTTAATCGCCTTGGAATGGGTGATGATGATGGTGATTCTGGTGGACTGGCGCTGTTGGCTTGAGGACGGAGTGCCGTGGGAGGGTGGTGTCGCTAACTTCATACAAGCATCAGTAGAGGTTAGCAGTCCATCGTGAACTGGGTCGTACTTGTCTGATGTTGGTGGGGCTGGGGTCGTCGGTGCTCCCTGAAGTTGTGGAGCCTTGGAGGAACTGGTATGTGGGGCTGGCATGGCTCTGTAGGTTGCCCGATGATGTCATGGGGGTGTCCTTTCGTGGCATGGAGGCCAGGTGAGCATAGGCACCATTACGGGAACCAGTGCAGCAGGAGTGGGTATAGTAGCCGTGGGCGGGGATGGTCGGTAGTTTTGGTGCTGGTCTGGGATGGTGCCGGTGAGATGTAGCCATTTTATAATGGGAGCCGGTTCAGGGTTCGACGCTAGAAAGCCCGTGGTGGTTCTGGCCTGGCCCTAGCCTGCGGATAGGTGTTGGCTCCTGGGGTTGGTCCCTGGGAAGTTGTCGTGGCCTCTGTGGGAGATGTGGCGCACTGGCCTGGATCGGCGACCTGGATTCAGCGTGGGCGGGGGAGTTCAGAATGGCGGTTCCTCGTTCTCCCTGAGTAGCGGACGTGGCAATGGCCTCTGGAGTGGGGTGATTGGCTATCCAGGAAAGGGGCCATGGCAAGATGGAGTGGGGCGCCTCTAGGCCCGTTGCCCTTGGACACTGGGTAGTATCTGTTGCTCTGCTGGGCGGACTGGGAGCAGTGGCCTTTTCGGGGGCCGGGTAGGGTGCGGGTATCTCGAAGGCGTTGTAGCTTGCTATGGCTTGCCGTACGGAACCGGAGCCTGTTTTCGTGGGCCGTGATGGGTGGACTGGGTACTCGATGGGCTATGGGGTGCGCCGTTGGATTGAGGTGGCTATGGCCTGGTTCTAGTTCTGGCGCGGATGGGGTGAATGGATGGCTAGGGGTCCAGGGCAGTGCATAGAGGCATGCCAGGGCGCACGAAGGGGTCCGGAGGTAGACTGCTGGTCTTCTTATGCCGTGCGGGTGTCGGTTGCAGCAATAGAGGAATTGGGGCGGTCGGCGTATGCCTCTTCGTCGTGGACTGGCTATCCATCTGGCGCGGGGCTTTCCCTGCCCTGCGGCGTGCTGGTGAGGCAGGGTGGGATTGGCCGTACTCCCGTTATGGTGTGGTTAATGGATTGGCGTTGCGGGCTAGTGTGCGGCGTGAGCCAAGGCATCACCTCTGGACGCCGACGAAGATATGGGACGAGGTACTAGCCTGATGTCGGCTATGGTCATGGCTTAGGCCGAATGACTCTGAGATTCCCTGTGAGTCTCCCGGTAAATGGGCATGGAACGCTATCCTGGACTGCTGGAATGGAGAAGACCCCCTCATAGACGCGTTGCCTACAAGGGGGTCTTGGTTAGAGGTTGCTGCGCTTCTAGGGCTTGTAGATGACGGTAACGGTGGGGTAGGGGTAAGCCAGCAGGGTGTCGTCGCTAACGGCCATGTTGACGGTGATCTCTTTCCAGTTCCCGTTGGACTGCTTAACGAGGTGCAAGATAGGCATGCATGGGACCTGGACCTGGATCGTGGAGCCTACAGAGAGGTCGTGGATAGTCCCCTTGTACTCGTGGAAATTAGCTGCGTCTGAGGTGATCTCATCCGAGATGAACGTGACCATGGTGCCGAAATCCTTCCCATGGAACCATTCGGGGTTAGTGGACATCTTCTTACCAACATCGGTATTGCTGACTTCGATAATGCGCATCGTCGTCATATTCTCTTCCTATGCCTTCTCCTGTTCGTTGTTGGGATTGTAGAGAATGGCGAGGGTGAAGTGCATGGGGCTGAGGCCCGCCATAGGTAGATCCCTAGAGAAGTAACTGAACGGCGGGGTGAGTTTACGCCAGCGGCCGTCGTCCTGCTTCATGATGTACTGGGTAAAGGCCCTCCCGGTTCGCCTAAGCTCGGCTACCGTGCCTGCGGGGTACTTGCTGGGCTTGTCATATTGGCCGTAGTCCTCTGGGGCGCGCTCTTCCGTGAAAAGCGCTTGCTAGATATGTTGAGGGCATTTCCAGCCTCTCGGATTAAGGTAAATGAGCTTGCCGGTTTCGCTGGGTCGTTCGACGATGCTGATCATGTTTCTTCCCTAGGGCACAAGATGGGGCGGAGAATCCCGCGTTGGTATCGTCAGAGCGCCTTGTGGCAGTAGACGAGATTGTCGGAATTCTGTAGTGCGTGGATGTAGAGGCCTTCGTGGCTCATGCTCGGACCAGTGCAGCAGACCCAGTAGGCGAGGTAAATAGCGTCGGTTTCCACTTCCGCGCACATCCACTCTTCATTGTTAATAGCGATGACCGTACCTGTCGCTAGTGTACTGAGGTCGCGAGGGGAGTTGATCTTGAGGTCGGGCAGGCCGTTCGTGCCTACGAAAACGAGGTTGCCCTGGCTTTCGTCGTCGAGGACTGCATTGAGGAGGTCCTGGGCGCTCTGGACGAGGCCTGTGTAGCTGGTCATGATGTGGTTTCTCCCTTACTGATTTTCGTGGGGTGCGTGATCGAATGGTGGTTTCTTTGTCAGAAGCCCAGGTTCGTAGGTTTTCGAGGTTACTTATGTGATTGCTGGCGTCCTAGACCATCCCAGGCGGCTAGGTTAAGCGGCGGGCGGCAGCTCATCCTGGACTGACGCAGCTTTCCAGGTGCCCACGTACGCGTAGGACCAGCCTGCCTGAGGCTCTCGATGGGTGGCACGTTCGTCCTCTGTGAGTAACATGGCATCCTCTTTCGTCGGGGCTTCCGTTAGATACCTAAAGTATATCACAATCTGTCGGTTTCGGCTACCCGGAGGAGGCAGTGCATCACGCGAAGGCCAGGCCCATACGCCAGGCCAGCTCACGCTGCACCTCTTCGACCGACAAGGCATAGCTATGCCCCGCCAGTTCCGAATGGAGCCAACGGGGCTATCTCTGCTATTCTACGTTCAGCGCATCTAGCGTGTGCTCCAGTCCTCGCTGGCGAAGCAGGTGAGCAGTAACCATTTTCGCGAACGGGGCGAGCTTGCTGTAGATGTCCTGCTCCTGCTGAGGATGGTCCTCGTTGAAGTGGATGACTGCCGTGGCTCCCGTCGTGGTGGGGTAGTGCCGGATGGGTGCTCCGTCGTAGAGCATGAGTTCGTGGCTGGGGAGAACGTTGGCGTGGCGGATAGCCAGGTCACTCTGGACGAGCACATCGGTCTTGCGCTGGTACCCGTTTTCGATGGCGATGAACAGGTTGACGGGGTTGGCGAGATGCTTGCCTAGTTCGAGGAGCACGATAGGCTGCACCGTATCCCTGGTGAAGTAGTAGGACTTCGTGTACGAGGATGCGAGGGCCTTGTGCTCCCATGCGATCTGTGCAACAGCGCCATTGCCGTCCATAGCGAGTCCTGCTTCTCGTCGTGGAGATGCGATGACGAACGGCGGGTTGTCGATGATCCAGGTTGTCGGTGTTGCTCGTTCGAGGAAGTGGGAGATGAGGGCGGCCATCGGCTTCTGCCAATTCCAGCAGCCGGAGATTCCGCCAGCCAGGAAGAGGTCGATCCCCGGGATTGCGTCGAGGTCGCTAAAGCTGGTGTCGTCCGGGGTGATGATGGACGACTGGCTGCGGCGCTGGATTTCCTCCATGGGGAGGTTGGGCGCCTCGTCGATGAACTGGCGGATGTAGGTGTTCATGCTGGTCTTCCTGGTTATTCTGGGGGTGGTTGCTGGTGACTAGTCGTGCGGGTTGTAGATGACCGTAAGCAGCACGGTAGCATCTACCTCGTCGATATCTTCTGCGAAGGACTGGAACGGGGGTGTGATCTGCTGCCAGTATCCGTTATCCCGCTTCATGACGTAGTAGGTGCCGTTCCAGATGGAGTTGAGGACGGCCACCGTACCGATGGGGTAGTCCTGCGGCTTGAGGAGGTTGCTGTGGTCGTTTGGCTCGATGGGGCGCTCCTGATCAAGTGCCTCCCTGATCTTACGTGGAGACTGGTAGGACTGAGGATTGAGGTGGATGAGCTTCCCGATAATGGTGGGTCGCTCGGAAACGATGATCATTTCTTTTCCTCCTCAGATATCGTCTTCGTCGAGGGCCACGAGACTAAGCACCTCATTATCCCCGAAGGCCTCGTATGAGAACGTCTCCCGCGCGATGAGGTGGGGCGTGGGGTCTCCCTCGTATTCGACGTAGAGAGAGTAGGTGTCGGCGTCCGCGTACTCGTCGATGTCGAAATACGCCTTGGAGATAACCCCGGTACCCTGCTGCTCGGCCATGAGCATATCACAGGGTTCATCGTAGCCGGAGCACGAAATACCCCATAGTAAAGCGCCCAGGGCTAGAATGGCATCTCTTCTAGCCCTAGGCGCGACTAACTATCTCCAGGTCCTACTCAGGCCTCCACCTTCTCGATCATGTCCACGACGTCCCCAAGGTCCACGGGGGCGAGGCTATCGAAGCGGGATCGCTGGGCGTACGCAGAGACGAGGGCGTCCGCAGCGGCGTTTAGGACCTTCCAGTCCTCATTCACGTCGAAGTCCCGGTTAATCTCGATACCACGCAGGGTGTAGTTAAGGTCCTCAAGGTCGACGACGGGGAACCGACCAACCGCAGGTCCAGCGGACGCGTCGGCGAACTTACTAACATGCACGTCCGCGACGTAGGAACGACCATTACCCATCGTCATCTTCACCTCGATCCGGTAAACCCGTTCCTTGGTAGAGCGCTTCTCACCATCGAGGTCGACGAACTCCGTATCCCGCAGAAGAACGAGCTGCATATCACCAGCGGCTCCACGAATCTTCTTAACGCTAACCTTCATGTCCGTTCTCCGTTCCTTCGTTCGGAGGTTTCCTTCTCCCCTCCGTCGATACCTAAAGTATAGCACACTCCGGGCACCCGCGTCTAGTCGAAACGGGGCGGATATGTAAAGTGTGGGAGGTGGGGCTGCCTGCTTCCTAGCCCCTGGTGCTGGACTTCTTAGGATGCCAGAAGGAGAAGTTCTGCACCAGGTTACGCAGGCTAAGGGAGTTGTACTTAGACTGTGTAGGCGATTGGTCGTACCAGAGCATAGCAGTGAAGACCACAAGCTTCAGCCTGGACGAGATGTACTCATCCATAGGCAGATCAGGAAGCTCGATCCCCTCCAGGACGCGAGAGAACTCGTCGTAATCGCGGATGTGCGTAACCGCGTCCTCACTACGATGCATGTTCCAGGAGTGATAGGAGCGCCAGACCGAAGGCTGCCCCACGATGTAATGGCCACCTCCCATCACCACATCGAAGGTAACGATGTCGACTGGATGCGTCTTATTGTCAGCTGAGCAGTCGTCGCAATACACCCAGTACTCTTCAGGGTGCGGCGCCCGCTCAACGGACTCAACCTTAATCTTCATGGCTACTTCTGGACCTTTCCCGGGGTAACCGTGCCGATGTACTCGTTAATGCCGTCCACGCCGTCGTCAGCGTAACGCCGGATCACCTCCATGAGGAAGTAACCCAGCTTATTACGGATGGCAGCGCTCCGATCATATTCGTTCCCGTACGAACCGATGTATAGCGGGATAACCATCTTGTCCGTTCCCCATACGTTCCGGAACTCGCGAGAGTCCTCAAAGAACTCGATGTCCGGGAAGTCGACGGTCTTAATGTCGGACACGAACTTCAGGATGTTTTTAATCGGTCCCGTCTGGTTGTACCCGCGCAGGTCGGAAGTGCCATCCTCGTCATAGTCGTAATCAACCACGCCATCGTGAGCGATATCGTAGACCGTGCCGTCCGACAGGAGCAGGGTGAACGAGACGAGGTACTGGTTGTAGTATCCGTACTCAAAGCAGATATCGCAGGTTCCGTCCAGGAGAGCCTCTTGCGGACCCTGGTCCTCGATGTTCGTAATGAAAATCTTCACTGCCGTGCCTTCCTAGTCTTCGAGTTGTGAGACCGCGCCCCGTCGTTCTCGATACCTAAAGTATAGCACACATGCCCCGGTAGCCGCTACTCGAAAGAGCAACTTCCCGAGGCATGTGCAATGGAGGCAAGAGCCAATCAGATACGTTCGTAGTCCCAGGGGTTACCTGTGCGTCGAATGACCGCCACGATCCCACCCTCAGCGGGATCGCACACGGCGTCGTGGTAGAGATAGACTGTCGTACTGTCCCGCGCATCTACCTTCGAGCGACGCCAAGCGCTAACCTTGCTCGCACCTGTTGCTACGACCTCAGCATCATCGAAGGCGTCCACCCAGCCACAGTCGGTCACGCGCACCTTCGAGTTATCACGGCATCGGATATGGCCTACGCCGTTAACGTGTGCCTCTGCGTTGTCATGGATGTCGGCCTCCTGGCAGTCGACAATCTCGCCAGTAGAGTTATCCCACATCTTCACGTGGCATCCAACAGATTTAGAAGCAGCATTTTCGGTAATGAGTAGGAAAACATCCCACGCCGCATTGACTCGGGAGTCGCCCTTCGCAATCACGCTGCCGCCAAAGTCGATGTTGACGAGCCCATGGTCGTCTGCGACTACGTAAGGATGGCCGTTGTACCCGTTGGTAGTGAGCTGCGCGTGATCAACCACAAGGACGTTCGTATCCCCACCGGGATTAGGGATGTTCACCTGAGCGTCGCCGCCAACCACATAGTAGCCGGTATCTAGAACGTGCTTCCCTCCCGTAATGACCTTGACCTCGATGTCCTTGTACTGCCCCCGGTCCTCGTCGTCGATGGCGCTCCTGAATCTCTCGATGTACTCGTCCGTGGCCTTCTTATCCATGCTGGATGCCTTCCTTCTCCTCGTGGACTCCTGCTGTCCCGATACCTAAAGTATATCACAACCGCCATCCGTCGTCTACCCGGGGAGTGCAGAAGCAAGGGAGCCAAGCCAGCCAACTCCATTCATCGGCAGACGCCCGAAAGACGAATGGGCCTGCCAGCCTCGATAGCCAGCAAGCCCATTCAGTACCAGTCCTCGTAGTTTACAGGACGGACAGGATGGTCTCCGAATCCACGGGCTTCATGTTCCAGGCATCGACGCCAACGTTTACGTCACTGGGGCAGAAGCGGTAGATGGGACTCTTGTCGTGCGTGTGTCCGTAGAGATGAACGTCGTCCTTGTCGGTGTTCACGGTCACGCCATGCAGCACCTTCTCATCGAAGGCATTCGACGACACGCCATACGGGGCACCGCAGACCTTCACTGCTTCCACCATGCGGGCTGACGGGTAATGGGACATGGTGACGTTAATGCCGTACATGTCCGGTACCGACATATCCAGCCGGTCTGTGATTGTCGAGAACACTGCCGCGAGCTGCTGAGTCGACCACTGGGAGATGGGGTCGTGGTTGCCCCTGACGAGGCTCATGTTGCGGTACCCGACCAAGTTGGCGACTGGCCGCAGCATGTTCACTGCATGCGCTACGTCCATCTTCCTCCCCAAGGACAGGTCTCCGAGGACGAAGAGCTTGTCCCCTGAGTTGAGGTATCGGAGCAGATTGGAGATGATGACGGAGTCGTGCTTCCGGACGTTCGGGAAGCCACGTAGGGCAGCTACCTTCTCATGTCCGAGATGTAGGTCGCTCGTGAACCAGTACTTCACTGGGCGTCCTCCTCTTCTTGCTGTATGTCTTCTTTGTTCCAAGCCAGGTAAACCCGGTCCCCGGACGCTTCCGCCTGCATCTTCAGCGCCTCTAGTAGTTCGCGGCTGAGGCAGTAGTAATGCCCTGGCGATACGGTAGCCATCGTGATATTACTGGTCACGGGGTGCTGCACGCTTCTCCTATCTATCGGCGAATCTGGACGTTGATGGAAGGGCCGTCTGCATTGTTCTTAATGCTGGCCGTCTTAAAGATGTCCATCGGGAGGTGCATGTACTCAACGAAGAGCCGGAAAGTCTTGTTGGTGCCGACCTCGCCATCTTCAAACTGAGTGGTCAGGGAGTCCACCCACACGGCGTTAATCCGGCGTCCGATGGCCTGCCGTACATCCAGGAGATCGACAGTCATAGGAGGCTGCTCCTCGTACGTCACGAAGTCCGCTACGTCGCTGCTGTCGATGTGGCCGGTCTCGAAGTACACCTCGTATCCGTTATCGAGGACGATGGTGATGTTGGAGCAGTAAGGGTAATCCACATCGTCAACCGGAATGCCATTTACGAGGATGTCCTTAATTCCCACGCCGAACATGGCATAGTACAGGTCGAGAGACCCGTCGCACCTGAAGTCGATGGCGAATTCGTCGATGCTCGCTTGCTTTCCCTTCCTCTCGGGATCGGATAACTAAAGTATATCACAGACCGCCCCGATAGCGCTCCTCGAAAGAGCCGGTTACCGGGGCGGGACTGTAATGCTGTCTGTGGTTACGCCTGTGACTTCTGGCGGTTCTTGGCCACCGTGTAGGCCATGGCTAGAGCTTCCACGAGGTCCCCGTTCGCAGTGCGGATCATCTTGAGGATGTTCTTTCCGTAGTGGGTGTAGAACCCCTTGGAGTCAAAAATCCAGGTCATCGTCTTCCCACCTCCCAGACGGGACTCGAATGCTTCCTTGGGATCGGTTGCGTTGACGGCGCAGGTGGCCATACGGCAGAGCGGCGACATACCCGGGATGTATGTCGTACCGTCCGGCCTGTACTGGATATCGAGGGCACTGAGGCCCGTCAGGTTGTACTGGAATAAGGGGACCGCGCCTCCTCGAAGGGGCATCAGCGGGGAGCAAAGGACATCTTCCACGACGCGCAGGTCGATATCCACGACACCCTCACTACCGTTCATCTTCATAGCGTCGCAGCAGTCGCTCAGGAAGTCGATCCACGGGGAGATGTGGAACCCCGCAAGATGGCGCTTGGTCTCTTTCTTGCCGAAGGCCAGGAGGGCCTTTGTGTTCGGAGCGTGCACCATGTACCCCGTGTAGGGGTTATGGGCCATAGTGGTCCCATCCTCAAGCAGGGTTACGCGGTCGCCGGTATTCCTCTTGTCCGTGAGGACAACCTCTCCGGCCATGTCGTCATCGAGCGCCTTCCACCCGTTCTGAAAGTAGGGGGAGTAGATGTGAAAGATGTTGGTGGGGGTGTAGACCTTGCCCATGTTACTTATTGCCTTCTTCTGTGGATATGATTTGTAGGATGCGTCCGATGATGCCGATGACGTCGAGTTCCGACACCCTGGGGTCGCGGCTATCCCGGTAGTCCAAGGTGACCAGGACTTCCCCCTGGCGGTACTGGACGATGTACATTGCCTTATGGTCGATATTCTTAAGCTTGCTGGCTTGGTAGATGTCCGTCGTGCAGGAGGAGAGTGCGATATCCGTTGCCTTGGTTACGTCAGATGGGATGGGTTGGTAGCCCATGTCCACGTACACGTCGAACTTCTCCATATCGTCCCACTGGTCAATAAAGTAACCAATGGCCTTGCGGTCGCTCCTGGACTCGCTGGTGACTACTGCTCCCGGGTTGAGTTCTGGGGCATTCTCCTCAGCGGGGACCCGGGGCGGGATGTCGGCGACGCCAGTATGGTTACGCGTGCCATTCACAGTGGCGTCGGGCGCCGAGCCGAACTTGTTCCTGAGGAGCAGCGTGTACGCCCCTGAGAACCCATCGACGGTCGAATAGGCGGTGGCCTCTGTAACGTCAATGGCCCCGTCTTGCCCGACGGGGTACTGCGCGCCGCTCATACTAGTACTCCCAGCCTTCGAGCGCGCACATAAAGGCGTGGGCTACCTCATACCCGTCGATGTAGGACGGGTGGAAGATGGAATATTCCGCGTTCGTGGAGTCCTCATACGGCTCCCAGTCCTCGAAGCCATCTTCGTCCTCAATGGCCCTCGCGTACTCGTATGCAACGAGAAGGTCGACATCCGCATCGAGGATGGGCCCAGAGAGCGCCGGGATGAACTTGTATCCGTCGAACGTCTTAGCCCGAGCCAGGTCTAGATGGCTGTCGGCAATAGAGAACTGATTCACAGCACCATCCTTCCACAGGGAGGCCTTCCTAACGAGGGGGTCCCCATCCTCTTCGATGGTGTAGATGAACGTGGGCATGGCCATGGCCATTTTCCTTTCCGATGGATTCTATAGGGTTGGTTTCTCTATTTTAAACGCCGGGGCGGACGGGCCTTACGCTCATCGTCCGCCCCGGCAGGTCTTAGGGGTGGGGGGTTATCGAACGACGCCGGGGAGAGCCTGCATGGCCGCCCACACCTTCCGGTCGAGCTTCGTAACCTGCCAGCGGGTCGCCTTCGCAATCTTCTCGAAGTACCAGTCCTCCTCGGCACATCCCTCGCCTCGGACCTCGGCCCCATTGTAAATCGGGATAAGGGTGCGGGTCCAGTCGTTATTATACAGGTCGGGAACCGCCACTAGCTCCACATCCTCGGAGAGCGCCTTTTCGATATCCTGGGGGAGTTCGTAGTAGTAATCACGCAGGCCGGGGTAGCGGTCATCTTCGATAGCGTAGGCGATTCTCAGCATTTTCTTTCCCTTCGTTCGGAGGTTTCTTTCTTCCCTCTCGATACCTAAAGTATAGCACACTTAGTCGACGCGCGTCTACTCGAAACGGGAGGGAATTTTATTTATCCGCACGGTCTATTTCAGAGGCCCAGGACGAGGCATAGGCGGCCTCCCACGCGACGGGACGGGTAACGCCCCTAAGACCGACCTTTCATGCCGTCCTAGGGGCGTATACGAGGCCAGGACAGTGCTCCATTACTCCAGAGCCACGTCGTCCCATTCCACGATATCTGTCGGGGAGAAGTTGAGATGGATGGCATGCAGTACCGCCTGCTCATCCGAGCAATGCTGGAAGTACTGCCAATGCTCCCAACCTGTCGCGATGTCACACAGGGCACGGTGACCTGCAGCCCCTCCTGCCACTTCGCATGCTGGGTATCGAGAACGGTCCATGCTGGTGATCGTTGCATAGCAGATCTGGCTAACCGTCGCACCGCACAAGTTAGCGTTATCGCAGTACCCCTCGATGTGCTCAAGGACCTTAATGCCAATCCAGTCTAGCTTGCCCCGGAGCTTGGCGTACAGCAAGCCACGGTAGCAGCCGTCCACACTGGAGAACTTGAGGCCAGTCTTCCTCTTGATGAGGTCTGAGTCCCACCTCTCGTTGATGACGCGAGAGACAACCCGGCTATGCTCACTCAACCCAATCTCTTCCAGTACGCCACCATCGAGGAGCTGTATTCCGAGGTCACGCCATTGATCACAGAGTTCGCCAGGAATACGTACGTTCCAGTAGTCGGCATTGGACGCGATGGAGGTCCTGACTGGCTTGCACTCAGCGGGAGGTAGAGCCACGCCAGGGAGGTCCAGCCCGCCCATAACCCAGTCCGCTAGTTCTCGGGGGGATCACTGGGTTGCTGCTGACGGGAACCTCTGGCCTGTCGGTGGACCTCTTGCCGCCCTTAATGAGAGGCTGCGGGTCACTGTCGCTGAACCCCCAGTACATAGCTCCTTCCACTCGTACGCCCATGGGGGTGCGGATGAAAATACTGCCGCTGAGCGGATGGCCTCCGGGGATGTACAGAGCTCCTCGAATGAGGTCAGATTCGCCGTCGTTGCCGTAGCCGCCGATAGCCAGGATATACAGGGAGTCCCCGTACCCGACGTTGAATGCCACTGCAACCTTCCCGTCATTGCGAATATTGTCCAGCTCGCAGGATAAGCGCCAGCCATCCGAGGTTGTGGCCATAGCGGCGATAATGCCTTCAACCCGACCGCTGTCGATCATTCTTACCTGCCCCTTCGTTTGCTAGCGTGCATTCGAAATTTGCGGTAGGACGGGGATTCGAACCCCGGGTACCCAGTTACAGGTACGCCCGTTTTCAAGACGGGTGCGATCAACCAGACTCCGCCACCCTACCAGTTTCCAGTTTTCCGGAAGCGCCTCCACGGGGACTCGAACCCCGGACCTGTAGATTAGGAGTCCACCGCTCTATCCGCTGAGCTATGGAGGCTTTGTCCCCTCGGTGGGACTCGAACCCACACGTTCTATCGTGAACACAGGAACCTAAATCCTGCGCGTCTGCCTATTCCGCCACGAGGGGTAGCTGCGCTTCTTGCTCCTCCGGGAGAGGGTAGCCCCTCATCGAAGAAGCAAGAAACAGCAGTGAAAATTAGGGAAGTCGGTCTGTGTCCAGCGACCTATCCGTGGGGTACGTCACGAAGTAGATGCTAGTACGAAGATTGAACGCATTGCGGACGATTGCAGCGACCTCCGCGCTGTTCAGCTGGTTCCCGTACTTATCGATCCAGTGGCGGCCGGAACCGAAGGTCTTGAAGAATGCGTCTCCGGTCTTGCTGTTGAGATACGTGCCAGACCTCAAGGTAGCCAGGTCGGCGTCCACCCATTTAGAACTGCGCGTCTCCTTGATAGGAGCCACTGAGTAGTCGTCGATGACGTCCGGGATGTCGGTGCGTCCCGGGGCTTCCGGCTTGCTCTCCTCGGAAGGGGTGATGTTGATTTCGATGGTAATGGTGTGGCCGTCGATAGAAAACGTTTCCATATTCACTGCCTTGCCTTTCTTTCCGTGGGGTTTATCTCCGCCGATAACTAAAGTATATCACAGAGGAGGGGAGTCGTCTACTCGAAACCGGTTTTGCATCACCCGCTATGAAATAGGCACGAGAAAGCCCCGCGTCACGTGGGGTTCGACGCGGGGGCTTGGTTCTCTTACTGCTCTGGACTAGGAAGCCAGGCCAACTCGTTCTGTCACCAGAATCGCCAGGTGGTCATCCAACCCCAGAAGTGATTCAGCGGACGGAATGCAATCGCGAAGGGCCGCCCCCATGACGAGGAACCTGTGTTCGCTAGATGAGTGGGCTTGGAGCTGCTCCAAGAACCCTGCCTGCGGGGGCCTCCCTGGTTGTCGTTGCCCCTCCTGCTCGGCTGAACGGGAGTGGTGGATGAACCGTTGCTGCTGGCTCCATTCCCACCCTGGTTGTTTCCGGTACCGGTTGAAGGCTTGCCTCCGTTGCCGGGTGCGGGAGTGCTGCCGTTGCCGGATGCCCCGCCGTTGTTTCCGGGTGCGGGGGCCGGGGTCGCGGGGTTGGAGTTACCGTTGCCTCCGGACTGAGGCTGGTCTCCGGGGGTAGGCTGAACCGTGGTGCCGGGCTTGTTCGCGTTGTCACCGGGCTTACCGCCGTCGTTCTTGCCGTCATCTATCTTACCGCCGTCGGGGTTAGCCGGGGACGTATTGTCGCTGCCTCCATCGTTACCCGGGTTACCAGGAGTGTCAGGCTGTTCGGGCTGGGACGGCTCTGCGTTGCCGCTACCTCCGGGTGTCTCTCCTGGGTTGTCGCCCGGGGTGGGAGTGGGGGTACCGCCATTGCCGCTGCCCGGCGTCTCGGGGGTGGCCGGATTATCCGTGTTCCCGGGGTCCTCTGTTCCGGGCTGTTCGGGGGTGGTGTCGTTCGAACCCGTCTGCTCACTGTCCTCAGATGAGGGAGTGTAGACGCGAACGTAGTCGACGAGCATGGTCGAGTTAGCCACGTCGTCGTAGTCGCTCGCGAACTTCGTAGCATCCACGTACGTCTTATCAGCAGTGTTAGCTGCGTTCGCGAGGTAGGCCCCACCCACCATGTGGTTGAGTCGGATAATGAGGTTGTTGTCCTCGTCAAGGAAGGGGTTGTCTCCCTTAATGTCGCTCATGTTGACGGTGTGAGTCGGGGCCCCATCGAGGAAGAACTGAATCTTGTCCTTGGTCTTGAGGACGCCGTAGGTATGGAACTCGTCCTGGGAGGATGCAGTGTCGCCTGCCATGAGCCTCTGATGCTGCTCCGAGGAGTGGGGCTTGCCGGCCCTAGGGGTATGAGTATTGCTCATGAGGTAGTTGGGATCGTATCCCTTTGACTCGAAGATGTCGACCTCCCCATTAGAAGGCCAGTTACCCTTCACGCCAGTCATCCAGAGGGAGGACCAGGAGGACCGTGCTTTCGGGAGCTTGATGCGTGATTCCATGTAGAAGCCGCTGGAGGGGGCTGCGTAAAGCACGTTGCCGCTCGACGTCTTGGTGCTGATCATGCCTGATGTAAATGGGGCATCATACGTCTCGCTGCCATTCTTACACGTGCGAGGAGTGCCGTTCGGCTTCGTGGGACTGTATCGTGCAGTGAGATTGAGGTAGCCGTTGGACACTGACACGTTGTCGGTCGAATCCGTGTACTGGGCCTGGGTGTGCTTGTTGGTGTCGAAGCACCCATACTGGTACCCCCATTTTGAGGTGTCCAGCGCGGGACCGTTGAACTCGTCGCTGAATGCGAGGCTGTACCCGGCGGGCGCTCCCGACTGGGTCGTTCCTGACTGGGGTGCCGCGAATGCACTTGGTGCGGCAATAGCGGATGCCGTCATAGCCATAGTCGCGGCCAGTAGGGACGTTCTTGCAATACGTCGCATGTAGGAAGCTTCCTCTCGGTTGGTAGAATTGCTCTTATGAGCCTATCTATCCTAACCGTACGGAAGTGTCCTCTCTATGTCACACCTGGCTTCCTGCGTCGTCGCGAGGGAAACGAGTCCGCCCCTAGCGCGAAGATCAAGCAACCTTCATGCCAGGGGCGGACAGGCGTTCTCGGCACCTACCTAGTGCTAGAACTCGATGTCGTGGGGGCTGTAGTCCTCCTTGACGAGGTGGGCGAGCGCCTGCGCCGGAGAGATGCTGTCGAAGTAGTCACTGTGCTGGTAGTTGGTAACCATGTTCAGCATCTTTCGCATTGAGGCCGTTAGCTCGAACGAGCACATGATCGACGGGTAGATCGCGTCATCGCCCCAGTCATTCTCGATGAGGTCGCCGTCAATATTCTCGTCCTGGTAGGCGGCGACGACGCGATTGATGGCGAGCTTCCGATCATCGTCATCCCCAATTCGCAGGTAAGGCAGGTCTTCCGGTTCAATATCGGAGATGTCGCGCACCGCGTTAACCAGGTCTCGCATGATGAGGCCGTTCCCCATGTTGGCGAACTTGCAGTAGCTTCCGGAGAGATTCTGGACCTCCAGCTCCCACTGCTTCATATCGTCAATGAGCATAAGCTCCCAGTCTGAGAATGGCTTTTCAATAACCGAGTAGGGAGACGGTAGCCGGCGCTTAATCGCCGTCTTCTCCTGATGGAGCTTGCGTGCGAACTTGTCCCGCATGTCTCCAGAGGTAACCGGAATCTCGCGAGCATTACCGTTCTCGTCAAGTGAGGTGAGGGTGACCCCGACCTCGGCGCTTGGAATCTTGATGAGCGTTCGGATGGTTCCGCTATCCTTGCCGGGATTCTTGACGATGATCTCATGCCACACCGGGCGGGTCTCATCAGCATCCCTCTCGGCCCAGTCCGAGCGGTGGATAACCAGCTCAGTGGCCCAGTAAGCCAGCTCGATAGGAATGGCCACGGGAAGGTGGGCTGTCTTCATCATCTTATCGATGACAGGTTCGTAGTCGATGCCAGAATCGCCCTCGGGATCGTCTCGTTCGATGACCTCCCATACATCATCGGTATCTTTCGGGAAAGACCAGTACAACGCAGCTTCAGCGTAGTCGCCCGGCCAGCAGGCCTTCTTGACGAAGAGGTTTTCGTGCCCTGCCTTACCGTTCTTGAACCCGGGGATGTAGATGGCACCGACGATCTTGTTGTCGTCGTAGAGACCGGGGTTCTCATTGCGAGAGATGATGAGTCGTGCGCCATCCCCTAGGTAGAAGCTTTCCCCGTCGCGGTGGTAGTACCGCATGTCTTCAAGGCCACGCACGAGTTCTTGTCCTTCGTCAGTGAAGGAGAGTTGCAGTGATCATGTGGTGCAAGTTTTCATGGTTGACGGCCGTGACATACCTTTCTGTTACGAGGGAACGCCCCTCTTTCTTGTAGGTACCTAAAGTATATCACACAATGGCTCATCTGTCTAGGGGGAGGCGCGCACGCCACTTAATAACCAACACGGTCTATTTGAGGTACCAGGACGACCCATAGGCGAAAGCTGTCCTCTTTAAACGAAGCCGCCCCTAGGAGCCGAAAATGCGTGGCTCCTAGGGGCGGTGTCGTAGACTGGCCTGGACCGGACTGGACCGTACTAGCCTGGCGGCTACCCGGATTAGACTGCTGTGATACCTGCGTCGCTCACTGGGATCACACTGAGGTAGGTCTCGGCATGGGCGTTGGACGCCATCTCATCTTCATCCAGGAGCATCCCGTAATCCATTGCCCATCCGCCAGGGGTCCGCATACCCGACCACTGGCTCGCACGAACGACGGTGCCGTCTTCGACTTCCGCCAGGTTGATCTTGGCCCGGCCCCCCGAAATGACGTCGGTGGCCTCGATGACGAATGCCCCTCGGTCGTACATGTCGCGGATGAACTTCAGTTCCTTGAAGACCTTATCCGCGTCGCCAAGTATCTTATCTCCCTCAATGAGGAGGTTGGTGATCTCCTTCTCAAGGTCCATGACGTCTCCCCAGACCTTCCAGGGGGAGGAGATGCGACGCGCCTGAATGGCGAAGTCCGAGTTCATGGTGGCTCCCCACAGGCCGAGGTAGTTATTAGCCATGTTGACGAGGCGGTCACGATCCAGATTGACGACGACTTCAGCAATACGGTCGGACGCCTCGAAGAACTTGTCCATGGGGTAGGGAGATGTCCTGCCAAGAACGGCAGATACGGGACCATCGCCAGCCAGCGTGAAACCAAGGAAGAGCTGGCCCCCTTCGTGGTATCGGCGGTGGAGGTCGTCCTTGTCCTTGCCGGAGTACAGGACATTGTTCAGTGCAGCAGAGACGACCAGGGCGGCTCCGGCCCCATCCAGCTTCTTAACGAGACGGGCTGCCTTGACGAGCCATTCGTTCGACTGGTCTTTAATCTGCCCTGTGTCTTCTCGGAGGGTGACGACCCTGCGGTTGGTGTTCGGGAGTTCGAGCGCTGCGGCGTGGGTGCATGCTGAGTCGATGCAGCCGTGCGTGAACGAGACCTCACGACGGAACTCGATGGCCTTCTGGGCTACCTCAAGCCCGTCGCTGATGAACTTGTCGGTTCGCTGGAGTGCTTCCTTGTTCAGCTTGTCCATGATGGCGTCTGAGAGAGTGATGCTCATGGCTTATGTCCTTGCTATACGGCGTGTTGTTTTAGTGGGCCGCTTCTGAGCCATTGTGCCAGTAGGACGACACAAGATCGGAGACTGCGTCGTCGAGGGCCTGTCGCCCGTAGTACTGGTCCATGATGGACTGGGGGATAGGAGTATTGGCAAGGTAGTCGTTGAGGGGGCCAACCCACTCGTTCACGTCTTCCGGGAGCCAGTCTGAATTGGTGCCACTCGGGGCCAGGGGCTTCCTGACGGTCACGCTGCCGTCAATGGCGTTGTCCCACTCGTCGGTGGCTGTGTAGATGATGTGGGGAGTGAGCCATAGCTCGCCCTGCACCTTTCGGTAGACCTCCAGGGCTTCCTTGACTGAGACCGTGATCATACCTCAGCACCACCCCATCTGGTAGGCAAAGAAGTCGGCTTCCCGGTTAATGAGCTGCTGGGCGCGCTGTCGTTCACTACGCTTGTTGTGGCGCTTGTCCATCTTTCGGGGCTTGCCCGGTTCGACATTGCAGCACGGGCAGTCGCGGCCACCGGGTCCCAAGTGAGACCTCCGGCCAATCAGCGGGAGCTGGGAGGCCAGGTCGTTATTGACCGACCACCTGGGCATCTTAGGCATTGCTTTCCTTCCTAGGTGCGTTTCCCTTCGATACCTAAAGTATATCACAGACTGGGGGCCTTGTCTAGCGATGTGACCGGTGGGTGAGCCAGGGCATAGAAACCCCCCCCAGCGTCGAAATCGCACTAAATACGCTGGGGGATTTTCCGCTTATGGGAGGTCCTCAGTTCTCACTGAAGACGTAGACGACGGAGTACGCCACGCCGTAGGCTTCCTCCTCAGCCTCAACCACGAGGTAGTAGAGCGCCAGCTCGTCAATGAACTTCTTCCGATCAAAGTAGGTCTTAGCCTCAGTAGGCCAGTCGGCGGTCAGGTCCTCGATGATGAGGTTCTCCTCAACGAACTCCTCGAAGGAAGAGTAGACCCCCTTGAATGCCGCGTCGAACTCCTCTTCACTGGGCTTCTCGGGGGTACCGAGGGCGTCGTGGTAGAGTCGGAATGCCTTCTGGCGTTCGGTCACCGCGTCCATTGTCTTACTCCTTGTCCGTCTTTAAGGGGCTTCCCCCCTCGTTCCCTAAAGTATATCACAAAGGGAGGAGGGGCGCGAGCGGAAAAGAAAGCAGTGCAGAGGAGGTTCGAGTTTCGCTATCGGAGAGGTCTGTGCTATACTATAGGTATCGCTTCGAGAAGGGAAGGTACGTACATAATCGACATTAAGCATCTAGCTATCCAGGACCCATACATCGACGTCGTGAGCATCAGCCAGCGCAAGAACTCGCCCGACGGACGATGCAGCGCACTCACCATCAACCTTCGTAAGCCCATCCCGGTTCACAGGTTCGCCATCGTCCGAGAGACGTTCTCGGCAGTACCTACGACTGCGAGCACCATCGTCGTCCCGATCCACAAGATTCGGCACCTCGGACCCAGGCTCAGGAAGGCTATCTACGACTACCTGTGGAAGTGTTCGGATATTGCCGTTGTGAGCAACTGGCTGTCTCCTCGGACCCGGTACATCGACATCATGACGACGTACTTCCATTCGAACGCGGATACGCTTCTCGTGGCCCAGGCTAATACGGGTCGCCGCCGCGTCTACATGCCCAAGGGGGACTTCTCCCACGAGGTCTTCCGCCCCGACGTCCGCGTTACTGTCCATGGAACCTCAATCGACGTCGAGTACCTACGTGGACCTGCTCTTATCTCCGATGAGGAGATTATGAACATCGTCTCGTATCTCACTCTCTTCGTGAAACCGCCGATAGCAATGGACCTCTGAGCGAGCATATAAAGAAAGCGCCGGTTCCGTAATGATTCTGGCGCTTTCTTTATATGCCTTGCTACCCGTCCGCTGTGGTGGGCGATGAGTCGACCTCGTACATGACATCGACGCCGAAAGCAACCGCCGACTGGTGCTCCATGCGACACCCGCGCGCAGCTCCCCAGCCGTCGCACATGTAAATCGCGTGCGCCTTCGAGAGGCGGGCCAGCGCGAGACCCATGTGCCACAGGGCAGGGTTAACGACATCGTCGCCACTCACGCCGTAGTCGAAATCCTCCTCATAGACAGTGTCGATGGGTTCATAACCGGCAGCTCGGACAGCGGCCTCAGCCTTTTCTCGCTGCAGCCTGATCTTGCTGGAATCGATGCCTTTCATGGCCTGCGAGATCACCGCGTACTTGATGGGCATATGGCCTCCTTTGTGGAATATGTACTGTTCTTCGAGTATATCGCCCCATGTGCGTCCTCGTTACGCCCTGAAGATGCTACAGTGATAGGTAGCAGGACGGCCCTATATAAGAGAGGAAGAAAGCGTGGAGCAGGAAAAACTGCACGTCGGATACATCTACCAGAGGCAGGACGGGTCCCGGTTCATCGTCACTGCCCTTGCGCCCGGGTATGACCACATCGGGTATGCCCAGGATATCTCTGGCGTACATCGAGGCATGACGTCAACGGAGGACTCCCATACCTTTAGCGAGAGGGGAATCGTCTTTGACGCGATGTACAACATGTCGCTTGGTACCGTACCAGCATTCAAGTAAGCACGAGAGGAAGCAGGTTAGGATGAACACGTTCACTATCGAGTCGGAAGAGGCTGTACTGTGGTTGAGGCCCGGCACGGCAGTCAAGTCCATTTACGGGTTCTCGCTCATCCCGAAGAGGATTGCGAACCTTGAGTCCATCGGCGTCTCCGTTAAGGAACCGGTTGAGGTAGTGGCGCAGTCTCCCGTGGGTGACATCGTCAGTTACAAGGAGGGGTCGAGGAAAGCCACGTTTAGGGTCCTTGATATCGACGATGGCCTGAATGCGATGCTGGTCATCGTCAAGGACAGTGACCGCCTCTTTGGGGATGCTGGCGACGTGGTTTGTATGGACCTGAACTCCCTTGAGCATGAGCCGGTAATGAGGCTCTGAATTGCCTTCCGTTTCGACTAGACGCCTTCCCTCCCTTTGTGATATACTTTAGGGGTACCGCCGAGAGAACGGAAGAGAACATGAACATCTTTAGCGAGGTCGGTCAGGATGCGTGATCACTCAGTCGATAACTGTCGGGTCGTCTTTCTCCTGACTATCGTCAGCCTGATTACTGGCGTATTCTGGGGTACGGTTGCTTCACTGGCCTACCGGTCGGTTGTGGCCATCCCCGTCGCCGTTGGCTCGGCACTGGTTGTTTTTGCTTTTCTGGCACTGGTTGCCGGAACTAACAGAAAGTAGGAATTGTGAACATTGATCGCCATGATCTTCGCGGCCCGAGCGCAGATATCCTGTCTGGCTCTATCGCTGAGGGTGTCCGTCCCCGCGTCCGCCTCTCTCACCCCGCCGGGCTGGCTCGCCGTAACCGTGTGAGGACGGACCTCGAAACCCTGGCCGTGGACGTTGAGGTGGGGCTTAGTGGCCCCTACGAGGCGGATGGTCCGAATGCCGCCAGGGAGGTACTGAGCAAGTGCATCGCCGATGTCTTTGGCGGGGACGGATGGTCTCTCCTGGACTACTCGCCCCTCATGGACCGGGATGACGGGCGCGACTGCTTTGGCGTAAAGGTGAACGTCGTTGAGTCGTCTGGCCTGGCTCCCGAGGAGTGCGACCCCGTGTACCGCGTCATGAGGTCCGATGGTGAAGGTGCCCGCATCTGCGTCTCTGGCCAGTTTAGGGGAGAACAGACAGCAACAGCATTCGCTCGCAAGTACGTCGCTGATCACCCGCATACGTCGGTTTCCGTCGTCCGGTACTCTCCCTCTGAGACGGTGGCGTCTTTCGGAGTGGATTCCGAGGCCCCGGCGACGTTGTACGCCCGCTGTATCCTGAGCCGGGAGAAGTAGCTGATGGCGATTGTGTTTATCTGCGTTATCCTGGTCTCGTGCATGGCGGCGTCCTCGCTCGCTTGCTGACGAAGGTGGTGATGGCCTATGGAGCTATCCCTCTATTGATCTTGCAATGTCCGCTGCCGCCGGTACCCCCGATGGGGGCCCCGAGGCCGCACTAACGGTCACGAACCTAGACGGCAAGCAGGTCATTGTCGTCAACTCTCACAATTCACTCAACTGATTCTCTTACACAAGGAAAGCCACATGCCTACCCACATCATCATCACGCTCGTTATCCTCTTCGGATGCATGCTTTCTTGCTACTTCGCGGCGAGCCTTGGTGTATCTCAGGTTCGTCGTGGGGGATCAGCCTTCCACCCTCGTTTCATCCGTCATCCCGCTCACGAACGTCACACTGGCCTCCATGGTCTTTATGACCTACCTTGTGTGGATGCCGTCGTCCGTGATGAACGCGTCCGTCTACTGGGTGTCGGTTCTCGCTTTCTTCATGTCTCTTATCGTGCGAGCATACTTTATCGCTGAGACGGAAGCGCTGTCGACTGTCACTCAGGAGAAGGCAACCCTCGGCTGATCGGTCTCGCACCCCATCTCAGGTTCTCGTCGACTAGGAGCCTGTTTTGCGGTGCCGGTGTTCGATGTCCTCGTGGCATTGAGTACTGGCACCGTTTCTTTTTGCCGTTTTCGTGGGTGTGAGCTGGTTTCGTCTACTGCTCTGGCTCGCTCTGGCTTGCCGACTCTGTTCTGCTATCTCATGCCGGGGCAACCCCTCATCCTCCACGCGGGAGCAGGCATCCATACCGACGCCAGAGCCACGCCAGAAGCTCATGCCAGCACTAGGGCCACGCCAACACCTCAATAATAGCCAGCTCGGCTATGTGCTCCCAGTAACCACTTTTCGAGTAGACGCCTCCCTCTTTTGTGCTATACTTTTATACGTCCCCGAGAGATACGGAGAAAGATCAAATGCCACGCACACCAGTGATCACCAACGATCACATCCTCAAAGCAATTAAGCGTAGTCCCCGCAGGGTTTACGTCGTCCGAGACACGATGTACCTCACGTACGACGGCCAAGGCACCATCAGCGTCAATTCTTACGCGGCGACTATCGCAACCTTTAACGTGCGCGTCGGCGACGTCGTTGGAGCGACGATCAACGAGGGATGGCGTGGCTATTCCCTGACAACCAGTCGTCACCTCCGGGGCGTCCACGATTTCGTTGAGAGCCACGGTATCCCCACCACCGTCACCCAGTCCCGCTCATGACAGACCCTATCTACTACCTCATCCTGGAGAATGGCACGCAGACGGAAATGCACGTCATCAGCCAGGAGGATATCGAACAAGACGTCGCTGACGAACTCCAGGCCCAGATGATCACTCCGGAGCAGTGGTTAGAGACGTGGCCGTACAAGCGGGAGCCAGACGTAGGCTTCGTAGAGATGGGTTCCCGTCTCTACTCCGATGCTGTCGAAGAATCGCGCGTGGTGGCCCGCCAAGCGGCCCAGGCTATTAAGGATGGCCTCCCGGGGTATCTGGCTTCTGTGCCTGTCCCCGAGTGGGGAGTGACTGCCAGTGTCGCTATTGAGTCCACCGTGGATGTTTTCGGGGACCAGAGCGACAGGGGAATCGCCAAGTGCATCGACTCCCAGACCAGAGACATTATTTTCGGAGGCACGCCCAGGCAGCGCGCATCCGTTTTCGCAGACGTCAGGCCAGAGGTGTTCGGGCGTCTAATCAAGGACCTTGCTGGACTCCTATAAACTCAATAGCTAGGGGGTAACCCCCTCCCAATGCATCCCCATCGCCGCTTCGCTCAGCGGCAACCGAATAGAAGGAGAAGGATGAACATTCTCATTAACACGAGTCGCGGTCGTCAGGCCATGACCGCAGTGGCGGCTTTTGCCTTCATTGCGTCTCCTGCGGCCGTCGCAATGGCCGCGCCGCAGAACGCGGACGCGACCGACACTGCATCTGCGACGACGGCCACTAACGAGGTTAATGCGGCACAGTCCGCTAACGCCGCTCAGTCGGCTAACGTCGTCGCCTCCCCCGCTGAGGCGAATAAGGCTGAGGCTGCTACTGCCGTCGCGACTCCCAACGTCGCCGATGGCACCAGCGCTACCGAGGCCACGGGCAACACCAACGCCACGTCGAGCACCGATTCCGCCGATGCCCCCGCAACTGCCGATGGCGCGGATACCGACCGGGCCGCTTCCGGTGGCGGTATCACCATTACCAATGTCGAAACCAACGGTAATTTCGGGGATAAGTTCGCAGTGGGCACCCCCGTGAACATCAAGATCAATTACGAAGGTAAGGGCGTTCAGAAGGGTGCCGAGTTCGGCATCCAGCTCGGTGATGGTCTCGTCCTGCCTGCTGGTTTCACCGGTGTTCCACTGAAGGCCACTGCTCTTTCGGGTGAAGAGAAGGTCATCGGCCAGTGCACCGCGTCTGCCGGTAACTTCAAGTGCACGGTGACCGAGGACCCCAAGACGGTCCTTGGAGGGAATGGTGACTTGAAGAATGGCTTCGTGAAGCTCGAAGCTACTCTTGACAAGTCGTCTACCGGGAAAACGGAGACCGATATTGTTGTCGATGGCGTCACCCACAAGGTGTCGCTCGGCAAGGGCGTTATCGGGGAGCCGGTAACGCTGGACAACGGTAAGTTCTGTTCGTCCGCTGGCATGAGTGGTGACGACTACTCGTACTGGTGCTGGGTCCAGGCTAAGGCCAGCGGCGGCACTGAGGTCTCCATTACCGAAAATAGGCAGGACGCTACTTGGAAGACCGGCGTCTCCTGCGTCCACGCGGACGCAACCGCGGACTGGACCAAGGTGATCGAGAAGCCCAAGGCCAAGAAGGACGGCCAGAAGCTCACGTTTACCGCTCCTGACGGTGGGGACTGGGTGTGCCGTATTGGCGTGTCCGTGACTACCAGCGAGAAGACCATGACGAATGAGGCGGCGATCAACGACGCTTCTGTGTCGTCTACGACGAAGTGGCGTGCTCGAGGTAGCTCGGGTGCGGATACCGATGAGGACGTGACGCCGCCCGCGCCTGAGCCGACTCCGGAACCGTCTAACCCGCCGACGCCGCCCGCGCCTGACGTGGAAAAGCCCCCGGCCCCGACTCCTTCTGAGCCGCCCGCCCCGGAGCCTACCCCGGAACCCAGTACTCCTCCGGCTCCGGAACAGCCCAAGCCCCCGGCTCCGGTTCCCACTCCGGAACCTTCTACGCCGCCCGCCCCGGAACAGCCCAAGCCCCCGGCCCCGACTCCTTCTGAGCCGCCCGCCCCGGAGCAGCCTAAGCCCACTCCGGAACCCAGTACTCCTCCGGCTCCGGAACAGCCCAAGCCCCCGGCTCCCGTTCCGACGCCTGAGCCTTCCACGCCGCCCGCCCCGGAACAGCCCAAGCCCCCGGCTCCGGTTCCCAGCAACCCGCCGACTACTCCCCCGGCTCCTGAGAGGCCTAAGCCCAATACGCCTCCGGCTCCCCAGCAGCCCAAGCCTCCGGTCTCGGTCCCGTCCAAGCCCAGCTACGACGCACCCAAGCGTCAGCTCGCTCATACGGGCGCGAATGCTAGCGCCGTCGTTGGTGGCGCTGCAGCTCTCGCGGCTGCCGGCGGCACTCTCCTGATTATGCGTAAGCGTCGTCAGGGCTAATCGAGGGCAACCAACCCCCTCCACTCTCTAGGGCGCTGAGTTTGGTCTAACGATCAGGCTCAGCGCCCTTCCTTATACCCAGAACAGCGCACGTACGTTCGTTAACACCTTGACAAATGGGCGGCTCATGAGGTATTATGGAGTCAAGTAAGAGAGGAGACATCATGATTTCTCGCATCCCCATCTTCCCGGGCGACACGATCCTACTGATGTCCCAGCCCATGTCAGGATGCCACTTCGACGAGTGCATTCTCGTCAAGACAGTTCGGAGGGTCGGCGACATCTTCAATGACTCTGGCACGTTTATTGTCACTGGCATGTGTGAGCACGGCCTAGAGATGGACCTCTCTGTCTCCGCTGACCTGCGTACGGTCGGCATGCCAACCGGTTTCGGGTACTCCACTATCCCGGGCCTGTCCGTCGAGCCTGTACCCGCCACTGCCCTGTAGGCCTACTCAACGCCCAGCTCAGGGTCACTCAACGCCCGGTCCCGCCTCCCGGTAGGGCCGGGTTTCCTATGCCTTGTCCCGGCGTCTGGCGGGCTTCCCTCCTCGTCTTGTGTTATACTTTTAGGGAAGAAACGGGCCATGACGGCCAAGAAACTTACAAGGAGAAACACTGTGATCAATGAAAAGGACGTGCGCCGCGTCTGGAATGCGGGCCTATCCTCTACCGGATACCGACTGATGATCGACGATGCAGTTTACAACAACGCGCCCCGCATCGCCAAGATGGTTAACGCAGAGCTTCAGGAGTCGGGTCGCATCGACATCGAGAACGTCATTACAGAGGTCATTGCTAAGGCCCTTGATAAGGGTCTAGCCTGACAGGAGGAACACATGGCATCCATCTCTATCTCAGTCCCCTACAAGGGAGAACGACCTGTCCGGGCCTACGATGAACCTGCTGGCTCTGACCTGCGGCTTTCCGTGGACCTCGTTATCGAACCAGGGCAGAAGGTCCTGGCTCCCACGGGTACCGCGCTCAGTGCTCCTAGTGGCACTTTTGCTATGCTGGCGCTGCGTTCCTCGATGCCTCGTCGCGGCCTGGCTATCCCGAACGGGATTGGCGTGATTGACCCTGACTATACTGGAACCATCTTCGTCTGGCTCTACAACTTCACGGACGAACCGGTCGTCCTCAATGAGGGGGAGAGAATCGCGCAGGTTATCTTCGTTCCGTACATCACTCCACTGTTTTACGAGGTCGACGACCTCAAGGACACGGAGCGCGGCAGTAACGGGTTTGGCTCCAGTGGGACTGGCGAGTAACCGTGGCTGAGATGGCTGTCGCTGATGGTGGCCTGCGGGTGGTTGTTGAGTCTATCCCTAGCTCTGCTGTTACCTCCACTGGCATCTGGTTCAACGTGGGATCAAGGCACGAGAGTAATTCCTCGGACATGCTCTCCCGTGGCATCGCGCACCTCACGGAGCACATGATCCTCAGGGGCGGGTCTGGTGTCACGGCGGATGAGATGTCGTCCCGGGTTGATCTGATGGGTAGCGACTTCAACGCAGAGACGGAGCGAGACTTCACGGTCTACTGGGGTCGCACGCCATCTCAGTATGCGGGGGAAGCTCTAGAACTGCTGCTTGACTCTGTCATGGCTCCTCGTATGGCCGAGGATGAGTTTCCGGCTGAGATCAGTGCTATCCTCGATGAGATCAACTCCTACGAGCATAACCCGGAGGAACGGGCGATGAACATGCTCTTTGAGCGTGTTCTTTGGGATTCCCCGCTGGCCATGAGCGTCGGTGGCTCTCGTGAGGAGTTCCGGGCGTCGGCGACCCCCGAGGCTGTTCTGGACTTCTGGCGTCGTTGGTATTCTCCTGAGCGCGCGGTTGTAGTTGTGGCCGGGGACGTTGAAATGGCCGATGTCCTGGATACGGTCAACTCTAAGATGGTGGAGTATGGGAGCTGGCTTGAGAACGCCAGAAGGCAGTCATCTCCCTACACACCCCATCTCTACATCCCCAAGTGGAAGCCAGATTTCGTCGACGTCAGAGACGACTCTGGTCGAACGTATGCCTACCTGGGTGTTCGTGGGGTCCCGTTCTCTAGTCCTCTCTACTACCCGACCCTGGTACTGAGTTCCATCCTGGGTGATGGGGTCGGTTCACGAGCCAACAGGATCATTCGCCAGAAGCACGGTCTCGCCTATTCAGCAACTAGTTCCCACCAGGCTTTCTCTGACGACGGCATGTTCGTCCTGGAGGCGTCGTCGGACCAAAGGAAGAATGCTGAGGCGGCTCTGGAGATCATGCGCTCTGAGCTGACGAAGATTGCCTTGTACGGCGTCAGCCAGGACGAACTGAAGGCAGCCCGCCGCTCACTGGCCAATGAAATCCTCATGGGGGACGATGGCACGTTCCCGATCATGTATAGGCTGGGATACGGGATGACTGCTGCCGGCTGGGAGGCTCCCGTGAGTGCCGACGATATTGCCGAGCGAATCATGTCTGTGGACGCCACGCAAGTTCAGGATGCCGCTAGTCTCCTAGAGAAGGGGACATGGTACTCAGTGAAGTTCACGGAAGGGAGAGAGTAGTTATGTCGACGTTGAGGAAGGTTGCGGCTGTCGCTGCTGCTGGCCTACTGGCTATTGGGCTTGCCGCCTGCTCCTATAGCGATGCAGGTTACAAGAGGGTTCATCCTCCGGCAAGCCAGTTCCAGTCACAGCTAGCCCAGTCTAACGGCGGGGCGCCTATGGCCCCTGATGTCTTGTCTGGCGACCTGGACGCCGTGGACAATGAGGATGGTACCGTCACGTACACCTACATGTCAGGAATCATCACGGTTCCGTACGGCGGCGAACCCGAGGAAAGCCGAAATGACGTGTCGTGGGGTATGACCGTCGATGCTCCTCGTGGCATGACTGTCTCCATGTCTCTCGTGGACTCTATTACTGATGGCCTGTCGGTGGACAGCTATACCAACCGGGTCATCTCCACAGTCGAAGGGTCGCAGGCCAGCAACGTTAAGGTCAAGGGGGCGACGCAGGCCAGCAAGATCGTTCTCGGGGACGGGAAGACCGTGACTGTCGTGGCGAGTAATGGCAACACCATTCTCATCGGGTCGGCGTCGTCGGCGTATGGCGATGCCTCTTATGCTGACGAGATTGTTAGCACGATGCGTTTTGGGGAATAGCAGCGCATACCGAGGGCCAGCCTCAGGCTCAACGCAAGACGCGGTAGTAGGTCTCTTGATCTGCTATCGCGTTTCTCGCCCCCCCCCCGCTCTTCCCCTTATCTGTGATATACTATAGGTATCAGATGAATCGACGTCGAGGAAGGTCGACATGAACGGAATGAAGCGTAAGCCCTCTCGTGAGGTCATTGACGAGTACCTGGCCTACGCAGAGCACCCATCGTGCTCCCTAAGCAACATGGCCATCTATCTCTCCCACGCGGTAGCGGAGATCGTCCCTGCTATGGAGTCTCCCGACTTCAAGCTGCGTGATGGAGTTACCCGTGGCATTGACCCGTTTCTCGTCAAGGACGAGATTCGCGCGGCCCGGTATATGATCCGGAAGTCCGGGTTTGAGTTCATGGTTCTGGATGCCGCTCGCCTCATGATGGTCGTTAGTGACCGAGGCATGCTGACCGACGCCCTTAATGACGAGAATTGACCGGAGGTAAATTAATGAGCTCCCTGACCCTGAAGTCGGTCGTCTGGTACTGCCAGCGTTACACCAAGCGGTTCTACGTCCAGTCCGACGACTGCTGGACACTCCACGGTTACCTCAATCGGATATCCGACACCATGTTTGAAAATGACCTCTCTCTCGGCTACAGCCAGGCACTAGATATCGCAGTTCGCGTCTGGGCTTTCGCACAGTGGTTCGCAAGCAAGCGCAAGATCGCAGATATCCCCAGTCTGGAGCAGATGTGTCTGTCTGGGGTATGGGGTGGCGTCTTCCCGGCGACCGAGGAGAAGTGGCTTGTCGGAGAAATGGCCAAGCTGGTCTCCTCTCTAGACGGCAAGGAAGACATGCAGCTTTCTTACCTCAATAAGCTCCTGTCTCTTACAACCCACACCGTCGCCTCGGTCATCGAGCGCGAAGCCCCCGGTTTCTTCCACCCTGAGCATGTTCTCGCTAAACACTGCGTTGATCACCTGGATACCCATAATGACGGGACGCGGGCCAGGATGTGGTGGTGCGAGCTTGACGATATCCTCTGTCATGGCAAGTGGATCAGCAAGGATCAAGCACTCCGGCTAGCCATCGAATCCTGGTGTGTTTCCCAGTCCGAGCTGTACGCGAACGTGGATGAGCTGGAGGAGATCGCAACCAGGCCCATTCTCATCACGGATCACTACCTCTCCCAGAACGACGCTGAGAGGCTTTTGGACCCTGCACACCATCTTCTCTATAGCGTCCGCTTTGGCGTGAATAGGGAACTGGCTATGGACTTCCTGACGCGCTCGATGAAGGTGTGCGCCGACTCCCTGCTTCTGACTTATCCCGAAATGTTCAACAACGGAAAGGTGGATAACTAACATGTCCAAAATCACTGCTCCTCGGAGAGTCGTCATCGAACACTGCCGAAAACAGGAGAGGTCTCGGAACAAGATGACGGCGTACGGCTTTGCCCGGCAACTAGGCTATATCTGTAAGGATTTGGCAGATAACGATGGCACTCTCTCACCGGATCAGGCCTGGTTTATTGCCGAGGGGATATGGGCTCTGGTCACGAGGGATATCGACCCGGAAATGGCCCCCGCTTTTTCGTGCCTGGCTCTGCCCGCCTTGTTTGACGATATGTCTGACTATGTACGGGTGCAGGCTCTCGCATTTCGCATAGCGCGCCTTCGTGCGATAGGCTTGTACGAGAATGAGTCCCCAGATGCTATGTGTGCGAATACTCTCAGCATGGGTATCCGTATCGCCACGGACGCTCTGCTTGCCTCATCTCCGGAAATCTTCCAGGAGGGGTAGGAATGAACACTGCATGTCGCGGCGGTAGCGGTCATGGCTCTGCGATGCTCGGTATCCGGGTGATCGTGGCCTGGCTCGTTATCGCCGTGATCATGCTCGCGTTCAGCTCAAATAGGGGTGGGGACGCACCTGCCCGGGAAGTTACTCCCTTGACGATGATCACGTGCAGCTGGCCAGGGAACCGGGAGTGCTTCTTTGACGGCACGTACGTCATTGATTCGTCCGGGTCCCGGTTTAAGGTCCTGGCTACGTCGCTGACGAACATGCCTGACGAGGCTGTAGCCAGGAATCTAACTGACAGGTCAGGGTTACCTGTCTTCGTCAAGAGTAACCCCTGGTACATATCCACGCCTTACAGCATCGCCACGTGCGGTAAGTCAGGGTGCAGGAAGTCGAGGTACGCCACGAGTAGAGATGGCGTCATTTTCCTATTGGAACAAAACCCCAGCATCGGGTGCACACGAGAAGTATGAATGGAGTCGAAATGAACTTGCGAGCGATCAAGGTCCGTGAGCTGGAAGCGGGTATGCTGCTCTGCCTCAACAACTTCCGGTACGTTAAGGTTGACAACGTCAAGGAGACCGAGGTTGGCAATTCCCTCGTGACTGTTAAGGGAGTCATGAAGGACGAGCTGTTCTTCGCAGATGACTATGTCGTGATCGTCAGTGACGAGGCCATCGGAGAGCCTGTTGAGATCGTCACTGCGGATATGCTCATGGACGGATGGGTCGTCTTTGACAACTTCCTCACTGGCTACGTCTGTGGCGGCTTTGGGGAGGTCTTTGTCCTGAACGTTGAGCGGCCCTTGATTGAGGGGGATGAAGGTGCTGTCATCCTCCAGGTTGGCGGCTTCAAGGAGAGGCGTGTTCCCTCGAAGCAGCACATCATGGTGCTCAGTCGCTAATCAGTGGCTCGGCGCTCAAAGCCGCACTCAAGCGATTTCGGGCGTCGAGCGAGTAACCGGGCGGGAGAGGGCATGAAAACGCCCCAGAGAGGCTATTGAAGGCTTCCCTGGGGCGTTTCCGCGTCTCTTATCGAAGGAGAGGGCCACCGCGCCGGTATTCCACGTACTCAGCCCAGGCGTCAGCGGCGTTTTCACGAGCGAGCAGGTAGAGGTTCTGCGCTTCTTCCTCAGCTTCTTCCAGGAGGATATCTGGGTCCAGCTCCGTCTGGATGACGTACGTGTCATCCTCGGCCTCGTAGTCAAAGAGGGTGTCTGGTTTCGACTCAATCCGGAGTCCGTACGACTCCATGATCTTCCGGAATGCCTCGTTGTTTCGTGGCGGCCTACTGTCATGCATTCCGGGAACAGCCCCGACGTCAACGGAGACAGTCATGAAGAGCTGCCCCTCCTCGTTGTAGTGCAGGTTCGCGTCCACCTTCTCCTGACCTGCTCCTCGGAAAGACCACTTGACTTTGCCGTCGTCGGTCACCCTGGAGCTGTCTCCGAAAAGCTCCCCTGCGGCCTGGGGTGCTGCGTTGCTTGACGGAACACTGCTGCTCCACTGTGAGCGTGAGATCGCTTGATCGTTGGCCTTATCGAGGCATTGCTCATATGCTGCCGATCCTGCGATGTGCTGACTCCTACCGCACTTGCCTCCCTGGGGGCATGGGACGGGACCTGTTCGCTGCATTGGTTTCACCTCTCAATTCTTCCGGTTTCCTCCCTATTCTTACGCTTTCGTAAATGACCATTCGGTAATCTGTCGGCATCTGTGATATACTCGGCACTAGAGAGGGATGAGGCGTTACAGCAGCCCATCCGGTTACTAGCGAGAGGAGAGACAACATGGCTTCACTGACATACAAGGTGCCAGAGCAGGGCATCGACGAATACAAGGGCCCCCGCCCTGACGTAGTCATCGAGATTGATCACGGTCGGGCTGAACCGGCAGTGCAGATGCTTGATCCGGGAGAGAACCTGAGGACGGCGGACTTGATGCTGCTTCGCCTCAACGATCCTGGAAGGAGTATTGGATTCGGACTGATGGGTATTAATGGCCTGTATCTGGTCGGGGAGCGCACCTTCGATGACCGTGCGTATGAAAGCGTGGAGGTCGTGTGTGCCATTCGGTTCTCGTCATCCATTCGCGCTGATAACCCCGATGGCTTTCCGGTGACGGTGCTGAAGAACGCTGATCCGGCCAAGCCTACAAGCAAGCTCAATATTCTCACCACCGGGAAGAGGAGGGATCAGTGACGCCTGAATGCCTCGCTCCTGACTGCACTCGTGTGGTGCGGGAGTACGCCTACTGCTGGAGGCACGCCTACTACATGACGGAACCTGGCGCGCCGAGGAAGATTGTTGCTCCTCCGGTGTCCCTTGCTCCGGCTGCTGCCTCTTCGGATGCCCCTGCGACAGATGCCCTGCCTCGCCCTGTGACACTGACTCACCCTGACGTCATTGGGCCTGTCACGCTCCCTGAGGGGTCAAGCGACCCAGCCGAGCGTCGTCGGGGTTCCGGCCCCCGGTGCTCGGTTGAAGGATGCAAGAACAAGGCTAAGCGTCTGAATCTCTGTAGCAAGCACTATAAGCTGCACAGGGATAACGGCGACCTCCCCTTGTTCTACCCGGAATGCCAGGCTGAGGAGTGCCATAATAAGGTTGTGTCTACCCGCCTGAAGTACTGCCCTGAGCATAAGGCGATGGCCCTCAAGAGGTACCAGCGGAAGATTTGCTCAGTGGAAGGCTGTAGCAACAAGTCTCGCGCATTCGGAAAATGCGACAAACACAACATCAACAAACACGACGGACAGGAGTCCAAGGAACAGGAGAATAACTAATGGAGAAGATTTGCAACGTCGAGGGATGCGTCCACCCCGTCCGCGCTAAGGGGTATTGCCAGAAGCACTACCAGAACGCACGCAGGAACGGGGGTAAGCCGGTTTCAACGCGACCCAACGTGAAGTCGCGTGAGCCTAAGGTGTGCTCAGATAAGGGTTGCAGCAACTTCGTTTATGCGAAGGGGTACTGCCGAATGCACTACACCCGACTGCTCCGAAACGGGACCACCGACCTGAAGAGGAACAGTAGCCACGGCAAGACCAAGTCAGGCGAGAAGTGAAACAACGCCAGAGCGATAGCAAAGCTATCAAGGCTACGAGACATGAGAGCGAGTAATGACTACCAAGAAGGTCTGTTCTGCCGAGGGCTGCAGCAAACCCTACTATGCGAAGGGCTACTGCCGTATGCATTATGCGCGTCAGCTTCGAAATGGGGACATCGAACTCCGGCGTCCAGTGAGGGCCCGAAGCCTCACGGGAACCTGCTCCGTCGATGGGTGCGACAAGCCCTACTATTCCAAGGGGTACTGTCGTTCACACTACAGCCGCCAGCGTCGAGAGTCAGGCATCGAGCAACAGCTTCTCGCTAACCGGTCTAGGCGCTGTTCCATTGAGGGTTGCAATAATCCTCACTGCGCGAAGGGTTACTGCAACATGCACTATATGCGCCTCCTTCGCAATGGAACCACGGAGCCGCGTCGAAACCTCCCGAAAACGTGCTCTGTCGAGGGCTGCGAGAAGCCTTATTATGCGAAGGGATTCTGCAGGTCCCACTACTGCTACCAGAGGCGCTATGGAGACCTCTTCCTGAGCATGCATCCCGCAGTAGCAGAGCAGGACAGTAAGGTTTCGTCAGAGATCGGAGCTTGACAGCCGCACGTTGGCATAAGAAAACGGGCTGGGTATTGTCTACCTGGCCCGTTTTTCTTGTCTTCTGGCTATGCCACTTGATCGAATGTCTCGTCGTCCTCTTCCCTGATCCTGTATTTCCGACGACGCTGAGGACCTGTCATCCCTCCCCAGACTCCATAATAGATTCTATGGTCAATTGAGAATTGTCGGCATTCTGCCATGACGGGGCATCGGTGACAGATAGACACAGCTTCTTTCACGAGGTCGTCGTTGACCTCGAACCACAGGTCTGGGTCAACCTGAGCGCATAAGGCTTCCTCTCGAACAAACAGTGGCAAATCAAGCATATCGTTCCTTTCGTTTACTCTTGCTCTTGATCTTACTACTGGCATGGCTCCTATTGACGGTCAATGACGATATGCCCGCTTTCGGGAATGCATGCGTCAGGGTCGCGTACGAGTCAGGGAGGCTGGAGCGGTTCCTACGTTCTGAGGCGACAATGGCTTATGGCGTGCTTTCCCACACTGGCGCCCTTGGCCGGTCTCCTGGGTCCTTGTGTATGCCTGTGTAGCTGCATGCTACCAGCGCATTCTCTTACCACGGTCTCGGTAATCTAGAGAGAAGAGCTAGTTTTTATGCCCGTAAGGAGGACTCTCATCATGGCAGGAACCATCATTACCGTTAAGACTCGAAACGGCGCGACCCTGTATCTGGACTCGGCGAACCGGTTCAGCAAGGATAGGAAGGCAGCAAAGGTGTTCGACAACCGTAGGATTGCCGAGGATGTCATCGCTTTCGCAAACCCGGCTGCTGCGTCCTTCGCGTATGAGATTGAGGATGTTAAATGACAGCTTCCACTTTCTTCATCGCGCTCATCGTTCTCTCGGTTGCGCTCATCATCGTCGCCAACGTCAAGGGGAATGACAAGCGACTCTTCTCTGGGGCCGCCGTCCTGGCTCTGGTTGCGGTGTCCGCGTACCTGCTTTCTCTCCCTGGGAACATCTCAGGGCGCGTTGAGGAGAAGCAGCAGGAGCAGACTCAGGCGGAACCGACGCTGCAGCCCACGGAATCGGAGCAGCCCAGTTCGACGTACGAGAATAAGTACGGCTATGAGATGGATGCCTCCAAGATGCGCCCTGTTACGGGGATGACCGCTTCTGGCCGCATCGTCCCCTGTATGGCGGAAGTCGACGATGATGGCGCGATTGTCGCTGAGGGAGACCTTGACTGCGATTGGTCGCGAGTAATCCAGATGCCGGCTGATTCGGACTCGAAGCTCATCCTCTCGATGGTTAAGGCCCAGGACCTCACGTACCTCCCGTTCAATACGGCTGGAATTGGCCAGACGCCGGATGTGACCGACTGCCTGTCCACGGACAAGGATATTATCCAGAAGGTTAATTCCGGCAAGTGGGCTGATGCCTCCCGTACCGTCTCCTGCTACGACGATGAGAAGATTGATTCCTCCCGTGTCGCTGATCCGACCAAGCTCACGAGGACCGACATCGACTCCATCCTCTCAGGCAAGGGGAAGACCGAGAGCGAGAAGGACAAGGCTCAGGGCGACAAGACAGATAAGCCCCAGAGCGGCGATGCAGCTCAGTCCGGCGACAACCCCCAGAGTGGGAACCAGGATACAAAGAATCAGTCGGGCAAGACCAGTAAGACCGATAAGGCAGGCAACGCCAGCAAGAAGGAGAAGCAGTGAAAATCTCGAACATCCGCCGGTGGCTGCTTCTCGTAGCAGCAGCGCTCTCTGTCGCGGGGGCCATTTTTACCCTGGTTGCCCTCGTCGTCGGTATTGTCACTGAGGCGGCGTCCCCAAGCCCAGATACGCAGATCAGCGAGGAGCAGTGGATTACAGCAGCGTATAAGGGAGAGAACCTCCCCGGCTCTGATTTCGAAGTGGTGGCTAAGAAGCCCATCTACGATCTTGACGGGACCGACTGCTTCTGGGCTTCGAAAGCTGACTCCCTGTATATTGCGTGCGACTGGGATCACGATGGCATCCTGAAGAACGATGCAGACCTAGTGAGCCAGGACGCGATTGCTGCGGCTTCCCGCCCGAGCCATGTCATTAATTCCGGCAAGGAGGGCGCCAAGCTAGGGATGATCAAGGTCGGCGACGTTGAGTCGCTTGCCCTCATCAACTCAGATGACAACACGGTTCTCAAGGCCATTGCCAAGCCGGGATCGCTTGACGACTCGCAGAAAGCAGTAGCTTCCGAGTAACGCGTCTCCTGAAATGCCTCGCCTCATCTATTCTCGGGGTGGGGCATTTCTTATGCCCTTTTCCCCGAGCCCCCCGGGGGATTGTGATATACTTTAGGTAGAAGGAAGGAAAGAGTATGAACCAGAGCACGGAACAGCTTATCGAGCTTCGCGACAGGGCGGCTCAGGCCTATTATGGGTCAGGCGACTTGATCATGTCCGATGACGAGTTCGATGCACTGACCGCTGAGCTGGCTTCCCGAGGAGTAGCTGAAACGGTTGGCCACGGGTACACCGTGGACAGTAATAAAATCTCACGCACCGTCAAGATGGCGTCTCTCCGGAAGTCACATGAAGGGGATGGCGTTCTCAACTCTCTCGTGGAGTACGCGAATGAGCATGGGCTTACCCTTGTGGCACAGCCTAAGTGCGACGGTCTCCCCATCAGCATTAAGTACTCCAGGGGTATTCTCCAGGAAGCCAGTACCCGAGGGGATGGCTTCGTTGGAGAGAATGTCACCGACCAGGCCCGGGTCATCGACGACGGAATGCTCAAAGATATCCTGGATGCCTCGTTTAACTATGAGGTGCGCGGTGAGGTCCTGTTCCCCACCCACAACTACGGCGCTATCAAGGCTCGGGGTTACACGAAGCCCCGCAGCTCGGCAGTGGGGGCGCTCAGGAAGGGGGATATGGACGACCTGCTGCTGATCACCATCGTGATCTGGGACATTCTCGATGATGAGGGCAATACGGTCCTGGACCCCCTCAACGGCACAATCAACGGGGTTTCACTCCCTCCGGTACTAGCGGCTAGGCTTATCCGCTCAAAGGACGTAAGCGGGGTCCCTGGCCCCCTTCCCGAGGCCGATATTAGGGATGTAGCCGGAGATTTCGCCGACGACGGCATCGTTTACAAGATCGTCAGCCAGTCGGGCAGGGACGAACTCGGAGAAAGCTCTGCCTACCCGAACTGGGCTGTCGCCTATAAGTTTGAGGATGTCCCGGAGATCACGACGGTTACTGGCGTCACGTGGCAAGCCAACAGGGTCAAGATTACCCCGGTCGCCGAACTGGCTCCCGTCGAGATTGATGGCTCTGTGGTTACCAGGGCTAGTCTTCACAACGTCTCAGTGCTAGAGGAAATGGGACTACGTATTGGGGATACTGTGGCCGTGCGACTAGCCAACAAGATCATCCCCCAAGTAGTCGGCATTATCCAGCATGACGAGAATGGCGAGTCCTGGGACTATCCGGACATGGCGTATGAGCGTCGGGGCCGGGAACTCGTACCCGTGGACGTCGATGACGCCACTCGGATTAATGGAGCCATTCGACGACTGGGGGTCAAGAACGTCGGACCCCGGTTCGTAGATGACTTCGTTGAGTATGTTAGTGAGCGGAAGGGTGGCGCGGACTTCATCGACCTATGGCTTGCCTCGGAAGAGGATGTCATTTCTCTCGGTGATGGCTATGGCCCTGCGCGTGCACGTAAGATCATCGAGTCTATGCACGCCTACGATGGGTCGTATTCCGAGGGCGACCTTTTCGCATCCTTCCTCATCGAAGGGGTAGGGACCACGCGAGCGCGCCAGATTATCGATGAGGAGGACGGCTTTGGTACGATTGAGAGTCTGCTGGCTCAGGTCTCCGATGACTGGGAGTCCGCGCTGAATCGACTCACTGAGCTGGTTGGTCCGTCCGTGGCTGCATCGGTCATGGATAATATCGAGACCATCCAGTCCCTCTATGACCGGTACAAGGAGGCGGGGCTGGTAGGACTTGACGTTCATGACGTCGAGGACGAGGATTCGGATACCGACGTTGACGAGCGCGTGGCTGGACTGCGTGTCCTGGTCTCTGGCACCCTTCCGACCATGAAGAGGGCTGAGGCGCAGACCTGGATCGAGGCCCACGGTGGGATCATCGCATCGGGGGTGTCGCGGAATACCGACCTGTGCGTGTTCGGAGCCAAGGCGTCCAACGGGAAGGTCGCCAAGGCAGAGTCCCTGGGGATCAAGATCGTCAGCGGGGAAGAATTTGAGTCCTGGGTTGCTGGCGAGTGATGGCTTGTCTCCCGGGATATGTCGATAATCTCTAAAGGAGAAGCGAGAGAAAGGAGGCCTGAGATGGCCACTGACTACAATTCGGTGATGGATAGCGACGACGTTGAGGATGACTACGACCTTGACGATGACCTGGATGATGAGGAGGGTGAGAATGGCTTGATGGGCAATGGCCTCAAGAAAAAGATCATTGCAGGCGTCGTGGGAGCCATCGTCATCTTCGGTGTCATCTTCTCCCTGTGGGCCTTCGCTGGCGGCGAGGATGAGGCCAAGGTGGAGGCACCGGCTCCCCGCGCGTCATCGCAGGATGGAGGAGCAGCCGCGAGCCAGGGGGCGTCCGGTCTCGGACTCTCTGGGTCGAATGGCAACTCGATTGAGCTGACGAACACCATTAAGGCGTTCGGGAACGCCGTGTACACTGGCGATGGACGTGCAGTCTATAACATGACATCCCAGAGGTGCCGTTCATCGGTCGGGGACGCGCAGGCATTCGCAGATTCGTACGCCGCCCAGGCTGGGAAGGCGTTCAAGGTGAAGGATCTTGAGTACCGGAATGAGGAGCCGCGTCTTGGCGTGGCTTTCGTGACGTATGAGGTCAAGAACAACAAGAGCGCAACGCTTAACGTCTACTTCATCTGGGATCGCGGAACCGGGGCCTGGGTGATGGACTCCTGTAACCTCTGAGTACTGGACAGGTAGGACCCCGGGGATTCTCGCGTGGAGACCTCGGGGTTTTATCGTGCATTGTCCGGTCAATTCCCCCGCTGCGTGATATACATTAGAGGAGCTACAAGGACGGTCAAGTGGATAGGTTTGGAAGCATGATGTACGCGAGTGTTAATGAGATGGCTACCCCTGCGTCAATGGCGTACGGTGCCAAGCCAGGTATCGGGACTCACGAGACTATGCCTGACTCCGAAGATGGCATGGCTAAGGCTCTTGAAGCTAAGATGGAGAAGTGCGCTCGTCTGCAAGCCGAGGTTGCTGAGCTCAAGAGAGAGCTTGACAAGGCCAAGGCCAGGGTCGCCGTACAGTCCAGGGCCATTGACGCCCTCACGAATCAGCTGAGGGACGCCCTCTCGTTTGAGGAGGCTGTTGCGACGATGCAGGAGTTTACTCGATGCTCCGTCGAGGACCAGCGTTTCAAGAAGTATATTCTGCGTCGCGCCTGTACTCACCTTGAGTCTGTGTGGGAGGAGACCAAGAGGCAGTATCCGGGGGAGGACGGCATTTCAGGTGCTCCTACGCTCATCCCGGCCTTTGAGGTCAAGCGGCTCGTGGGGGAGGCAGTGGAACGTATTCGTAAGGATGCTGCCTCCTATAAATTCTGACGTGGCCCCTTCCCGAGTAGACGGGCGTCTGTTTTGTGATATACTTCAGGTGACCGAACAGGAGGGATTTACATGAATAACCAGGTCAAGAAGGACTTTATTCGACTCATCGTTAATCTGGCGAAACTTGCCTGGATGAATACGATTGTTAAGGTGCTGGTCATCTCTTTCGCGATTGTCTTTGCGCTGGCGTACTTCGGCGCTGGCCTGACTCCGGATAAGCTCTGGAACACTCGCCAGACCCCTCCGGTGCCCACGACATCTACAACCCCCAAGAGCCGGTCCACGTCATCGCCCGCGCCGACTCCTTCCACGTCGATAACCCCTGCTCCGTCGTCTCCCTCTACCTCCCCTGTCCCGCTGCCGTCACGTAATCAGGGCACGGTTAGCCAGGGCAACGGTAATGAGGTCTCAATCGGCCAGTATTCTATCGCTGTCACCGAGGGCGAGAATGGCAGCTCCTACGACCGTGAGGGGAAGTTCGGCCCCGCGTGGGGGTATGACTTCAACGGTAATGGCTGTGACACCCGCGACGACATCCTCGCCAGCGCACTACAGAACACGAAGATCGGCAAGGACGGATGCACTGTCCTCTCTGGCACGATGGTCGATGACCCCTATACTGGCAAGACGTACGAGTGGAAGCGCGGACGCAGCACGTCCATGGCCGTCCAGATTGACCACATTATCCCCCTGAAGTACGCCTGGATGCATGGTGCGGATAAGTGGACGCAGGAGGAGAGGGAGCAGTACGCGAATGATCCCGACGTCCTCGTGGCTGCGGATGGCCCCGCCAATATGGCGAAGGGTGCGAAAGGCCCGTCCCAGTGGGAGCCTGAGAACAAGGAGTACACGTGTACTTACGCTGACCGCTGGCTCAAGATCGCAGACAAGTACAACCTAGCTGTCGATAAGGCGGATGCTGCCTGGCTCTCGGATACGATGAAGGTCTGCCACTGAGGTTCTGCCACCGAATCCTTGCTTTCGAGTTTCGACTAGCGCGCCCCTCCGGTCTGTGATATACTTTAGGGGTCGGCGGGCGAAAGGCCCTCGAAAGGATTGGAGAACGAAATGAACACCATCGGCGCGAAGATCGCCTTTGCGATGGGATGGCTCGTCATCGCGGTCGCGGCCTTCCAGTCACTCTGGTACGTCGATACCGAAAAACCCAATGTTTCGACGGTTCTCGTCCTGGCTGTCTACTTCCTGTCGGCATTCAAGGTGAACAAGTACTTTACCCAATTCGCGAAGATGGTTCCCGATGCTCTTCGCGCCGCCCGAGAGAACTGAAAGGTCTAAGCTCATGTCCTACAACGTTATTCCCGTGTCCGACCGGCAGCGCATGGAAATGCTCAGCCCTAGCGACATTGCTCGGTCTATTCCGGACGACAAGATTTCTTCTGTGATCTCGGAGATGTACCCGGATAAGGATCGGATGCGCGCTGAGTACGGCGTCGTTGCTTCCGGTCTGATCCATGACTCTGATGGCGGGGTTCGTACCTTCGTTGGCTTCAAGGACTACCTGACGAAGCGCGTGGTCTTCCTCACCCTCATTCTGGACCCGGACGACGAGGCCCAGATGAACCTGAAGGCCGGGGATGAGGTTCTCATCGCGGGGACCCTGGATCGTACGGTTGCGGAAATCTCTGGAGCTGAGATTGAGGTGATTGGCAACATCTTCGACTGAGTTCTCTTCTCTACCTACCTCGAATGGCCTGGCGGCTCAAGCGCTTCTGGTGCACCGCCAGGCCATTTCTTTATCGTCTGGGAAGCCCCGGGATTCCGGGCGAAACCCGGTATTACTGGCTTGTCGGTGAGATAGACTCATATCGAGAGTAAACGAGGGCGTTGCCCCTTACGGTAAAGGATTGAAGATGAGCAAGAGGCGCACGACGACAGAGTTCTCCCCCTGTCCCCAGCCGCAGTTCTGCGGCGTCACGAGGCATCGCATTAACTCGGCAGCCTATACGAGGTGCCAGCGGACTTTTGGGTCTCGCGCGGCCCTGAACATCGGCGTGCCGGAAAGCCAGATCATCGAAGTACAAAAGAACGCTCAGGTTCTTAAGTACTTCAATAAGGCGATGGCGGGTAAGGAGCACATGATGCTCGTCAACGACTATAAGAGGAAGGTCCTTGAGCGCGATGAGCTGAAGGAGAAACTGGAAGCCTTGAAGGCCGATGGGAAGACCCCTGAATACTATGCCATGGCGGATAAGGTCTTTGAGGCCAAGATGCAGGTTCTCGCAGCGCAGAAGAAGATGGACGACAACCTGAATCGGCATCTCCTTCGTTGCGTCTCGGAAATGTCTGCGCGTGGCGAGAGTGCGGACGATAAGCTGAAATGGTTTGTCGGTGAGGTCCCCGGCGTGACTATTGAAGAGTCTGGTCCGGTGGGGTCTGTTCAGTGGCTTAAGCATCGGCAGACTGGTTTCGGCGGCTCCGATGCGAGCACTGTGATTCTTGAGGGGAAGCGTGGCCGCGAAAGTCTGATTGCCTCTAAGCTGGAGGAGGTCACGGAAGGGCAGGAGTTCTTCCCCGAGAAGGCAGAGGACATCACAGCTATCCATCGAGGGAACATGTTAGAGTCGATGAACGCCGTTGAGTTCCAGGCCCAGAATCCCGGTCTCTCTCTTCGTCGTGATAAGCGGACCTGGCGTAAACCTGATGAGCCGCACTTGATCGCGAACCTGGATGGCTTGATTTTCGAGGGTGATACCCCCGTCGGCGTCTGGGAATCGAAGACGACGAATAACTGGAAGAAGTGGGAGCACGGCATCCCGATTGAAGTCCAGTGTCAGTTGGATCACCAAATGTACGTGACCGGTACTGAGGTTGCGTACTGTACCGTGCGTACGAACGGTAACCAGATGAAGACTTTTGTCCGCACCTGGGGTGAGCCGATTCGGGATCCTGATCCTGATAGCGATGACAAGACCAACACCATGTACACGGACCATCTAGGGTCGTTCTCCGAAGACTGGGATGTCATTGCTAGTGGCGAGGCTCCTGCCCCGTCTGCGAAGCCGCGTCGGTGGAAGCCTAAGATCAACGACTCTACAGCTGACTCCATGAGGGGTATCTTCGGGGATGAGTTGGCTGACGATTACTTGTTCTCTCCGTATGAGGATGAGGACGGGAATGAGGTCAGGGTCCCAGACAGCCAGAGGTTCGACGACCTCATGTCAGCAGGGGAGGTTCCGGAAGACCGAGTGTTCGTGGTGGTGGATACGGAAACCACTGGCTTTGACCGCTCCGGCAATGAGGTTATTGAGGTCGGTATGGTCAAGATGAGTAGCAAGAGAGGAGTGCTTGGCGAGTTCTCTGAGGTCTACTCTCCTGATAAGCGGTTCTCGGATGTCCGTGGAACCGGAGCCGAGGATGTGCATGGGATCACGATGGACGACGTTCGCGGGAAGCCCAACTTCAGGTCAGACACAGCAGCCCAGGAGAGGTACGCAGAGTTCATCAAGGACGCGGATGCTCTCGTTGGGCACAACATCCGAGCGTTTGATTCGCAGATGCTTGATCACTCATCCGAGCGTGTGAGGTCAGCGCACAAGGGGAAGCGCATTGTCGATACGATGGTTCTCGCTCGCTACTTTGACCATGACACGGTGGACAATACACTCAAGGGATTAGCAGAGTCAGTTGGGGTCAAGAACCGGAATGGCCACCGAGCGCTTGAAGACGCCCGAATGAATGCTCGTACACTGATGGGTTGGTTCAAGAAGCACGGCATTAAGCACTGATTCGGTTACAAGCTACTTTTACTGTAGCTCATAGGACGCCCTTACGGCCGCCCGCTCCAAGTCTCACGCGGCTATCGCCGCAGCTTGGTTCGCATTTCAACGG
>ERZ773001.7-NODE-7-length-116144-cov-111.859_pt1 | contig 116144 bp, 103 predicted proteins | sample MGYA00511673_ERZ773001 | MGnify/ENA primary metagenome ERZ773001 (study PRJEB29015, sample SAMEA2738091) | human oral metagenome | biome: human oral; feature: human-associated habitat; material: saliva | place: China | collected 2162 ... | reverse complement strand
TGATCGACTGGATCCACATGAGCAGACTCGTGATCACCAGGTACCAGATCGCCGCTGCAATCAGCAGCGGAACCGGCGCGAAGGTGGCCTGTCCGCGCTGACGCGCAATGAATGTCAGCTCCAGCGTGAAGGGGATCGCCGAGACCAGCGACGTGGTCTTGAGCATCGAGATCGTCTCGTTGCCGATCGGCGGGACGATGACGCGCATCGCCTGGGGCAGGATGATCCTGCGGAAGATCGTCGCCCGCGGCATGCCCAGGGCGGTCGCGGCTTCCCACTGTCCCTTCGAGACGCTGAGTAGACCCGCACGCATAATCTCCGCCAGGTAGGCGCCCTCGTTCAGGCCCAGGCCCAGGAACGCCATCCAGAATGGCGTGAAGTAGGTGGCCGTGTCGAAGCTGACCTCCCAGCCGAAGGCCGAGCCGAGGAACGGTACGCCGAAGGACATCTGCGGGTAGAGCGTGGGCAGCAGCGACCAGAAGATCAGCTGCGTGTAGATAGGCGTGCCACGGAAGAACCAGATGTAGGCCATGGCCACCCAGCGCAGAACCGGGTTGACGGACTGACGCATGATCGCCATCGTGATCGCCAGGACCGTGCCGATCACCATTGCGAGGACCGTCAGAATGATCGTGAAGGCTACGCCCTGCATGAGGGACTGGGAGAACAGCCACTGGAACACGACGTCCCACTGGTAGTTCTTATTCGTGACCAGGCCGTGGATGGCCATCGCTGCGAGGATCGCAACGATGATCGCGCTGACCCACCTCCCCGGCCGGGGAACGGGCTTGGCGTTAATCAGAGCAACGCCGTCTTTCGTGCTTTCCATAAGAACCTCAGTCGGTGGTCGCCGGGTTGAGTTCGGCGGTCTTCAGGGCGGCTTCCTTCGCGCCGTAGGTATCCAGGATGTCCTCCAGGTAGCCGTTGTCCATCAGGTACTGCATGGCCTTCTGGACGGCCTCGGTGAGCTGGGCGTCATCCTTGTTGACGGCGACACCCTGCGGAGCGGACTCCACGACGTCGCCGACCTGCTCGATCTTGCCGCCCGAGAGCGTGGCCGTGTAGCCGATGACCGTGGAATCAGCCAGGGTCGCGTCGTACTGGCCGCCGGTGACCTTGGTCGTGATGTCGGTCTGCTGCTCGTGCGGCATGATCGTGATCTTGTCCAAGCCGTCGGCCACGCACTGGTCGGACAGCTCGGTCGCGTAGTCTTCCTGCGCGGTGCCGGTCTGCACGCCGATGGTCGCGCCGCACGGGTTGGTGGGGTCGAAGTTCTTCGGGTTGCCCGCAGCGACGCCGTAGGCGGATCCGACCTCGACGTAGGAGATCAGGTTGGTCTGCTCTTCACGTTCGGAGGTGATCGTGAAGGAGGAGATGCCGACGTCGAACTTCGTGCCGAGCGCGGGGATGATCGTGGGGAACTCGGCGTGGGTGGTCGTGCCGTTGCCGAGGCCCATGACCTTGGCCAGCGCCCGGTTGATGTCCACGTCGTAGCCCTGCGCGGTCTGCAGGTCCTCACCCAGGAACTCGGCGGGAGCGTAGTCGGCGGAGGCGCCGTTGCGCAGGACGTCTCGGGCCTTGACCTCATCGGGGACCAGGTTGGCGATCTCGGCGACCGTGGGGATCTGCGAGACATCGTACGAGGCCGTGGCTGTGCTCGTTCCGCTGGCGTTCGATCCGCCGGTCGTTCCATTGGTGGACGAGGTCGGGTCGGCGCAGGCGGCCAGGGGCAGTGCGGCCGCTGCTGCGAGTGCGAAGAGAGCGTGTGCCTTCGTGATGGTCATGATGTGCCTTCCGATGGGGTGGGGGGCCGTGTGCCCCGATGTTGCTATCATTATGCACCTATATGCATAACGATGCATATTATGCGTTTCGTGTCACGTGTCAGTCGACCGCGGGGTTGAGCTCAGCGGTCGAAAGCGCCGCGCTGTCGGCACCGTAATGGGCCAGGATGTCCTCCAGGTAGCCGTTGTCCATGAGGTACTGCATGGCCTGCTGGACGGCCTCGGTCAGTTCCGCATCGTCCTTGGCGATCGCCACGCCCTGGGGGGCGGACTCGAAGACGTCGCCGAGCTGTTCGATCTTGCCGTTCGAGCCGGCGGCGGTGTAGCCGATGACGGTCGAGTCGGCCAGGGTCGCGTCGTATTGGCCCGAGATGATCTTCGTGGCGATGTCGGTCTGCAGCTCGTGCGGCATGACCGTGATCTTCTCCTTACCGTCAGCCTCGCACTGCTTGGACAGCTCCTGCGCGTAGGTCTCCTGGGCGGTACCCGTCTGCACGGCGATCGTTGTGCCGCACGGGTTGGAGGTGTCGAAACTCTTCGGGTTGCCCGCAGCGACGCCCCACGCCGAGCCGACGTTGAGGTAGGAGACCATGTTGACCTGTTGCTCCCGCTCGGAGGTGATCGTGAAGGAGGAGAGGCCGACGTCGAACTTGGTGCCAAGGGCGGGGATAATCGTCGGGAACTCGGAGTGCTGCGTCGTGCCCTCCTCAAGGCCCATCACCTTGGCCAGTGCCTTGTTGATGTCGATGTCGTAGCCGATGGGGGTCTGCCCGTCGGTGGCCATGTACTCGGCCGGTGCGTAACCGGTTGAAGCGCCGTTGCGCAGCGTGCCCCGCTTCTTGACGTCCTCGGGGACCAGGGCTGCGATGGTTGGGTCAGCGGGGATCTGGGAGACGTCGTATGCGGTGGTGTTCGACGAGGCGGCGGTGGCGGACTGTCCGGCGCTGGTCGTGCTTGTCGTCGGGTCGGCGCAAGCCGCCAGTGCGACCGCCGAAGTGGCCACGGTCAGTGCTGCGAGAATCTTCGTCGTATGCATGGTTATGTTCCTCAGTATCGGTATTGGAGGTGCTCGCTGATACTGAATATGCAAACAGATGCATACTATGCATGTCCAGGGGGTCTCATATCCTGGATACACAAGTGGGCGAGCACAGCGTGCTCGCCCACTTGACTGTATGGCTCAGTTTCCGCGCAGTGCGCGACGCGACGCGCGTGCGCGCAGAGGGTCGACGCCCTTGGGAATCGGGGGCTCGTTCGAGCGCAGCGCGTTAATGCGCGCCGACACCTGGGGGACCTCCTCGGCCGTCAGGACGTTCTTCAGCCTGCGCAGCTCGCGCTGCAGATCCTTGAGGGCGACCTGGCCTTCGTCGTGACCCACCTGAATCTGGTGGATGGGGACGTTGCGCATGATCTTGGCAATGCGCTTGGATTCGGTGTTCAAGAGGGGGCGAACGCGAGACGCGGGTCCTTCGGAGATGAGGACAACACCCGGGCGGCCCACGATGCGCCAGACAAGATCCTGCTCGCGGGTGAAGGCGACGGGCTGCTCGGGGATGATCCAACCGCGCTGGATCTGAGAGAGCGCGACCTTCACGGCGCCGGTGGTCTGTTCGACCTGGGCGTAGAGGGCGCGGCGCGCGAGGAAGCTTAGGAGGGCGAGCGCTGCGGTGATGGATCCCATGATGCCGACGACAAGCCAGCCAATCCAGGAGGTGTTCGTCAGGAACGCCAGCAGCAAGAATAGGGCGATGACGAGCGCGGCGGTTCCCAGGAGCATCCACGGGAGTGCCGGATACGTGCGTGCGGTCAGTCGATACGCGTCGAGGATGTTCTGGTAGAAGCGCCTCTTAGCGGGGGGATTCTTTTCACTCATAGCATCACCATTCTACGTGTATAAACCCCGAGATAGTCCACGCGTCCGACCTGACAGTATGTGAAATGAGTTGCATCACATTGTGCGAGTTTGGACAATATGCCTATGGATATCGGCGGTTACGAGATCGGCCAGGTGTTCCACGTCGGAGCGCGAGGGCCTTTATGGAAGACGCGCTCGAGCGTCGGCGAGGCGCTGATTGCGCTGCGGTCGTCGGCGGACGGACAGGCTTCGCTTGAACGGTGGAAGGCCTGGGCTTCCGTGTCCTCGCGGCACGTCGTCGCCCTGCGCGACGTGGCCCGATCCGAGGATGGGCGCTGGGCGATTGTCCAGGATTTTGTTGTGGGCCGCCCGCTCGACGTCGAGATCGGCTCGGCCGACCTGCGCCCCAAAGCCACGCGCCGCCAGATCATCGAGGGTATCGCCGCCGGCCTGAGTGCGCTGCACGGGGCAGGCATCGTTCATGGGGATCTGACGCCCGCAAACATCATCGTGACCCCGCAGGGGCGCGCGGTCATCATCGACCTCATTGACGAGATCCGGCAGGGGGAGGGGACCCCCGGGTGGAGCTTGGGACACTCGGGCATGGAGGGGGATCGGCAGTGTCTGCGCCAGATCGCCTCCCTGCTCCAGATGGACGAGGCCTTGGCTGACTTGGGTTTCGACGCTGCCGAGCGCGTGGGGTCAGGCGGCACCCCGCTGATTGCAGACCCGGAGGAACACGTTATTTCGCGCGAGCCCGTCGATCCCGAGCAGGTGATCGCCGACCTGCGTGCGGCGGCCCTGCGCGAAGATACCCTGACCGAAGAAGACCTGCGCGCCTCGACGCAGTCGGCTCGCGCGCCGCGCACCCGTCGCAACCGCCGAACCTGGTCGCTCGTCGCGGGTTTTGTGCTCATCGGCCTCGGAGCCGGGGTAGTAGCTACATGGGCATGGTCCGCTCTGAGCACCCCGCGTACGCCCAGCGCGCAGTCCGTGACACAGCCGTCTGCCGCCCCCGAGCCCGAACCCGATCTGTGTGATCCTGCAGCGGCCACCGACCTCATCAATCACGCGATCGCCACGCGTGATCAAGCGATGAAAGACGCGGACGAAACCAAGCTCAACGATGTCCTCGGCGGTGAGCTGCTGGAACAGGATACGGGGCGCATCGAGACGATGCGTTCAGGGGGAGTGCAGGTGGTGAAGCTGTCCTCGTCGGTCCAGGATCTGACCGTCGTGACCTGCGAGCCGGGGGCCGTGGACGTCAGTGCGACGCTTGTTGTCACCGAGTCGGAGACGTGCAAGGACGGCGAGTGTGATCAGCACGGTGCTCCCAGCTCCAGCGGTTTGATTCTTCGCGTCGATCCGGTATCCGGCAAAGTCGTCTCCGCGCGCCTGGCCGATGCGCCCGTAGCGCAGTCGGGCCAGTAGCGGCGGACGCGCTAGAAACGCTGATGGGGTGGGCCCGCGGGCCCACCCCATCAGTGCGTGTGGAGACGAATCAGAGAGCCAGGTCGGCCTCGAACTCGCCGGCCTCGAGGCGCTTCTTCACATCCATGAGGAAGCGAGAGGCATCGGCACCGTCAATCAGGCGGTGGTCGTAGGACAGCGCCAGGTAAACCATCGAGCGAATCGCGATGACATCGGAGCCGTCGGCACCCTTCATCACGACGGGACGCTTCACGATCGTGCCGACGCCCAAGATCGCCGTCTGCGGCATGTTGAGGATCGGCGTATCGAAGAGCGCACCGCCCGAACCAGTGTTGGTCACCGTGAACGTCGCGCCGGACAGCTCGTCGGGGCCGATCTTCGAGTCGCGAGTGCGAGCAGCCAGATCATTGATCGATGCCGCGATACCGGCGATGTCCTTGTCTCCGGCGTTCTTGATCACCGGCACCAGCAGACCGCGCGGCGTGTCAACGGCGATGCCCACGTGCTCGTAGTCGAAGTACGTGACCTCCTTGTCGTTGATGGTCGCGTTGATCTTCGGGTGGTAGGCCAGAGCCTCCGTCGCGGCCTTCACGAAGAAGGGCAGGAAGGTCAGCTTGGTGCCGTGCGTGGCAAGGAACGTGTCCTTCGAACGCGCACGCAGTGCGGCAACCTTCGTCACGTCGACCTCGATGACCGTGGTCAGCTGAGCCGAGGTCTGCAGCGACTCGACCATGCGGCGAGCGATCGTCTGACGCAGGCGCGACATCTTCTCGGTCGTGCCACGCAGCGGCGAGGGCTCGCGGGGGGCCTCGGCCTTGGCAGCGGGAGCCGCGGGGGCGACCGGAGCCGGAGCAGCCGCAGCGGCGCGCGCGGCGGCGGCAGCAGCTTCAACGTCCTCACGGCGCACGCGGCCGCCAACGCCGGTACCCGACACGGTGGCCAGGTCAACGCCGAGCTCGCGTGCAAGCTTGCGAACGATCGGGGTCACGTACGCGCTGCCGGTCGCGGCCGCGGGGGACGCGACGACCGGAGCGGCGCTCGCCTTGGCAGCCAGCGTCGAGGCGTTCGGGAACGGGTCGACGGGGGCCGGGGCAGCGGGAGCAGCAGGGGCGGCCGGAGCAGCCGGAGCAGCGGGAGCAGCGGGAGCAGCAGGGGCGGCCGGGGCGGCGGGAGCGGCCGGAGCAGCGGGAGCAGCAGGGGCGGCCGGAGCAGCGGGCGCGGCGCTAGCGGCTGCGGGGGCAGCGGAAGGAGCGGTCGCGGAAATGATCGCGACAATCGTGCCGACCTCGACGGTCTCATCTTCGGGCACGCGGATCTCGGCGAGGAAGCCAGCCACGGGAGCGGGGACCTCAGAGTCCACTTTGTCGGTGGAGACCTCGAGCAGCGGCTCGTCTGCGTCGACGGCGTCGCCCACGGCCTTGAGCCAGGTGGTCACGGTGCCCTCGGTGACGGACTCGCCAAGCGCCGGCATGCGCACCTCGGTGCCCTGGGCAGGGGCGGCCACGGGAGCCGGAGCGGGCGCAGCGGGAGCCGGGGCAGCCGGAGCCGCAACCGGGGCGGCAGCCGGAGCGGCGGCCGGGGCCGAGGCCTCGGACGCGTCGCCGATGCGCGCGATCTCGGTGCCGACCTCGACGGTCTCGTCCTCGGGAACCAGGATCTCGAGGAGGACGCCCGCGACGGGGGAGGGGACCTCGGAGTCGACCTTGTCGGTGGACACCTCAACGATGGGCTCGTCGAGCTCGACGGTATCGCCGACCTGCTTGAGCCACGTCGTAACGGTGCCCTCGGTGACGGACTCGCCCAGAGCGGGCATGGTCACTGACGTTGCCATGTGTGTTCTCCTAATAAAGCTGTATCAGTTGTGGACGTGGAGGGGCTTGCCGGCCAGCGCCATAGCTGCCTCGCCAAGCGACTCGTTCTGGCTCGGGTGGGCGTGAATGAGGGATGCGACGTCCGAGGGGTACGCCTCCCAGTTCACCATGAGCTCGCCCTCACCAATCTGCTCACCGATGCGCGCGCCGATACCGTGGAAGCCCACGATCGGACCGCCCTCCACCGAGACCAGCTTGATGAGACCCGACGTTGCCAGGATAGACGACTTTCCGTTGCCGGCGAGGTTGTACTCGACCGTACGCACCTGATCGCCGTACTTCTCGCGGGCCTGCTTCTCCGTCATGCCGACCGAGGCGATCTCGGGCTCGCAGAAGGTCACGCGCGGGATGTCGATGTCGGCCTGCATGGTCGGGTTCAGGCCGGCGATCTCTTCGGCGACGAAGATGCCCTGCATGAAGCCACGGTGAGCCAGCTGCAGGCCGGGAACGATGTCGCCGACTGCGTAGATGTTGCCCACCCCCGTGTGCAGGCGATCGTTGGTGATGACGAAGCCGCGATCCAGCGTGATGCCGACCTGCTCGTAGCCCAGGCCCTCGGTGACGGGGCCACGGCCAACCGCGACCAACAAAACATCCGCATCGAAGGTCTTGCCGTCTTCGGTAGCCACGTGCACGCCCTGCTCGGACTGCGTCGCGGAGGCGAAGCGGGTGTTCGTGTGGAACTTGATGCCGCGCTTGCGGTAGGCGCGCTCAAGCTGCTTGGAGATGGCCTCGTCCTCGTTGTTGGCGAGGTGGGGCAGCGCCTCGATGATCGTGACCTCGGCGCCGAAGCTGCGCCACACGGACGCGAACTCCAGACCGATGACGCCGCCACCCAGGATCACGGCGGAGGAGGGAACCCAGTCCATCTGCAGCGCCTGATCGGAGGAAATGATGCGGCCACCAATGTCCAGGCCGGGGATGGAACGCGAGTAGGAGCCGGTCGCCAGGACGATGTTGCGGCCGGTGATGCGCTGGCCGTTCACCTCAATGGTGTTCGCGTCGGCCAGGCGGCCCCAGCCGGAGATGAGCTCGACCTTGCGGGACTTGAGCAGCCCCTGCAGGCCCTTGTACAGGCCGGAGATAACCGAGTCACGGTACTTGCCGACCTGGGCCATGTCGATGCCGTTGAAGGTGGAGTTGACGCCGAACTTCGCGGACTCGCGCACGGCCTCGGCGGTCTCGGCGGCGTGCAGGTACGCCTTCGTGGGGATGCAGCCGCGGTGCAGGCAGGTGCCGCCCACCTTATCGCCGTCGATGAGGGCGACTGTCATGCCTAGCTGCGCGGCGCGCAGGGCAGTCGCGTAGCCGCCAGAACCCGCACCCAGAATGACGATGTCGTAGGTCGATTCGCTCAAGGTAGATAACTCCTCGTTGATGAGCTTGACGCTCAGGTGATTGTTTGCATGACGGGCCTCACGGTCCATATAGGCCCATTGTCCCACGTTTGTGCAATGCTGTCTCCAAGCTCGATGTTCCATCACGGTGTATCAGGCCACACGACTTGCCGTGGATCGACTGACAAATGAAACGCGGTGCAGCGCGACGGACCTGTCGGTAGGATCGAAGCGTGCATGAACAAGACGCGACTCATGACGGCGGTGGCGCACGCGATCGGCGCCCGCCCTCCCTTGGGCTAGGGCGCATTATTATTGCGCTGTTTTGGCTCCTCGGGGCCTGGATTTTCGTGACGGCTATCGTCGATCTTTTCCACGGGCAAGACAAGCCCTGGGGTCCCCAGCTCGTCGCGCTTCTGGCCGGCGTCGACTACCTCGTTGCCGCCGTCGCCCTGACGCATAACGGCAGGCGCATGCGCCAGGTCGGCTGGGTGGCGATCGGTCTGTCGATCGCCGTCCCGATCATCCTGTGGGTCGCCTCCCTTGGTCTTGACGAGCTCAACTCGGCGCGCTCGGCCTGGACCGGCATGGGCGTCGACTTCTACTACCTGCCCCTGCTCGTCTCACTCGTCGGCGTCGTGTGGATGTGGCGCTCGAATCCGCGCAGGATCGTCTCGCTCGCCGAACAGGTCGAGCGTCAAAGCCCGCTGTGGAAGTCGAACTGACCCAGGCCTCGTTCCTGAGGTGAGCGCGCGATACGAGGCCCGGCGGAGCAATCCGACCCGGGCCTCGTTCGTCTTTGTGCGGTGGGGCTACACGCCGCCGGGGAAGCCCAGCTGACGCCAGGCCTCGTACAGGACGATCGACGCCGAGTTTGCCAGGTTGAGGGAGCGTACCCCATCCACCATGTGAATACGCACGCGATCCGCCACGCGCGGGTGATTCATGGCGTCCTCGGATAGGCCCACCGACTCTCGCCCAAAGAGCAGGCCATCCCCGTCCTCGTAGGAGACGTCGGAATACATGGTCGTCGCGTGGCCCGTCAGTGCCCACACGCGGCCCGGGACCTGCGCGAGCGCGTCGTCTAGCGACGTGTGGACACGTACGTGTGCGAGGTCGTGGTAGTCCAATCCCGCCCGGCGCAGCTTCGCGTCGTCCATGTCGAAGCCCAGGGGTTCCACCAGGTGCAGCATCGAGCCCGTGCAGGCCGACAGGCGAATCGCCGCGCCCGTGTTCCCGGGGATCTCCGGTTCCCAGAAAATGATGTGCAGCATGCCCTCAGGCCTGGTGGGTCACGGTCAGGGATGCGCGCGCGATCGTGTGATTGAGCGCCACGAACGAGGCCATGGCCGGGGTCGTGTCGTCATCGAGGCCCAGGGAGTCCGTGTCCAGGGCATGCACCGTGAAGATGTAGCGATGCGGGCGGTCTCCGTCCGGCGGAGCGGCACCAAAGTAGGATGCCTCGCCCGCGTCGCCGCGCAGGTGGAACGCCGGGCCGTCGAGCATGAGGTCGGAGGCTCCGGCTCCCGCTTCCAGGTGAGTCATCGACGCCGGGATATCCAGGACCATCCAGTGCCACCAGCCCGAGGGAATCGGTGCGTCCGGATCAAAGCAGGTGAGCATGAAGCTCGCCGTGTTCTCGGGGAAGCCCTCCCAGGCCAGGTCGGGGGAGAGCGAGCCTGCGCGCGCGGTCGCCGACTCCGGCATCGGCGCGCCGTCGGTGAGGGTGGACGAGGTCAGGGTGAAGCTGGGTATATCGATGCCCTCAAAGGGGAGTGGGGCCAGGGGGCGAGTATCGATGGACATGTGTGCTCCTTTTCTCTTGCCTCCATTGTCGCGTATGAGAAGGGGAACGTGCGCTCGGGACGCAGATGTGTGAGCGGGGTTCTACACTCCTCCTATCGAACAGATGTTCTATCCGTGTTGGGGAAGGAGGAGAGATGCCCGACGCTCGTGTGCGCCTGCTGCAGGCTCGCCAGGCCCTGAGCCGCGCAGAAAACGCGGTCGGCTTGCGGGGGCGCGTCGCCGTCGAGGAGTCGCGTTCCCCGGGCGCTCGTGCCCCGGTGCTCCAGGGACCCGCAGAAAGGGGGCAGCTGATCCGCCTCCTCATCGACGCCTGTCCCCTTGAGGGCTGGATCGGTCTGTGCGGAGTGGGCCATATCGGGTGGGAGTGGGCGCAGAAACAGGGCATGGACCTGGAACGTGTGCTCGTCCTCAATCCGGGCGAGGGTGCGAACGTGGGACAGCTGTGCGCGCTGCTCCTGGACGCCTGCGACGTCGTGTGCCTGGATCTGCCTCTTCTGAGCAGGGCCGAGCAGCGCACCCTGTCGGCCAGAGCGCGATCTCTGGGACGTACCATCGTGACGTTGCGCGCCTGGCCTGGGCTCTCGCGCGGCGTGAACGAGTCCAGCCAGATAAAGCTGGTGGTCTAAGTGCGCTACATGGCCCTGTGGGTGCCCGACTGGCCCGTCAACTGCCTGGTGGTCGATTTGCCCCCGGGCGGACACGGCGCCGTTGTCCATGCGGATCGCGTCGAGCTCGCCAGCGCGGCCGCCAGGCGCAGCGGGGTGCGATCCGGCATGAGCGTGCGAGAAGCAACGTACCTGTGCCCGGACCTGGTGTGTCTGCCGCGCGACCGGGACCGGGAGGCCCGCGCCTTTAGCTCCGTCATCGACGCCTTCGACACGGTCGCGGCCGGCGTTGAATGTCTGCGCCCGGGCCTGGCCAGATGCCGGGCGCGCGGACCCGCGCGCTGGGCCGGTGGCGAGGAGGAGGCTGCCTCCCGACTCGTCGAGGCGGTCGAGGCGGCCGTGGGCGTCGAGTGCTTCGTTGGGATCGCCGACGGGCCCCTGGCCTGCGTCGAGGCGGCCAGGGCTGGCATGATCGTGCCCGCCGAGGACACCCGCGACTTCCTCGCTGCACTCGGGCTGACCCGCGCCCTGGGGTGCGTGCCGACGTCTATGCGCCAGCGCGCTGAGGCCACCGTCGAACTCCTGGCGACCCTGGGCGTCACGAGCTGCGCGGACCTGCTGGCACTTGGGCGCGGGCCCGTCCTCGAGCGCTTCGGCGATGTCGGCGAGCGCCTGTGGACCCTGGCCTCGGGAGGCGACGTCGCGATGCCGTCCGCCGGGCGCGCCCAGTCGGATATCTCGGTTGAGCGTGACATCGACAGTGGAGGTGAGAGCGTCGAGACCGTGACGATGCCCGTGGCCCTGGCGGCCGAAGAGATCGCGGGTCTTCTCGGGCGCGCCGGCCTGGTGTCGCACACGCTGCGCATCGACGTGGAGGACACGGGGGCAGGGGCACGCAGCCGCACGTGGAGCGGATGCGACCTGTCGGTTCCCGCCGACATCGCGCTGCGCGTGCGCTGGACACTGACGGGGTGGATGTCGAACGACCGGGGCCCCTGCGGCGCGATCCGATCGATCCGCCTGACCGCCTGCGACCCGCATCCGGGCCAGGGGGCCTCGGCCCTGTGGGGGCGCGGGCACCGCCAGGGGGACGTGACGCGCAACGCCGTGCGCATCCAGGGGCTGGCTGGCCCGCACTCCCTCCTGGTCCCGCGCATCCAGGGCGGCTACGATCCTCGCAGTCGCGTCGTCATGGCCAGATGGGGTGAGAGTGAGCCGCTGCGCTCGCGCGCGGGAGCCTGGGAGGGAGCGATCACCGATCCGCCGCCCACCCTCTTTGACGAACCCGTGCCGGTGCGCCTCACGACCGCGGCTGGGGTGGGCGCCGACGTGTGCGTCGACCAGCGCGCAGAGCTGAGCGCGTTGCCCGGCTACCTCCTCGCGGGGTCCACTCGCAAGCGAGAAGGAACGTCCGGCCATGCGCATCGCACCGACCTGCTGGCTCCCGGTGAGCGCGCGCAGATCCGCGCCATCGAGGGGCCCTGGCCCGTGGGCGGGCGCTGGTGGGCGGGGGAGCGCGCCCGCGCCTACGTGCGTGCCACGCTCGAGGATGGCCGCGTCGTTTTGCTCGTGTGGAGCGCAGGTGAGTGGATGGCGGAGGGGCTTGACAGCTAACGGTGCCGCACTAGTTGCGGTGCCGTAGACTGAAAGGATGGTAAATCTGCCCCTGAGCGACACACTCGCATCCCTGTCGGATGACGACATCATTGCCCTCGTCGGTCCTGCGACCTGGGCAAACGGCATGCGACTGGTCGCCTCCGGGGCCGTGGGTGATCTGACGTGGGACGATGACGGGAGCGCCCTGGAGGCGCGTGTCAAGGACAAGGGACTGTCCTACCGCGTGCGCGTCACTGCGGGAGCGGTGCGCCCGTCGTTGGCGTGCGCCTGTCGGCTGCGCTCGGACTGCCCGCACACTGTCGCAACGCTGCTCAAGGCCACCGAGGAGCTGCGCGACACGCTCCCGCCTGAGCCCGAGTGGACCCGCGTCCTGCGCCAGGTGCTGGGCGAGACCCGTGAACGCAGCGGGGAGGCGCTCGCGCTTGTCATTGACGCGCACGACCCGAGCGTGGAGACGACGTTGACTCCTTTGCGCAGGACGTCCTCGAGCGCGTGGAGTACGAAGCGGGCATCCTGGCTTGACCTGACGGCGACGCAGTGGACGTCGGTGACGGACGGCCTGGATCCGACGCACGTCTCGCTGCTGCGTGAAGGGTATCGTCTCGCCCACGAGGGCCAGTCCTGGCATGCGCGCACGGAGGTCACGCTCGGGGCGCTCGGGGAGCACGCATACACGTGGCTGACGCGCCTGGTGCGCGCGGGGGTGGAACTGTTCGCGTCGGCGGATGGCCTTGAGCCGTTCACGCTGTCCCATGCGACGTGGGACGCGGACGTGGACGTGACGACCGACGAGAACGGCATATCCCTGCGGGTCGTGGCGCGCAACGGGGAGCAGGTTCTTCCCACCCCGCGCATTGATCGCAAGGCGGGGTTGCTGCTGCTCGACGGTGGGACGCGCGCGGCTCGCATTGAGGGTGTGCAGGCTCTGGAGGGCTTTCCTCTTGGTCGCGCGCTGACCATCCCGGCCGCGGACGTGGCGCAGTTTCGCGGCGCGTGGCTGCCGTCGCTGCGCAGGCGTTTCGTCGTGAGCTCCTCGGATGGCAGCTTTGACGCAGAGGCGAGGCCCATGGTTACGCTCGTGGGGACGGTGCGCCGGGACGAGGAGGGCGTCGTCGTGCGCTGGTGGGCGGAGTATGAGGAGGGACAGACCCGCTCGCGCACGCCCGTCGCGCACAGCATGGGGGACGAGGCCGTGGCCGACCTGGTCGGTCGCGTGAACGCGTGGTGCGGCGCGCTGCACTCCGACCTGTGGGTGAATGTTCCGGGGGTCGGGCGCATCGCCCCGTGGCACGTCCCGGAGTTTCTCTCGACCTTCGTGGACCGCCAGACGATTGACGGCCTCGTGTGGGATGTCGCAGAGGACGTGCGGGCCATCACGGTTGCAGAGGACGGGATGGGTATCGACCTGGCCGTCGAGGAGGGGGAGTCGGACTGGTTCGACCTGAACGTGCGCCTGCTCGTCGGCGACCACTCGCTGAGCGTGCGCGAGGCCCTCATGGCGATTGCGCGCGGGGAGGAATACGTGGAGGTCGACGGCGTGTGGGTGCGCCTGGATGGGCCTCGTATCCGTGCGATGGAGGCCCTGCTCGACGAGGCCCGGGCACTGACGGGCTGGACGGGTGAGGGCCTGCGCCTGACGAGCGTGCAGGCGGGCGCGGTTGCCCTCATGGAAGAACACGCCGATTCGGTGTCTGCCTCACAGGCATGGCGCATGCGCGTGGCGGCGCTGCGCGGCGAGGACACCGAGACGGGGTGTGCGCCGGTTCCTTCCCTGGCGCGGGTGCTGCGTCCCTACCAGCGCGCCGGTCACGCCTGGCTGACCTCGCGCCTGGGCGCGGGATTGGGCGGGATCTTGGCCGACGACATGGGCCTGGGCAAGACCGTTCAGATCCTCTCAGCGATCGCCTCCCTGCGTGTCGCAGCACCCGATAGCGGGCCGGTCCTCGTAGTCGCCCCCACCTCGGTCGTGGGGGTCTGGGCCGAGCAGGCCGCGAAGTTCACCCCGGGCCTGCGCGTGCGCTGCGTGAGCGAGACGGCCTCGCGCAGAGGAACGACGATCCAGGAGGAGGCCGAGGCCTCGGACGTCGTCGTCACCTCCTACACGCTTGCGCGCCTGGAGGCCGACCAGTGGCGCGAGGTAGCCCTATCCGGCGTCGTTATCGACGAGGCGCAGGCCGTGAAGAATCCCCGCACGGCCACCTACCGGGCGCTGCGCGACATGAATGCCCCCTGGCGCCTGGCGGTCAGTGGCACACCGATCGAGAACTCGCTGGGTGACCTGTGGTCCCTCCTGTCCCTGACGTGCCCGGGGCTGCTGCCCCCGTGGGATGCCTTCACACAGAAGGTGCGCCGCCCCATTGAGGGGGGCGACCCGGACATGCTCGCGCGCCTGACGTCCTACGTTGCGCCCTTTATCCTGCGGCGTACCAAGGAGGAAGTGGCCACGGACCTGCCCGACAAGATCGTTGACGTCGTGCGCGTCGACCTGGGTAAGGAGCACCGCCGCATCTACGACCAGTACCTGGCCCGCGAGCGCGCCCGGATCCTCGACCTGTTGGCGGACCCGGACGCCAATCGCATGAGTGTGCTGGCCTCGATCACGAGGCTGCGTCAGCTCGCGCTCGATCCGGCCCTCGTTGAGCGTGAGGAGTACGCGCACGTGGGGTCGGCGAAGGTCGAGTACGTGGCCGACCGGCTTGAGGAGATCGTGCCGCTGGGGCACCGGGCGCTGATCTTCAGCCAGTTCACGTCATTCCTGGCGCGTATTCGCGCCGTGTTGGAGCGGCGGGGAGTCTCGGTCGTGCAGCTGGATGGGTCAACTCGTAACCGCGAGGAGGTCGTCGAGCGTTTCCGCTCGGGCGAGGCTCAGGTGTTCCTGATTTCCTTGAAGGCGGGGGGCTCGGGTCTGACGCTGACGGAGGCGGATTACGTGTACGTGATGGATCCGTGGTGGAATCCTGCCGCCGAGGAGCAGGCCATTGATCGGGCGCATCGCATTGGCCAGACGAAGAAGGTCAACGTGTATCGTCTGGTGGCCACTGACACGATTGAGGCGAAGGTCGTGGAGCTGCAGGATCGTAAGCGTCGGCTTATCTCGTCGGTGATGAATGGGACGGGCACGGGCGCGAGCCTGAGCGTTGCCGACCTGCGCGACCTCCTCGACTAGCGGGCGGCGCGGCCTCAGGGGTGGACGGCGACCTTGAGGCCTGCCCGCGAGCGCACGGCCTCCAGTGCTGCCTCCGCTTCGGTGAGGGGGAATTGGTGGGTGATGAGCGGGGTGAGGTCGAGCGTGCCGCTGGAGAGGGTGTCGACGGCTGCCGCGTAGTCCGACAGGGTGGCGTTTGCGCTTCCGGAGACGGTGAGTTCGCGGTAGTGGATCAGGTTGGGGTCGATCTGGGCGCTCGTACCGGCGGGAAAGCCGGCGAAGCAGGAGATGTGGCCACCGATGGCGGCGCACTGGGTGGCGATGGGGACGAGGCCGGGGTCGCCCACCGCGATGATGACGACGTCCGCGCCGCGTCCCTGTGTCCATTCGAGGACCTCGGCCAGGAGGTCCTCGCCCTGTGAGGCTGTCGCGGCGTCGGCTCCCACGGCGAGGGCGGGGTCGAGGCGTGATGGCCTTCCGCAGGCCATGACGCTGGCGCCCGCTTGGGCGGCCAGCGCGCAGTGGATGAGGCCGATGGGGCCCGTTCCCAGGACGAGGACGCGCGAGGCGGGCTCGATGGGCAGGCGGGTGTGGGCGCGCAGGCAGCACGACAGGGGCTCGGCCAGGGCCAGAAGGGGTGGGTCGATCTCGTGGGCGGTGGGCGTGATGCACGGCAGGGCGTGCTCGGGTACGCGGATGACGCCGGCGAGTCCGCCGTCCACGCCGGTGCCGAAGAGGGCCATGTTCGTGCAGACGTTGGAGCGTCCCGAGGTGCAGGGGGCGCAGTGGCCGCAGGCGATTTCGGGGGCGAGGCCCACCTGGGTTCCCGGGGCGGGCACGTCGGTGCCCGCGCGCAGGCCTGGGCCGACGCGCCACACGCGCGCGGCGATCTCGTGTCCCAGGATGACGCCGGGGGTCACCCCGTTCGTCTTTTGTCCCGTCACGATGCGCAGGTCGGTGCCGCACAGGGTCGTGGCCTCAACGGTGAGGAGGACCTCACGCTCGCCCAGGGTGGGAATCGGCCGAGTGTCCAGGGTGAGGGAGCCGGGGGAGGACAGTGACGCTGCGAGCATGGATTCCATGCGATCAGGATAGGGCGTGCCGGGCGGTTGGGTTGGGTTCGCACGGTGCGCGCACGTCGCCACAGAATGTCGAACATCTGTTCGATAGAATGGTGGGGTGAGCGACGAACCCCGATACGCGGAGCTGCACGCCCACAGTGCCTTCACCTTCCTGGAAGGCACCGACGAGCCCGCAGACATGGTGGCCCAGGCCTCGCGCCTGGGCCTGGAGGCGCTTGCAATCCTTGACGTGGACGGCATGTACTCGACCGTGCAGACCACGATGGCGGCGCGCAGCTGCGGCCTGCCGATCGTCTACGGCGCAGAGGTCACCCTGGATCCGGCCTCGCTACGCGCGGTCCTTCCCGGGGCCTCGTCCCCCGGGTGGGGACTCGCGCCGGGCGCGGAGGAGGTGGGCATCAGGGTCCCGATTCTGGCCGCCAGCCCGCGCGGCTATGAGAATCTCGTCGGCATGATGAGCGATCGGGCGCTCGCCCAGGTGGGGGAGCGAGCCCCGCGCATCACCCTCGAGGACGTGAGCGGGGCCGGGGGCGACCTGCTCGTCCTGACCGGAGGCAGGCGCGGCCCCCTCATGCGTGCACTGCACGCTGGCGGGCCCACGTGGGCGCGGCGAGTGGCGCGCGCGTTGGCCGAGGCGGCGGGCGGGCAGGACCGACTCCTCGTCGAGTGGCAGGGGGCTTGCGGGGACGGCCCACAGGTGGGGGACACGCTCGCTGACCTCGCGCGGGGCGTCGGGGCCAGGCTGGTCGCTACGACCGGGGCGCGCATGTCCTCGCCCTCCAAGCGCGCGCTCGGCGACGTCCTGGCGGCGACCCGACTGCGCTCCTCGATGGACGAGGCCCTGGCTCATCTGGGTGCGCATCGACCCTTCTTGCGCACCCCGGCCGAGATGGCGCGCCTGCACGCCGCACACCCGAGGGCTCTATCCCACACATGCGAGGTGGCGCGCGATAGTGCCTTCGACCTGCGCCTCGTGGCCCCCAGGCTCCCTCGTACTCGCGTCCCAGGCGGCCACACGCCCCAGACGTGGCTGGATCACCTGGCGCGTGAGGGTGCCCGCGAGCGCTACGGCACGCGCGAGGAACACCCCGGCGCATGGGAGACGATCGATCGGGAGCTGGGCGTCATCGAGCGCCTCGGCTTCGCCGGCTACTTCCTGATCGTCAAGGAGATCGTCGACTTTTGCGCTGCGCGAGGAATTTTGTGTCAGGGGCGTGGCAGCGCGGCGAACTCGGCCGTGTGCTTTTGCCTGGGGATCACGGCGGTGGACGCGGTGCGTCACAACCTGCTCTTCGAGCGCTTCCTGTCGGATGCGCGCTCGGGTCCGCCCGACATTGACGTCGACATTGAAGCCTGTCGGCGCGAGGAGGTCATCCAGCACGTCTACGAGCTGTACGGGCGCGAGCGTGCGGCGCAGGTCGCCAATGTCATCACCTACCGGCCGCGCTCGGCGATGCGCGACGCGGCCCGGGCGCTGGGCTACCCGGCGGGCAGCGCTCAGGCGTGGGCGCGGGGTAAGGGGCAGGCCCCGGCCCTCGTGAGCGAGGCCGCGGGGGCCCTGGCGCGTCTGCCGCGCCACATGGGCATCCACGCGGGCGGCATGGTGCTCACCGACCAGCCGGTCTCGCGCATCTGCCCGGTCGGGTGGGCGGCGATGGAGGGACGCACCGTGTTGCAGTGGGACAAGGAAGACTGCGCGGACGCGGGCCTGGTCAAGTTCGACCTGCTCTCCCTGGGCATGCTCACCGCGCTGCGCGTGGCGTTCGACGAACTGAGGGGAGGGGAGCGCAGGAAGGAGCATCCGCCCCTGCGCGGGTGGGCGCCTCGCGCCCTGCTCGGGGTGGGGGATCGTCCGCTCGGGTTGCACACGCTGCCCCCGGAGGACCCGCGCGTCTATGACCTGCTGTGTGCCGCCGACACGGTGGGAGTCTTTCAGGTGGAGTCGCGCGCGCAGATGAACACGCTGCCCAGGCTCAAGCCTCGATGCTTCTACGACATCGTCGTGGAGGTAGCGCTCGTGCGCCCGGGCCCCATCCAAGGAAACGCGGTCAACCCCTACCTGCGCCGACGCGCGGGCCGCGAGCCGGTCACCTACCTGCATCCGCTGCTCGAGCCCGCGCTGCGCCAGACCCTGGGCGTCCCGCTCTTCCAGGAGCAGCTCATGCGCATCGCCACGGACGCGGCCGGCCTGTCGGGTGCGCGCGCCGACCAGCTGCGCCGCGCCATGGGCTCCAAGCGCAGCCCCGAGCGCATGGAAGCCCTCAAGGGCGACCTGATGGCGGGGATGGCCCAGCGCGGCATCGACGCGCCCACGCGCGAACGCATCTTCGATCAGCTCAAGGGATTCGCCGACTTCGGCTTCCCCGAGTCGCACTCGTTTTCCTTCGCGCACATCGTCTATGCCTCGGCGTGGCTCAAGGTTCACGCGCCCGAGCATTTTTATGCGGCAATCCTGTCCTCCCAGCCGATGGGCTTCTACTCGCCGGCGACGCTGGTCCAGGACGCGCGCAGGCACGGGGTGGCGGTCCTGGGCCCCTCGGTCAACGCCTCCTTCCTGGATGCGGGCGTGCAGCGCGCGCCCGACGCGCAAGGGGCAGAGGAATACTGTCAGGGGCGCCCCGACCCGCTCCCGTCGCGACAGACCGTCCCCCTTGACGTCGACTCGGACCTGGCGGTGCGCATCGGATTATCCTCGGTACGAGGCCTGGGCCGGGCAGCCCAGCGTATCGTGCAGGCCAGGGAATCCGGGCTTTTCACCAGCCAGGTGGACCTAGCCGCTCGCGCCCACCTGAGCGCCTCCGACATGGAAAAGCTCGCTATGGCGGGCGCGCTCGACTGCCTGGGGGTCGGCAGGCGTCAGGGCGCCTGGTCGGCGGGCGCGCTGGCCGCGCCGGCTCTGCGAGAGGGGGAGTGGCAGCCCTTCCTGCCGGGCACAGAAGTCGGAACGCGCGTGCCTGACCTGCCCACCCTCACTGACGTGGAACAGATGCGCGCCGACGTCGAAGCGACGGGTCTGACCCCCGGCGACCACCCCTTTTCTTACCTGCGGGCCACCCTCCCGCCCGGCGTGGCGCGCGCAGCCGACCTGGGAGCCCACCTCGACGGTCGGATCGTCGACGTGGCAGGGCTAGTCACTCATCGCCAACGCCCCTCCACCGGCGGCGGCGTCACCTTCCTCTCCCTCGAAGACGAAACTGGCTTCGTCAACGTCTCGGCCTCCGTAGGCACCTGGACCAAGTTTCGGCGCGTCGGCCTCGAATCTGACGCCCTGCTCGTACGCGGCACTCTCGAGTGGGGTGACGGTGCGATCAACGTGCGTGCCTTTCGCCTCACCCCCGTGCACCTGCCCATCCAGGTGCGCTCACGCGACTTCCGCTAAGCGCGCACGTGCGCGCGGCCAGCGGGGATCAACAACGCGCGCAGATCCTCAACCGTCTCACACACCAGGTCGGCGTCATCGAGCCCGTCCTCCGTCGCATAGCCCCAGCCGACCCCGATAACGGGAATGCCCGCCTCGTGGCCGCCGCGCACATCCCAGATCGAATCGCCCACAATGACGGGGTGCGACACGTCCGCACCCAGCGCACCCAACCGCGCCACGGCCTCGTGAATGACCGTCGTCTTGGACGAGGCGGGATCCGGCGTCGCCCCCGCAATCACGTCGAACGCCTGCGACAATCCCAAGTGTTCCATCTGCGCAATCGCCATCGGCACCTGCTTCGACGTCGCCGTCGCCACCGGCACACCCGCGCGATGCAGGTCCCACACCAGCTCGGGAACCCCCTCAAACGGCTCCGGATCCAAATAGTGATGCACATACCGCTCGCGGTAACGCGTCACCAGGTCGGCGAGCAACTGGCCCGAGTAGCCCAGGTCGCCAAAGGAATGCCACAGCGGAGGCCCCACGTACGTGCGAAGACGCTGATCATCGGGGATAGGCAGCCCAAAGTCTGACAAAGCCGCGCGGAATGCACCCATCACAGCAGGAGCGGAATCGACAATCGTTCCGTCGATGTCAAACAGAACAGCAGAAATGGGTAGAGTCACTAAATCCCCCGGGTTGTTGGTGCTTTCTTAGTCACTATGCCCTATTATCCCCAGAGAAGCATCCGAAACGACTACGAGAGAGGCACACGTGGAAACGCGAGCACGGCTCACCCCGATCGTCCATGCCAATAGTGCGCGTGCAGCCGCGTGGCGAGTCTTCTTCGAGGCGTCCGGACGCCTACAGGGAATCCTCGAAACGCGTCTGAAGCGTACCTACGGCGTCTCCATGCCGGACTACAACATCCTCCTGGCGCTGTGGGAGGCCCCCAGCCACCGCCTACGCATGGGCGAGCTGGCCGAACGCGTCGTGTACTCGCCGTCGCGCGTGACCTACCTGGTCTCCAACCTGTCTCGTGACGGCTGGGTCGAGCGCATTCCCTCCAAGGTCGATCGACGCGGCTACGATGCGTGCCTCACGACACAGGGAATCCAAACTGTGCTTGCTGCCACAGAATTGCATCAGCAGACGGTCGCCGAGTACCTCCTGGACGGCATGACGGACGCCGATATTGAAGCAATTGCAAAGGTTTTCTCGACCCTGGACTCTCGCCTGAAGGGCGACGCGGCGGAATCCTGATTTCGATTGGCGCATGTCGATCAAGTCGTGTTAAGCTTCTACTCGCTTGCGGATCGCAACGGTTCGCACCGATCACCTGCGCGGGTGGCGGAATAGGCAGACGCGCTAGCTTGAGGTGCTAGTCCTCATTTTACGAGGGTGGGGGTTCAAGTCCCCCTCCGCGCACGAAATGCCCCGGGGCCGAAAGGCCCCGGGGTTTTCCATATCATCGACCAGGAGGCGCCGTGCGTATTGATATGTGGCTCGACACATGTGACCCGTGGAGCTACCTGGGGCTACGACACCTGCGATCCGCCATGGCCAGCTTCGACCATGGCGCCCAGATCGAGGTCTACCTGCACGCCTATCTCCTCGACCCCGATCTGGATGCCACCGTCGACAAGCCACGCATCGTCGCTTTGGTTGAATCTGGTGCTGCGACGCTTGAAGAAGTGCGCGAGGCTGACGATCGGATGCGCGCGCTCGGCGCCCGAGAAGGCATTCGCTTCGACTTCGATTCCCTCGTCATCGCGCCCACCTCGCGCGCGCACCGCGTGATCGCGGCCGCCCACGACGCCGACATCGACGACGACACGGTCGCGGGTCCGGACTCGCTCCACCTCAAGGTCGCCGAAGCCATCATGCGTTCCCACTTCGAAATGGGCCTGGACGTGTCCCACCCCGAGGTGCTCATCGGCTGTGCTCAGGACATCGGCATGGCGCCCGACCTCGCAGCCCTGGCCATCGGCGACGAGGAATGGGCCTCGCGCGTCTACTCTGACTACCAGATGGCGATGCATATGGGCGTCGCCTCCGTTCCCACCTACGTTCTCGACGGCCAATTCCTCGTCGATGGACACCAGACCGTCACTGCATTTTCCAACATCCTGGCCACCGCCTGGGACAACGCGAGAAAGGACCACGCATGAGCGAGAAGGACACCACGACCTCGTCCGCACGAAACGGCGCCCCCAGCCCCATGGAGCTGGTGCTCCAGTTCCACCGCACCTACTCGATGCCCATCCGGCCCTTCACATCTCCCACGCTGGACTATGAGCGCCTGGGCATGCGCATGAGCCTGATCGCCGAGGAATTCGCCGAGCTGATGGGCGCGGTCTACGGCCCGCGCGCACGCGCGATCATTGAGGCGGCTACCGCGCAGGCCGTCGCTGCCGACGAGGGAGAACGCGATGTTATCGAGGCCGCCGATGCCCTGGCCGACCTCATCTACGTCATCTACGGCATGGCTATCGAGTCTGGTATGGACCTGGACTCGGTGCTGGCCGAGGTGCAGGCTTCGAACCTGTCCAAGCTCATGCCCGACGGCTCCGTCAAGCTGCGCGAGGATGGCAAGGTGCTCAAAGGCCCCAACTTTTTCCAGCCGAATATCGCCCGTGGCCTGGGCTTGGAGGAGCCCGAGGACACGGCCAATGCGGACTAAGGTCCCTTATCACGCGCATTCGTGAGCGTGAGGTGACACAATAGACGCGGTCCAGTCACAAGGAGGAATGTCATGGCACGCGTCGCAGTCATCGGCGGAGGTTACGGAGGCGTCACGGTCGCCAAGGGGCTCGATCCCCTCGCGGACGTTATCCTCATCGAGCAGAAGGACCAGTTCGTCCATCACGCGGCCGCCCTGCGCGCCGCCGTCGACACCGTGTGGGAGCACGCCATCTTCATGCCCTACACGAACCTCCTGAGCCGAGGCAAGGTCGTGCGAGGCACCGTCTCCGCCGTCCACGGCACGACCGTTCACGTGTTCGGCCACGATCCGATCGAAGCCGACTATGTCGTCTTCGCGACCGGGTCGACCTACCCCTTCCCGGCCAAGTACTCCTCCTACCGTTCCTCCGTGGCCAAGGCTCGCCTGGAGCAGCTCCACGAAAACCTCTCGCGCGCACGCTCCGTCATGATCGTCGGCGGTGGCACCGTCGGCATCGAGCTGACCGGCGAGCTCGCCAGCGCCTTCCCCGGCCTGGACATCACGATCGTCGAGGCTTCGGACCAGATCCTGGGCACCCCCGGCTACACCGACGCCCTACGCAATGAGATCAGCGAGCAGCTCGCCACCCTGGGCGTTCGCGTCGTCACCGGCTCCGAGCTGGCCTACCTGCCCCCGCAGAACGTCGGCGACCTCGCCCACTTCATGGTCGAGACCAAGAAGGGCGACGTCATCGAAGCTGACCTGTGGTTCCAGTGCTACGGCGCGCGTGCCAACACCGGCTACCTGATCGGCAGCGAGTACGAGTCCGTCATGCACCCCGACGGCACGATCCGCGTCGAGCCGACCATGCAGGTGGCGGGCCACTCGACGGTCTACGCCGTGGGCGACCTGACCGACGTACGCGAATCCAAGCGTGCCGACGCCGCTCGTCAGCAGGCCCGCGTTGTCATCGCGAACATCACCGCGCAAATCGAGGGCGAGGAGCCCGACGCCCACTACGTTCCCACGAAGGAATGGGTCATTCTACCGCTGGGCCCGAACATGGGCGCCTCGCAGCTGCTGGATTCCGACGGTCAGGCGCGCATCCTGGGTGCCGACCAGACCGCGGAAATCAAGGGCACAGACCTCATGGTGTCCGTGATCCGTTCGCAGCTCAACCTTCCCTGAAAAAGTGTGCGGTCTCACGGTAGACTAAGAGCCATGACTGGAGATGCCCGCCGCGCGCTGACGCGCCTGCTCAACGCTTTCGAGAATCACTTCGACATCGCACGCGATGGAGACGAGGCCGACGACGCTGCGCTCGAAGCCGCCGAGCTGGCGCTGCGCGACGCCTTCTTCACCTACGACGACATCCTCTTCACCCAGCTGGGCGTGGAACTCCCCTTCGACATCCTTGAGGACATCGACGAGGACGACGATGAGGATGACTACGACGAAGAAGATGATGACGAGGACGACTTCATCGAAGTTGACGACTGAGAACAATCGTCTCGCACGCGCATGAGGCGAGGGGTCGAACCACACGGTTCGACCCCTCGTTCGTATCTGCGAGCTGCTCGCCGCTACTGGGCGACCTCGGAGAGTACCTCGCGAATCGGGGCGGGCAGGGCCGCAGTGTACTCCAGAAGCGTGTCAAGCTGGCGAGCCGTTCGCGGTCCAACGAGAGCCGAGGAGATACCCGGGTAGTCTCGCACCCACGCCAGGGCGACATCCCCCGTGGGACGATCCAAGCCCGAGGCCGCGCGGTGCGTCGCCTCGATGACGCTGCGGGCAAAGCCCGACAGGTAGGGCTCAACCATGTGACGCAGATGCGGGGAAGCGGCGCGCGAATCAGCGGGCGTTGTATGGCGATACTTACCCGTCAAAGCGCCGCCGGCAAGAGCAGACGCGGCCAAGACACCAACGCCCCTGCTGGCCAGCTCAGCCACCGTCGACGCGCAGGCCGCATCAACGAGCGAGAAGGGGAACTCGACCAGCGTGATCGGCGCGCTGACTCCAACGGCGCCGCGCGTAACGGCCTCGGCCAGCTGCCAGTGAGATGAACGAGACAGACCCACGTAGCGGGCACGCCCGCTCCGGTAGGCCAGCGTTGCGGCCTCCAGGGTCTCTTCAAGCGGCACCTCCGGGCGAGGCTCGACCAGCCACACGTCCACGTAGTCCGTGTCCAGGCGCGCCAGCGCGTCGTCGAGGCTACGCAGCAGGTCACCGCGACCTGCTGCACCCACCCAGGTACCCTCGGAGGCGCGACGCATACCACCGCGCCACGCGAGAACCACGCGGTGCCTGCCCACCGACGCCACGGCCTCGGACACGACGTCCACGGCCATTCCATCGCCGTGCGAGGGGGAGCACTCGAGCAGAGAACCGCCCGCGTCAACGAAATGTGACAGCATCTCTAAGGCCTCGGGCGCATCGGTATCGCGCCCCCACGTCAGGGTCCCCAGCCCGATCGACGACAGGTAGAGGCCACTACGTCCGCATTGCTTCGAATCCATGCCCCCTAGCCTAGCCGAGTCCGAGCCAACCACTGTGCATGCTCCGTGGGCATCGGGGGAGTGGTCCCACCAAACACCGGGCACAGTGAGCGTACACCGCACCAATTGCACAGCGGATTCTTGCGCGGGGCGAAAGAATCGTTCGCAATGTCGGCCTCGATGCGCGCCCACAGCTCATCGATGTGACGCTCAAAAGCGCGGATGTCGTCGGCGACCGGGTCGAAGGTGATGACCTGACCGGCGCGCAGGTACACCAGCTGCATGCGGGCAGGCAAGACCTGTGTGCGTGCGAGAAGGAGGGCGTAAAAGCGCATCTGGTACAGGGCCTCGTCGACGTAGCGAGGCCCCGGGGCCTTCCCGGTCTTATAGTCCACGACGCGCAGGCGCCCGTCCGGAGCGGCGTCGATGCGATCGATGAAGCCGAGCAGGCGCACGCCACCCGCAGTCGTCGTGCTCACGCGCTGCTCGCGCGCGGCCGGTGCGATCCACTGGGGCTGCTCGATCGCGAAGTATCCGTCGATGACTGCGCGCGCGTCGTCGAGCCACGACTCAAGGTCGGCGTGGTCAGCGAAGAGCTCACCGATCGCAGGAGTCTTGTCGACCACCGCCTGGTAGGCGGGGGCCACCCGGGAGCGTGCAGCTTCGGGGGTGCGCTCGTTCGGCGGCAGTGCGAAGAGCTCCTCGAGGACAGCGTGGACCACCGTTCCCAGCGCCTTCGCGCGGGTTTCCGGCTCCCGGTACCCGTCCAGGACGTGCAGGCGGTACTGCAGGGGGCATCGCTCGTATTCCTTAGCGCGCGAGGCGGACAGGGCGGGCTCCCACGTGCGTGGGCCGGGGGAGGGGGCAATCAGGTCTGTCATGAATACCACGCTAACCCCCACCGCCCCCATCTGTGTCCTGGCAGGGGCCAGGCAAGCCTCAGGCGCTATTCTTTACGTAATGACTATTCAGCGTAATAATTCCGAACCGGCCACGAACTTTGGCCAGCCCACCCGCCGAGGCCCCCTCACCGAGGGCGACCGCGTCCAGGTCCGCGACCCCAAAGGGCGCTTCCACCAGGTGATTCTGGTGCGCGGAGGACGTTTCCAATCCAACCGCGGCGGATTTAACCATAACGACGTGATCGGGCGTCCCGACGGTCAGGTGATCGTCACGGAGGAGGGCCGCCAGTTCCAGATCCTGCGCCCCCTCCAGGTCGACTATGTCATGTCGATGCCGCGCGGTGCGGCCGTCGTCTACCCCAAGGACGCCGGCGTCATCACCCACATGGGGGATATCTTCCCCGGCGCCACGGTCGTCGAGGCCGGGGCTGGCTCGGGTGCGCTCTCGATGGCTCTCCTGGACTCGGTCGGCCCGCAGGGGCGACTGATTTCCGTTGAGCGTCGCCAGGACTTCGCGGATATCGCGGCGGCCAACGTCGACCTGTGGTTCGGGCGCCGTCACCCCGCATGGGACCTGCGCGTCGGCGACGTGGACGAGGTGCTGTGGGGGCTTGAGGAAGCCAGCGTGGACCGCGTCGTCCTGGACATGCTGGCTCCCTGGGAGAACATTGAGGCGATCACGCACGCGCTCATTCCGGGCGGCGTGCTCGTGTGCTACGTGGCGACGGTCACGCAGATGTCTCGCCTGGTTGAGGACCTGCGTGCCTCCGAGCGCTTCACGGACCCGATCGCCTGGGAGGACATGCGCCGCGAATGGCACCTCGACGGCCTGGCCGTCCGTCCCGAGCACCGCATGGTCGCCCACACGGGCTTCCTCGTGGTGACCCGTCTGCTCGCCCCCGGCGTCACTCCGCAGGAGCGCTCAACCCGCCCCGCCAAGGCTGCGGAGGGCCAGGGCGGCGCGTGGGATGACGAGGCGGACTGGTCGCTGGAAAAAGTCGGCCAGCGAGTGAACTCTGAGAAGAAGGTGCGCAAGGTGCGCCGCGACGTCGTCGCGCAGGCTGACACGTGGGCGAGCGAAGGCCGCGAGGTAGAGACCGATGACTGAAGCCGAGCAGCGTCAGGCGCTTGAGCGTCGCGTCATCTCGCTCGAGGAGAAGAACGGCCGCCTCACAAGCGCGCTGACTGCCGCGCGCACCGAGCTGATCCGCCTGCAGGGCGAGCTCGCGGATGTTTCGCGCCCGCCGCAGACGCTGGCGACCTTCGTGCGCGCGTTCCCCGCCTCGCGCCAGATTGAGGTGGTCACCGGCGGCAAGCGCATGCGGGTGGCCGTCTCTCCCAAGCTTGACGTGACCGACCTGTCGTATGGGCAGTGGGTGCGCTTGGACGACACGATGATCGCCGTGGCCGCAGACGATTTCGCGCGCTCCGGTCAGGTCGTCTCCATTCTGGAAATGGTGGGCGCTGACCGCGTGCTCGTGGCCGCCGAGGGCGGCGCGGAGACCCTGCTGGAGCTGGCGGGTCCGCTGCGTCACGGGAACCTGCGCCCCGGGGATTCCCTGGTCGTGGACGTTCGCTCGGGCATCGCCCTGGAACGCATCGTGCGGGAGGACGTCGAGCAGCTGCTGACCCCCGAGGTCCCGGACGTGACCTACGCGGACATCGGTGGCCTCGACGCTCAGATTGCACAGGTGCGCGACTCCATCGAGATGCCCTTCAACCATCCCGAGCTGTACCGTCAGTTCGGCCTGCGCCCGCCCAAGGGCATCCTCCTGTACGGTCCTCCCGGCTCGGGCAAGACTCTCATCGCCAAGGCCGTCGCCAACTCGCTGTCCAAGCGCGGCGGTGCTTCGACGTTCTTCCTGTCCATCAAGGGACCGGAGTTGCTCAACAAGTTCGTCGGCGAGACCGAGCGCCAGATCCGCGCGATCTTCGCCCGCGCTCGTACTCTGGCCGCTGGGGACACTCCCGTCGTCATCTTCTTCGACGAGATGGAGGCGCTGTTCCGCACGCGCGGCACGGGCGTGTCCTCGGATGTGGAAACGATGATCGTCCCGCAGCTCCTCGCCGAGATGGACGGCGTCGAATCCTTGGACAACGTCGTGATCATCGGCGCATCCAACCGCGCGGACATGATCGACCCTGCGGTCTTGCGCCCCGGGCGCCTCGACGTGCGCATCCGCGTGGACCGCCCAGACCGCGCCGGAGCGATCGACATCTTCTCGAAGTATTTGACGCCGCAGGTCCCGATCCACGCGGCTGAGATCGCGCGATTCGGTGGGATGAACGAGGCCGTGGCGGGGATGATCGCTCGCGCCGTCGACGCGCTGTACGCGCGCGATGAGACGACCGCCCTGTTCCTGGCGACGCTGGTCAGCGGCGAGCACAAGCGCATCTATCTGGCGGACCTGGTCTCCGGCGCGCTCATCGCGGGCATCGTGGAGCGCGCGAAGAAGTACGCGATCAAGGACGCCCTGAGCGGCGAGGTAACGGGTCTCACGATGGCCCACCTCCTGCGCGGCGTTCATGAGGAAATGAACGAATCACTGGAGCTGGCCGCAACCTCTTCGCCCGAGGACTGGGCACGCACGAGCGGGCTCGCCCCCGAGATTGTCAGCGTCAAGCCGATTGGAGCGGTGAAATGAGCAGCGAACGCATTATCGGGACCGAGACAGAGTACGGCGTCTACCGTCCCGGCGATGCCTGGGCCAACCCGATCGCTCTGTCCACCCGCGTTGTGTCCGCCTACGGTGAGATCTCCCGGGAGGGCACCCCGGCCTCGGGCTCGGGCGCCGTACGCTGGGACTACACGGGGGAGGACCCGCTCAACGACCTGCGCGGCATGCGCATGTCGCGCGCGGCCGCCGACCCGTCCCTGCTGACCGACGACCCCTACCACCTGGCTCCCTCGGGTGGTTCCGAAAAGGTCGCGCGCCCCACCGCCGAAGAGCTGGCTCTGCCCGCGGCGACGACGGCCGTGCTGACCAACGGCGCGCGCCTGTACGTCGACCACGCCCACCCGGAGTACTCGGCCCCCGAGACGCTGGGCGCGCGCGATGCCCTCCTGTGGGATCGCGCGGGCGAGGTCATTGCCCGTCGCGTCATGGAACGCCTGGAGGCTCTGGGCGAGGAGCCCATTGTCCTGGTCAAGAACAACACGGACGGCAAGGGCGCGGCCTACGGCACCCATGAGAACTACCAGATGCCGCGCATCACCGACCTGGACACGATCGTCCGAGGCCTCACGCCCTTCATGGTGACCCGTCCCGTCATCTGCGGGGCGGGCCGCGTGGGCCGCGGGCAAAAGAGCGAGGTCCCAGGCTTCCAGATGTCCCAGCGCGCCGACTTCGTCGAAAACGAAGTGGGCCTGGAGACGACCTTCAACCGCCCGATCATCAACACGCGCGACGAACCCCATGCCAACCCGGCCCAGTTCCGACGCCTGCACGTCATCGGCGGCGACGGCAACATGTTCGACGTGTCGGCCTTCCTGCGCTTTGGCACGACCTCCCTGGTCCTGTGGGCCATCGAGCAGGGCACCGACCTGCGCTGGGATTCCATCGTCATGGACGATCCCGTGCAGGAAACCTGGAACGTCTCCCACCACCCGGACCTCGACTACAAGATCGGCACGGCCGGCGGCTCCTACACGGCCGCCGAGCTCCAGCAGGTCTACCTCGACCTGGTCCTGGACGCCTTCGAGGAGACCGGCACGACGCCCACGGAGGCGGATCGCGACATACTCACCCTGTGGCAGTCGGTCCTGGACCGCATGCGCGCCGACCTCTTCTCGGTCGCCAGCGACGTCGAGTGGGTGGCTAAGTACCAGCTCGTCAAGCGCCAGAAGGAACGCGCGGGCCTGGAGTGGAACGACCCTCGCCTGGCAGCCATCGACCTGCAGTGGGCGGACCTGCGACCCAGCCACGGCCTCGTCTATCGCCTCGCGAAGGCCGGCATGGTGCGCCGCCTCGTGTCCGACGAGGAGGTCGAACGCGCCGCCGACGTTGCCCCCACCAACACGCGCGCCCACGTGCGCGGCTGGGCCGTTGCCAACCGTCCAGACCTGGTCAAGGCCTCGTGGTCCTCGCTGGTCTTCGATCCCGGCGAAGGCGACCTGGTGCGCTTCCCGATCGCCGATGCGCGAGACACCTCCACCCGATAACCTCTCAACGAAAGATAATCACAGTATGTCCAATCAGATTTTTGCTGGCGGAGCAAGCCCCATCGACGACGCGCTCGAGGCTGGCGGCCAGGTCCAGGCTCGTACCTCCTCGATTGACTCCCTCCTCGATGAGATCGATTCCGTCCTCGAGACCAACGCCGAGGCCTTCGTGCAGGGCTTCGTCCAGAAGGGCGGCCAGTGACGTGAGGCGTCGAGTTTTCGGCATCGAAACGGAGTACGGGCTGACGGCCGCGTCCCCGTCCGGGGCGGCGCCGATGGACGCCGAGCACGCCGCTCGTCAGCTGTTTGAGCCCCTGTTGCACCAGGGCCGCTCCTCGAACCTTTTCCTGCGTAACGGCGGGCGCCTCTACCTGGACGTGGGCGCGCACCCCGAGTACGCCACCGCCGAGTGCGACCGGCTCGAGGACCTTCTCGAGCAGGATCGCGCCGGATCGGACATGCTCGCCGATCTGGCCGTCCAAGCCGACGAGGCTCTGGCCGAGCTGGGCACCGATCTGCGCCTGCACCTGTTCCGCAACAACCTGGACTCGCAGGGCAACTCGTATGGCTGCCACGAGAACTACCTGCTGCACCGCCGCCGCGACTTCCGCCAGGTGGCCGACGCCCTTGTTGCGTTCTTTGTGACGCGTCAGATTCTGGTGGGCAACGGCTGGATCAACACGGCCGCAGCGACCCCGCGCCTGCAGTTCTCCCAGCGCGCCGACCAGATGTGGGACGCCGTCTCCTCTGCGACGACGCGCTCACGCCCGATCATCAACACCCGTGACGAGGCCTTGGCTGACTCGGGCGCATACCGACGCATGCACGTCATCGTCGGAGACACGAACGTCGCCGAGCCGACGACCGCGCTCAAGGTCGGCATGACCGAGCTGCTCATCCACGCAATTGAGGACGGCCTCCAGATTGAGGATCTGGCGCTCGCCGACCCGATGCGCGCGATCCGCGAGATCAACGCGGATCTGTCCGGCTCAGCCTCCATCGAACTGGCATCCGGGCGCATGACCAGCGCTGTCGCGCTCCAGCGCGAGATTCGCGAGCGCGTCCTCGCCCGTATTCCCGTCACCGACCTGGATCCCATGCGCGCCTACGTTGTCGATCTGTGGGGCCGAGGCCTCGACGCGATCGCCAGCGGCGACTGGAGCGCGGTGGAGACGGAGCTCGACATTGCGATCAAGCGCAAGCTGTTGACCTCCTACTGCGCGCGCACTGGCACCCCCCTGAGTGATCCGCGCGTGGCGCGCCTGGAGTTGTCCTACTCCGAGATCACGTCTGACGGCCTGCGCGAACGCATGGAGCGTGCCGGGCTCATGCGCCGCCTGACGAGTGAGCAGGGCGTGGCGCGCGCGATGAACGTTGCCCCGGCGACGACGCGCGCTCACCTGCGCGGACGCATCATCGCCGCCGCGGAGGATGCGCGCGCCGACCTGAGCGTCGACTGGGTGCATGTGCGACTGGATGATTCGTCGACGATCCCGCTCTCCCTCCAGGATCCTCTGGCCACGTCCGATCCGCGTGTGGATGCGCTCATCGCGCAGATTTACGCTCAGTCTCCTACGATTCCCGCATGAGCTCCGCTTCGCACAATCCCGATTCTTCGAGCAGCCGACGCACGAAAGGTTCCTCGCAGCGAGCCGCCGCGATGGGTGAGCGCTCGCGAGGTTCGTCTCGCGTGTCCGTGCTCGTGCGACTCCTCATCACCCTGGTGGTCATCGGGGTGTGCGCGGCCGTCGCCTGGTGGGCATTCCGGCCTGTCCCCGCCGCGCAGGAGGAGGCCGGTGCGGGTGCCAGTGCGCAGTCGACGACCCTGCCGCTCTTCGAACGTGTCGTCGTCTCCGGCCGTGTCGGAGCCACGCCGACGATCGAAATCAAGGCTCCCCTGGAAGTCGACGGCTCGAAGGTGACAACGCTCGTGAAGGGCGATGGCCGAGAGATCACCGAGGGTTCGCCCGTGCTGGTTGCCATCACGGCCTTTGACGGAGAAAGCGGAAAGACCCTGTCGGAGTTTGGACGCCCGCAGCTGAGCCTGGGCATCGTCGGTACCGACGTCATCGGCGAAGACCTGACGAACATGGTGATCGGACAGCAGGAGGGTTCGCGCCTGATCGCCTTCCGTACGATCGCGCCGGGTGCTGGTGCCCCCGGATCCACGAGCAATGTCGAGGTCGATGTCATTGACATTCTGCCCTCCATCGCGGTGGGCACCGCGGTGGATGCGTCGGTGGATCCCCTCAGCGTCGAGATCAGTCCCAATGGGCCGATCATTACCCACGGCACGACCGTTCCGGACGGCGTGACGACGCAGATGCTCATCAAGGGTGACGGCGTGCAGGTCCACGACTCCGACCGCGTCGTCGCACAGTTCACCGCCCTGGGATGGACCGACGGCGTCGTGCGCGTGTCCACCTGGGAGACCGGCGTCCCCCAGGTCATCAACCTCGGGAAGGCCATGCGTGGTCTGCAGACCGCTCTCGTCGATCAGAAGGTCGGATCACGCCTGGCGATCACGATCCCGCCAGACCTGGCGGCCGGCGACGATACGCTGTGCTTCGTCATCGACATTCTCGGTACGGAACCGGGCCTGAGCGCGACCGGGGACGACAAACCCCAGTCCTGAGCGTTCATCCCGTGAGAGTGGGCGGGCACCGGCACTTGGCCTTGTGGGACACTGGGAGGCATGCTGAGATGGATGACCGCCGGAGAATCGCACGGGCCAGCGCTACTTGCCACGATCGAGGGGCTCCCCTCGGGCTTGCGTATCACGACCGATGACCTGCGCCGCGCGTTGGCGCGCCGCCGTCTGGGCTACGGGCGCGGTGCGCGCCAGAAGTTCGAGACCGACGACGTGTCGATCCTGGCGGGTGTACGCCACGGCGTGACGACGGGTGCCCCTGTTGCCATCCGGATCGGTAACTCCGAGTGGCCCAAGTGGGAGACCGTCATGAGCGCCGACCCAGTCGATCCTTCCGCTCTCCTCATCGATGCGGGCACGGGCGACGAGCGCGAGATCGCGCGTAACCGCCCGCTGACCCGGCCTCGTCCCGGGCATGCGGATCTGCCCGGCATGCTCTCCTACGACTTGTCCGAGGCCCGCCCGGTCCTCGAGCGTGCCTCCGCCCGCGAGACGGCGGCGCGGGTTGCCCTCGGGGCGCTGGCCGAGGCCCTCCTGGAGCAGGTGGCGCACGTGCACCTGGTCTCCCACGTCGTCGCGGTCGGCACCCAGCGCGCGTCGGCCTCGACGATCCCGACGCCGGCCGACGAGGAGGCCCTGTGCGAGGCCTCCATGCGCACCCTCGACCTCGCCGACAACGCCCGTTTCGAGGCTGCGGTGGACGAGGCGAAGCACAGCGGCGACACCATCGGCGGCGTCGTCGAGGTCATCGCCTACGACGTTCCGGTGGGCCTGGGGACGCACGTGAGCGCCCGTGAGCGACTGGACGCCCGCCTGGCCGGCGCCCTCATGTCGATCCAATCCGTCAAGGGCGTCGAGATCGGCGATGGCTTCGCGCAGGCGGCCCTGCTGGGCTCGGCCGCACACGATGAGATCGTGCGGGGCGAGGACGGTCATCTCACTCGTACGTCTAACCACGCCGGCGGCATCGAGGGCGGTACGTCCAACGGCGCGCCTATCGTCGCTCGCGCCGGATTCAAGCCGATCTCGACCGTCCCGCGCGCCCTGCGCAGCGTGGACCTGGCCACGGGCGAGGAGGCGGTGGGGCTGCACCAGCGCTCCGACACCTGCCAGGTCGTCCCCGGCGCCGTCATCGCCGAGGCCGAGGTGGCTCTGGTCCTAGCCGACGCCCTCTTCGACCACGCGGGCGGGCGGTCGGTCGCCGAGATGCGCCGCAATCTGGAGTCCTACCTCCAGGTCGTGGGGGAGCGGGCATGAGCGTCGCCCTTCCCATCGTCCTCGTTGGTCTGCCCGGCGCGGGCAAGTCCAAGGTGGGACATCTGCTGGCCGAGCGCCTCGACGCGCCCCACATCGACACCGACGCCCTCATCGTCGAGCGTGAGGGGCGAGCGATCTCGGATATTTTCGCTGCCGACGGCGAGTCCGCCTTCCGCGTCATGGAGACCGCGGCGGTCGCGCACGCACTGACGGGCCACGCCGTCATCTCGCTGGGCGGGGGAGCAGCAGCAACCCCTGCCGTGCGCGACCTCTTGGACGGCCACACCGTCGTCTACATCGACGCGCCCCACGAAGAGCTTGTTCGCCGAACCGCCGGCAAGATGCACCGCCCGCTGCTGGCCGCCGATCCCGACGGGGCTCTGCGCCGCCTGCGCGCCGAGCGCGAGCCGCACTACCGTGCCGTCGCCACGGTGACCGTGCCCACCGGGCCGGGCCCCGTCGATGACGTGGTTACCGACATTCTCAACCACCTGGAGCACCAATGAGTACCACCATCGAGGTCAGTTGCGACAAGCCCTCGACCATCACCGTCGGCCGTGATCTCGGCTTCGCTCCGATCGTGGGTGCGCTCGATGAGTCGGCCACGAAGGTCCTCATCATCCACGCCCGCCCTCTCGCGCCCCGCGCCGAGGCCCTGGCAACCCACCTGCGTTCCCTCGGGTACGAGGCCGCCACCGCCGACCACCCGGACGCCGAGGCCGGCAAGGCCATCGAGGTCGTGGCCGGTCTGTGGGACACGTGCGGGCGCCTCCAGCTGGGCCGCAAGGACGCGATTGTCGCCATGGGCGGGGGAGCGACCACCGACATGGCGGGCTTCGTCGCGGCCACGTGGCTGCGCGGCATCACGCTCATCAACGTGCCGACCACGCTGCTGGGCATGGTCGATGCCGCCGTGGGAGGCAAGACCGGCATCAACACGTCGGTGGGTAAGAACCTGGTCGGCTCCTTCTACCCGGCCACCGCGGTCGTTGCCGACATGAGCCTGCTGGAGACCCTGCCGCGCGAAGACCTCGCGGCCGGAGCGGCCGAGGTCATCAAGTGCGGATTCATCGCCGACCCCGAGATCCTGCGCATCGTGGGGGAGACCGACCCGGAGCGCCTCCTGGATCCGGCCAGCGAGGAGCTGGCGGAGATCACGACCCGCGCGGTGGCCGTCAAGGCTCGCGTCGTCTCCGCCGACCTGACCGAGGGCGGCCTGCGCGAGATCCTCAACTACGGCCACACCCTGGCCCACGCCATCGAGCGCGCGAACGACTACACGTGGCGCCACGGCGACGCGGTCGCCGTCGGCTGCTGCTTTGCCGCGCGCCTGGCGGCCACGCGCGGACTCCTCACGGAAGAAGAGGTCGCCCGCCACGACGAACTCTTCGCTCGCGTCGGCCTGCCCACCCGCTACTCGGGCACGTCCCTCGACGAACTGACGCACATCATGCTCTCGGATAAGAAGGTCCGCCGCGGCGCCTTGCGCTTCGTCCTCCTGGACGGCGTCGCGAACCCGGGCACCTATCCGGTCGAACCCGCCGAGCTCGCCGACCCCGCCCGCTCCATCGGAATCGGCGCATGAGCCTCGTCGTCCTCATCGGAGTGCCCGGCTCGGGCAAAACCACGGTCGGGCGAGTGCTCGCCGAGACCACGGGCCTGCCCCTGCTCGAGGTTGACGACGCCGTCGAGGAGCGCCTGGGCACCCCGATGCGCACCCTCGTCGTGGCTCGCGACCCGCGCCTGGCCCAGGCCTCGCGTGATGAGGCCCTCCGCCTGCTCGGATGCGACGAGGGCATTGTCACGCTCGGAGCCTCCCAACCCCTCGACCCCGCCACGGCCTCGGCGATCACTGAGGCACGGGCGCGCGGCGCGGTGGTCGTCGAGCTGGCCGCCGACCTTTCCGCGGTATCTCGCCGAGAAAACCTGAACGCCCCACGCTCCGTGGGCCTGGGTGCCCCGCGCGCGGTGCTCACCCGTCTCATGAACGAGGCTCGCGTCGCGTATGCGGCCGTGGCCGACACAACAGTGGATACGAGCGCCCTCACCCCGCAAGAAGTCGCCGAATTCGTCGCTCGCGCGTGTAAACTGACCCCTGATTACTGATTCCTTTACGAGTGAGGTACCCCTGTGGCAACGACAAATGATCTGAAGAACGGCCTCGTCATGGTGATCGACGGCCAGCTCTGGCAGGTTGTCGAGTTCCAGCACGTCAAGCCCGGCAAGGGCCCGGCCTTCGTGCGCACCAAGATCAAGAACGTCCTGTCCGGCAAGACCGTCGACAAGACCTTCAACGCGGGCCTGAAGATCGAGACCGCGACCGTCGACCGTCGCGACATGACGTACCTGTACCAGGACGGCACCGACTACGTCTTCATGGATCAGTCCACCTACGAGCAGATCAACGTTCCCGCCGAGACCGTGGGCGACGCCCGCAACTTCATGGTGGAGAACCAGGACGTCATCGTCTCCCAGCACGACGGCACCGTCCTGTTCGTTGAGCTGCCCGCCACCGTCGTTCTGACGATCACCCACACCGAGCCCGGCCTGCAGGGCGACCGCTCCTCCGCCGGCACCAAGCCCGCGACGCTCGAGACCGGCTACGAGATCCAGGTCCCCCTCTTCATGGAGGAAGGCACCCGCGTGAAGGTCGACACCCGCGACGGCTCGTACTCGGGTCGCGTGACTGAGTAATGTCGAAGCAGCACCGCTTCACCTCGCGCACGAAGGCCCGTAAGCGCGCGGCCGACGTGGTCTACGAGGCCGACCAGCGCGGGATGGGGTCCAACCCCGACGTGCTGCGCGACCTCCTGCGCGAGCGCCGCGTCATCACCGCGGCTCAGACTCCGCTCCCGGAGTTCTCGATCCAGATCATCGCCGGTGTGGCGGATAATCTGCGTCGCATCGACTCGCTGATCTCCGCGCACGCCCGCGTGCCCGGCCTGGATCGCATCGCCGCCGTTGACCTCGCAGTCATGCGCGTGGCCGTGTGGGAGATGCTGGAAAACGACGAGGTGTCGCCGATCATCGTTATCGACGAGGCGATCTCCATCGTCCGTTCGATCTCCACCGACGCCTCGCCCCGTTTCGTCAACGCGGTGCTCGACGCGATCCGCAAGGACATCGCCTCCTCGTGGGCGCGGCGCGGCGGGGACGACGGGGACTTCGACGAGGCGGGGGCTGGGCAGGCCGATGGCGCGGCTGGCGACGACGGCGCTGGTGCCGGGGACACCGGAGACGCTGGTACGGCAGGCGCTGATCGGCCCAGTGATGGCGCTGCGGACCGTTCTGGCGGCGGGGAAGCCCCCGTCGGCGGGGACGGTGGTGCCGATACTGCCGGAGTCGGCGGGCAGGGGAGTGCCGACCGGACCGGTGGCGCCGACATCGGCACTGATCCCGATTGGGCCAGCGGCGGCCCGAGCGGCAGCGGCGCTGCCCAAGTGGACGGCGGTATTGTCGGCCCCGATGGCGCCGTCACCGGCTTGGACGCTGCCGAGGGCAGCGGTCCCCACAGCGCCGATCCGGGCGCACCGGTGGCGGACCGCCTCGAGGATCTGCCTGCTCCGACCCGCGCCCTGCCCGAGGGCGCCGAGCCCGTCGAGTCCGCGGAGTTGGTCGACGACGAGCTGGACGAACTGCTCGAGGAGTACTGACCACTCGGCGACCAGTGCTGTGACTGCATGCCCGCCCTTGTTGATCGTTGATCATAAGGCGTAGCCGCCGCACTGGTCGGCGAGCGCGCGCGAAGATATACTCGCAGCGGAAGGCCTGGCCACCGGAGTTCCGCATTGTTCTCGACACGCGGTGCCAGGTATTCGTCAACCCGGCTCGCGCTGGTCTTCGATCGCGCGGAAAGGCATCCGAACGCTAATGGTGAGGAACATCCGTGAGCGCATTGGTTCTCTGCTGCCAGCGACGGTGACGAGCTCCGAACTGGTGTCGGACACCGTTCCAGTCATCCACGCCGGAGCCATGGGGCTTCAGATTTGGGGCGCTTTCGTGGGGCAGAGCGCGGGCGAGGCGATGTGGGACGAGATGGACCCCCAGGACCTCGCCGTCCGCTTGAAAGCATTCGAGATGAACCGTCTGCTGGCGGTGGACGGCGGCCCGGGCTGGTTGCACCTCGATTTCACGAACGGCTGGATCCGCGTCGTGGCGGACACGTGGGAGCCGTGGTCGATCATCCTGCCTGGAATCTGGTGGACCGGAGATATATGAGGGCATCAACCCAGAACCACTGAGGCCGAGCAATGAATGACACCAATTTAGAACAGCGGTGCCGTGTGCTGCTGGCCAGTAGACCGAGTTGCGCCTGGTTGATCTGCCGCAGCAAATGCGCAAAGCCTGGTTCGACGAGAACTCCCGTGGTGAGAACGGCGCCCTTCGTGAGCTCGCGCTCGACGACGCCCTCTGGGACCAGTTCAACCGGGACTACGACGCCTGGTACGCCGAGCGCCCCCGGCCCGGTGCGCCCGGGCGCCTCCAGCCGTGAGATGGCGGGCGCACGGCGGCGGCAGGGAGCCGACGCGCCCCGCGAGGGCCGGGCGCCGGCTCCGCGCGGCGGCTACTATCGGTGGGGAGAGGTGCTGGACCATGCCGAGGCAGGAAGTATGAGACGGTTCGCAAGAACGGATTTGCTCGCGGAGGCGGGGCCCGTCGAGGAGTTCTCCGCTGAGAGCGCTCCCGAGGCGGTCGCCGACGGGATCACCGAGGTGCTCACCGCGCCCAGGTGCTTCGACGGCTCGCACATGTACGCGATGGTCGTGTGGGAGCTGCCCCCCGGCGCCGAGCGCCCCGAGGACGTGGCAGCCGACGACCCCGCGCGTTCGACGTACATCCAGTGCGCGGGCTCCACCGGGGTGATGACGGTCGAGATCCGCGTCACCGGCCAGGACGGCTCGTACAAGCATTACGTCGTCGCCCGCGAGCCGGTCGCAGATCCTGAGAGCTGGATGGGCATCGAGTGGGACCCCGGCGAGGGCGGGCCCGCCGCCGTCCGCGTCCACCCCGAGGAGGTCTTCACCGGGGAGCAGGCCGCCCCCGTGTTCCGCGCCTACGTGGTCGACGGGCGCCTGCCCGCGCCCGAACTGCTGCGCCCGCTTGACATCTGAGCGCTGGTCGTGGTCCCAGGGAGTGCGCGATTCTCTGAGTCTCCACACCATTCTCAAGGAAAGGGTGCATATTTTACTGTACTCATGGTCAGAATTGAAATATGACTCATATGAGTAGTGGGATGATTTGAAATAATTTGAGGTCAAATGATTTGAATTACTAAGATGAACGTGTTCCGTTTCATATATTCTGTCAGACAATTCGATCGTTGGGCCTGGTAGCCTTGAGGTAGCTCTAGCTGTCAGATTGGGGTTACCGGAGAACAAAGGGGAACTCCCATGTCGCACACACGCACATTCAAAGTCGTCCGTGCGCTACTGGTTCAGTGTCTGGTGTGTTCGACATTCTTCATGCCGACGCTAGCCAATGCTGCTACAGAGCACGACTCTGAATTCGATGAACTCTTGGCGCTGAATCCAGGAGTGTCCGCCTCTGAGCTCGCGAGCGCACTCGATGCCGAATCCTCGGAGAAGGGGATGTCTGTTCAAGAGTACGCGCGAAGCGTCCTGGCTGAACAGCGCGCTGCGAAGGAGAAATACGAGTCCGAAATGCAAGATATGCAGATCGGAGGAGGGGGCGCGGACCTGGCCTCTATCGACGGAACAGCGGGTGCGACGTATTTGCTTCCGAAATCAGACTACGTCGGTGATGTCTACTGGAGTCCTGGGGTTCCACATTACGGTCATGTTGGGATATTCTCCGGACGTGATTGGATTGTTGAGGCGGCTGGAAAACCTGGAGGGTCGAACTGGGACTGGGTGTGGAATGTAACAGTTCCCTCGGGAACCGTCCTTTTTTACTTCCACACCTCTCAGGCGACCCAAGACGCTGCGGCGGCTTACGCCTACAACCATCTGCTCCACTACCCCTACAACTGGCGTTTCTGGTCGAACAAGGAGTACAATATTAAAAGTCTGAATTGCTCGCAGTTGGTGTGGTACGCCTACTACTATGGTGCAGGCCTTGATGTTGATGGCGATGGGGGCAATGCTGTTTTCCCGTCGGACATCCGCGATAGTTCGCTCTCGTACATCTACAGGCGACTCTGATCGAGGCGGTGCGGCATGGAACACGGCATTCGCCGTATCAGTAATGCGCTGTGCGCATCTGCGAGCGCGGCCGCATTGGTCGTCTGCTGTGTTTCATGCGCGCACTCGACAACGGAGGACGTGGGGTACCTGGAGGGGTTCACGACCTCGGGCGCGTTCCTGGTCGTCAGGCTGAGCAGTCAGGGGATCAGGAACGGGCTGCCCCCGGATACCGCGAACGGGTACCTGGTCGCCTTCCAGCACGACGGCAGCATGAGCGCCGCGTGGACCCAGGGGCTCCTCAGCTCGGAAATGACTTGGAACGGGCCGGTGCTCAGTGTCGGCGACTCGGCGTACGAGTACCTGATCACTGACGACGGCGCCTCGGCGTTCCCCCGCACCGTGGACGGCGGGCACGAGGTGGGGCGCTTCGTCTCGAGCACTGACGGCAGCGTCCTCAGTTTCTACGTCGAGGGCCCCGTGCAACGGGCGTACAACATCGACAGTGGGGGAATCAGGGATCGGTCTGAGAACCAAGAGTTCTATCTGACAAACGGGGAGTGCGGGGGGAGGGTGCTCTCGTCCACGTCCACGAGGATCACTCCCATCCTTCAGGAAAGCGCATCCGAGTTCGCCGCCTCCCGCCCGCCGAGCGCAGCGGAGTCGGACGGCGCGCAATCGGACTCCGCGGAGTCGGGAGCGCCCGACGGCTACGACATACTCGCTCAGGTCTACCCCCACGATGGGGACCTGCCCCCGGTGCTCGCGGTGGCTCCCAGGGAAACACGGATCGAAGTGTTCCGCACGGATCTGTGGTGTGCGGACGATGTCTTCTACCACCTCATGTATTTGGACTCACCTGAGTTCGTCACACGCGATTCGGATGGCGACGAGGGGAGGACGACCATTTTCCTCAACGAATGGGACCTGGGAACGGGGGAGCGCCGCATCCGGATGGTGACGGACGAAGAGGGGGCTCCTTTCGCTGTGGGTTATCAAGAAACTGCTTTCTTCGGCCAGTACGATGAGCAGTTCTACACGTTCGCGACGCCCTACGGCCATGTGTTCAAGCTCGACGCCCAGTCGGCACGGGTCACGCAATTGGCGACGCTGCCCTTGGCGAAGCCCGAGCTGAGGAGTGCGCGATTCTACGTGCGCGACGGCTACGCCTACGCGATCGAACCGAGTGAGGACGGGGAGGCGCCCCCTCAGTTCAGCGCGTGCCGTCTTTCCGACGGGCGGTGCTCGACGCCGAAACCGCTGGAAGGGCTCGAGAAGAAAATGCGCGGCAGTCTGCTGGGAGGGGAACAAGTTCTCCAATCCTTCGCCGTGCGCCCCGGCTACATCCCCGACATCGACTCGTGACGCCCGGAGACGCTATGGCGTGAAGGGGGAGCCGTGTCCCCCGACAGCCGACGGGCACCGCCCCGAACCCGCTCCGGCACGGGCGCGCCGAATGGACCCAGCCGCGCGCCGGAGCGGGGGACGGCGGCTCACAGCGCGGTGCGCGTCGCCTTCACGTCCCAGTGCTCGGGCCCGTCGGTGAGGACCTCGAAGGCCCACTGGCCGGGCAGCTGCTCGATCTGCGCCAGCAGCGGACGAGGCAGGTGGGGAGCGCGAATGATGAAGGATTCACCGGCGTTCATCGACTGGGCTGCGCCGAGGACAGCTGCGTGACGGAGACGGTGGGGGATAGCGGTCGCATCAATGGTCGGTTCGGCGACGTTGTGCTCGCCGCAGCCACAGCCGCCACCGTGGACCTCGGGGTGGGGAAGCTGTTCGATCGTCATGGTGTGGCCTTTCTATAGAGAAGCATCTGAGGCGCCGTCGGCGCTCATTGAATTTTACCGGCTTTGCCCCTTTCATCGCAGCGCCAACAGGACTACGTATCGCTCACGAAGCCGAGATACCCGGTAGGGGTATACCAAGATACCCCTACGGGGTATAATTCGCCGTCACACGGTGACAGGCTTACGTCACTGACAAGCGGGCCGAGGAGTATTCGACACGCATCGCCCTCAATACCAACCAAATGCTCATACATTGAGCCGTTTGACACCAGTTCATAACCGACGCCTTTCATGCGCACGCGACTCTTGACACTGAGTGTAAGCGTTTGTATTCTGGTGGCGTGACGCCGATGGCACCGTCGCCATCATCACCCGCGTACACCAACAACACTGGAGAGACAGCAATGACGCATCTATCCCACATTTTCGATATTCGTACGTCTCCACCCACGTCCCTGACGCTCGAGCAGCAACGTACAAAGTGGCTCATGGAGTTCCTCAAGACGTACGCCGTGCTCGTCATCGTGTATGGCGGCTTCTACCTGCTACGTACGAACTTCAAGTCCGCGCAGCCTTTCCTCGTCGAACAGGTCGGGCTAACGACGACTCAACTCGGCACGATCGGCTTCGCCTTCTCGCTAACCTACGGCTTCGGCGGACTCATTCTCGGGTTCTTCATTGATGGCAAGAACACCAAGAAGGTCATCTCCGCACTGCTGCTCGCCTCGGGTGTCACGTCGATCCTCATCGGCCTCGTGCTCGCATGGTTCCACAGCCCATACGGCTGGATGATCCTCCTGTGGTCACTCAATGGCCTCTTCCAGGCTCCCGGCGGCCCCTGCTGCAACTCGACGATGAACCGATGGACCCCCCGTGCCCTGCGCGGTCGCTTCATCGGCTGGTGGAATGCCTCGCACAACGTTGGCGCGATGGTGGCGGGCGTTCTCGCTCTCTGGGGCGCGAACACGCTGTTCAACGGATCTGTCATCGGCATGTTTATCGTCCCCGCCGTCATCTGCATCCCAATCGGCATATGGGGCTGGTTCTTCGGTAAGGACGATCCCAAGGAGCACGGTTGGAACACGCCCGAGGCGATCTTCGGTGAACCCGAGTCGAAGGCTGATGCGGTTACAAGCTCCGTCTCCAAGGGCCGGATCCTGCTCGATTACGTTGTCAAGAATCCTGCCGTCTGGTTCCTGTGCATCGCTAATGTGGCCGCGTACTGCGTGCGCATTGGCATCGACAACTGGAACGTGCTCTACACACGTCAGGAGCTTGGTTTCTCCGATTACCTCGCGGTGAACACGACCATCGCGCTGGAACTCGGCGGCCTCGCCGGCTCTCTTCTGTGGGGATACTTCTCAGACAAGATGGGCGGTCGGCGCGCCCTGAGCGCCGCTATCGGCATGGGCGCTGTGGTCATCCCGCTCTTCGTCTACGCGCATGCGACGACAGCTCCTGTCGTCTACGGAGCTCTCTTCATGATCGGCTTCCTTATCTTCGGCCCCGTCACCTTGATTGGCATCTGCGTCATCGGTTTTGCGCCGAAGACCGCGACCGTGGTCGTCAACGCTGTTCCTCGAGCATTCGGCTACGTCTTTGGCGATTCGATGGCCAAGGTTCTTCTCGGCCGCATTGCAGACCCGACGAAGGACGGCGTGACGGTCCTCGGATGGCACCTCCACGGCTGGTCATCGACATTCACCGTGCTGTTTGCATCCGCAGCGGTTGGCCTCGCCTGCCTGATCATGGTCGCATTCTTTGAGGAGCGTAACCTGCGCGCTGACCGTGAATTCAGCGAAGCGAAGGAGGAATCGTGAGCATGACGGTTGATATGGAGCATTTGCTCAACGCGGCTATTGAGGCTGTTCGCAGGGGGATGAACATTGCCCTTCACCCACCCGTCGAGCTTGACGTTCACACGAAAGCAAATCGTAACGACCTCGTCACGGCCGTCGATAAAGCGATCGAAGCGGATATTGCCTCCCATCTTCACGCAGTGACAGGCTTACCACTGCTGGGGGAGGAGGGGCACGCCGTTGACTCTTTCGCCGGACTCGTCTGGGTCCTTGATCCGATCGACGGCACGATGAACTACGTGGAAACCCACCGCGATTATGCGGTGTCCTTAGCCTTGTGCGAGGACGGAACTCCGGTCCTTGGCGTGGTCGCCGACGTTGTCGCCGGACGCATTTATCACGCGATCCGAGGCCAAGGAGCGTGGGTCGATGGGGTTCCTCTCACGCACGCAACGGATGTGTCAACGTATCGTGACGCCATCATCATCACCGACATCAAAGAGATCCTCGCGCTGCCTCGGCTTGCCCGCGCGCTTCAGGACAGCCGTGGCCATCGGCGCTACGGCTCCGCAGCGCTCGAGTGCGTGGAAGTTGCTGTCGGCCGGGCTGGAGCATTCGTCCACATGTGGGTCTCACCGTGGGACATCGCCGCAGCGACGCTCATCGCCACCGAGTGCGGTGCGCTCGCGACGCGCTTGGACGGAACTCCGCTCGACGTGCGCTACAAGGGATCGATCCTCTTGGCTACTCCCGGCGTCCATGCCTCGTTGGTGGAGCGGCTCATGACCTCTGTTCAATAGGGCTGATGATCGCGCGGGACGGGGGCGAGGATGTCGTTCCGCGCGATCATCCCGTGCTGGCTCGTACGACCAACTCGGTCTCGACGCGCTCGCGCACGGGCGGTTTGTCGTGTCCCAGTGCTCGTGCGATCGCGCAGTCGACGGCGAGGGCACCGACGCGTGCGGGAGCGCGGTCAATCGAGGTGAGCGCGAGTGCGCGGGTAGCGGCGAGTGCGGAGTTATCGCAGCCGACAACGAGGATGTCTCGACCGGGGACGAGGCCGTGGCGCAGCAGCGCGAGGATCGCGCCGTGGGCGCACTGGTCGTTGTAGCACACGAGCGCGTCCACCCCGGTAGGCAGCCCGGCGTGGACGGCCAGGAAGCCGGCGTCGACGTTGTCGCCTCCTGGAATGCAGACATGGTCGATGCGCGCACTGCGGCAGGCACTGAGAAAAGCTGACTTGCGCGCACGAGCGGAGGGGCCGGCAGGGCCCTCGATGAAGGCGACGCGTCGCCGACCTCGACCACGCAGCAGCGTGATGGCCTCGTGCATGCCGCGCTCATTGTCGCTCGTGATCAGATCGAGGTCATCGCGCACCGCTTGCTGGCCGATGAGGACGGTGGGTACGTGTGCGTAGCTCTGCGAGATGCATGAGGAGTCCACCGCGATGACCGACTGGGCTCGCAACTGTAGGACGGATTCCCAGGCCCGCTCGACGTCGCGCGAATCGTCGATAGATTCGACGATGATTCTAAATCCGTGCCGTTCGGCGGCCCGAAGAGCCTCCGCCCGGTAACGCACGTGTAGCTCCTGCCCGAGAGCACAGACGAGGCCGAGGATCTGTGGCCTCGAGGATGCCAGCAGTGAGGCAGCGATATTTGCTCGGTATCCGAGCTGTTCGGCGACCTTCTCAATCCGTTCACGCGTTGAGGGCGCGACGCGCGGCGAACCCTGGAGTGCTCTGGACACCGTCGCAATGGACGTTCCGGCGACGATCGCAATGTCGTCAAGGGTGACGCGGCGGGCGGTGCGTCCCTCGTGTGGTTCGGGGGATGCGTCAACACCGGTAGCGGTTGCTGACGGCTTCGCCTTATTCGTCATACTCTCAGTGTATAGCCGCTCACGTGGCCTTTCACACGCGTGAGTCGACCGCGAGCGCCAAACCTGCCGCGTACCATTGATCTGGAACACATCCTTTAATGACCGTCCCGTGAGGCGGGGAAGGAGCTAGCAGTGGGATCACTGCATGCTGATCGCACATCGCGCGGCAAAGAAGTACTCGGAGCGGGTGACGTTGCCCGCTCCCTGACACGTATTGCCTACGAAATCGTTGAACGCAACGGCGGTAGCGAGAATCTCGTCATCGCCGGCATCCCCACGCGCGGAGCAACGCTTGCGCGTCGGCTCGTCAACAGGATCCGCGAGGTCTCCGGCACCTACGCCGACCTCGCCGTCATCGACACGACGATGTTCCGCGACGACCTGGCCAGCCAGCCGCTGCGCGCCCCCAAGGAAACGCTGATTCCGGTCACCGGCATCGATGGTAAGACCGTCGTGCTGGTCGACGATGTTTTGTACACGGGACGCACGATCAAAGCGGCGCTCGACGCGCTGACTCGCATCGGGCGCCCCGCTGCTGTCCAGCTTGCCGTCCTGATCGACCGCGGCCACCGTGAGCTGCCGATCCGACCGGACTTCGTCGGCAAGAACCTGCCGACCTCGCGGGATGAGACAGTGACCATCCTGCTCGACGAAACCGATGGGCGCGACGGCGTCCTGCTAGGGAAGGGCCTGTAAGCGATGAGCCTCAGCCATCTTATTTCCATCCGCGATCTCACCCGCGAGGAGGCGATCCTGCTCCTCGACACAGCGGAACAGATGGCCGCCACGCAGCACCAGAGCGTGAAGAAGCTTCCGACGCTCCAGGGAAAGACCGTCGTCAACCTGTTCTTCGAAGACTCCACGCGCACGCGCATCTCCTTCGAGACCGCCGCCAAGCGCCTGAGTGCCGACGTCATCAACTTCCAGTCGCGCGGCTCGTCGGTGTCCAAGGGTGAATCCCTCAAGGACACGGCCCTGACGCTGCAGGCGATGGGCGCCGATGCGGTGATCGTGCGTCACTCCTCGTCGGGCGCGGCCCACCGCCTGGCCCACGCCGGGTGGATGAACCTGCCGGTCCTCAATGCGGGCGACGGCACCCACCAGCATCCGACCCAGGCGCTCCTGGACGCCATGACGCTGCGCCGCCACTTCGGCGCCGACGACCCTGTCGGCCGCCTCCCTGAGCCAGGCACCGGCCTCGACGGTGCTCACGTCGTCATCGTGGGCGACGTCCTGCACTCGCGCGTAGCCCGCTCCAACGTCGACCTGCTGACCCTCCTGGGTGCGCGCGTCACCCTCGTCGCGCCCCCGACGCTGCTGCCGCTGGGGATCGAAACCTGGAACTGCCAGACCTCGTACAACTTCGACGAGGCCCTGGCGAGTCAGCCCGACGCGGTCATGATGCTGCGCGTGCAACGGGAACGCATGTCGAGCGCCGGCGGCGGCTTCTTCCCCTCGCCCGGTGCCTACCACGCCGAGTACGGTCTCACCCCCGAGCGCTTCACGAAGCTGCGTCCCGACGCGGTCGTCATGCACCCGGGACCCATGAACCGCGGCCTCGAAATCTGCGCCGAGGCTGCAGACTCACCTCAATCAGTCATCGTCGAGCAGGTCTCCAACGGCGTGTGTATCCGCATGGCCGCCCTCTACCTGCTCCTTGCATCGGAAGGACACAGCAATGACTAAGCAGACTCGCGACATTCTCGTCAAGGGGGCGTCCCTGCTGGGCGGGGAACCCACTGACATTGCACTGTCCGGCGGCCTCATCGTTGCTATCGGAGCCGGTGCAGCCGACGCGGTGCGCGACCCCCGCGTCATCGATGCCGAGGGCCTCGTCGCCCTGCCCGGCCTCGTCGACATCCACACGCACCTGCGTCAGCCCGGCGGCGAGGACGCCGAGACCGTCTTTACCGGCACCCGCGCGGCCGCTGCGGGCGGCTACACGGCCGTGCACGCGATGGCCAACACGACGCCCACGCAGGACACCGCCGCGATCGTCGACCAGGTGCTGGACCTGGGTGAGGCGGCCGACTGGGTCGAGGTTCGCCCCGTCGGAGCCGTCACCAAGGGGCTGGAGGGCAAGCAGCTCGCGTCCCTGGGGTCGATGGCCCGCTCGCGCTCCAAGGTGCGCGTCTTCTCCGACGACGGCAAGTGCGTCTCCGATCCGGTCCTCATGCGCCGCGCCCTCGAATACGTCAAGGGCTTCGACGGCGTCGTCGCCCAGCACAGCCAGGACCCGGCCCTGACCGAGGGCGCCCAGATGAACGAATCAGCGCTGTCGGGCGAGCTCGGCCTGGCCGGCTGGCCTGCGGTCGCCGAGGAGGCGATCATCGCCCGCGACATTCTGCTGGCCAAGCACGTGGGCTCGCGCCTGCATGTGTGCCACCTGTCCACCGCAGGATCGGTCGACATCGTGCGTTGGGGCAAGGCCCAGGGCGTGAACATCACCGCCGAGGTCACCCCGCACCACCTGCTCCTGACCGAGCAGCTGGCCGCCACCTACGACCCGCTGTACAAGGTGAACCCGCCGCTGCGCCGCGCGGAGGACGTTGAGGCGGTGCGCGAGGGCCTGGCCGACGGCACCATTGACGTCGTCGGCACCGACCACGCGCCGCACCCCCTCGAGATGAAGGACTGCGAGTGGCAGGCCGGAGCGTTTGGTATGACGGGCCTGGAGACGGCCCTGCCGATCGTTATCGAGACGATGGTGAACACCGGCCGCATGGGCTGGGCGGACGTCGCCCGCGTCATGTCGACGGTTCCCGCCCAGATTGGCCGCGTGGAATCGCAGGGCCAGGGCCTGGTCGTCGGCGCCCCCGCACACGTCACCCTCGTGGATGCCACGGTGCGCGTCACGATTGACCCCGCCAAGCAGTGGACCCGTTCGACTAACTGCCCGTTCCGCGGGATGGAGCTGCCCGGCCAGGTGCGCTTCACGATCTATGGCGGCGTCCCGACGGTCGTCGACGCCACCCCGATTGCCAAGGAGGACCGATGACCACGTCCGATATCGCCCTGCTCGTCCTGGAGGACGGCACCGTTTTCAAGGGACGCGCGTGGGGAGCGCGTGGTCGCACGCTCGGAGAGATCGTCTTTTCGACCGGCATGACGGGATACCAGGAGACCCTCACGGATCCCTCGTACCACCGCCAGATCGTCGTCATGACGGCCCCGCACATCGGCAACACGGGCGTCAACGACGAGGACCCGGAGTCCTCACGCATCTGGGTGGCCGGTTTCGTCGTGCGTGACGCTGCCCGCCGCGCCTCGAACTGGCGTGCACGCCGTGAACTCGAGGATGAGCTGGTCTCTCAGGAGATCGTGGGTATCGCCGACGTGGACACGCGCGCGATCACCCGTCACATCCGCGAGCGCGGTGCCATGCGCGCCGGCATTTTCTCGGGAGAGGCGCTGCCCGTGGGCGCGCAGTATCTTGGGGACGAGGCCGTGGCCTCCCTGGTTCGCATCGTCGCCGAGTCGCCGGTGATGAGTGGGCAGGCACTGGCCGCCGAGGTATCGACGGATGAGACCTACGTGGTCGAGCCGCTGGGGGAGTGGGAGGGCAAGGAGCCTCTCGCGTCCGTGGTGGCCGTGGACCTGGGCATTAAGTCGCGTACCCCGTACCACCTCGCGGCGCGCGGAGCGCGCGTGTACGTCGTGCCGTCGACGGTGTCCTTCGCGGACATCGAAGCCCTCAATCCCGATGGCGTGTTCTTCTCCAACGGCCCCGGCGATCCGTCGACCGCCGACCGCGAGATTGGCGTGCTGCGCGCCGTCCTGGACGCGGGGATTCCGTACTTTGGGATCTGCTTTGGCCACCAGCTCTTTGGTCGCGCCCTCGGGTACGGTACCTACAAGCTGGATTACGGCCACCGCGGCATCAACCAGCCGGTGAAGGACCTGGCCACTGGCCGCGTCGAGATCACCGCGCATAACCACGGTTTCGCCGTGGACGCGCCGGTGGGCGAGCCGTCCGTGGCGCCTTTCGAGTCGGGCCGTTACGGCCGGGTCGAGGTCTCACACGTGGGCCTCAATGACGGCGTGGTTGAGGGCCTGCGCGCGCTCGACATTCCCGCTTTCTCCGTCCAGTACCATCCCGAGGCAGCCGCGGGTCCGCACGACGGCGAGCTGCTCTTCGATCGATTCATGTCGCTTATGACCGCCGCGAAGGAGACCCACTGATGCCCCGCAGGAATGATCTGTCCTCTGTTCTCGTCATCGGGTCGGGTCCCATCGTCATCGGCCAGGCGTGCGAGTTCGACTACTCGGGCACGCAGGCATGCCGCGTCCTGAAGGAGGAGGGCCTGCGCGTCATCCTCGTCAACTCCAACCCGGCCACCATCATGACCGACCCGGGCATCGCCGACGCCACCTACGTCGAGCCGATCACCCCCGAGGTCGTGGCCTCGATTATTGAGAAGGAGCGCCCCGACGCGCTGCTGCCCACGCTGGGCGGCCAGACGGCACTCAACACGGCTGTCGCGCTGTCCGAAATGGGCGTTCTCGAGCGTTTCAACGTCGAGCTGATCGGCGCATCCATCGAGGCGATCCGCGCGGGCGAGGACCGCGAGGAGTTCAAGGAGATCGTCGAGCGTTCGGGCGCTGAGGTCGCCCGCTCGTTCATCGCTCACACGATGGAGGAGTGCCACGCGGCCGCTGCCGAGCTTGGCTACCCCCTCGTCGTTCGCCCCTCCTTCACGATGGGTGGCCTCGGCTCCGGTTTTGCTTACACCCCCGAAGACCTCGAGCGCATCGCCGGCCAGGGCCTGGCAGCCTCGATCACGACCGAGGTCCTCCTCGAGGAGTCGATCCTCGGCTGGAAGGAATACGAGCTCGAGCTCATGCGCGACAAGGCGGACAACGTCGTCGTCGTGTGTTCGATCGAGAACGTCGACCCCGTCGGCGTGCACACGGGTGACTCGATCACCGTCGCTCCGGCGCTGACCCTCACCGACCGCGAGATGCAGCGCCTGCGCGATATCGGCATCGCCGTCATCCGCGAGGTTGGCGTGGACACGGGCGGCTGTAACATCCAGTTCGCGATCCACCCCGAGACGGGCCGCATCATCGTCATCGAGATGAATCCGCGCGTGTCGCGTTCATCCGCGCTGGCCTCGAAGGCGACGGGCTTCCCGATCGCGAAGATCGCCGCGCGTCTGGCCACCGGCTACACGCTCGACGAAATCCCCAACGACATCACGGGCTCGACCCCGGCCTCGTTCGAGCCGACGCTCGACTACGTGGTCGTCAAGGTCCCGCGCTTCACCTTCGAGAAGTTCCCGGCCGCCGACCCCACCCTCACGACCTCGATGAAGGCCGTGGGCGAGGCCATGGCGATCGGCCGCTCCTACACCGAGGCGCTGCAGAAGGCCCTGCGCTCGATCGACAAGGGCGGCGTGCAGTTCCACTGGGACGGGGAAGCACCCACCCCCGAGGAGACCCGCGCGCTCGTCGAGGCGGCCGCCGTTGGTACCGAGGGGCGCCTCGTCCAGGTCCAGCAGGCGATCCGCGGCGGCGCCACCCTCGAGGAGCTTTTCGAGTCGACCAAGATCGACCCGTGGTTCCTCGACCAGATGTTCCTCCTCGACGAGGTCGCGACCCGCATTCGCGAGGCCGAGGCCCTCACGGGCGACGTTCTGGCCGAGGCGAAGCGCCACGGCTTCTCCGACCGCCAGATCGCTGCCATGCGTGGCCTGTCCGAGGATACGGTGCGTGAGGTGCGCGGAGCCTTCGGTATCCGCCCGGTCTACAAGACGGTCGACACCTGCGCCGCCGAGTTCGCGGCCCGCACGCCCTACCACTACTCGACCTACGACCAGGAGAACGAGGTCCGTCCGCGCGAGCGCGAGGCCGTCATCATCCTGGGTGCAGGCCCCAACCGTATCGGTCAGGGCATCGAGTTCGACTACTCGTGCGTGCACGCGGCCATGGCGCTGCGCGAGCACTACGAGACGATCATGGTCAACTGCAACCCCGAGACCGTCTCGACTGACTACGACATCTCCGACCGCCTCTACTTCGAGCCGCTCACGCTCGAGGACGTCCTCGAGATCTACCGCGCCGAGTGCGCGGCCGGCCCCGTCAAGGGCATGATCGTCCAGCTCGGCGGGCAGACGCCGCTGTCGCTCGCCGCCGACCTGGAGCGCGCAGGGGTGCCGATCTTGGGCACGAGCCCGCGCGCGATCGACCTGGCCGAGGACCGCGAGGAATTCGGCAAGGTGCTCGAGGCCGCGCGGTGCCCGGCCCCCGCCCACGACACCGCGAACACTCCCGAGCAGGTCATCGCCGTGGCAGAGCACGTCGGTTACCCCGTCCTGGTGCGTCCCTCCTTCGTGCTGGGCGGACGCGGCATGGCCATCATCAACGATGAGGGTGCGCTGCGCGATTACCTCGCCAGCCACGACTCCGAGCTGCTGTTCTCGCGCGGACCGCTCCTCATTGATCGATTCCTGGACGCGGCCATCGAGATCGACGTCGACGCCCTGTTCGACGGCGAGGAGCTGTTCATGGGCGCGATCATGGAACACATCGAGGAGGCTGGCATCCACTCAGGCGACTCCTCCTGCGTGCTGCCTCCCATGACACTGTCCGCGCGCGAGCTCGAGCGCATCACGGCCTCCACCGAGGCGATCGCGCGTGGCGTCGGCGTGCGCGGCCTGATCAACATTCAGTTCGCCCTGCTCTCCGACACCCTCTACGTCATCGAAGCGAACCCGCGTGCCTCCCGCACGGTGCCCTTTGCCTCCAAGGCGACGGGCGTGCAGCTGGCCAAGGCCGCCGCCCTCATCCAGGTCGGCTCCTCGATCGCGAACCTGCGCGAGGCGGGCATTTTGCCCGGATCGGACGCGCGCGAGATCCTCGAAGGCGGATCCATCGCCGTCAAGGCGGCGGTCCTGCCCTTTAGCCGCTTCCGCACCGCGGCCGGCGAGATCGTCGACACGATGCTCGGCCCCGAGATGCGCTCGACCGGCGAGGTCATGGGTATCGACCGCGACTTCCCGACGGCTTTCGCCAAGTCCCAGCTCGGCGCCTCCACGGACATGCCCACCAAGGGCGCGGTCTTCATCTCCATCGCGGACACGGACAAGCGAGCCATCGTGTTGCCCGCCGCCCGCATGGCCGAGATGGGCTTTACGATCATGGCGACCTCGGGTACTGCGTCGGTTCTGCGCCGCAACGGCATCGCGGCACAATCGGTGCGCAAGTCCTCGGAGGGGCGCGGCGCGGACGGCGAACCCACGGTCGTGGACCTCATCAACGAGGGCCTCATCGACATGGTCGTCAACACCCCGCAGCGGTCCGCCCCGCGTAACGACGGCTACCAGATTCGCGCGGCCGCCGCGTCGCAGGATCGCCCCGCTGTCACCACGCTGCAGGCTTTCAACGCGATGGTTCAGGCCATCGAGGTCCGTATGCGCGGTTCCTACGCCGTGCGCTCCCTGCAGGAGTGGGACACCATCCGATCGGAGGAAACACGATGAACCCCCTGGGAGCCGCTATACCCGAGACGCTCGGTTTCGGTGACCGCCTCTACGCCGCCATGCGCGCGCACGGCCCAGTGTGCGTGGGCATCGACCCGCATGCCTCGCTTCTGGCCCAATGGGGTCTCGACGACGATGCGAACGGCGTCCGAGAGTTTTCGCTGCGCGTCGTCGAGGCGCTTGGCGGGCGGGCCGCGGCTTTCAAGCCGCAGGCAGCTTTCTTTGAGCGCCACGGCTCGCGCGGCCTCGCCGTCCTCGAAGAGGTGATTGCCGCCTGCCGCGAGGTGGGCACGCTGTGCATCGTTGATGCCAAGCGCGGCGACATTGGTTCGACGATGGCCGGCTATGCCGAGGCCTACCTGTCGGATCACTCCGCGCTCGCCGGCGACGCCGTGACTCTTTCACCCTACTTGGGGGTTGGCTCGCTGACCCCCGCGCTCGAGTTGGCCAAGGCTACCGGCAGGGGAGTGTTTGTCCTCGCACTGACCTCTAATCCCGAGGGAGCTTCCGTGCAGCACGCGCGTTCGGAGGATGGGAGTAGCGTTGCAGGTCAGGTTGTGTCTCAACTGGCGGACTTTAACGCCTCCTGTGATCGATTGCATCTAGGCCCTGCGGGCATCGTTATTGGAGCGACCGTGGGTGACGCCGTGCAGCGGCTCCGCATCGACCTGCCTGCGCTCAAAGGCGCATTTTTGGCCCCAGGAGTGGGGGCACAGGGCGCTGGCCCAGCGCAGGTCAGGCAGGTTTTCGCGGGCGCAGAGGATGCCGTGTTGGCCTCGTCTTCTCGCGCAATTCTGGGTGCGGGTCCGAGTGTGACAGGACTGCGCGACGCCTACCTTGCGACAGTGGATTCGCTGCAATAACCTGTCGGATTAACCTGGAGTAGGCGTTTTGGGATGGCGCATGTGCTTTGAAAGGTGCCATAGTTTATTTACCGAAGATCCCAACGGAGGAGATGATCAGAATGGCACTACCTGATCTCACGCCGGAACAGAGGGCGCAAGCCCTTGAGAAGGCAACTCAGGCACGGCGTCGTCGCGCCGAGGTCAAGAATGCGCTCAAGGCGCGCTCGATGAACCTGTCTGAAGTTTTGGAACTCGCTGAGTCGGACGAGGCCGTGGCGAAGATGAAAGTCGTTTCGCTACTGGAGTCGTTGCCGCGCGTCGGGACGAACACGGCCGCGGTCCTGATGGACGAGTACAAGATCGCCCAGAGTAGGCGAGTACGAGGCCTCGGCCCCGTACAGCGCAAAGCTTTGGTCGAGCGTTTCGGCTGATACGGGTACGCATGGCACAATTGAGCCATGACTCAGGCTCAATTGACAGTCCTTGCTGGCCCGACAGCCGTTGGAAAGGGAACCGTTGTCGCTGCTCTTCTGGAGCGCTACCCGACGCTGACAGTGTCAGTGTCGGCGACAACTCGTGATCCTCGGCCAGGTGAACTGAACGGCGTCCACTACTACTTCGTATCCCCGCAAGAATTCGATTCCATGATCGAGCGGGGGGAGATGTTGGAGTGGGCGCTTGTTCATGGAAAAAACAAGTACGGCACGCCGCGTGGCCCCGTGGATGAGGCTCTGGCCGCCGGGGAGCCCGTGCTGCTGGAGATTGACCTCGCCGGGGCTCGCCAGGTGAAGGTCAACCGCCCCGATGCGCAGTTCATTTTCCTCGCTCCGCCCTCCTGGGAGGAGCTCGAACGCCGCCTCGTCGGGCGCGGAACCGAAGGCCCGGAGGAGCGAGAGCGTCGCCTGGCAACGGCCCGTGTCGAGCTGGAGGCAGCCTCGGAGTTCGACCACGTTGTGATCAACGACGATATCGAGCGCGCGGTGGGTGAGCTGGCCGCGCTCATTGGCCTGGAGTAATATCTATCTGAATCTGCCACTGAGAGGAAGACACGCATGTCCGGAATTGTTGCCCAGCCCGTGGGTATCACGTCCCCGCCTATTGATGATCTGCTGGAGCACGTTGATTCCAAGTACGCGCTGGTTATTTTCGCCGCGAAGCGTGCTCGTCAGATTAACTCCTACAACCTGCAGCTTCAGCAGAACATGATCCAGTTCGTGGGTCCCGTCGTTGACGTCCAGCCCGACGAGAAGCCCCTGGCTGTGTCGCTGCGTGAGATCAACGAGGGTCTGCTCTCTCTCGAAGCTAACCCCGAGGCCTGACGTGGCAACGATTGTCGTCGGTGTGACCGGCGGCGTCGCAGCCTTCAAAGCACCGATCGTGGTCCGCGAGTGTCAACGCGCGGGCCACGACGTGTATGTGACCGCGACGCGCGCCTCGTTGGATTTCGTGGGAACGTCGACCTGGGAGGGGATTACGTCCCGCCCCGTCGCCGTCGATATCGCGGGGGAGGGGCGAGCCGAGCACGTGGAGCTCGCTCGTGTCGCGGACCTGATCATCATTGTTCCTGCGACGGCGAATACCCTCGCGCGCCTCGCGGCGGGTTTTGCTGACGACATGGTGTCGCTGACGGTGTTGGCATCGGATGCTCCGGTCGTCGTGGCGCCCGCAATGCACTCGAACATGTGGCTGGCAGCCGCGACGCAGGCCAACGTGGCGACGCTGCGCGAGCGCGGCGTGCACGTGATCGACCCTGAGTCGGGCGCGCTCGGCTCCGGTGATAGCGGCGTGGGGCGTCTGCCTGCCCCCGAGGAGATTGCGCGGCGCGCCCTGGATGTCCTCGACCGCGCAGGCGAGCTCGAGCCGGCCCCCGTCCTGTCCGGCCGGACCGTTGTCGTCACAGCTGGGGGCACTCGCGAACCCATCGACCCGGTCCGCTTCCTGGGCAACAAGTCCTCGGGTCGGCAGGGCCTGGCCATCGCCGCCGCCGCCGCGCGTGCGGGGGCGAGCGTGCGCGTCATCGCCGCCAACATCGACGACTCCGTCATGGCTGCTCTCCCCTCGGGCGTCGAGGTCACCCGCGTGGGCAGCGCCTGTGAGATGCGCGAGGCCACGGTGGCCCAGGTGGTCGGCGCCGACGCGCTGGTCATGACCGCCGCGGTCGCCGATTTCCGCCCCGAGGTAGCCCAGGCCTCGAAAATGAAGAAGGACCCCACGACAACCGATGCGCCGACCCTGCGGCTCGTGCGCAATCCCGACATCCTCTCCGAGGTCGGCCACAGCGATACTCGCCCGCCCCTCGTCGTCGGCTTCGCCGCAGAGACGGGCACGGATGAGGAAATCCTGGCCTACGGCGCTGACAAGGCCGCGCGCAAGGGGGCGGACTACATCGCCCTGAATCGAGTGGGCGCCAGTGTTGGTTTCGGCGACGTTCCCAACGACATCCGCCTCCTGGATGCCAGCGGCCAGATCGTGGGCCGTTACATCGGCTCAAAGGACGAGGTTGCGGCAGGTCTCGTCGCTCAGATGGCCACTTTCCTTGATAACCTTGAGCGGTGAGTCAACAGCTTTTCTCTTCCGAGTCCGTCACCGAAGGTCACCCCGACAAGGTCTGTGACCGCATCTCCGATGCGATCCTCGACGCCCTGCTCGAAGCGGATCCCCGCTCGCGGGTCGCCGTTGAGACGATGGCCGCAACCGGCCTCATCCACGTCGCCGGTGAGGTGACCACCGAGGCGTACGTCGAGATCCCCGAGATCGTGCGTCGTGAGATCCTCTCTATCGGCTACGACTCTTCCCGCGTCGGCTTTGACGGCGCCTCCTGTGGCGTCTCCATCTCCCTGGACGGGCAGAGCCCCGACATCGCCGGCGGCGTCGACGAGGCCCTCGAGGTGCGCGGCACCCAGGGTGGCGACCCGCGCGACCGCCTGGGTGCGGGCGATCAGGGCATCATGTTTGGCTACGCAGCCTCCGACACCCCCGACCTCATGCCAGCCCCCATCTGGTTGGCGCACCGCCTGGCTAAGCGCCTGACCGACGTGCGCAAGCAGGGCGTCGTGGAGGGCCTGCGCCCCGACGGCAAGACCCAGGTGACCCTCGCCTACGAGAATGGTCGCCCCGTCGGCATCGACACGATTGTCGTCTCGACCCAGCACGACGAGAACCTGACCCAGGGCGCGATCGCGGATGCCGTGCGCGCGCACGTGATTGACCCGGTCATCGAGGAGTCCGGCCTCGAGCTGGCCACGGGTGACATGACGGCCCTCATCAACCCTTCGGGACGCTTTGTCCTGGGTGGCCCGGCTGCCGATGCCGGCCTGACGGGCCGCAAGATCATCGTCGACACCTACGGCGGCATGGCTCGCCACGGCGGCGGTGCCTTCTCCGGCAAGGACCCTTCGAAGGTCGACCGGTCCGCGACCTACGCCGCGCGTTGGGTGGCCAAGAACGTCGTGGCCGCGGGCATTGCCGGGCGCTGCGAGATTCAGCTGGCCTACGCCATCGGACGCGCCCACCCGATCGGCCTGTACGTCGACACCTTCGGAACCTCCTCGATCCCCGAGGAACGCATCGCCGACGCGATCCGCGAGGTCTTCGACCTGCGTCCCTTGGGCATGATCGAGGACCTTGACCTGCTGCGCCCGATCTACCGCGAGACCGCCGCCTACGGCCACTTCGGCCGTGAGCAGTTCCCGTGGGAGGCCACCAACCGCGTCGCCGAGCTGCAGGCCGTGCTCGCATGAGCGTCGGCGCGGAGCAGGTCGACGAGTTCGTCCCCTCCTGGGATACCCCTCAGGCGCGCCGGGCGTGGAGGAGGCGCACGAGCCTGGAGATGATCGTCTCGGGCTTCATCGGCCTCGTCACCTCCTTCGTGCTGTCGATCGAGGCGTGGCAGCTGGCAGCCGATTCGTCGGCGCGTTTTGGCTGCGACGTCTCCGCCGTGCTGTCGTGTTCGACGGTCGCGCAGACGTGGCAGGCCCGCATCCTGGGCTTCCCCAACGCGTTCCTCGGCATCTTCTTCGAGGCAGTGGTGTTGGCGATCTCCGTCGCTATTTTTGCGGGCGTGACGTTCCCGCGCTGGTACATGGCGTGCACGAACCTGCTGTACACGGTGGCGCTGTTCTTCGCGTTCTGGCTGTTCGGACAGTCCTACTTCATCATCCAGGTGCTGTGCCCGTGGTGCCTGCTCATCACGCTCACGACAACCCTGGTTTTCGGTGGTATCACGCGCATCAATATCCGCGACGGCGTGATTCCCGCTCCCGCCTCGCTGCGCCGCATCGTGGCGCAGGGGCTTGACTGGGCGCTGTGGGGACTCATCGTGTTCGGCGTGCTCGCGATGGTGGTAGGCAAGTACGGCCTGAAGCTCCTGGGCTGATCAACGGACGCAGATGGGCGCGGGCTGTGTTTGACTAGGCTCATGATGTCCACGCAGGGAGTGCTTGACGGGTTTGACCCGCCTGCTACGCGCAGTGCGGAGATTGCCCGCGTGCTCGTCGACGTCGATTTGGCGCACATGGACCGCCCGCTCGACTACGTCGTCCCAGATGCCCTCGTGGACGAGGCCGTGGTCGGCTCGCTCGTGCGCGTGCGTTTTTCGGGTGGCCGGGTTGACGGCTGGATCGTCGAGCGCACGCGACGCGAGGTCGGCGACTCCGTCGGGCGCCTCGAATCCATTGTCTCGGCGACGCCCGTCGTAACCCCGGCCCTGTACGAAGCCTCGAAACGTATCGCCTCGCGGTTCCTTGCCACGACGTCGCAGGTGCTCTCCCTCGCGGTTCCGCCGCGCCACGCGCGCGCCGAAAAGGAAGAGCTTGCGGCCGTGCCTCCCGCCTGGCCCACGGTGACACGCCGGGAGGCGGGGCAGGGCTGGGATCCCTATCCGGCTGGCGCGGCCTTCCTGTCGCGGCTGCGCAACGGAACGTCTCCGCGCGCCATTGTGACGGCGCTGCGACCCCACCTGCGTGCCTGCCTGTCCGAGGCCGTGGGTGCGACGGTGTCGTCGGGCCGCTCCGTCATCGTCGTGACCCCGACGGGGGAGCATGCCGCGCGCGTGGCCCGCGAGCTTGAGGAGGATCTGGGCGTGCCCGCGGCGGTCAGCGGCGGGGAGGTCAGCTCGGAGGAGCGCTACCGCGTGCACGTCGCCGCTTCGCTCGGACGTCTTCCCATCGTGGTGGGGACGCGCTCGGCCGTGTGGGTGCCGTGCGCGACAACCGGCCTGATCGTCATTGTCGACGACGGGGATGACCGCCTGCGTGAGCGGCGTTTCCCCAGGTGCGACGCGCTCGACGTGGCCGTGCAGCGCTGCGCTGCCGAAGGAGCCGGTCTGCTCGTCCTCTCGAACGCGCGTTCGGTCAAGGCTCAGGCTCTCGTGCGCTCCGGATGGGCGGTGAGCCTGGATCCCACGCCGCAGGCGCTGCGAGAGGCGACCCCCCGCGTGCACCTGCACGGTGAGGCTCAGGCGGACAGCGAGGGCGCGGGAGGACGCATGCGCATCCCGCAGGCCGCCCTGCGATTGATCCGCCAGGGCTTGCGGGAAGGACCCGTCCTGATCCAGGTCGCCTCGGCGGGGTACTGGCCCACCGTCGTGTGTCGGCGCTGCGGCCATCTGGCCCGGTGCCCGCACTGCTCGGGTCCGCTGTCGATGGGTGCCGACTCTGCTGTGACCTGCGGGTGGTGTGGGCGTGAGCCGACCTCGTGGCGCTGCCCGCAGTGCGCGGGAACGCACGTGCGCGGCGCCCGGGTGGGGGCCTCACGCACCGCCGAGGAGATCGCACGCACCCTCCCGGATGCCTCCGTCCTCGAGTCCTCCGCCGCCCACCGCATCAGCCGCACCCTGCCCGCGCGCCCCACCGTCGTCGTCGCGACCGCCGGGGCCGAACCGAGCGTCGACGGCGGCTATGCCTGCGCCATCATCTTGGACGCCTCTGCCCTGGCCGGTCGGCCGGAGCTGTGGGCTCCTGAGGAGGCCGCACGCCGCTGGCTCGACGCCCTGTCGCTTGTGCGCCCGGGCCACCCCGGCCTCGTCGTGGGAACGATCCCCGAGGCCCTGGGCCAGATGCTCGTGCGATGGTCTCCTACAGACTACGCTCAGCGTCTCCTCGACGAACGCGAAGCACTCGGCTTTTTCCCCGCGTGCACCATGGTGGCCCTGGACGGCACGGCGGCCCAGGTGCGCCAGGTGGCCGACCAGGTTGTGCGCGAGGGGGGCGCCGAGCTGGTTGGAACCGTCGCTATCCCCGCCACTCGCGAGGGTGAGCAGAACCAGGTCCGCACGCTCGTGCGCACCCCGCTGCCGGAGACGGCCGCGATGCTCCAAGTGCTTACCGACATCCGCCGCTCGCGCTCGGCACGCAAGGTACCGCTGGTCAAAATGAGCGTGAACCCACCGGAGCTCTTCTGAGTCTGGGGCCTCGCGGTGCCGTAAACTGGCGCTCGTGCGTATTATTTTCGCTGGAACCCCCGATGCCGCAGTCCCGACGCTGCGTGCCCTGCTCTCTTCCTCCCACGAAGTCGCCTTGGTCATCACACGTCCGCCGGCTCGACGCGGGCGCGGTAAGACGATGTACCCGTCTCCGGTCGCTGAGGTGGCCGCGCAGGCGGGCGTTGACCTCCTGGAGACGACGTCGCTGAAGGATCCCACGATCGGGCAGCGCATCGAGGCCGTCGGCGCCGATCTTGGCGTCGTCGTCGCCTACGGTGGCCTGGTTCCTCCCGCCGTTTTGGCTATGCCCACCCACGGGTGGGTCAACCTGCACTTTTCCGACCTGCCGCGCTGGCGCGGTGCCGCCCCCGTCCAGTGGGCGATCCGAGAGGGCGACCCCACCACGGCCTCGTGCGTGTTCAACCTGGAAGAGGGTCTCGACACGGGCGACGTGTACTCGCGCGTCGAGGTCGCAATCGGCCACGAGAGCGCCGGTGAGCTGCTCGAATCGATGGCCGAGGCCGGGGCAGGGCAGGTTCTTGGCGTCGTTGATGCGCTTGAGGCAGGCACCGCTCACGCAACCCCGCAGGCCGCTGAGGGCGTGACGCATGCCCGTCGCCTGGCGCACGCGGACGGCTACGTGTCCTTCACGCGCGATGCCGCGACCGAGGACCGCGTTATTCGTTCGGTGACGCCCAATCCTGGTGCGTACACGGTGCTGCCCGGTGGGGCGCGCATGAAGCTCGGCGTCGCGACCCCCGTGGAACGCGACGACCTGGAGCCCGGCCAGCTGGAGGTCACCAAGAAGCAGGTGAGCGTCGGCTGCGCGTCGGGCGCTCTGATTCTCGGCCAGGTCGCGCCCGCGGGTAAGTCATGGATGGACGCCGCCGCGTGGGCCAGGGGCGCGCGGCCCGACGCCGGGGTGCGCCTCGGCGGACAGACGCAGGAGGAACGATGAGCGAGCGCCGATACTCTGACGGCTACCGCAAGCTGCGCCCGGCCGACGAACCCCGCCGCATCGCCTACGAGGTGCTGCACGAGGTGGCCACGCAGGGTGCCTTCGCGAACATCATCTTGCCCAAGGCGCTGCGTCAGGCCCGCAGGGAGGGTCGCTTCAACGACCGGGACGCCGCCTTCACCTCCGAGCTGGTCCACGGCACGCTGCGCGCGGTCGGCCGCCTTGACTGGGTGATCGCCCGCCACGTGGATCGGCCGCTGGCCGACCTGGACCCGCGCGTCCTCGTTTTGGCGCGCATGGGTGCCCACCAGCTCCTCGACATGCGCGTACCTGACCACGCGGCCGTGTCGGCGACGGTGGACGTGGCACGCGAGCACCTGACCGACGGCCCGGTTCGCTTCGTCAACGCCGTCCTGCGTTCCATCACGCGCGAGGATGGCGCCGAACGCGAGGCCGCGATGAACGCGATTGAGGACCCGGACGAGGCCTTGGGCGTGCGCTACTCGCACCCCGCGTGGATGGTTCGCGCATTCCGCCAGGCCCTGGAAGCGCACGGCTACTCCGCCGAGGAGCTCGAAGATGTCCTCGCTGCCGATAACGAGGTCCCCACGGTTACCCTCGTGGCGCGCCCGGGCCTGATGAGCGTCGACGAGCTGGCAGACGAGGCCGAGGATATTCTCGACACCCGCGTTGCCCTCGGATCCGTCTCCCCGCGCGCTGTCCTGCTGGAGTCGGGCGACCCCGCCCGCCTGCCCTCCATCCGCGACGGACGCTCGGGCGCCCAGGACGAGGGCTCCCAGCTGGCCGCCCTCATCGCCGCCCACGCACCCCTGGACGGGGGAGAGGACGCGCGCTGGCTCGACATGTGCGCGGGCCCGGGCGGTAAGGCCGCGATGCTCGCTGGCCTGGCCGCTGAACGCGGGGCGCGCGTGACCGCGAACGAGGTGCACCCGCATCGCGCGCGTCTCATCGAGCGCACGACCCGCCTGTACGACTCCATCGAGGTCGTCAGCGGCGACGGGCGCACCTTTGGCGGGGGGCGCACCGCGTGGCCCCTGGCATCCTTCGACCGCGTTGTCGTTGACGCCCCCTGCTCTGGCATGGGCTCGATGCGCAGGCGCCCCGAGTCGCGCTGGAACCGTACGCCCGGCGACGTCGAGGAGCTCACCGAGTTGCAGGCCCAGCTGCTGGACCGGGCGGTCGCGCTGACCCGCCCCGGCGGCGTCCTGACCTACATCACTTGTTCCCCGCACGCGGCCGAGACACGCGACCAGGTGCGACGCCTCCTGGACATAGGCGAGGTGGAGCTTCTAGACACCGTCGCCCTGGCCGACGAGTGCGCGCCCTTCCCGCTGGAGCTTCCCGACACCGCGGGGCGTCTGACAGGGACGCAGGGACGCACGCTACAGCTGTGGGACCACCGCGTGGGCACCGATCTTATGTTTGTGGCGTGCCTGCGCAAGCGTTAGCATATCCGTCATGAACGCCACAATTAGCCCGTCGATCCTGAACTGCGACATCGCCGACCTGCGCGGAGAGCTCACCAAGATTGCCGGTGCCGACGTCGCCCACGTCGACGTCATGGACAACCATTTCGTTCCCAACCTGTCGTGGGGCCTGCCCGTCGCCGAGGCCGTCGTCACGTCCGGAATCCTGCCGGTGGACGCCCACCTCATGATCGAGGACCCGGACCGCTGGGCGCCGCAGTACGCGGAGGTGGGCTGTCACTCGGTGACCTTCCACGCCGAGGCCGCGGCCGCGCCGCTGCGCCTGGCGCGCGAGCTGCATCGCCTGGGTGCGCGCGCGGGCCTGGCACTCAAGCCCGCGACGGACATCGCTCCCTTCGTTGACATCCTCAACGAGTTCGACATGATCCTCATTATGACGGTCGAGCCGGGCTTTGGAGGCCAGTCCTTCATCGAGCAGATGATCCCCAAGATCGAGCGCACGCGTGCGGCCATCAACGCCGCCGGACTCGAGGTGTCGATCCAGGTCGACGGCGGTATTTCTCGCTCGACCATCGAGCGCGCCGCGATGGCCGGCGCCGATAACTTCGTGGCGGGCTCGGCCGTCTTTCGCGCCGAGGACGCCCACCGGGAAGTCGAGATCTTGCGCGAGCTTGCCGACGCGCACATGCACTGAGCGCATAGCGCAACATACGAGCGGGACGAGGCCACGGCCTCGTCCCGCTCTTAATCCGCGAACACGTGTCGCACCCACAGAGCCCACGTGGCACAATGGGCCGCGAGTACTCCGGGGTCGGTGAAAGTCCGAACCGGCGGTGATAGTCCGCGACCCGCCCTCACAGAACGAGGGTGGCTGAGCCGGTGAAATTCCGGCACCGACGGTTACAGTCCGGATGGGAGGAGTGCATGAGGCGCCCCCGTGCGCCTACTGTGCTGCGCGTACCCCCGGTGTCGGAAAGTTCGTCGTGGCATCTCGGAACAAGCCCCGCGGCACTCTCGCCGTGGCAGCACCGATCATTTTCCTCGCCCTGTTGCTGGCGGGGTGGTGGCTTTCGACGACGCTGACCGGCATCGAAGCCTGGCGTCTGCCAAACCCTCGGTCCGTCGTCTCCAAAGCACAGGTGCTTCTCGCGCTGCCGACGACGTGGGAGAGGGTGCGGATTACGGGCGCCGAGGCCGTCGCGGGTTGCCTGCTTGGCTCAAGCGTCGCGCTTCCGTCGGCCTACGCGATCTACCGATCGCGCCTGCTGGCCGCCGCGGTCGAGCCTTTCCTCGGTGCGACGCAGGCGTTGCCCGCTATCGCTATCGCTCCCATCCTGGTCCTGTGGGTTGGCTACGGCTTCGTCACCATCGTGGTCCTGTGCGCCCTCATGGTCTTTTTCCCAATCCTCGTCTCCACGGTCGTCGGCCTGCGTCACATCGATCGTGACCTGCTGGAGGCCGCCTCCCTGGATGGGGCCACCGGGTGGACGATGGCCTGGCACATGGAGCTTCCCCTCGCCGCGCCCGCCATTTTGGGCGGCCTGCGCAATGGCTTCGCGCTGTCCGTCACCGGCGCCGTCGTGGGGGAGATGGTCATGGGCGGAACCGGGCTCGGGCAGGTACTCACTCAAATGAGAAACAACGTCGACACCGCCGGCATGTTCGTCATCATCATCATTTTGTGCACGATGGCGACGCTGCTGTACACGATCGTGTACAGGGTCGAACGGTCCAAGCGTTACGACATCACGCAGTGAAGGAGAATCCCATGAACGTGTCCCAGTCTCTTCGCGTCCTCGCGCTCGGCGCGTGCGCCTCGCTGGCCCTGACGGCCTGCGCCGGCGGGGCAGCCACCCAGTCGGGTTCCAAGGACGGCTCTCACGTCACGATCGGCCTGACCTACATCCCGAATGTCCAGTTCGCGCCCGTGTACGTGGCCGATGCGCAGGGCATGTACAACGACGCGGGCATCAGCGCCACCATCCGTCACCACGGTTCGCACGAGGGCTTCTTTACGGCGCTGCTGGCCGGTGAGGAGGATGTCGTGATTGCCTCCGGTGACGAGGCCGCGGTGGCCGCCTCGCAGGGCCTGGACATCGTCTCGATCGGCCAGTACTACGCCACCTACCCGGGTACGGTCATCGTGCCCGAGAGCTCGGATATTACGACGCTGGCTGACCTGAAGGGCAAGACGGTCGGCATCCCCGGTGAGCACGGCGCGAACTACTACGCGACCCGATCGGCCATGCAGAGCGCGGGCCTGGCCGAATCCGACGTGACGATTTCGCCGATCGGCTACACGCAGCAGGCGGCGATCGCCTCGGGCCAGGTTGACGCGGTTGTCGGTTTCACCAACAATGACGCGGTGCAGATGCGCCTGGCTGGCCTGGAGATTCGCGAGATTCCCCTGGATCCCTCGACGCCGCTCGTGAGTGCTTCGATCATCACGACGCACACGTGGGCCCAGGAGCATCCGGAGCAGGCGCGCGCCGTCGTCAAGGCCACGACCGATGCCATGAATGCGATCGCCGCCAACCCGCAGATCGCCATCGATGCCACGAAGAAGTGGGATGATTCGCTGGTGAGCGAGGACTCGCTGGCGGCCGCCAACGCGGTGCTGGCCGCGACCGTGCCGCTGTGGGTGGGCGAGAACGGTCAGGCGACCGGCGTGCAGGACCTGAACAAGTGGGCTCAGATGGTCACTTTCCTGGGCACGCTCGGCGAGCTTGGGGGCGGCGTGGATCCCGCGATGATCGCGACGAATGACTACGTGACGCAGGGCGAAGCGCAGTCCTCTGCTTCCTGACGGTGAGCCGCGACGGGGACGCGCGCGTTTGGACGTAGGGTAGGCGGGTGAGTACCGCCCCTTCCGCCAACGTGCGCGTCCTTGAGCTTTTCGTCGAGCTCCTGGGTGCGCGGCCGGGACGCACCAAGGCGCAGCTGCGCTCTCTTCCCGGTTACCGAGGCCTCGCCGATGAGGCCTTTGAGACCCAGTTTCAGCGCGACAAGGACGCGCTGCGCGACGCCGGCGTTCACCTGATCGTGGGGCGCAGTGAACGCTACGCCATCGACAGGGACTCTTTCGCCCCAGACATCGAGGTCACCAGCGTGGATCGCGTGCTGCTCTCGCTGGCGGCGCGCGCGTGGGACAGCGAAGATGTCCTGGCTGATTCGATCGACGCCAAGGCTGCGGCCGCGTCCGAGGAGGATGTATCCGCGCCGGTCATTCGCCTGGGGCTCTCTGGCCTGGAGGCTGCGACGTCGTTTGCGCGTGCGATCCGCGAGCGCCGCGTCATCAGCTTTGAGTATCCGGGGTCGGGGGAGTTGACGCTGCGCGCGGTCGAGCCGTGGGCGCTGACCGTCCAGGGACGTGCGCTATACCTGTGGGGTTGGGACTTGGATCGGGAGGCCGAGCGCACGTTCCGTGTCTCGCGCGTGCGTTCGCAGGTGGAGTTCCTGGGGGAGCCTGGCGACGCGTCGGTCGCCCCGAGCGGCGTTGTCCCGCGCGTGTCCTCGCTGGTGTCGCCGCTCGTTGAGGTCCGCTGCGACAGCGCGGCGCGCTCTCTCCTGCTCGGGTACGAGGCCTTGGCGCAGCCCGGTGATGAGCGGGCCGAGCGGCAGGGCTGGGAGTCCATGGCGTTGGAGGATGGCGACGTGGGAACGTGGATTGCGCGCTTGCTGCCGCTGGCCGCCGACGTCGTCGTCGTGGCTCCCGCGACTCTGCGAGACGCGATGCTGGAACGTCTGCGCATCGCTGGCGAGTGGGGAGGACGCAATGCCTGAGACCGTGTCTCTTGCCTTTGTCCGTCTCTCCTCGATGGTCGCGTGGATCGCCGACCATCCGGGCGTGCACGTCGATGAGATTTGCTCGCACTTTGGTCGCACGCGCCGCCAGGTGCGCCGAGACATCGAGTACTTAGCGTCGGTGGGTGATTCCCTGCCGGGGCAGTCCTTCGAGGTGGATTGGGCGCTCTTCGAGGAGGAGTCTCGGGTGTCGCTGCGCGCGACGCTGGGCGCGGGCGCACCCCTGCGCTTCTCGGAGGTGGAGGCGCAGGCCCTGCTGATCGGGCTGTCGGCGATCGGCCCGTTCCTGGCGCCGGACGTGGCCGCACACCTTCCCCATGCCGCCCTCGTCGTCTCCGCCCTGGGTGGGCTGGGGGATGCCGGAGCCCAAGGAGGCATCGACGCCTCCCCAGCCCTTGCCTCGTCGCTTCCCGTGGAGGCGTTGCGCGACGCCCTGGCGCGCAAGCAGCGCGTGTCTTTCGACTACGTGTCCTCGCGCGGGCAGTCCTCGCACCGCGTCGTCGATCCGTGGTCGTTGGACGCGAGCGCGACCGGCTGGCTGCTGCGCGGGTGGTGCACGGCGGCGCAGGGACCGCGTACCTTCGCGCTCTCCTCGATGTCGAACCTCGGTGTGGTGGGCGCGCGCGTGCAGGAACCGCGCCGCGTACGCGACGACGCGCCCACGTGGACCCTCGACGTCGACCGGCCCGCTCGGTGGATCGCCGACGAGTACGGCGGGCACGTTGAGACGGAACTTGAGGGCGGGGGAGCGCGCATCACCTTGCCCGTGTGGAACGAGGAGTGGGGACTGAGCCTGCTGACCGACATCGCCGCCCACTTGCGCGACGTCTCGCCCGATCGGCGAGCCGAGGCGGGGCAGCGCGCACGCGCCATCGTGGCCGTATGGACCCAGGAGGATCAACTGTGAGCCCGAAACGACGCCGACACCGCGAGCGCGTCACCGACCCCGTGGCGTCCCCGGAACGCACGAGCGTGGGCGAGGGAAGTGCCGCCCAGCGATACGCCGCCTTCCGGGAACACGCGCGGGCGGCCTCGTCCCTGCGCGGACGCTGGGTGGCGGGCCTGAGTTTCACCCCCGATCCCTTCCAGCTCGATGCGCTCGACGCCGTCGAGGCCGGCAACTCCGTCCTGGTCGCGGCCCCCACGGGCGCGGGCAAGACGATCGTCGGCCAATTCGGTGCCTACGTGGCGCTTGAGCGCGGCATGCGCGCCTTCTACACGACGCCCATTAAGGCGCTGTCGAACCAGAAATACCTGGAGCTGTGCGAGCTCTACGGGGCGGACAACGTCGGCCTGGCCACCGGCGACACGTCGATTAACCCCAAGGCACCCGTCGTCGTCATGACGACCGAGGTGTGCCGCAACATGATCTACGCCGGTGCACCCTTGGATGACGTGGGCGTCGTCGTCCTGGACGAGGTGCACTATCTGGCCGATAAGATGCGCGGGCCCGTGTGGGAGGAAGTGATCATCCACCTGCCCGCTCACGTGTCGATCATCGCCCTGTCGGCGACCGTGTCCAACGCCGAGGAGTTTGGCGCGTGGATCCGCGAGGTTCGCTCCTCGTGCAAAATCATCGTCTCCGAGCGCCGTCCGGTTCCCCTCTACCAGCACATGATCGTGGGGGAGGAGATCTTCGACCTGTACGCGCCCACCGGCAAGCGCAAGCTGAACCCCGAGCTGGTGGCCGCCACGAACGACTCGGGGATGCGGGGTGGGCGCGGCTCGCGCTCGTGGAACCGACCCGTGCACGTGCGCCGCGAGTCGCGTCCCTCCACGCTCATCTCGCTGGATCGGGCCCACCTGCTCCCGGCGATCACGTTTATCTTTTCGCGCGCCGGGTGCGAGGACGCCGTGCGCCAGGTGCTGCTCACCCGCATCACGCTCACAACGCGCTCGGAGGCGGCCGCAATCGAGCGCTACGTCGACGAGGTCATCGCGCTGATCGCCCCCGAGGATGCGGTCGTGCTCGGGGTTGACGCGTGGAAGCACGGGCTGATGCGTGGCATCGCCGCCCACCACGCGGGCATGCTGCCCCTCATGAAGGAGGCCGTTGAGCATCTGTTTTCCGAGGGCCTGGTCAAGATGGTGTACGCGACCGAGACGCTGGCGCTGGGCATCAACATGCCCGCGCGCACCGTCGTCATCGAGTCTCTGACGAAGTGGAACGGCTCGGCCCACGTCTCGCTCTCGGCCGGCGAATACACGCAGCTGTCGGGGCGCGCGGGGCGTCGCGGCATCGACACGGAGGGCCATGCGGTGGTCTCCCACCGCGGGGGAGTGGCGCCCGAGGAGGTCGCTGCCTTGGCATCCAAGCGCACCTACCCGCTCATCTCCGCCTTCACGCCGACCTACAACATGGTCGTCAACCTGCTGGCCCGCTCCACGCGCACGCAGACCCGCAAGGTGCTTGAGTCTTCCTTCGCACAGTTCCAAGCCGACTCCGCCGTGGTCACTCTCGCCACGCGCCTGACCGAGCTTGAGGCCCAGCAGCGCGTGGCCGGCGACGATCTGACCTGTTCGGCGGGCGACGTCGGCGAGTACCTTATGCTGCGCGATCGCATCAGCCAGGCGGAAAAGTCGGGGGCGCGCGCCCGTAAGCGCGAGACCCGCGAGGAGTCGCGACGGGTCCTGTCGCAGGTGCGCACGGGCGACGTCCTGGCTCTGACTCGCGGACGCAAGCTGCGCCTGTGCGTCGTCGGCGCGAAGGCCACCACGGCCTCGGGACGAGTCGAGGTCTCGGTCATCTCCGAGGATGCCACGTGGCGGGCGCTGGCCCCCGAGGACGTGCGCGGCGGCATCGCGGTCGTCGGCCACATGGCGATTCCCGGCGGCTCGGCGCTGCGCCGCACAAAGGAGCGCACGCGCATCGCCGGTGAGCTGCGCTCTGGCAGCGCGAAAGGCCGCTTCCCGCTGCCGGAGGGGGCCGAGGGGCAATCGGACACGATCGGGCAGCTGCGCGCCGCGATGCGCGCTCACCCGGTGCATCGGTGCCCCCACCGTGAGAACCACGCGCGCGCCGGTGCCCAGTGGGCCCGTATTGGCCGCGAGATCGAGGCCCTGCGTCGCTCCATCGATTCCCAGACCGGATCGGTCGCCGCCCACTTCGACCGCGTGTGCGCGGTGCTGGAGCGACTGGGCTTCCTGGACGGTGACCGCGTGACGTCTTCGGGCCAGAGGCTGCGCCGTATTTTCGGCGAGCGTGACCTGGTCATTGCCATGTCGATCAACGAGGGCGCGTGGAACGACCTGGACGAGGCCGAGCTGGCCTCGATGGTCTCCGCCCTGGTCTACGACTCGCGCAGCGACGACGAGGCCAACGAGCTGGCGCCCACCGGCGTGGGTATTCGCCTGCGCACGGCGTGGGAGGAGTGCGTGGGTACCCTCGCGCGGGTGCACCGCGTGGAGAAGAAGTGCGGGTGTGATCCGACGCCCTCCCTGGATGCGGGCCTCATGTCTGCGACCCTGGCGTGGGCGCACGGATCGACGCTGGCCACCGCCATCGACGGGGCCGACATCCAGGCCGGTGACTTCGTGCGCTGGATGCGTCAGGTGATGGATTGCCTCGGTCAGATCGCCTCCGCGGCGCCCACAAGCGATCTCGCTCGTCGGGCCGAGGCCGCCAAGGACCGCATCGGTCGGGGTATTGTGGCCTGGTCCACCATCTAACGCTCCAGGGAGGTACGCATGGGGTATCGGGAGGTCTTGCAGCGAGTGTCTCTCGCGCACGTGTGCGGAGACGCGATGATTGGGGCCTCCGCTGGCCTGGCCCTGTACTCCGCCTTCCCGCCACTGGGTTGGTGGTGGATGACGATCCCTGCGCTCGCCCTGTTCATCTCACGCATTGACGAGGCCCGGGCTCCTCGTGCGCTGACCGTGACGATGTGCTTCGGCATGAGCATGTGGCTTCCCCTCATCGACTGGGTTCCCATGGCCGTGGGCATGAAGCCGGCGTGGTTCGTGCTGGCCCTGGCCCAGACGCTGTTCCTGTGCGGCTGGGTACTCTTCACGCGATGGACGCAGCTGTGGTCCTGGGCGCGCGGCCCTCTCATGCAGGCTCTCCTGTACGCGATCACGTGGGCGGGCGTGGACGCCGCGCGTTCGCGCTGGCCGTGGTCGGGCTTTCCCTGGGGTTCCGTCGCGCTGCCGCAGGTCGATTCTCCGCTCGGGCACCTGGCTCCCTACGGCGGCACGACCGTCGTGACGGCCGCGGTCGTGTTCCTGTCGGTGCTCACGCGGCGCATGTTCGCCTATCGCGACGCTGCCGTGCGCCGTGAACATTGGTTCTCCCGACCCCTCCTGGCGATCCTCGTGCTGGCTGGGGTCATCGCGCCCCTGGCGATCCCCCTGTCGAACAGGGCCGAAGAAGGAACCCTGCGCGTCGGCGTCGTGCAGGGCGACATCGCGCTGCCCGGGACGCGGGCGTACAGCCATCCGGGCGAGGTGACGGGCAACAACCTGCGTGCCTCCCGGACGCTCGCGGCCGATCCCGCGCTCGTCGACAAGCCGATCGACGTGGCCCTGTGGGGCGAGGGATCGGTGGACCGAGACCCGGTCCTCTTTGACGACATCGGCGCTCTCGTCGACGAGGCCTCGGTCGCCCTCGATGCGCCCATCCTCATCGGCTACACGAACCTCAACGAGCGCGATCGGGTCAAGAACTGGCTGGCCCTGTGGCGCCCGGGCGTCGGCTTGGACGAGCAGGCGCGCTATTCCAAGCACGTGCCCGTGCCCTTCGGTGAGTTCATTCCTTTCCGCGACTTCGTCTCTTCCTTTGCCACCCAGGCGGCACAGGCCGCCAAGGACATGGAGGCTGGTGAGGAAACCCCGCTCATGATCGTCCCCGCCCGCGACGGGCGCCTCGTGCCCGTGGCTGTGGGCATCTGCTTTGAGGGTGCCTACCCCTCGGTGATCGGTGAGGGCGTAGCCGCCGGTGGGCAGATGATCGTGACGCCCTCGAACAACTATCACTTCCGTTCGTCGGGCGAGTCCGCCCAGCAGGGCCAGCTCCTGCGCATGCGTGCGATGGAGTATTCGCGCAGCGCCGTTCAGTCCTCAACGACGGGGCACTCCTACGTCATCCGTCCCGACGGCACCGTGCTCGCGTCCACGAATACCGAGTCGGTGGCCACCGTGGTGGCCGATGTGCCGCTGCGCTCGTCACTGACGCTGACCGCTCGGGCGGGGGAGAGGATTCCCCTGGCATTTATGGGGCTCAGCCTCGTGATCGGCCTGGCGGGCACGGTCACGGCGATCCGCTGGCGCGTCGCCGAGCGGGCAGCACGTGCGACCACTCGTTAAAACAGGCAGAATGTGACTCATGACTACCACGCAGCGTCTTGCTCCCTCGCCCCAGGGCGACCGCACCCTGATCGTGATCCCCACCTACAACGAGATGGCGACGCTGCCGACGATCCTGGAGCAGATCTGGGCACACGTCCCGGCCGCGCTAATCCTCATCGTGGATGATTCCTCACCGGATGGGACGGGGGAGTGGGTTGACCAGCGACGCGCGGGCGAGGACCGCCTGTTCGTCCTGCATCGCGCCGCTAAGTCCGGGCTGGCGACCGCGTACGTGGACGGCATGAGCTGGGGCATCGACCACGGCTACCCGTTTATCGTGCAGATGGACGCCGACGGCTCGCACCGCCCGGTTGACCTGCCCAAACTGCTGGCCCGCATGGGTGGGCCCGATCAGCCTGATCTCGTCATCGGGTCGCGTTGGGTGCGCGGCGGGCAGGTCAACGGCTGGTCCGCAAAGCGCGTCGCCCTGTCGAAGGCGGGCAATTATTATGTCCGTTTTTGTCTCGGGACACCCGTGCGCGACGCGACGGCGGGGCTGCGGGTCCACCGCGCATCCTTCCTGGCCTCCCACGGCGTGCTGAGCAAGGTGGCGACCACCGGCTTTGGCTTCCAGGTGGAGATGACCGAGCTCGAGCGGAGCCTGGGCGCAACCATCGCGGAGGTGCCCATTACCTTCGATGAGCGCCTGGCGGGAGAATCCAAGCTCGACTCATCGATCTTCGTCGAGGAGCTGGCGATGGTCACAAAAGGCGGCCTGAGCCGTCTGGCCCAGGCCGCGTGCGCGCCGTTTCGCAGGGGTTAGCCCTTGCGGTAGGACCCCTCGGGGCGCAGACGGCCCTCGCGGTAGGCGGTGAGCTGCTCGGTCAGGACGACCTCGAGCTCCTCAATGGAGCGGCGCTCCAGCAGCATGTCCCAGTGCGTGCGCTGAGGCTTGACGGGCTTGTTGTCCTCGTCCTCCTCGGTCTCGCCAATCAGCTCGGCGGTCTGGCCGCACTTACATTCCCAGGTCGCCGGAGCGGTGGCTTCGCTGGAGAGGGTGACCTCAAACTCGTGTCCGTTGGGGCACGCGTAACGAACGTTGAAACGATCGGCGAAAACGACGCCGTCCTCGGATTCGAGGGACTTGGCGCCGATCTGCATGCCACGCAGTGCGCGGTCTGCCATAACAGCCTCCTGGACGTAGATAAGAAACGCATCCATTCTATCGGACACGTCAAGCGGAGCGATGCTCGGCCCCTTCTCAGCACGCCACTTAGATCCGATAATGTACATTATGTCCGTTCTGATCCCCTGGTAGCCCCCCGACCACGCGCTACAGTTACGACCATGACAACGGACCATCCGACACAGCAACAGACGAGACACCCGATTCGCGAGGTTGTCGTCCTGAGCCTCGCCTGCCTGTCTTACTCGATCCTGTCCTTCCTGGCGCGCGCCAGCGAAACGGTTGCCGTCGCCCACGCCCACGACGTCGTGGCTGTCGAGCGCAGCCTCGGCTTCTACATCGAATCACCCATCAACGCTTGGCTCGCCGCCCATCCGGCGCTGGCCTCGCTGGCCTCCATGCAGTACGCGGCAACCTTCCTGCTATTTACCGGTCTCGCCCTGCTCGCACTGTGGATCAAAGCGCCTCATTACTACGCGCGGGCGCGGTGGACGCTCGTCATCATGACGGCTGGCGCGCTCGTTACCTACTGGACATACCCGCTCGCTCCCCCACGCCTCGTCCCAGACCTCGGGATTAGCGACGCCGTCGCGCAGCACACTTCCGCCTATTCGCAGCTGTTCGGCACCCTCGCTAACCCCTACGGGGCCATGCCCTCCATGCATACGGGATGGTCGGTGTGGGTCGCCGTCATGCTCGGAACGTACGTCTGGCGCTCATGGTGGGCGCGTCTCACACTGGCCCTCCATCCAACTTTGACCATCGTGACAATTGTCGCAACGGGTAACCATTATGTGGTTGATGCCATTGCTGGGATCGCATATTTCCTGGTGGCCTGGATCTGTGTCACAGTTATTCGTCGGACATTACTGAAAAACGTGCGAAGCACCGGCGAGACGTCCTAGGAACGGCGCAAAATGCGCGATAGGGTTGGTGCCATGAGACTTGGAGTAGATTTTGGCACCACCACAACCGCGATCGCTATTGTTGATCGGGGGAACTATCCAATCGTCTCCTTCGTGAACAACCGAGAGGACACCGTCGACTTCATTCCGTCGGTCCTCGCCCTGGACGGCGACCGCCTGATCTACGGCTTTGACGCCGAGGATGCGGCCCGTGAGGGCGCCCCTCATCTGCGTTCCTTCAAGAGGCTCCTGTCGGATCCCTCGGTGACCGACACATCCACGCTGCGCCTGGGTAACCACAGTATTTCCGTGCTCGACGCTCTGACCGGCTTCCTGACGTACGTCGCCCGCCAGCTGCGCACGAACTCCTCCGTGGCCTCCCTCCCCGCTTCCGAGAAGCTCGAGGCCCTCGTCGGTATTCCCGCGCACGCGTGGTCCGCGCAGCGATTCCTGACCCTCGAAGCCTTCCGCCGCGCGGGCTGGGACGTGCTGGCGATGGTCAACGAGCCCTCTGCCGCCGGTTTCGAGTACACGCACCGCCACGCGGGCACCCTGAACTCCAAGCGCACGGCGATCCTCGTCTACGACCTGGGCGGCGGCACGTTCGACGCGTCGATTGTCTCCGCGACGGGCACGCTGCACGAGGTCCTGGGTTCGCGCGGCCTGAACCTGGTCGGCGGCGACGACTTCGACGTCATCCTTGCGTCCCGACTCGCGGCGGCGGCCGGCACCGACTCCGGACTGCTCGGCGACGAGGCCTGGGAGCGCCTCATCGAGGACTCTCGCAGCGCCAAGGAGGCCCTGACTCCCTCCACGAAGTACATCACCGTGCCCGTCGACGGCGAGCCCACGACGATCACCGTTGCCGAGTTCTACGAGCATGCAACGGCTCTCGTCAACGCCACCATGGACGCCATGGAGCCCCTGCTCGTGCCGGGCGCTTCCGGCGTCGGGCAGCTCGGCGGCGATATCGCGGGCCTGTACGTCGTGGGTGGCGGCTCGCAGCTTCCCCTCGTCGCCCGTATTCTGCGCGCCCGCTTCGGCCGACGCGTGCACCGCTCGCCCCATACGGCTGCCTCGACCGCGATTGGCCTGGCCATCGGAGCGGACCCGGAGGCCGCCTACACGGTGCGCGAGCAGCTCTCGCGCGGCGTCGGCGTTTTCCGTGAGCGCGATGCCGGTACGTTCATCTCCTTCGACACGCTGCTCGAGCCCAACACCGAGCTGGCTCCGGGTGAGACCCTGACGATCAAGCGCTGTTACCGTGCCGCCCACAACATCGGCTACTTCCGGTTCGTCGAATACTCGTCCTTCGATGAGTCCTGGGTTCCTCGTGGCGACCTGCAGCCCTACGGTGAGATCATCTTCCCCTTCGACCCGAACCTGCGTCGCAGCGACGTCGACCTGGCGTCTGTGCCGGTCGTGCGTACGGAAGAAGGGCCGCTTATCGAGGAGTCCTACATCGTCGACGAGAACGGCATGGTCTCCGTCGAGATCACTGACCTGGACACCGCGTACACGATCCGCCGTCCGCTCGGCCGCAAGTAAGGGTCCAACTCCCCCACCTTGATGACGACAAGGCTGTGGGCCAGGCGTTAACCCTGGCCCACAGCCTTAGGTGCTTTCGGGGTGAGCGATGTCCTGATCGCTCACGGAATCGCTGGCGCCAAACATCGCGAGAAGCCTGATGAGACCCGTCGCTGAATAGCATCGTGCCCGAGCCGTGCGGCTCGGGCATGACTGGCGTAGGTTTTAGGAGGCGGTGCGCTTGACGTGGCGACGAACAGCCAGATCGTCGACGTAGGCTCGATCATCGGGACGCTCAAGAGGCAGCTCGGCGAGGGAGCCCTCAACCTCGCGCCAGACGCGGCCCACGGCGATGCCGAAAACGCCCTGACCGCCCTGTAGAAGATCGATGACCTCGTCGGTGGAGGTACACTCGTAGACGGAGGCTCCGTCACTCATGAGGGTGATCGAGGCCAGATCGTCCACTCCCCTGTTCTGCAGCGAGCCGACGGCCACGCGCACCTGCTGGAGAGACACGCCCGCGTCGAGCAGCTTCTTGACGACTTTGAGTACCAGGATGTCGCGGAAGGAGTACAGGCGCTGGGAACCCGAGCCGCGCGCGGCGCGGATCGACGGCTGCAAAAGCCCCGTGCGCGCCCAGTAATCGAGCTGGCGATACGTAATGCCCGCGGCGCTGCACGCGATAGGTCCGCGATAGCCGACCTCGTCCGTTTCGATGCCCTCAAGCGGGTCGCCGAAAAGCATGCCTTGCCGAGATGCGGCGTTGGCTTCTGCGCTCACTGTGGGGCTCCTTGACGATTGTATGGGATGAAAACAGGACTACGTTAGAGCACTAATGCCAGGTGGTCAACGACCGCCCCGGCGCGTCCAACCCTCAGGTTGAAGATGAGGGTTAGACTCCCTCGTCGGACAGCGCCGAAATGGCCACCGTCAGCAGGTCCCGATGCAGCTCGGCGAACAGTTCGCCCAGCTCGACCGCGCGTGCGCGTGCCCTCTCACGGTCCGCGCCACGGCCTCGTCCCCTCTGGGAGGACACCGTCTGATCGATGATATCCGCGCTGCGTTCTGCGCCCTGACGCACCGCGCGTAGGACACGCACGTCGACGCCCGCGCACTCCAAGCGCGCGATAGCAGACACCGCCTGCACGCAGCGCGCAGGGAAGTACCCCGCCATGTCAGGCGTGATGAGGCCCAGACGGGAGTAGCGTTCGAGCGTGTCGATGTCCACGCCCGTCAGGTCGGCCAGATCGGAGGCGGGAATCGCCCGGCGCCCACCCAGGGACACGGTCTGCCCCTCGGAGGAGACCATCTGAGCGACACGGCGACGCGCGGGCGTGTGCCCCGCGTCGAGGGCATCCAGCTGCGTGCGGATCACGCTCAGTGGGGTGAAAGAATCACGCTGCTCGGCCAGGACGTAGCGCAGACGCGCCACGTCCGCCGCGGAATACTTGCGGTAGCCCGCCCCCGTGCGCGCGGGGTTCACGAGCCCCTCGCCCTCCAGGTAGCGGACCTTCGAGAGGGAAATCGCCGGAAACTCTTCCTTCAGTTCCTCAACGACGCGCCCAATCGACAGCTCGGGGCAGTGATCGGCGTCGTGAGGCCACGACGCCGCGCCCGATTGCGGGCGCGCGTCGCGGATACGAGCAGCCGATCCCATCACGTCAGGCCTGCTTGGTCGACGGCTGGTAGGTCAGGCGGTACTTGCCGATCTGAACCTCATCACCCGCGCGCAGCTGGACGGAGTCAACGCGCTCACGGTTGACGTACGTGCCGTTGAGCGAACCCGAGTCGCGCACGATGTGGCCACCGTTCGAGGCGATGAACTGGCAGTGCTTACGAGAGACGGTGACGTCGTCCAGGAAAATGTCCGCCCTGGGCGAGCGACCCGCGTTGGTCACCTCGGGGTCGAGGAGGAAACGGGCACCGGTGTTGGGGCCGCGCTGAACGATCAGCAGGGCCGAACCGGCGGGCAGAGCCTCGACGGCCTCACGGTCGCGAGCAGACAGGGCAACCGGAGCCTCCTCGACGTCATCCGTGAAAGGCATCACGCCGAAAACGGACGTTGCTGTGGGGTCAAAAGGCTGGTTGTCAGACATAGTACGCTCCAAAAGATCTCATCATGGGACTGTCATATCAGTGTAAACGTTCACCATGTCGCAGGCGCGGGCACGGTGACCACCCACTTCATTATAGTCCCGGTCGTTTATTCGTAGGTTGCGTATTGGGCGGGACGCGGGGTGGCGAGGGAGTCGATGGTCACGTCCTCCGTCTGGCTGATCGTGACGGTGGCTCCCTTGGCTCGCATCTGCGAGGCAGAGCCGGCCTGAATTTCCAGAGCCGTGGAGATGGTCTGGGAGTCGCCGATGACGGTCCACGTGTAGGGCGCCGAGATGGGGGTGCCGTCAACCACTATCGCTCCGGCCTGGCCCGTGAACGCCGAGCGGGTCGTCAGCCGCACGCCGTTCAAGTCGATGGCCTCGGCCCCGGCGTTACGCAGCTCCCCCAGCGTCATCACGAACTGTGTGGGGCTCAGGTTGGAGCCAGGATCCACGACCGAGACGCTCACCCCGGGGCCGTGAACCGCGACCGTGCCGGCGGCAATCTGCGCTTGTAGGGCGGCCTTGGCCGAGGCCTGCTCGCGCGCGTCGGCCTCGCTCGCGGCGCTTCGCAGGTCGGCCAGTTCCTCGGAGAGCTCGCCGCGTCGGCCCCTCAGGTTCTGTTCCTGGGTGCCCAGCTCGTCGAGGAGAGTAACTAGGTCCTGTTCGGAGAGCCCTTCGAGAGGATCGGAGCGCTGGGCGCGCACCTGCGTGGCCAGGGCGAATCCCAGGATCATGAAGATGACGAGTATGACGACGTGCAGGCCTCGGGGAAGCGCGAAGAAAGCTCCCCGGGCGCGCGCCCAGAGCCGAGGCCCGCCGTGCGCCTCGCGGTGAGCGGCCCGCGTGGGTGCACCCTCCCCAACCAGCTTGGCCGCCTCAGCCTCGGTTCCGTTGTCCGTAGGGGGTGTCTGGTCGCTCATGTCAGGCCTTCAGCAGCAGTCGTCGGATGGATGCGGTGTTGGAGAAGATGCGGATTCCCAGGACCACGACGACGGCGGTCGTCATGGCCGAGCCCACGCCCAGCTGCGAACCGAGGAAGACGAGCAGGCAGGCGACGACCACGTTCCAGAAGAAGGAGGTCACGAAGACACGGTCGGCGAACTTGCCTTCGAGCCAGGCGCGCCCGGCGCCAAAGAGCGCGTCGAGCCCGGCGACGACGGCGACGGGGAGGAAAGGGGCCAGCCACGCCGGAACGGTCGGGTCGAGCAGGACCCCCAGGACGATTCCGATGATCAGGCCGATGACGGCAATCACGACGTGCCTCCTTCGTTCGTGGCGGTAATGGCGGTGGCGTATTGGGAGCTGGTCGGTGCCAGAGCGTCCATCGACAGGGAGGGCGCGACCTTCGTGGAGACGGTCATGCCGGTCATCGACTGCGCGGCGGAGAGGTAATCGCCCGTGTTGCCACGCACGAGCGCGACGGACAGGGCGTTCGAGTCCCCGATCGCACTGACGACGTAGGGCGAGGACACGGGAGTGATGTTGACCAAGATGACCGCGCCCGCAGTGCGCACGAAGGTGGCGGGGCCGATGCGCTGGCCGTTAATCGAGATCGCCTCGGCGCCGGCCCCCCACAGGGCGTTGACAACCATCGTCAGGTCCTGGTCGCGCACGGCACCGCTACCTTTGCCGGGGGTGGCGCGGTCCGTCAGGGTGACGGTGATCCCGGGCCCGGACACGGGGACGGTCGCACTGGCCAGTGCCAGCGCATGGTCGGTGTCGGTGACGGTCTCCGAGCGCGAGTATTGGTCGATCGCACGGCCCAGGGATTGGACTTCCTCATCCAGGCTGGCCACCTGCTCCGAGCGCTGCGCCGCCTGGTGCTTGAGATCGGCTTTGATGTCCCCGGCGGGTGTACGCAGGGACGCGGTGGCCACGATGGAACCGAAACCCAAAGCGACGGCCACGACGAAGACGCCGAGGCGGCCGATGAACCTGTTGGGGGTGGGTCCGTGCTCGGCGCGGTAGTGCACGTAGCCCGCATCGAGGGGGTTGGCCAGGAGGGAAGTCAGGAGCGACATCGAGGCGGCGGGGTCCACGAACGAGGCCTGGGTGGCCTCGGGCGTGTCCCCCGCCCCGCGCGGAGCCTGCCCGCTAGGCGTCACTGATCGCTTCCCCAGTGGCGCTGGACGCGCTCGCGGCGCTCGAAGTCGTCGAGGTGTTCGACGACGATGCGACGCAGCTGCGCGGGAGCGTCCTCGTTGGCGGCGAGCCAGGATCGCAGCAGGTGCACGCTGGCCTCGACGCTGCCTTCGCGGTCGACGTCCACGCCGAGGTCGAGAACGCCAGCGGCGTAGCGCAGCGACATGCCGATCGTGTGCGACTCCCAGTAGCTGCGCAAGCGCTCCACGGCCTCGGGGATGCCGCTGGCTCCCTCCCAGGAGGAGGCCTGCAGGCCGGCGAGGGTCGCGCTCAGGTAGTCGTTGGATAGCGTGTCGGAGTTGACCGCGTCCCATGCGCGAGAGCGTGCCGCTGCGTCGGGCAGGGAGGCCAGGGCCTCGGCGCTCATGCGAGCGGCCTCGCCGGAACCGTCGGCGTCGCGCCACGCGGCGATCGTCTGCTCGTCGGCGAGCCCGCGGGCGGCCAGTGCGCGGCGTGCACGCCAGGCGATATCCGGGTTCTCGCACGCCGCACAAGCGCGCACGGCGGCTTCGAACTCGTCCCCGCCTCGGGCGGCGAACTCGGCGATGAAGGCGCGCGTGTAGGCGCGCCACGCGTCAGCGTCGGTCTCGGCGCTCTCCTTGGACAGGCGACTGGTGGTGGCCAGAACCTCCTCGTGGACCTGAGCGCGCGCGCTGCCGGGCAAAAAGGACGAGATGGCCTCGCCAACGAAGAGGAGGAGCCGATCGCGGATCGCGGGCTCGGTCTCGGCGGGCACGGCACCCAGGACGGCGACGATGAAGCGGCGCGGGTCCAGCAGGCCGTCGCGCACGGCATTCCACAGAGAGGCCCAGATGACCGCACGGGTAATGGGCGCCTCGATCGTGCCCACGTAGGCCAGCGCGACGTTGGTGGAACGCTCATCGAGGCGCGAAATCGCGTAGGTCAGGTCGTCGTCGTTGATGACGACCAGGTCGACGCCGACAGCGCCTCCGGGCACGGCGAGCACGCCCTCGGGATCGATGGGTGCGCTCTCGCCGTCGATGCGCACGTCGAAGACGTGGGTGCGCTCCAAGGCTCCGTCCGCCGCGCGCCACGTCGAGACGGTCACGCGGTGGGGACGCAGCACGTCGGCGCAGGCCTGTCCGCTCTGGTGCAGGGTGAAGCCCGAGATCGCGCCGACCGGGTCGGTCGCCCACGAGGCGGACAAGGTCGAGGGGCCGGGGGTGTCGAGCCAGGCGTCCTTCCACGCCCCCAGCTCCTGGTTCGAGGCCGCCTCCAGCGCCTGAAGCAGATCCCCCAGGGAGGTGGCTCCGAAGCGATGCTTGTCGAAGTAGCGGCGCGCGCCCTCGTAGAAGGCGTCCTCACCGACCCACGCGACCAGCTGCTTAAGGACCGCGGCGCCCTTGGCGTATGTGATGCCATCGAAGTTCGTCTTGGCGGCGGCCACGTCCGGGATGTCGGCGGCAATCGGGTGCGTCGTGGGCATCTGGTCCTGCGTGTAGGCCCAGATCTTGCGGTTCATCGCGAAGTTCGCCCACTCCCCCGTGTACTGGGTCGCGCTCGCGATCGCGCTCGCGCCCTGGTTTTCGGCGAAAGACTCCTTGAGCCACAGGTCGTCCCACCAGGCGGGGGTGGCCAGATCACCGAACCACATGTGGCACATCTCGTGCAGGGTCGTGTTCGCGCGGCGCTGGCGCTCCGAGAAGGTGGGGGTCGAACGGGAGATGTAGGCCTCGTTGAAGGTGATGCAGCCGGGGTTCTCCATGGCGCCCAGGTTGTATTCGGGCACGTAGATCTGGTCGTAGGAGCCCCACGGGAAGGTGATGCCGTAGCGCTCGTGGAAGAAGTCCAGGCCGGCGCGCGTCACCTCGAAGACGTCCTCGAAGTCTAGGTAGCGGGCAAGCGTGCGCCTGCACGCCAGGCGCAGCTCCAGCTCGACGTGTCCCCCGTCGCTGGCTCCCCCGCTCCACGTGCTGCCCTCGACGACGGACCAGGGACCAGCGACGATCGCGGTGATGTAGCTGGACAGCGGGGGCGTCGCGGAAAAGTCGCGGCGAAGGCCACCGTTGTCACCCGGCTGCGCGCCAACCTCGACACCGTTGGAGAAGACAACCCACTCGGCGGGCGCGACGACGTGGAAGGTCCATGCGGGCTTAACGTCGGGCTGGTCGATGCACGGCCACGCGCGGTGGGCGTCGTTGGGCTCGAACTGGGTGTAGAGGTAGACCTCACCGTCCTCGGGATCGGTGTAGCGGTGCAGACCCTCGCCGCTGCGTGAGTAGTGGGCGAGCGCGCGCACCTCAAGGGTGATGGTCTGGCCCACCGGCAGGCCCTCCACCCACACGCGGTCCTCGTCATCCTGGAAGGGATGCGGGGCGCCGTTGAGCAGGACGGAGGTAACCTGCCCAGCGATGTCGATGAACGTGCGCTCCTCGCGAGCCACGAGAGTCAGGACGGAAGTGACGGGATAGGTTGCCTGGGAGGGATCGGTGGCGCCCGTGACGTCAACGGTGACGTCGATGGCGGACACCTCAAGGATGGCAGCGCGGTGTGTTGCTTCGTTGCGTGTCAAGATCTGCATAACTCCCATCCTACTGTGTCACGGGCCGTGCGGGTGGTACACGAGGGCGCACAGACGAACTACAGTAGAGACATGACCTCAGTGATTGATATCCGTCCGTCCATCGACCCGATCCCGCTCACTCAGGCCCTAGCAGGCCTCGAGGTCTCGGGATTCTACAGCGCGGACGGTTCTCCCGTCCCGCTCGTTGACTCCGATCTGGTGGTTACGGGCGTGACCGTGTCCTCCGACGATTGCGAGCCCGGTTGGATCTTCGTGGCGATCCCGGGGCTGAAGCAGCACGGCATCCGTTTCGCCCATGCGGCCATCGAGGCCGGTGCGACCGTGATCCTCACGGATGAAGCGGGACGCGAACAGGCCGTTGAGCGAGGCCTGGGCACGCCGATCGTCACGGTGGCCGACCCGCGTGGCGTCGTTCCCGCACTGTGCGCGAACGTCTACTCGGCTCCGGCCTCGCGCCTGACGACCATGGCGGTGACCGGCACGAACGGCAAAACGACGACCTCGTACCTGATGCGTGCCGCCATCGCCTCGCGTTTCCCCCAGGCCTCCCTGTGCGGCACCGTCGAGATGCACGTTGGCCCGATTTCTTTCGAGGCGGTGCGCACGACCGCCGAGGCGCCCGTCATCGCCCGCTTCCTGGCGGCCACCGAGCAGTACGAGTGCGGCGCTGGCGTCATTGAGCTGTCGGCCCACGCCCTGTCCCTGCACCGCGTGGACGGCGTCGTCTTCGATGTCGCAGCCTTCACGAACCTACAGCACGACCACCTGGACTACTACGGCGACATGGAGCACTACTTCGCCGCCAAGGCCCTGCTGTTCACGCCCGAGCACTCCCGCGCCGGCATCGTGTGCGTCGACGACGAGTGGGGCCAGCGCTTGGCCGCCGAGGCTACCGTCCCGGTCACGACCGTGTCCGCCCTGTCGACCACGAGCGCCGACTGGCAGGTTCGCGACATCGCCCCCGACCAGTCGATCGGGCGCACGGTGTTCACGCTCGTGGATCCCGACGGCGTCGGCCACCGCGTCGCCATGCCGATCCTGGGCGAGGTCAACGTTCAAAACACGGCCGTCGCGATCGTGTCTGCGGTGACGCTGGGCATCGACCTGTCCGAGGTCATCGCCTCCGTCGAGGACGCGCCCCAGATCCCGGGCCGCATGGAAAAGGTCAACCCGACCCCCGGAGCCCAGCCCCTCGTGATCGTCGACTACGCCCACACGCCCGAGGCGCTGGAGTGGACACTGCGCTCGACCCGCGAGCTCACCCCCGGCAAGGTCGTCATCGTGTTTGGCACCGACGGCGACCGCGACGCAACCAAGCGTGAGCACCTCGCGCAGATCGCTGCGCGTGAGGCCGACGTCCTGTGGGTCACGGATGAGAACCCCCGCACCGAGGACCCCCAGTCCATCCGCGACTACCTGCTGCGTGGCATCGCCTCCGTGCGCCCCGGCATGGAGGACGTCACCGAGGTCACGACCTGCCGACGCGACGCGGTGCGCCGCGCCATCTTGGCCGCCGACCCCGGCGATACCGTCATCATCACGGGTAAGGGCGCGGAGTGGTACCAGGAAATCCAGGGTATCCACCACCGGTACAACGACGTGCCCGTCGCCGCCGAGGTCCTGGCCTACGACGTGCGCTCCCACGAGTAGCGGTAATAAACCTGTGAACTGGCGCGCCACGGGGTCCCCATCCGACCCGCGCGGCGCGCCACGCCGTAGACTGGGCGGGTGAACGACTTCGATACGCAGCACAGCGCGACCTACATTCCCGGGGACGACGCGACCGACGCCTACATCGCGGACCAGGCCACGGCCTCGTCCGAGATGATCGACCTGACCGACCAAGACGCCGCGGCGCGTGCCCGCGTCATGCGCGCCAACCTCGACCAGTTCGACCTGGACGAGGAGGACCTCGCGCTGCTGTCGGGTGAGGTTGAGCTCGATGACTCCGGCAACGTCGCGGCGGGCCTGCCGGTCCTCGCCGTCGTCGGCCGCCCCAACGTTGGCAAGTCCACGCTGGTCAACCGCATCCTCGGACGCCGCGAGGCCGTCGTGCAGGACACGCCAGGCGTGACCCGCGACCGCGTATCCTACCCCGCCGAGTGGGCGGGGCGCGACTTTACGCTGGTGGATACCGGCGGCTGGGAGATCGACGTCAAAGGCCTGGATCGCTCGGTCGCCGAGCAGGCCGAAATCGCCGTTGACCTGGCCGACGCCGTCGTCCTGGTTCTGGACGCGACTGTCGGTGTCACGGCCTCGGACGAGCGCATCGTCGAGATGCTGCGCTCGAAGAAGAAGCCGATCATCCTGGCCGCCAACAAGGTCGACTCCCCCCTGCAGGAGGCCGACGCGGCCTACCTGTGGAGCCTTGGCCTGGGCGAGCCCTACCCGATCTCCGCGCTGCACGGCCGCGGCACCGGCGACCTGCTCGACGTCGTCATGGATGTGCTGCCCACCGAGTCCGCCGTGGCCTCGGCACTGCCCACCGGCGGCCCGCGCCGTGTCGCTCTGGTCGGCCGCCCCAACGTCGGCAAGTCCTCCCTGCTCAACTCCCTGGCCGGCGGCGAGCGCGTCGTCGTCAACGAGCTGGCCGGCACGACCCGCGACCCGGTCGATGAGCTCATCGAGCTGGACGGGCGCTCCTGGTGGTTCGTCGACACGGCCGGTATTCGCCGCAAGATGCACCGCACGACCGGCGCGGACTACTACGCGTCCATCCGCACGCAGGCCGCTATCGAGAAGGCCGAGGTCGCGCTGGTTCTCATCGACGGCTCCACCCCCCTGACCGAGCAGGACGTGCGCGTCGTGCAGCAGGTCATCGACGCGGGTCGCGCGCTCGTCGTCGTCACCAACAAGTGGGACCTGGTGGACGAGGACCGCCAGAAGGAGATCAAGAACGAGCTGGAGCGAGAGCTGGTGCAGGTCCAGTGGGCGCCTCGCATTAACCTGGCGGCCAAGACCGGCTGGCACACGAACCGTATCGTGCGCGCCCTGGACGCCGCCCTGGAGGGCTGGGAGACTCGTATTCCCACGGGCCAGCTCAACGCCTTCCTCGGCCAACTCGTCGCCGCACACCCGCACCCGCTGCGTGGCGGTAAGCAGCCCCGCATCCTGTTCGGCACGCAGGCCTCGAGCAAGCCCCCGCGCTTCGTCCTGTTCACGACGGGCTTCCTGGATCCGGGCTACCGCCGCTTCATTGAGCGTCGCCTGCGCGAGACCTTCGGTTTCACCGGCACACCGATTCAGATCTCGGTGCGCGTGCGCGAGAAGCGCCGCCGCTAAGGCCGCCTGTGCATAACCGTCGCGCGCGTCCCCCTATCCACAGGGGTGGCGCGCGCGTCGTCGTTATGCACAGGACGCGTGCGGGCGGTTGACCGCGAGGTGGGGCCGCGCGCACGATGAGGCCATGAACTTCTCTGCCCCCTCCCCCGATCCGCTTGCCCTACCCGACGGCCTCACGCTGTGCGACGACGGCCTCGTGCGACCCACGTGGGCGTCCCACGATGCCCTTCTGCGTTCCTATTACGACACCGAATGGGGTATGCCCGTCCACGATGAGGCTGGCGTCTATGAACGCCTGGCCTTGGAGGGATTCCAGGCGGGCCTGTCGTGGCGCACCGTCTTGGCCAAGAGAGATTCCTTCCGCGAGGCCTTTGCGGGTTTTTCTCCGGACGCGGTCGCCGCCTTCACCGACGCGGACGTCGAACGTTTGGCGTCCAACCCGTCGATTATTCGCAACCGCCGAAAAATCGAGGCCGCGATCGCCAACGCCCGGGCCACCATCGAGCTGCGCGTCGCTGCAAGCGCGTGTCCTTCGTCCGCCGGCCCCTCGCACCTGGGTGAGCTGGTGTGGTCCTATCGGGGCGGCCCTGATCCGCGCCCCACCTGCGCGAGCGACGTTCCCTCCCAGACCCCCGAGTCCATCGCCCTGGCCGCGGACCTGAAAGCGCGGGGCTTCCGTTTCGTCGGCCCCACCACGATGCTTGCCCTCATGGCGGCCATTGGAATCGTCAACACCGACATCGTGGGAACGCACCGACGGCCCGCGCGCGAAGATCATCGGTGATGGTCCTCACCCTCGTGGATTCTTGTTATCTGGCATGATGGATCCATGGCACTTTCCAAGAAGCTCCTTAGTCAGGACGAGGTTGTCGTCCGACACATGCACACGCACATCAAGGTGATCCTGCCGCATATCATCGGCGAGATTATCCTGATCATCGCGGCCATCGTTGGCTCCGTCTATGTCCCGGAAGACTCGCGCTCCTGGGCGCTGCCGACCATCTGGATCGTGGTTTTGATCCTGTCGGTGCCCTTGCTGGCGATCCCCTGGATCAAGTGGATCAGCTCGACCTACACGGTGACCACGAAGCGCATCATTACCCGCAAGGGCATCTTCACGCGCACCGGCCACGACCTGCCGCTCACGCGCATCTCCGACGTCCAGCTCGAGAAGAACTTCGACGACCGCCTCTTTGGCTGCGGCACGCTCGCCCTGCAGACCTCGGCGGACGATCCGTTGCTGCTGCGTGACGTCCCCAAGGTTGAGATGGTCCAGGTTGAAATCTCGAACCTGATCTTCCACGATATTCAGGGAGCCATCGACGCGGATCCGACGAACTGATCACACCCCGCCAAACCGCGTCCCCACATGCGAATAGACTGGTCTCATGTTCGATGTTCATGGTTTCGAATTGACGGTCTTTAAGCTCCTGATCGGTGTCACCCTGATCGTCCTCCACTTGCGCCTCACGGGCAAGCAGCGGACGGTCCAGCTGACACCGATCGACTTTATCGGGAACTTTATCCTCGGTGGCATTATCGGCGGTGTCATCTACAACCACGCAATCTCGTTCGCGGAGTACATCAGCTTCCTGCTCGTCACCTTTGGAATCATCTCCGGTCTGAACTACCTGACGTCGAAGTTCATGTCGACCCGCTCACTCGTGATGGGAAAGGCGTACACGATCATCGAGGGCGGGCGATTTACTCAGGACGCGCTCGACAACACGGATCACAAGCTCGACCCAGTCGAGTTTCTCGCAGAGCTACGCGGCATGGGCATCTTTTCACTGAGCGACATCAGCCTCGCACAACGCGAAGCCAACGGCTCCCTGACGGTACGGCGCAAGGGCGAGGGCGGCGTCAACTACGTCCTGGTGTCCAGTGGCCAGGTCGTGACCGACAACCTCGAGTTGGCTGGCCACAGCGAGGAATGGCTTCGCGGTGAATTGGAGCAGGCGGGTATCACCGACCTGGTCGACCTCTTCCTTGTTGAGCTCGACACAGCCGATCGTCTGAACATCGTCGATCAGGAGGGGCAGACCACCTCTGTGCGGATCTCGGATCCGAAGGCCGTGGAGGTGACGACCGTGACCGAGTTCCAGGCCCCACACGAGCAGTCGGCGACGCTGGAGGATGTCATCCCCGAGGATGCGCGCGAGGGCGCCGCGAAGTCTGACGGCTGACCGTTCTCGCTCCTCATTCGCGTTTCCGGTTCCCCCGGCCTCGTCTCCGTTGACGAGGCCGGGGCCGTTTTGTGTCGGTCCGTGCACTTCGTGCTCCATCTTGGATGGCGGCGACCGGTACCGGCGAGGTAGGTCGAAATCATCCCCGTTGACGACTTCGACCTGTGCCACAGTTTACTCCACCCATTGACACGCCTCACAACGCATCACATGCGCTGCGACCTGCATGAACCCGCGGAAGAATGGTCGAAAACTAGCGTTTACCGGGGGAAATAGACCACCACAGACGAGCATCACATTTCGGTTACAAAGGTTGACCGACAATTGATGCGGGGACGGAGGTCCCTCCAACGACTCCAGGCAACGAAGGCGGGTTATAGGACGAAACGTGTTGGTTGGGGGTAGGCCACAGGTGTTGTTGTAGGGCTGGGCCGCGATGACGGCGGGCGATGGCAGGCCTGGCCCAGACAAATTTCGCACATAATTTAAGACGGTAATTTTTCGAGACCGCGGGAAAACGTTGCAATTCCAACGATGCAAATTCAATGTTTGAAGGAGCCGCAGGGGAATTACGTGCGAGTTTACTGAGCATAGGTACTAGAGGACGAGGGTTATAGGACGAAACGTGTTGGTTGGGGATAGGCCACAGGTGTTGTGGGAGGGCTTGGCCGAGCTTCGAGCCGACGCGCCGAGCAAAACTCGCGGGGCGGAAGGCGAGCGGGGCAGACCGCCACCCTCCAGCAACACGTAGTGTCGTATAACCCCAGGAACGAGGCAAGCATGACCAACTAAAAGAGTGACTTTCCCGCGCTACAAAGCCGAAAAGTCACCCTGCTAGCAACACGATTTGTCCATCCTCATAGTTGGTCCCAATCAACTAAGAGACCGACTTTCCCGCATCAGAAAGCCAAAAAGTCGTATTATAGGACATCATGTGTGGGTCGGTGGTCAGTTCCAGGAGCGGCGGACGGATGTGCTCAGTTCAGGGGTGGCCTCATTGGCTCCAGGGGTGGCACCATCGGCCGGACAGGTGGCTGCTTGGGCCCCTTCATGCGCAGGTTAACCCCACAGGTGGTAGCCCAGGCAGGCCGCCCACACTGCCACCTATCGGGCCCAGCTGCGCAGGAACGGGTTAAGGCGACCAGTAAAAGGGCCCACGCGCAAGACAGCGGAACCTTGGCCTACCTGCTCGAGTTGAGCCCCATTGTTGCGTCGTGCCACCACAGATTTTGCATCGAGGATTTCCCATCCCCCAATCCAAGCCGATTCAAACCCCGACCTTACCGCGGAATATCAATCAAAAACCGGGATAAAACCAACACGACCTGGCCAACCAAGAACTCAAGTCACAACGAGTCCAACCCCCACCTTTCGGCTTTGTAGCAACGAAAGACAGCCCAAAAACCAACACAACCTGACCTATAAGCCACGAAGGCCCGTGGAATACGAAAAGCGCGAGGACACAAACCTGTCCTCGCGACTCTATTGTCGGGCTGGCGGGATTTGAACCCACGACCCCTTGACCCCCAGTCAAGTGCGCTACCAAGCTGCGCCACAGCCCGTATTTAATTCGTCGCCGTGGCGACCTGTAGAACTATAACGCACCTTTCGACGGGGACGCAAACTGAACCAAGTGGTCCGCACCACAAGGTAGTGTCAATTGTGTCGTCATCTACCGTGTGCGGCGCGTGCGCATCAGTATGTTCGGGCGTAATACTGCGATGATGCACAGGCCCGGGACTACACTGGCACTGGATCCCACCCGTCGTTCATTCCACTGGAAGGAACCAGCTACATGACATCCCGTCGACTTCTCTCGATTGCCGCAGCGTGCGCGATGGGCGCGATGGCACTCGCCCTCCCCGCGATGCCCGTGCAGGCCGCGCCGCACGCTGCTAGCCCCATCGTCGCAGTCGCAACAGCACAGGCGCAGACCGACGCCGTTTCTGTGAGCGCAGCCCCGGCCTCGTCCCAGAATGTCCTCGCGCCCTCACGGCGCTTCCACTACCACGGAGGAGGCAGCAGTAGTCCGGTCTTAGGAGCCATCTCGGTGGTGATCTTTATCGGCGTGTGCGTCGCCCTCGCGCACGACCGCCGTCGGCGCGAACGGATTGCGCGGGAGCAACTGCGGCAGAATCCTATTGCTAACACGGGCTCCGTCGGACCTCAGTACGGGGTGTCTGCCCCCAGCTACAACGGCATGGCTGCTTCCGGACAGCAGGCGATGCCCCACCAACAGGGCTACTACCAGCCCCAGCAGGGCCAGGGTGGGCAGGGCTACTACCAGCCCCAGCAGGGCCAGGGTGGGCAGGGCTACTACCAGCCCCAGCAGGGCCAGGGTGGGCAGGGCTACGGCCAATACCCGCCCACCTATCGCTAGGCTGCAGCGCCATCAGCCAGCCCGCCCGCACCTGATGGAGAAACGATGAAGTCACACCGACTCCTGTCCCTCGCAGCGACACTGACGCTCGCCGCCGCGGGCGTCACTGCCCCCGCCATAGCATCCGGAAGTCAGACGGCCGCCCAGCCACTCACAAGCGCCGCGCAGGTCACCGTCCACGACTCCCTCGCGGCCGACGCGCCCACACGCGTGGCCCCCGCTCGTTCGCTCGCCACGTCCCCCGCGACGATCCACGCTAGCTCCGAGGAGAGCGACAGCGGTAGCATTGTCGGCCTCGTCATGATCATCGTCATGGTGCTGCTCTTCCTTCCGGTGTGCATCGTGTACGCGCTTTTCGTGCATACAGCGCGCAAGGATGCCGTTGGCCAGATGCCGAACTACACCGGCATGAACGGCCCGCAGTACGGGGTGCCGAACGCCCCTCAAGCGCCAGGCGCGGACCCGCGATGGCACCGCGGCCATAACCCGCCGTGGGCGACGGCTCCACAGCCAACCGGCCAACCCGGCTACGGCGTGCAGCCCCCGTACAGCACCACCGACACGCTGGGCACCGCGTACGGTGCCCAGCCCGGACAGGGACCCGTGTACGGCATTGGACAGGGGCCGCTGTACGGGACTGGACAGGGGCCGCTGTACGGGACTGGACAGGGGCCGCTGTACGGGACCAACCCGGTTTCTGGGCCCGTCTATGGCACCGACCCCACCCAGGGACCCGTCCACGGGCAGGGGCGCCACTACGGCACCGGTTACTGACTGCGCAGATACGAACGGCGAGGGGCCCGCAGCGGCACGCTGCGGGCCCCTCGAAGACGGTGTGCTCAGGCCTCGCGGGCAGCCAGATCCTCGTCCACATAGGCCAGGATGGCCTCGCACACGCCGGCGATATCCAGGCCGGTCGAATCAACCGTCTCGACGCCGGGGGCCGCAGTCATAAACTCCGAGACGGTCGAGTCGGCCTTGTCGCGGCCCTCCACCTGGGCGCGCACAATCTCCATGTGCTCCTCGGTCGCGTCACCGTAGAGCTCCAGCGTTCGGCGGCGCAGTCGCGCCTCCTGGTCCGCGAGCAACAGGATGCGCACGTCCGCGTCCGGGCACACGACCGTCGTAATGTCGCGGCCCTCGGCGATCATGCCGGAGCCCTGAGCGCGCGCCTCCATCATGCGGCGACGCTGCTCGGTGGCCATCCACGCGCGCACCTTCAGGTTCGTCGACACGTGCTTAATCTCCAGGGCAATGCGGGGTTCGCGAATCGCCTGGGTGACCTCGGTATCCCCCACCCACACGTGCGGATCGGACGGATCGGACTGCAGGCGAAGGACCATCTCGTCGGCCGCGGCTGCGACCGCGTCGGTGTCCTCCAGGTCAATGCCACGGTCGAGGGCGTACCACGTCAGCGCGCGGTACATCGCGCCCGTGTCGAGGTATCCGATGCCCAGACGCGAGGCCAGCTCCTTGGACACCGTGGACTTACCAGAACCCGCAGGACCATCGATCGCAATGGTGATGCCAACGCGCGAGATCGCATCTTGACGCATCGAGTCGTTCATCCGGTGATTCTCCTCATCGAGGTTGTTCTAGTGGGTAATGAGCCGCCAGCCCCGCTCCTGCAGGTCCGCGGCGCAGCGGTCAGCGACCGCCGGGTCAATCATGACGCGAGCGACGCCAGCCTGCGCGCCCGCCGAGTGCTCGAGAACCAGGTCCTCGATGTTGATGGAGGCCTCACCGAGCTCACTGAAGAGGCGCCCGAGCGCTCCGGGCTCATCGGGGATCAGCACCTCGACCTCGCGGTAGCGCGACGGAGCGCCGCCGTGCTTGCCGGGGATGCGCGCGACGCCCTGATTGCCAGCCGTCATCACGCGGTTGATCGCGCCGACGCTGCCGCCCCGAAGCGGGCCCAGCTCGGCGGCCGCATCCAAGTGGGTCAGCAGGTCATCCAGGTCGCCCCTCAACTCGCGCAGGATGTCGGCGACAGGCCCAGCGTTGCCGGCCAGAATCGCCGTCCACAGGCGAGGATCAGAAGCCGCGATACGCGCCGTGTCACGCAGGCCCTGCCCCGCCAAGCCGAGCGCCTGCGCGGGAGCATCAACGAGGCGCGCCGCCAGCATCGACGACACGAGCTGCGGCACATGGGACACCAGGGCCACCGCATGATCGTGCGTGCCCGCATTCATCTCCAGGGGCACTGCGCCCACATCCGTGGCAAGCGCACGCGCGGCCAGCACCGCACGAGGCCACGTCAGCTCATGGGCCACGATCACCCACGGCCGACCGTAGAACAGGTCCGCGTCGGCCGCGCCGGCGCCGGAGCGCTCGCGGCCAGCCATCGGGTGTGAGCCCACGTAGCGGCATGCCTCGTCCTGGAGGCCGCGCTGCGCGAGCGTGGCAAGCACGTCGGCGACGACCGCGTCCTTGACCGAGGCGACGTCCGTCACGATCGCGCTGGGGAATCGCACAAGAGAATCGACGATGACCCGGTCGGCGACGTCGGGAGGGGTCGCGACCACAACGATGCGCGGCGCCTCGTAACCCGCCGCGTCCTTCCCGGCGTCCGCATAGGCTACCCCGGCCTCGTCGATGACATCGCCGAAGGCAACCCCCGCGCCCACGTCGGAGGCGAGGCGCAGGGAGGTGGGAGAGGCATCCTCAAGGTAGACGCCCACTCCCCCGGCGCGCAGCGCCAGGCCAAGGGACGCGCCCAGCAGGCCCGACCCAATGATCAGGACGGGACCCACCGTGGACACGACGCGCGTGGGGGCGCCATCGCCTGGGGCGCTCACAGGCCGACGGCTCCGTACAGCGCCGTCAGGGCGTTGCCTTTGACGCGGCGGGTCGTGCCCTGCTTGAGGTGATCCAGGGAGATCGGCCCGAAGCCCGTGCGCACGAGCTCACGCACCGGGTAGCCCACGGCTTCCATCATGCGACGCACCAGGCGGTTACGGCCCTCGTGCACGACGATCTCGACGGTCGTGATGTCGCCGTAGGTGTCGACAATGCGGAAGGCGTCAACCTTAATGGGACCGTCCTCCAGCTCGATGCCGTTCATCAGTTTGCGCTTGACGCCGGGCTTGACCTCGCCGTGCAGGCGCGCCACGTAGGTCTTGCGGATCTCGTACTTGGGATGGGTGAGGCGGTTGGCCAGCTCGCCGTCGTTGGTCAGCAGCAGCAGGCCCGAGGTGTCGATGTCGAGGCGACCCACGTGGTAGAGGCGCTCGGGGTAGTCGGCGATCAGGTCCGCGATGGTCGGGCGGCCCTCGGGGTCGCTCATCGTCGAGACCGTGCCGATCGGCTTGTTGACGGCCAGCACGATGTGCTTCGTCTCGTCCAGGATCAGGCGCTCACCGTCAACGTGGATGACCTGGGTCGCAGGGTCCACCCGCACGCCCTGGTTGCGCACGACGGTACCGTCCACGCTCACGCGACCGTCCGCGATCATCTGCTCGGACGCGCGCCTGGATGCGACGCCGGCCTGGGCGAGCACCTTCTGCAGTCGCACGCCACCCTCGGTGTAGGGGTTAGCCCTCATAGTTCTTCCTCCAATTCGTCCAGCGCATCGGCGTCTGGCAAGTAGGGTGCCAAGGGTACCAGCTCCGACAGGCTCGTCATCCCCATTTTCTCAAGAAACTCCCCGGTGGTGCCGTATAGGCGCGCCCCGGACGGTGTCGACCCCGTCTCTTCCACGAGGCCTCGGGCGAGCAGGGTGCGCACGACACCGTCAACGTTGACGCCGCGGATGCGCGCGATACGCGTGCGCGAGATCGGCTGGCGGTAGGCTATGACGGCCAGAGTTTCGAGAGCCGCCTGGGACAGGCGCGCGTGGGAGGAACCGACGACGATGCGGCCCACGACGTCGGCGTGGGCGCGCGCGGAGTAGATGCGCCAGCCACCGCCGACTTCGCGCAGCTCGAAGCCGCGCGCCGGGGCGCCCGACTCGCCCAGATACTCACGCGCGAGGGCTCTGAGCGTCTCTTCGACCTGGGCGGGGTCGGCGCCCAGCGCGACTCCCAGGTCCTCGGGTGTCACGGGTTCGGAGACGACCATGAGGATCGCCTCGATGGGTGCGCGCAGGTCGTGCTCAGTCATCGCTGCGTACTCCTTGCATGTCGATGTCGGTGCGCTCCACTGACGAGGCCGTGGTGGCCTGAGCGCTGGCCTGGCCCGTGTAGTCGTCCACGTCGATATCGATCTGGTCGCTGTTCCCGGTCCATTGGATCGACAGGCGTGCCAAGGCCTCGTCCTGAATGAACTCGACGGCTCCACGCCGGTAGAGCTCAAGCAGCGCCAGAAAGCGCGAGACGACGACGGCGCGCGTGGGCGCGTCGGCGACGAGCTCGTGGAAGGCCATCTCCCCGGCCCGCGCGAGCATTGCAGCGACGACGAGCGCCTGTTCGCGCACGGGAACGACAGGGTCATGCAGGTGTGAGACCGCGACGGAGGGCGGTGATGCAGACAGGGCGTCGGCGGCCAGGCGAGCCAGGTCCTCGGGACTCGTGCGCCAACGCAACTCGGGCAGCAGGGTTGCAAAGTGCGCCTCCAGCGGCACATCGCGCGCCACGTAGGAGGCAAAGAGCCCCATGCGCGCGTCGAAATCCTTGGAGGCCTCTTTGAAGGCGCGGTACTGCAGGAGGCGAGAAAACAGCAGGTCGCGGGCCTCCAGGTCGGCCTCGCTCGCGTGCTCCTCGTCGTCGATACGAGGCAGCAGGTGCGCGGCCTTCATGTCGAGCAACGTAGCAGCGACCACCAGGAACTCCGTCGTGCGCGACAGGTCCGGCGACGCCTTCATGAAGGCGATGAACTCGTCGGTAACCTGGGCCAGCGCGACCTCGGTGATGTCGAGCTTCTTACGCGCGATCAGCGACAGGAGTAGATCAAACGGACCCTCGAAGACGGGCAGGGAGACGGCAAAAAGCTCGAACTCCCCCTGGACCTCGATCGAGTCAGGCGGCGTCGCCACGGGCGATGATTTCGCGTGCCAGTCGGCGATACGCGTGCGCCCCCGCGTGGTTGGGCGCGTAGGAGATGATCGGCTCGGTCGCCACCGAGGCGTCGGGGAACTTGATCGTGCGCCCGATGCGCGTGTTGAAGACCAGGTCGCCGAATGCTTCCTGCAGGCGCTGGAGAACCTCGCGCGAGTGCAACGTGCGCAGATCCACCATGGTCGCGACAATACCGTCGATCTTCAGGCGTGGGTTGATGCGGTCGCGAACCGTCTCGATAGTCTCCACCAGCAGGGCGACGCCACGCAGTGCAAAAAACTCCGCCTCGACGGGCACGATGACGCCGTGCGCGGCGGTCAGCGCGTTCACGGCGAGCAGGCCCAGCGACGGCTGGCAATCAATGAGGATCACGTCGTAGTCCGCCTCGACGTGGCGCAGGACGCGAGCCAGCGCGCTCTCGCGGGCCACCTCGTTGACGAGCTGCACCTCGGCGGCCGACAGATCAATGTTCGCGGGGATGATGTCCAGGTTGTCCGTGGCGGTCTGGCAAATCGTCGCGCGCACGTCGGCCTTCGGGTTCATGAGCAGCGTGTAAATCGTCTGCTCCATGTCGAGGGCGTTAATGCCCAGGCCCACTGACGCGGCACCCTGCGGGTCAAAGTCGACGATGAGGACGCGACGGCCGTACTCGGCCAGCGCCGCCCCCAGGTTGATCGTGGTCGTCGTCTTACCGACGCCACCCTTTTGGTTACACATCGCGATGACGCGGGCGGGACCGTGCCCCGTCAGAGGCGCGGGCACGGGGAAATCGACCTGCTCATCAGGCAGATCGTTCGTCAGCGTCGGATGCGAATTCTCGGTCACGTGTCCATCCTAGGTCATTGCCCGGGCACTTCGTGGGTGCCACGCGCCCGGGGGTGTGAGAGTGTAAAAACCTCGCGCAGCGCGGCGGCTGTGACCGCCGTATAAATCTGCGTGGTCGCCACCGAGGCATGTCCGAGGAGCTCTTGGACCTCACGCACGCTCGCCCCGCCCTCCAGCAGGTGGGTGGCAAATGAGTGTCGCATCGTGTGCGGCGAGACCTTATCCCCCAGGTCTGCAGCCTGCGCCGCACGCCGGATCGCCGTCCACGCGCTTTGCCGCGACAGGGGCCCTCCCCGAGAGTTCAGGAAGAACGCGGTGGAGCCACGGCCTCGGGCCGCTAAGGCGGGGCGGGCGCGCACCCGATACGCGCCGAGGGCCGCCACCGCGAACGACCCCACGGGCACGATCCGTTCCTTGCGTCCTTTACCGAAGAGGCGTACGACCGGCACCTCGGCGTCCAGGTCCAGGTCGTCCGCGCTCAGGGACACGGCTTCGGACACTCGAGCGCCCGTCGCGTACAGGAGTTCCAACAGGGCACAGTCGCGCAGGCCGATCGGCGAGTCGTCCGCGTGGGCCACGTCCAAGAGTCGGCCGACCTCGTCGACCGTCAGCGCCTTGGGCAGGTGGCGGCCCGCTCGAGGAGCACGAAGCTGGGCGGCGGGATCACCCCCGACAAGGCCTTCCGTGAGCGCGTATTTGTGCAGGCCTCGGATCGCGGCGCAGGCGCGTGCGACCGACGAGGCCGCCGCGGGTGTGCCCGTCACCTCCCCCGACGCGAGCCTCATCGTGTAGTCCTCGATGTCGCGCGCGCTCACCTCGGCGAGGCTGCGAACCCCACGTTCACCCAGGTCACGGGCATAGCGCAACGCGTCGCGACGATAGTTCGAGACGGTGTGAGACGAGGCGCCCTTCTCGACGCGTAGATAGTCCACCCACTCATTCACGGCTGCTTCGAGGGAGGTCATAGTGTCAGAGTAAGCGACATTTCAACAAATGTGCGCAATCCCTATGCGCGTGCGCACATTTTCGCTAGTATGTGACCCGGTAACCATTTCCCTACCCCGATGTTGGGGACCTAAATACGGCTGGAGGCCGACGTGACACTTCAATGGGATCATATCGACAATGAAGCGGTGAAGACCGCCAAGCTCCTCGCGGCGGACGCCGTCGAGCAGGCGGGCTCGGGCCACCCCGGCGCCGCTATCTCGCTCGCACCCGCAGCGTACCTTCTGTACAACAAGGTCATGAACGTTGATCCGGCCGATCCTCGATGGATCGGCCGCGACCGTTTCATCCTCTCCGCTGGCCATTCCTCGCTGACCCAGTACGTCCAGCTCTACCTGAGCGGCTTCGGCCTCGAGCTTGACGACGTCAAGAAGCTGCGCACCGCAGGCTCCCTGACGCCGGGTCACCCCGAGTACGGACACACCAAGGGCGTCGAGATCACGACCGGCCCGCTGGGCACCGGTATCGCCTCCGCCGTCGGCTTCGCCATGAACGCCCGCCGCGTCCACGGCCTGCTCGACCCCGAGACTCCCCTGGGCGAGTCCGTGTTCGACCACAACGTCTACGTCATCGCCGGCGACGGCTGCTTCCAAGAGGGCGTTTCCGCCGAGGCTTCCTCCCTGGCCGGCACCCAGGAGCTCGGCAACATCACCGTCATCTGGGACGACAACCATATCTCCATCGAGGACAACACCTCGATCGCCTTCACCGAGGACGTCCTGGCCCGCTACGAGGCCTACGGCTGGCACGTCCAGCGCGTCGACTGGCTCGGCGAGGATGGCTCCTACGAGGAGAACACCGCCGCCCTGAACGAGGCCCTCGAGGCAGCTCAGGCGCAGACCCGCAAGCCCTCGCTCATCGCGCTGCGCACGATCATCGGCTGGCCCACCCCCGGCAAGCAGAACACCGGCGGCATCCACGGCGCCAAGCTCGGTGGCGAGGCCCTGGCTGGCCTCAAGGTCGCCCTGGGAGCCGACCCCTACAAGATGTTTGATGTCGACGCTGCGATCGTCGACGAGGTGCGTGCGCGCGCAGCCGCGCGCGCGGCCGAGTACCGCAAGGACTGGGACGCCCGTTTCGAGGCCTGGAAGGCCGCCAACCCCGAGGGAGCCGCGCTCCTCGAGCGCCTGTCCGCCGGCCGCCTGCCCGAGGGCTGGGAAGCCGCGCTGCCGACCTTCGAAGAGGGCAAGGCGCTGGCCACCCGCGCCGCATCCGGCCAGGTCCTCAATGCCATCGCGCCCGTGCTGCCCGAGCTGTGGGGCGGCTCGGCCGACCTGGCGGGCTCGAACAACACCTTCCTGAAGGGCGAGCCCTCCTTCCTGCCCGAGCACCGCTCCTCGTCCGCTTTCTCCGGCATCGAGTTCGGCCGTAACCTGCACTTCGGCGTGCGCGAGTTCGCGATGGGTGCCGCCCTCAACGGCATCGCCGCGGACGGCCTGACCCGCGCCTACGGCGGCACGTTCTTCGTGTTCTCCGACTTCATGCGCGGCGCGGTGCGCCTGGCAGCCCTCATGGATCTGCCGGTGACCTACGTGTGGACCCACGACTCCATCGGTGTGGGCGAGGACGGCCCGACGCACCAGCCGATCGAGCACCTAGCCTCCTACCGTGCGATCCCCAACCTCGCGGTCGTGCGTCCCGCGGACGCCGCCGAGACGGCCGCCTCCTGGAAGGCCATCCTCGAGCAGTCTCACCCCGCCGCGATCATCCTGTCGCGCCAGAACCTGCCCAACCCGGCTCGCGGTGAAGGTACCGGCCTGGCCACGACGGAGGACCTGGCGCGCGGCGCCTACGTCCTGGCCGACACCGAGGGCACGCCCGACGTTATCCTCATGGCCTCGGGCTCCGAGGTCTCCGTCGCCCTCGAGGCGCGTGAGGCCCTGGCCGCCGAGGGCATCGCTGCTCGCGTCGTGTCGGTTCCCTGCCTCGACTGGTTCGAGGCCCAGGACCGCGAGTACCGCGACGCCGTGTTGCCCCCGTCGGTGCGCGCCCGCGTCTCCGTCGAGGCCGGCCTGGCCTTGCCGTGGTACCGCTGGATCGGCGACGCCGGCCGCGCGGTCTCCATCGAGCACTTCGGCGCCTCCGCGCCGGGCGAACTCCTGTTCAAGGAGTACGGCATCGATGCCGAGCACGTGGCCGCAGCCGCGAAGGAATCCATCGAGGCCGCACGGTCGTGACTTTTTAGTCACCTGATCTGGCCAAGGGCTGCTGGCGCGCACTCGCGCGCCAGCAGCCCTATTCTCGTAGACATAGTGGGTCGCCCCGGCTCCCGCGCACACCGCGCGAGGTTCCGGAAGGAGCCACGGCCTCGTCCCAATTCCCAGCGAACGGAGCGTTACCTCGTGAGCAACGAGATTCCCACCCTGCGCGATCCCCAAGACCGCAGGCTTCCGCGCATTTCACCACCCTGCGGCCTCGTCATCTTCGGCATCACCGGCGACCTCGCGCGCAAAAAGCTCCTGCCCGCCATCTACGACCTCGCCAACCGCGGTCTGCTCCACCCCGCCTTCTCGCTGACCGGCTTCGCACGGCGAGACTGGAGCCCCCAGGACTTCGAGGAGTACGTGCGCGCGTCCATCGAGGCCCACACCCGCACCGGCTTCAACGAAGGCACGTGGAACCAGCTGCGCTCAGGCTTGCGCTTCGTCTCAGGCACCTTCGACGACCCCGAGGCCTACCGCCGCCTAGCCGACACAGTCGCCGAGTTGGACCGTGTGCGCGGCACCGGCGGCAACCACGCGTTCTACCTGTCAATTCCGCCGTCCTACTTCCCGGTCGTGGCCAAGCACCTGTCCGACACGGGCCTTAACAAGCGTCAGGACCGCGAGTGGCGTCGCGTGATTATCGAGAAGCCTTTCGGCCACGACCTTCAGTCTGCGCAGGAGCTCTCCAACGTCATCTCGCAGATCTTCGACGAGCAGGACGTCTTCCGCATCGACCACTACCTGGGCAAGGAAACCGTCCAAAACATCATGGCCATGCGTTTCGCGAACGCCATGTTCGAGCCCCTGTGGAAGGCCAACTACGTCGATTCCGTGCAGATCACGATGGCCGAGGACATCGGTATCGGCACGCGCGCCGGGTACTACGACGGCATCGGCGCAGCCCGCGACATCATCCAGAACCACCTGCTCCAGCTCATGGCGCTGACCGCCATGGAGGAACCCGTCCACTTCACGCCCGAGGAAATCCGGGCGGAGAAGGAAAAGGTGCTCTCCGCAGTGCGCCTGCCCGAGGATCTTGCCATCGATACGGCCCGTGGACAGTACGCGGGCGGCTGGCAGGGCGGTGCCCAGGTGCGGGGCTACCTCGAAGAGGACGGCATCCCCGCCGACTCGACGACCGACACCTTTGCCGCCATCAAGCTGTTTGTCGACACGCGACGCTGGGCGGGCGTTCCCTTCTACCTGCGCGCCGGCAAGCGCCTGGGTAAGCGCGTCACCGAGATCGCCGTTATCTTCAAGCGCTCCGCCCACGTGCCCTTCGGCAACTCGGCCCTCAGCGAGTCTGCTCAGAACGCGCTCGTCATCCGCGTCCAACCGGATGAGGGTCTCACCCTCAAGCTTGGCGCGAAGGTCCCGGGCACCTCGATGCAGGTGCGCGACGTGACGATGGACTTCGCCTACGGCCACGCCTTCACGGAGGATTCACCCGAGGCCTACGAGCGTCTCATCCTCGATGCGCTCGTCGGATCCGCTCCCCTGTTCCCGCACCAGCGCGAGGTCGAGGCCTCGTGGAAGATCCTCGACCCGATCCTGTCCTTCTGGGAAACCCAGGGCCAGCCCGAGCCCTACACGCCGGGCACGTGGGGTCCCCAGTCCGCGCACGACATGCTGGCCCGCGACGGCCGTTTCTGGAGGCTCCCGTGATTATCACCCTGAAGAATACGACGTCCGCCGAGGTTGCCTCACGCATCGTGAAGCTGCGCGACGAGCGTGGATCCGCGGCCCTGAGCCGCGTGCTAACACTCCTCATCTGCGTGCCCGACCTCATCGACGTCGACAACGCAATCGAGGTCTCCGACGCGGTCTCTCGCGAGCATCCCTGCCGCGTCATCGTCATCGTCGAGCCCGAGTCCACCGAAGGCACAGCGCGTCTGAACGCCCAGATCCGCGTGGGCGACGCAGCGGGCCTGTCCGACATCATCATCCTCGAGCCTCGCGGTGAGGCTGCGTCGAACATCGACTCACTCGTCATGCCGCTGCTCCAGTCGGACACGCCGGTCGTCACGTACTGGCCGGTCGTTCCCCCGCAGAACCCGGGTGCGCACCCGCTTGGTCGCCTCGCGGTCAAGCGCATCACCGACTCGCGCGCAACCGAGTGCCCCATGGACACGCTGTCTGCCCTCTCAGCCGTCTACACCCCCGGCGATACAGATCTCGCGTGGGCTGGCGTCACGCTGTGGCGCGCGCTACTCGCGGCCATCGCCGAAGACTTTGACCGACTGCCGACGTCGATCCGCGTTGCGGGTAACGCGACGCACCCCTCGCCCTTCCTCGTGGCCGCGTGGCTGCATCACCAGCTGGGCGTGCCCGTCGAGCGCGTCGTGGACCCTGAGGCCCTCACGATCACGGACATCACGTTCTTCTTCGACGACGAGACGACTGTGTCGCTCTCGCGCAGCGCCACCTCGTCGGTGGCGCGCCTGTCACGCCCGGGCCTGGAGGACCGCAGCGTGAACCTGGCGCGTCGATCCGTGCAGGACTCGCTCATGGAGGACTTGCGCCGACTGGATCCCGACGTGTACTACGGCGAGCTCCTCACGAAGGAACTCCCGCGCTTGGCTGCACGCTCTGAGGGTGAGTGACGATGGTGGCTGTTCACACGCTTGAGGTCCTGCCGACAGTCGACGAACTCAACGAGGCCGTGGGCCGTGCGTTCCTCGCTCGTCTGCGCACGCTCATCGACGAGGCCGGGGCCGCTTCACGCATCAATCTGGCCATCTCAGGTGGCGCGATCACGACGAGCCTGTTGCCCTCGTTGCTTCCGTTTGTCGGCGAGGTCGACTGGTCACGCGTGCGCGTGTGGCTGGTCGACGAGCGTTATGTGTCGGCGGGCAATGAGGATCGCAACGACGATCAGGCGTGGGAAGGCTTCTTCCACGCGGCCTCCGGCGTTGAGTTCGTCCGCATGCCGACCTCGGATGTTTCCGCTCCTGGTGGCGGTTCTCTCGACGAGGCGACGGCGGCGTTCGCCAACACGTGGCGCGAGCTCATGGGTGAGCGCTCCTTCGACATCGCACTGATCGGCATGGGGCCCGACGGGCACATCTGCTCGCTCTTCCCGGGACGTATCGACATGGACGAGGCCTCGCCCATTCTGGCGATCCGCAATTCTCCCAAGCCGCCACCTGAGCGCATCACCGTGTCGATGCCCGTCATGCGTGCGTGCGGCGAGGTGTGGCTGACGACTGCGGGGTCCGCGAAGGCAGAAGCCCTCGGAGAAGCCTTCGCGGGCGCATCGCCCCTCGACCTGCCGGTTGCGGGCGTCCTCACTCCCACGACGCGTGTCTACCTCGACGAGGCGGCCGCCTCACATATCGCGCGGTAACAGCTCATCACTATTTCACGGCCGTGGGGTCGTCTGCAGATGACAGACGACCCCACGGCCATCTCACGTACGAACACGATGGCTCTCCGCCGTTGGCGGAGAGCCATGAGAGAAAGCTGTTTCGATTCAGCGACCGTACTTCGCGAGAAGCGCAAATCCGATGATGCACACCAGCCAGATCAGCAGGGTGCCCAACGTGATGCGGTTCAGGTTACGCTCGGCGACGCCGGAGGAACCGGCCGACGAGGAGATGCCGCCACCGAACATGTCCGACAGGCCGCCGCCCTGTCCCTTGTGCATAAGGATGGTCAAGGTCAGCAGGATGCTGGTCAGGAAGATCAGCACGATCAGCACATTGTTCAGAATGGTCACGGTCAATCCAGTTTCTATCGCGGTTCACCCCTCATGGGCGCATACACGACAAGTGTAACGGAGAATGGCAGCGGGGCCAACCGGCACACCGGTTGGCCCCGCCTCGTGTCCGCTCCGATCCGGCTAGTTGCGGACGAGGGGCGGACGGGTGAGCGTTGCTCAGGCGTAGAAGTTCGCCATGGCGGCGAAGGACTCTGCCTTCAGGGACGCGCCGCCGACGAGACCGCCGTCGACGTCGGGCTGAGCCATGAGCTCCTTGATGTTGCCGGGCTTGGCGGAGCCACCGTAGAGGATGCGGGTGGACTCGGCGGTCTCGGCGCCGAAGTCCTCGGCCAGGGCGGCGCGGATGGCGCCGCACACTTCCTGAGCGTCCTCGGCGGATGCCGTCTCGCCGGTGCCGATGGCCCAGATGGGCTCGTAGGCGATGACGATCTTGGCGACCTCTTCGGCCTTCCAGCCGGCGAGGGCGGCGCGGATCTGGCCGAGCACGAACTCGACGTAGGTGCCGGCCTTGCGGACCTCGAGGGCCTCGCCGCAGCACAGGATCGGGGTCATGCCAGCGTCGAAGACCTTGCGGGCCTTGGCGCCGACGAGCTCGTCGGACTCGCCGTGGTACTCGCGACGCTCGGAGTGGCCCATAACCACGTAGGAGACGCCGAGCTTGGTCAGCATGTCGGTGGAGATTTCGCCAGTGTAGGCGCCGTTGTCGTGGATCGAGACGTCCTGAGCACCGTACTTGATCTGAAGATCATCGGCATCAACGATGGTCTGGACCGTGCGGATGTCGGTGAACGGCGGGATGACGAGCACCTCGCACTTGGAGTAGTCATGGCCCGCATCGGACAGGGCCATCGCGAGGCCCTGGACAAGGTGGTTGGCCTCGAGGTGATCGAGGTTCATCTTCCAGTTGCCGGCCATCAGGGGGGTGCGTGCCATGAGTCAGTCCTCCAGAACTGCGATACCGGGCAGAACCTTGCCCTCGAGGAGCTCGAGGGAGGCACCGCCGCCAGTGGAAATGTGAGAGAAGGTGTTCTCGTCGAAGCCGAGCAGGCGCACGGCCGCGGCAGAGTCGCCGCCGCCGATGACGGAGAACATGGAGCCCTTGGAGAGGGCCTCGGCGACGGCGCGGGTGCCGCCGGAGAATGCGTCAAATTCGAAGACGCCCATGGGGCCGTTCCAGGCCACAGTCTTGGCGGTTGCCAGCTTGTCCGCGAAGAGCTTCTGCGATTCGGGACCGATGTCCAGGCCCATCTGGTCGTCGGGGATCGCGTCGACCTTCACGACGGTGGCGGGCGCGTCGGCCGCGAACTCGGGGGCGACGATGACATCGACGGGCAGCACCAGGTCGACGCCGCGCTCGGCGGCCTCGGCGATGTAGCCCTTGACGGTCTCAATCTGATCTTCCTCGAGCAGGGACTTGCCCACCGAGTGGCCCTGAGCGGCCAGGAAGGTGAAGGCCATGCCGCCGCCGATGAAGAGCATGTCGGCCTTCTTCAGCAGGTTGGCGATAACGCCCAGCTTGTCGGAGACCTTGGAGCCGCCCAGGACGACGCCGTAGGGGCGCTCGGGGTCGCCGGTCACCTTGGACAGGGACTCGATCTCCTTGAGGACGAGCAGGCCGGCGGCCGAGGGCAGCAGCTTGGCGATGTCGTAGACGGAGGCCTGCTTGCGGTGGACGACGCCGAAGCCGTCGGAGACGAAGGCGTCGCCGAGCTTGGCGTACTCGCGGGCCAGTTCTTCGCGCTCTTCGTCGACCTTGGAGGTTTCGCGGGCGTCGTAGCGGACGTTCTCGAGCAGGGCGATCTCGCCCTCACCCAGGGCGGCGACAGTCTCAGCGGCGGAGGGGCCGACGACGTCGGTGGCCAGGGTGACCTTGACTCCGGAGAGCTCGGCGAGGCGGGCGGCAACGGGGGCCAGGGAGAAGGCGGGGTCGACCTTGCCCTTAGGGCGGCCGAGGTGGGCCAGGATGACGACCTTGGCACCGGCGTCGGTGAGCGTCTTGAGGGTGGGAAGTGCTGCGCGGATGCGGCCATCGTCGGTGATGACGCCTTCCTTGAGCGGAACGTTGAAGTCGGAACGGACCAGGACGCGCTTGCCGCGCAGGTCGCCCAGGGAGGAAATGGTCCTCATGGGGGGATCCTTTCGGTGGAAAGAAAACGAAGGTGGTGTGCGAGATGCCCGTGCACGTGCGTGCACGGGCATCTCACTGTCAGCTCATGGCTGGGTCGTCAGCGCTCTCAGGCGAGCTTGGAGCCGACGAGGGCGGTGAGGCGAACGAGAGCGTTCGAGTAGCCCCACTCGTTGTCGTACCAGGACAGGACCTTGACGAGGTTGCCGATGACCTTGGTCTCGGTGGCGTCGAAGATCGAGGTGTGCGGGTCGCCCACGATGTCGGAGGAGACGATCGGATCCTCGGTGTACTTCAGAACACCCTTGAGCTCACCCTCGGCGGCGGCCTTGACGGCAGCCTTAACGGCCTCGACGGAAACCTCGCTCTTCGCGATGAAGGTGAGGTCGGTCAGGGAGCCGGTCGGGGTGGGGACGCGGACGGCGAGACCATCGAACTTGCCAGCAAGAGCGGGCAGAACCAGGGCGACGGCCTGGGCAGCACCGGTCTTGGTGGGGATCATGTTCAGGGCCGCGGCGCGGGCGCGACGCAGATCCTTGTGGGGGGCGTCGAGGACGCGCTGGTCACCCGTGTAGGAGTGGATGGTGGTCATGATGCCGCGCTCGATGCCGAAGTTCTCCTCGAGAACCTTGGCGAGGGGGGCGAGGCAGTTGGTCGTGCAGGAGGCGTTCGACACGATGTTCATCGTCTCGCCGTCGTAATCGGCCTCGTTCACGCCCATGACGAAGGTGCCGTCGACGTTCTTCGCGGGAGCGGAGATGACGACCTTCTTGGCGCCACCCTCGAGGTGAGCCTTGGCCTTCTCGCCGTCGGTGAAGAAGCCGGTGGACTCAACGACAACCTCGACGCCGAGCTCGCCCCAGGGCAGGTCGGCGGGGTTACGCTGCGCCAGCACCTTGATGTGCTTGCCGTCGACGATGATGCCCTCGTCATCGTAGGACACCTCACCCTGGAAGCGACCCGTGATCGAGTCGTACTTCAGCAGGTGAGCAAGGGTCTTGTTGTCGGTCAGGTCGTTAACGGCGACGACCTCAATGTCCGCGCCCTGCTCGAGAGCGGCGCGGAAGAAGTTACGGCCGATGCGGCCGAAGCCGTTGATGCCAACGCGGGTGGTCACTATGGTTCCTCCTGCTCGTGCCCCTCACAGGGCACGGTTTTCGATGCAACCGGGCGTGCGGGTTGCCAGCCCGGCCCGCAGGTTTCTGCGGTTCCAGCAGTTCCTAATCTACACCCGAAAGCGGACTCTGTCACACCCCAATTTTGAAATTGATACGTGGGGTAATTCTCGTTTGAACTGGGACGAACGTAACAGGCGTAAAATCTTCAGTCTTCTTCCAACATTTCCAAGGTCAGAGCGGACTCGGTGTCGGGGATGCCGCGTTCGTGGGCGACTTTGTCCGCCAACGCCAACAGGCGGCGGATGCGCCCGGCGACGGCATCCTTGGTCAGCGGCGGGTTTGTGTGTTTGCCCAGCTCTTCGAGAGAGGCCTGCTTGTACTTCAGGCGCAGGGTGCCGGCTTCGAGCAGGTGCGCGGGCACGTCGTCGCCGAGGATCTCGAAGGCGCGTTCGACGCGGGCACCGGCGGCCACGGCCGCGCGAGCGGAGCGGCGCAGGTTCGCATCGTCAAAGTTGGCCAGGCGGTTGGCGCTGCCTCGGGCCTCGCGGCGCTCGCGCCGCTCCTGCCACGCTTCGAAAGTCGAGGGCGCACCCATGGCGGCGATGAGCGTTCCGATCGCGTCGGAGTCGCGCACGGACACGCGGTCGGTGCCGCGCACTTCCTTCGAGCGGGCGGCCGCGCCGAGCTTGCGCGCACAGCCGACCATCGCGAGGGCCACTTCGGGACCCGGGCACGTGATTTCCAGGGAGGCGGAGCGGCCCGGTTCCATGAGGGAGCCGCGCGCGAGGAACGCCCCGCGCCAGATCGCGCCGGCCTCGGCGGTGCCGGAGGCGACGAGCACGGGAGGCAGGCCTCGCACGGGTCGGCGCATGGAGTCGACCAGACCGGTCATGCGCGCGAGCTCGTCGGCCTTATGGACGACGCGCACGACGTAGCGCTTGCCGCGGCGCAGGGAGGAGCCGGACACGACGACGACGGAGGACTCCGCGTTGTAGAGGGCCTGCAGGTAGGTGCGCAGGCGCCGCGCGGCAACGGGCGAGTCGAGCTCAGCCTCGACAAGAATGCGGCCACCGACGAGGTGGAGTCCGCCGGCGAAGCGAAGCGTCGCGCTTACTTCGGCGGCCACCTCGGAGGGGGTGGTGATGACGGCGCGCGCGAGCTCGTCCTTCATGTCAGATGTCAGGGACACTGATTCTCCCGATGTGTGATGTCGTGTGTCAGCAGGCAACAGATTTCTAAGGTAACCACGTTTCGGCCTGGCCCACCTCGCCGAGGAAGCCGTCGAACGCGTCACGCAGGGCAGCTGCGAGGCGCAGGGGGTCGTGGTGGGGTGCACCGTCCCCGGTGCGCACCTGGCGCAGGAGAACGCGCGCGCCCAGTTCTTCGGCGGCGACGATGAGGTCGTCGATATCGTCGCAGGCGGTGGGGTCGGCGACGACGACGTCGAGCTTGAGCGCGGGCGCGTATTCGCGCAGGACCCGCACGTGGTCGGCCGTGGACATGGTGTCGGTTTCGCCGCGCTGGCGGGCAAGGTTGAGCACGAGCGCGCGGTGGGCGTCGGTCGTGGCCAGCGCGCGGTTAATCTCGGGCACCAGCAGGTGCGGGATCACGGAGGTGTACCAGGAGCCGGGGCCCAGGACGACCCAGTCGGCCTCGGAAATGGCGTCGGTGACGGCGGCGGGCACCTCTGGGGCTTCGGGCGTGATACGCACGTGCTCGACGGTGCCGGGGGCGACAGCGACCTTGGATTGGCCGGCCACGACGTAGCGCCTCCCGCCGTCGTTCATGTCTGCCTCGATGTCGATCGGGGTGGTCGCCATGGGCAGGACGCGGCCCTGTGCGCCGAGCAATCGGCCGACCCAGTCGAGGCCTTCAACTGGGTCGTCGAGGAGCTGCCACAGGCCCGAGATCAGCAGGTTTCCGAGTGCGTGCCCGTTGAGGGGTCCGGTCGTGTCCAGGCGCAGCTGCATGACGTCTCGCCAGGTGAGGCCCCACTCGGATTCTTCGCACAGGGAGGCCAATGCCATGCGCAGGTCGCCGGGAGGCAGGATCGGCATCTCTTTGCGCAGTCGCCCGGAGGATCCGCCGTCGTCGGCGACGGTGACGATGGCCGTGAGGGCGTGGGTGATGTGGCGCAGGGCCCGCAGGGTGGCGGACAGTCCGTGTCCGCCACCGAGGGCGACAATGGACTGGCCGGATTCTCCTCGTTGAACCCAGCCAGCAGCATCAAGATAGGGCATTACTCTCTCCCAATGTCGCGGTGCATGACGCGAACGGAATGTCCGCTTTCACGCAGGCGTGCGGCGATGGCCTCGGAGCATGCGACGGAACGATGCTTTCCGCCCGTGCAACCGATGGCGATTGTGACGAATGGTTTCAATTCTGCCAGATAGCCGTCAAGCATGGGGGCCAAAAGGTCGGCATATCCAAGAGCAAAATCGCGCGCACCCGGCTGAGACAGCACGTAGTCGGCGACCGCCTGGTCCTTGCCGGTCAGGTGGCGCAGTTCGTCGACCCAGTAGGGGTTCTTGAGGAAGCGCACGTCGACGACGTGGTCGGCGTCGAGGGGCAGGCCGTGCTTGAAGCCGAAGGATTCGACGGTGACCTGCAGGGGGCGCTCCTCCCCCGCGACGATGTCACGGATGCGCCTCGTCAGATCGTGAACGCTCATCGTGGAGGTGTCGATGACCTCATCAGCGGCGCGACGCAGCGGTGCGAGCAGGCGCATCTCGGCCTTGATGCCGTCCATGAGGGTACCGGCGCCCTGGAGGGGGTGGGGGCGGCGGTTGGATTCGTAGCGACGCACCAACGTCTCGGGACTGGCCTCGAGGAAGATCACGCGGTAGGCGATGCCCGCGCCCTTGAGCTGTTCGAGCGTGGCGTCCAGCGTGCGGAAGAAGGTGCGCGAGCGCACGTCGACTCCGACGGCCAGGCGGTGCACGCCGGCGGCGGGATCGTTGGACATCATACCGACGAGGGCGGGCAGCATCGTCGGGGGCAGGTTGTCGACGACGTACCAGTCAAGGTCTTCGAGCGCCCGCGCCGCGCCCGTGCGACCGGCACCGGAGTAGCCGGTGATGATGAGGACTTCGTTGGAGGCGCGCGGCTCGAACTTGGTGCGGGCAACGTCGCGCACGGGGATGCCCTCGGGGAAGGTGCGGGGGTTTTCCTCCCTCATGGACGAGGCCTCCTCCTGGGGCGCGCTGTGCGCATCCGTGGGTGCATGGTCGGTCATGGTGTCCTCCTTGGGAGCGGGGTGAGCGTGGCTGTGGGTGTCTTAGGCGATCGGAGCGTCGTCGATGGTGATGGACTGGGAGGCGCGCCGGGCGATGACGCGCGCTTCCTTGGGGGTGGCGGCGCTTGCCGCGACGACCCCGACGCGTCGATGCGGGCGGCTGATCGGTTTGCCAAAGATGCGCACGATGTCGGCGGTGGCCAGCGCGGTGCCGACGCCGTGGTAGGCCGGAGCCTCGATCGCTCGTTCGCTCTTGATGACGGCGGAGGCGCCGGGACTGGACAACTCGGTGGTGGTGGGCAGGCCGAGGATGGCGCGGGTGTGCAGCTCGAATTCGGACTGGCGCTGGGTGACCATGGTGACCATGCCGGTGTCGTGGGGACGGGGCGAGAGCTCGGAGAACCAGACCTCGTCGCCACGCACGAAGAACTCGACGCCGAAGAGGCCCAGGCAGGGCCCGTTGCCGGCCTGGGCAAGCGCGTCGGTGACGGCCTTGGCCATGTCGCGGGCCGAGGCCAGAGCTGCCTCGCTCATCGCCATGGGCTGCCAGGATTCGACGTAGTCGCCGCCCTCCTGACGGTGGCCGATCGGCACGCAGAAGGAAGTCACGACGCTGGAGCTGTCCTGGTCCCATGAGCGAACGGTCAGCAGCGTGATCTCGTAGTCGAAGTCGATACCCTCTTCAACGATGACGACTCCGGTGGTCGCGCGCGCGTCCTCTTCGGCATGGGCCCAGGCTGCACCAGCCTGCTCGGGGCTGTCCACGCGGGACTGCCCGTGGCCTGAAGAAGACATGGTGGGCTTGACGAAAGCGGGGTAACCGATCTCCTCCAGGGCGTGGGCGAGCTCGGCCTCGCTGGAAGCGAATCGGAAGTCGGATGTGCGCACGCCGGGCAGGGCCGCAGCCAGGTTGCGGATGCGCTGGCGGTCCATCGTTGCCTGCACGGCAAAGGCGTTAGGAACGACGCGCACGCCGCGCTCCTCGTAGGCGCTCAGACAGTCGGTGGCGATTGCCTCGACCTCGGGAACGATCAGGTCGACATCCGCCTCATCCAGCACGGCGCGCAGGGCGGCCGGGTCGCTCATGTCGAACACGCGGGAGGAGTCCGCGACCTGCATGGCGGGAGCATTCTCGTAGGAGTCGCACGCGATGACGGTGCATCCGTAGCGTTGCAGGGCGATCGTCACCTCTTTGCCGAGCTCACCCGAGCCCAAGAGAGCCACGCGCACGGGAAGCGGCATTGGAAGCGTCATTGTCATGGTGTGTCCTCCCTCGACGATGTTGCAAGCCTATCGCGGATCGTGGCCGCGAGGGCGGGTCCCACGCCCTTGACCTCGGCAATCTGCTCGGGTGTGGCCTGGCGAATCCGCTTGACGGAGCCGAAATGCTTGAGCAGCGCGGCCTGACGCGCGGGTCCAAGCCCTGGGATGGAGTCGAGAACCGAGCGGCGCTGGGCCTTGGAGCGGCGCTTGCGGTGCTTCGTGATCGCGAAGCGGTGGGACTCGTCGCGCAGGTACTGCAGCAGGTACAGGGCATCGGAGGTACGCGGCAGGATGAGGGGGAACTCGTCGCCGGGAATCCATACCTCCTCCAGGCGCTTGGCCAGGCCCACGACGGGCACGTCCGCACCCACCGCGTCCAGGGCTGCGCGCGCGGCATTGACCTGGGGCAGGCCACCGTCCACGACGACCAGGTCGGGCCGGTAAGAGAAGCGCTTGGGCCGACCGGTCGACGCGTCGATGGGACCCGAGGCGTAGGCGATGCCGTCCTCGTCCTCGCCCTCGATGCCCGCCTCCTCGGCGAGCAGGCGCGAGAAGCGTCGGGTGAGCACCTCGTTCATCGCGCTCGTGTCGTCAGGAGTGCCGTTTCCGTCCTCGCCACGGATGTTGTACGTGCGATAGGCGTCCTTGCGCGGCATGCCGTCCTCGAAAACCACCATCGAGGCAACCTGGTTCTCCCCGCCCGTGTGCGAAACGTCGTAGCACTCAATGCGCAGGGGTGCTCCCGGCAGGTCGAGGTTTTCCGCGAGCTGCTCGAGCGCCTTCGAGCGCGCCGTAATATCGCCCGCGCGCTTCGTGCGGTGCAGGGCGAGCCCCTGGCGGGCATTCTCCGTCACCGTCTCCATGATCTGGGCCTTGGGGCCGCGCTTGGGCACATGCACCGAGACAGAGGCGCCGCGGATCTCGCGCAGCCAGCGCTCAATCGTGGCCTCATCCTCGGGAGCCACGGAGACCAGCACCTCACGCGGGATCGCCGAGGTCGGCGTGTGGGCGACGTCGTCCACGCTCACGGCCGCCACCTTAGCCGCCTTCTCGGCCCCGGCCTCGTCCGTCGACGCCGACGAATACACCTGCTCAAGGAGGCGAGCCATGAGCGCCGCATCGTCCGCGCCATCCACCCGCTCGATCACCCAGCCGCGCGTGCCTCGGATGCGTCCGCCGCGCACGTGGAAAACGTGCACCGCGGCATCCAAGTCGTCGCTGACGAGCGAGAACACGTCAGCGTCCGAGCCATCGTCGAGCACGACCGCGTTGCGCTCCAACACCGTGCGCAGCGCCTTGACATCGTCGCGCAGCTTCGCCGCGCGCTCAAAGTTCAACTCCATGGAGGCCTGGCGCATCTGCTCCTCCAGGTCACGGATCACCGGACCCGTGCGCCCCTCCATGAACTGGCACAGCCCCTCGGCGAGCTCGCGATGCTCCTCCACGGAAATGCGCCCCACGCACGGGGCCGCGCACTTATCGATATACCCGAGCAAGCACGGACGCCCCTGCGCCTTCGCGCGCTGAAACACACCCGCCGAACACGAGCGCATCGGGAAGACGCGCAGCAGCTGATCGATCGTCTCGCGAATCGCCCACACCTGCGTGTACGGGCCGAAATAGCGCGACCCCGCCCGCTTACGCTCGCGCGTGACCTGCACGCGGGGGAAACGCTCCCCCATCGACACCGCCAGGTAGGGATAGGACTTATCGTCCTTAAACATGACGTTAAAGCGCGGATTGAATTCCTTAATCCACGTGAACTCCAACGTCAGGGCCTCGACCTCGGAGCGCACGACCGTCCACTGCACGGCGCTCGCGGTCGTCACCATCTGCTGGGTGCGCGGGTGCAGATTCGCCAGGTCCTGGAAGTAGTTGGTGAGGCGATTGCGCAGGTTTTTAGCCTTGCCGACGTAGATGACGCGGCCCTGCGGGTCTGAGAATCGGTAGACGCCCGGCGAGGTCGGGATGTCTCCCGTGCGGGGCCTGTACGTCGAAGGGTCTGCCACGCTCCCAGGGTACGAGGCCGTGACGGGGTGTGCCCGTCGCCCTCCATGCGCGTGCTCTATGTCATGAAACCTGTGAATAATGAAACCACTACACGAAGGGACCACCAGTAGGCTTATACTGAGCTTGGCCACGAATTGACCAATTCTTGACCAAAGAGTAGAACCCACTCCCGCAAAGAAGGACGTTCATGTTCACCTCCAACCAAGAGGTCGCAGACTTTATCTCCGAACAGAACGTTGAACTCGTCGACGTGCGCTTCTGCGACGTCCCCGGTGTTCAGCAGCACTTTACGATCCCCGTGAGCGAATTCCTGGACACCGCCCTGTCGGACGGCCTCATGTTCGACGGCTCCTCGGTGCGCGGATTCACCGCCATCCACGAGTCCGACATGAAGCTCATCCCGGACATCTCCTCCGCCTTCGTGGATCCTTTCCGTGATCGCAAGACCCTCGTCGTCAACTTCTCCATCGTCGACCCCTTCACCGACGAACCCTTCTCGCGCGACCCGCGCCAGGTGGCTGCCAAGGCCGAGGCCTACCTGCGTTCGACCGGTATCGCGGACCAGTGCTTCATCGGCGCCGAGGCGGAGTTCTATCTCTTCGATGACGTGCGCTACCAGGTCACCCCGCACAACACGTTCTTCTCCGTCGACTCCCCCGAGGCGTACTGGAACACCGGTCGCGTCGAAGAGGGCGGCAACATGGGCTACAAGGTGCCCATCAAGGGCGGTTACTTCCCCGTCTCCCCCGCCGACAAGTACGCGGACGTGCGCGACGAGATGAGCCGCCTCCTCGAGGAGGTCGGCCTGACGATCGAGCGCGCCCACCACGAGGTCGGCTCGGGTGGCCAGCAGGAGATCAACTACCGCTTCGCGACGCTGCAGACCGCGGCCGACGACATGATGAAGTTCAAGTACGTCATCAAGAACTCCGCCCTCGAGTTCGGCCATTCCGCGACCTTCATGCCCAAGCCCCTCTTCGGCGACAACGGTTCGGGCATGCATACGCACATCTCGTTGTGGAAGAACGGCGAGCCCCTGTTCTACGACGAGCGCGGCTACGGCTCCCTGTCCGACACGGCCCGCTGGTTCATCGGCGGCCTGCTCGAGCACGCTCCGGCGCTGCTGGCCTTCACGAACCCATCGGTGAACTCCTTCCGCCGCCTGGTGCCCGGCTTCGAGGCACCGATCAACCTGGTGTACTCCGCGCGTAACCGCTCGGCGTGTATCCGCATCCCCGTGACGGGCACGTCCCCCAAGGCCAAGCGCGTCGAGTACCGCGTGCCCGACCCGAGCGCGAACCCCTACCTGGCGTTCTCCGCGTGCCTCATGGCGGGCATCGACGGCATCAAGCGCCGCATCGAGCCCGCCGCCCCGATCGACAAGGACCTGTACGAGCTACCCCCGGCCGAGTACCAGGACATCGCGAAGCTGCCGAGCTCCCTCGAGGCAGCCCTGGACGCGCTGCGCGAGGACCACGAGTTCCTCACCGAGGGCGACGTCTTCACGCAGGACCTGATCGACACGTGGCTGGAGTACAAGGAGACCAACGAGGTCGCCCCGATGCGCGCCTACGTACACCCCTACGAATACCAGATGTACTACGACCTGTGATCTAACCGTCACTTGAGCGGCCCCCACCCCGATTAAGGGGCGGGGGCCGCGCCACAACCAGTAGACTCACATCGAACCTGTTGTTCAGTCTTTGAACCGACATCCCGGAGGACACGATGAAGCGCATGCGAGACGGCTCATACACGATGAAACCCGCCTATAAGGTGGGCGAACATGACATCGTGCCCGACATGCTGGCCAAGCGCGCCCTCCTACACCCCGACCAGGTGGCGGTCGAGCAGCGCTCTTCGGTCGGTTCCACACGCTCTCTGACCGCGGCTGAGCTCCAACGTCAGGTCGAGTACACCGCCTGCGGCCTCATCGGCCTCGGCGTGCAGGCCGGCGACGCGGTCGCGATCCTGGCCCCGACCTCGTACGAGTGGCTCCTCCTCGACCTCGCGCTCCTGTCCATTGGCGCGATCACCGTCCCGATCTACGAGTCCGACTCCGCCGCCCAGATCGAGCACATCCTCACCGACGCGCACGTGACTCGCGTCTTCACGGCCACCACCCAGCAGGCCGAGCTCGTGCGCTCGGTCGCCCCGGCCTTCACGGTCTCCGTCGACTCCTTCGACCAGGGCGCCATGCGTAAGATCGCGCGCACCGCCAACGGCATCACCATCGAGAACGTCGAACAGCGCCGCGCGAGCATCTCCTCCTCTGACATCGCCACCATCATCTACACCTCCGGCACAACCGGAAACCCCAAGGGCGTGGCCCTGACGCACGCGAACTTCGTGGCTACCACAGAAGGCGCCCGCCAGGTCCTCGGTGACGTCATCGACTCCCCCGAAACCCGCCTGCTCCTCTTCCTACCTGTCGCCCACGTGCTCGCTCGCCTCGTCATGCACGTGATCCTGTCGGGCCAGGGCGTCCTCGGCTTCTCCCCCAGCATCAAGAACCTGCTGCCGGACATCCAGGCCTTCAAGCCTTCCGTCCTCCTCGTCGTCCCACGCGTCCTCGAGAAGGTCTACAACGCGGCCTCTTCCAAGGCGGGCGGCGGCATCAAGGGCCGCATGTTCGCGTGGAGCGCCAAGCAGGCACGCACCTTCTCCGTGGCCTCCGAAAAGACCTTCGGCCCCGGCCTGTTCAAGAAGATGCGCCACGGCATCGCCGACGCGCTCGTCCTCAAGAAAATCCGCTCGGTCCTGGGCCCCAACCTGCGCTACATCGTGTCCGGCGGCGCGCCGCTGGCCACGGACCTCGCACACTTCTACGCCGGAATGGGCATCACCCTCATCCAGGGCTACGGCCTGTCCGAGACCACCGGCCCGATCGCCGTCCAGCACATCGGCAAGAACCCCGTCGGCGGCGTCGGCCTGCCCCTGCCCGGCAACTTCATCAAGATCGCCAAGGACGGCGAGATCCTCGTGCGCGGCCAGTCCGTCATGCCCGGCTACTACCACCTGCCCGAGCAGACCGCCGAGGTCATGCCCGACGGCAAGTGGTTCCACACGGGTGACCTGGGCTCGATCGACCGCAAGGGCCAGCTGACCATCACGGGCCGCAAGAAGGAACTCATCGTCACCGCGGGCGGCAAGAACGTCTCCCCCGAGGTCCTCGAGGACTCCCTGGCCACACACCCGCTCATCGCCAACGTCATCGTGGTCGGCGACCAGCGCCCCTACGTCGGCGCGCTCTTCACCCTCGACGCAGACATGCTTCCCGACTGGCTGGCCAAGCACGGCCTGCCGCAGTGCTCACCCACCGAGGCCGCCGAGCTGCCCGCCGTCCGCGAGTCTCTCGAGAAGGCCGTCGAGCGCGCCAACAAGGCCGTCTCCCGCGCCGAGTCGATCCGTAAGTTCCGCATCATCGACGCCACCTTTACGGTCGCGAATGGCTATGTCACACCGTCGATGAAGCTGCGCCGCCGCAAGGTCATCACCGACTACGCCCACGAGATCG